>Ga0079224_100009994_pt1 | contig 12996 bp, 21 predicted proteins | sample Stecom2015_FD_80414 | JGI IMG/M metagenome (GOLD analysis project Ga0079224, IMG submission 80414) | Agricultural soil microbial communities from Utah to study Nitrogen management - Steer compost 2015 | ecosystem: Environmental > Terrestrial > Soil > Agricultural land | place: USA: Utah... | reverse complement strand
CGGGACATTCTCGGAATCGTGCGAGTACAGGGCTTTCGACTGGATGAGGCCTACCTGCAGCGTCAGGCCGCCGCACTCGACGTCAGCGACTTGTTGGAGCGTGCCCTCGCTGCGCGCTAGTCTGTTGATCCCATGAAAACTCCTGACAACCATCGCGTCTTCAAGATGTCGTTCGCGGGCGTCTATCCGCACTACGTCACCAAGGTCGAGAAGAAGGGCCGGACGACGAAAGAGCTGGAGCAGGTGTTGTGCTGGCTGACCGGCTATACGCCGAAGGCGCTGGCGAAAGAGATCGAGAAGAAGACGAGCCTCGAAGACTTCTTCAATAACGCGCCGGCGATCAATCCGAACGTCGGCAAGATCACCGGCACTATCTGCGGCGTGCGTCTCGAGGAGATCGACCACCCGCTGATGAAGAACATCCGCTACATGGACAAGCTGGTCGACGAGCTCGCGAAGGGCCGGCCGATGGAGAAGATCCTGCGCGCTTGACAGCACGCCCGGGCTGTCGATTTCGCCGACGGCCGAACGACTAGCCGGTAACAGGACACGCAGATCGGTTCCCCCAACGGAGCCAAAGGAGACGCCATGCCTCGCTACCTCGTTGCCAGCTACCTTCCGGCCGACTTCGACCCGTCGACGGTCCCCGAAGAAGCCGTCGCCGCCATCCACGCGCTCAACGACGAGACGGAGGCTGCCGGCGTGCTGAAGTTCGCGTGCGGGGTCGCGCCGCCGACGAGCGCCCGCACGCTGCGGCCGCAGGCCGACGGCAAGGTGCTCGTCACCGACGGTCCCTACATCGAAACCAAAGAACATATCGGCGGCTTCTGGCTGCTGGAAGCTGAGAGCCTCGACGAGGTGCTCGGGTGGGTGAAGAAGGGGGCCGTCGCCATGCGCGGTCCCATCGAAGTGCGCGAGCTGTTCTTCGCCCCCGACCCGCAGGAGGACACGTCTTCGTGACAGCCCCGTTCGCACACTGCCTCACCTCGCACGCCCTGAGCGCCCTGCTGTTCGCCACGCCGGCACCGGCTGCGGCGCGGACGAGCGACGTCTCGGCAGCGGTGGCGCGTGCCTCCGCGCTCGGCGGATCGGTGCTGATGCAGGACACGAACCACCCGTGGGCCGTCATTCAGGATCCGCAGGGTGCCGCTTTCGGCCTCATCCCCGTTGTCGACGCTGTGGGCGACCTCGCCGAGAGTCTTCGGCGCGTCGAGGAAGAGGGCGGCACGGTGCTCAAGGCTTCGCGCGGCGCCGACGGCTCGCCTGGATACGCCGCAGTCGTCGACCCCTTGGGTGTCGCCTTTGCGCTCGTGCCAGGGACGATGTAGTCGGTGGGCCGCTTGCGGGGCTGTATCTGCATCTCGAGAAGGGCCGCACCGGACGCGAGGTCCAGCACGCGCACATGCGGATGGCGCGGCGGAAGAGCGTCTGGCCGACATTCGCCTTGCCCGACGACCGCGGCGCCGTCACGGCTATCGACGTCATGGCGAAGCCGCCGGGACCCGAGCGTCATGCGGCGATCGACGGCTGGTGCCGGAGCGTGTGGCAGGCCTATGCGTCACAGCGCGATGCCGTCATCGCGTTTCTTCGGGGACAGGGAGAGCTGTAGGGTGGCCGGAACCGTCATCGTGCACATGGCCGCGAGTCTCGATGGGTTCATCGCCCGGCGGGACGGCAGCGTCGACTGGCTCGAGACGTCTGACGAGTTTCCCGATGGTGCGACGCTGGAGCCGGAATACATCCACGAGTTCCTGAAGTCGATCGACTGCTACGTCATGGGCGCGCGCACCTATGAGACGGCGTTGCGGTTCGAGGCCGATGGCAAAGGATGGGCGTACGGCGACACACCGACCGTTGTCCTGACGTCGCGTTCCTTGCCACGCACACGCGAGAACATCGAGTTCTACGCCGGCGACGTTGCGGATCTCGTCACCAGCAGGCTGAGGCCGCGATACCGGAAGATATGGGTCGCGGGAGGAGCCCACGTCGCAGGCGACCTCGTGCGCCTCGGCCTGGCCGATGAAATCTCCTACGCAATCCTCCCCATCGTCATCGGCGACGGCATCCGCTTCTTCGAGGGACTCGACCGCGACGTGCCGTTGCACGTGGCAGATGTGAAGGCCTACAGACACGGCATGGTCGAGCTGCGCTACGAATGCCGACATCCGAAGCGCGCATCTGATTAAATGTAGCTCTCGTAGGAGAGCACCGCATGAAGCCTGGCAGAAAGCCGAACTCGACCCGGAAGCCGCCGGAGCCGTCGAAGAGCCACGCCGAGATCGACGCCTGGCTCAAGCGCGCGATGCCCGAGCTGCAGCCGATGCTTGCGTATCTCGACAAGCAGATCCGCAAGCGTATTCCAGGACTGCACTACGCCATCAAGTGGAAGCAGGCGTACTACGGCCACCCTGATCTCGGCTGGGTCATCGAACTCGCCGCCTACGACGTGTCGGCCAACATCGTGTTCCTGGGCGGGGCCGACTTCACGACACCTCCGCCGCTCGGCGACACCGATCGCTCGCGCTACATCAAACTGAGATCGCTCGACGAAGCCAAGGCTCCGGAGATCGGCAAGTGGATCGACGAGGCCGGACGCGTGCCGGGGTGGAAGTAGAGCTGCGCATCGAGACGCCGCGTCTGGTGCTGCGCCGCCCTCGCGAGGTCGACGCGGAGGCTATCCTTGCGCGGTACGCTGCCGACCCCGACGTCACCCACTACCTCGGTTGGCCGCGTCATCGCAGTCTCGACGACACGCGTGCGTTCCTGCGGTTCAGTGACGTTGAGTGGGATCGTGCACCGGCAGGGCCATATCTGATCTTCTCGCGCGAGGACGACCGTCTGCTCGGCAGCACCGGGCTGGCATTCCGGTCGCCAACCGATGCGGAAGTCGGCTACGTGCTGGCGCGCGACGCGTGGGGACTGGGCTATGCGAGCGAAGCGCTCACCGCGATGATGGCGCTTGCGCGTCGACTCGGCGTGACCGAGCTCTCCGCGCGCTGCCACGTCGACCATCGTCCGTCGCGGCGCGTGCTCGAGAAGGCCGGCTTCACGCGCGAGGACGAGCACGGCGTGCCGATGCTGTTTCCGAACCTCGACGCGGCCAGGCCGCAGGCGGCACTCGTCTACCGGTACGCTTTCTCGAAAGAGGAGTAGACTCGGCCTATGACTGCGTCAGACCTCGTTGCTGTTTCGACGTTTCGATCCGTGGCCGAGGCCCAGATCGCCAAGGGCATGCTCGATCAGGCCGGCATCGAGTCGATGATCCGGACCGATGACGTGGGCGGGATGTATCCGGGGATTGGCGGCACGCAGTTGCTGGTCAGGAGCGACGATGTCGACAACGCCCGTGACGCGTTGCAGGCCGATATTGCCGACGGGGCTGAGATGGTCGACGGGACCGACGCCGTCGATGTCGATAGAGACGAGCAGGGCTGAGCTCGTCTGGGCGCCTGAACAGGTTCAGACCGATTCGTCCTCGTCCGGGCGCTTGCGCCAGAGGATCACGATTTTCCCGACGCGGTGCACGACCGACGCTCCGGTGCGCGCGGCAATCTCGTCGCCTGCGGCCACACGCGCCACGCGATCGTCGGTCGCCACTTTCACCTTGATCAGTTCGTGCGCGGTGAGCGCGCGGTCCACTTCAGCTACGAGTCCGTCGGTGACGCCGGCGCCGCCGACGTGCACCAGCGGCTCGAGTGCGTGCGCGCGGGCCTTGAGGGCGGTGCGTTCGCGTGTCGTGAGGGCGTCGGCCATGCCTCATTGTATGTCCACAACCGCGCCCGATGTCGTACGCTGAACGGATGAAGATCACGGTTGAACAGAGCATCAAGGCTGACCTGGCCGCTGTCTGGAACGCGTGGAACACGCCGGCCGACATCATCAAGTGGAACGCGGCGTCCGACGACTGGCACACGACAGGCAGCACCGTCGACCTGCGCGAGGGCGGCACGTTCTCGGCGCGCATGGAGGCGAAGGACGGCAGCGCGGGTTTCGATTTCGAGGGTACCTACACGCGCGTGGTCCCGCAGAAGGCGCTCGACTATCGCCTGAGCGACGGCCGCGAGGTGCAGGTCGAGTTCACCGACCAGCCCGGCGGCGTGCTCGTGCGCGAGACGTTCGACGCCGAGACCGAGAATCCGCCCGAGATGCAGCGCGCGGGTTGGCAGGCCATCCTCGACAACTTCAAGCGCTGCGTCGAGTCGACATAGCCCGTCGATGAGGAAAGGCAGCCTCGGTCTCGCGTTCGTTCTGTGCGTTGTGTCTGCGCCCGTACTTCCGTCTCTGGCGCAGGCGCCTCGTATCGTCAGCGACGTGGACGAGCTGGATCGCGTCGACACCACGGCGCGCTATCTCTTCTACCTCCACGCGAAGATCGTCGAGGACCAGGGCCTGCCGGCGGTCAGCGACCAGTACGGTGAGTTCAAGTATGCAGACATCCTGAATCGCTTCGCCCGTGACGGTTTCACCGTCGTCAGCGAGGTGCGCCCGAAGGATGCGAGCTCTGGCCTGTACGCGCGGCGCACGGCTGCGCAGGTGCGTGCGTTGCTGGACGCCGGCGTCGCCCCGTCGTCCATCACCGTAGTCGGCGCGTCGAAGGGCGCGTACATTGCGGCGCTCGTCTCGCACGAGGTCGCGACGCCCGGTGTCGGCTACGTGATACTGGCGATGTGCGCCAGGGAGACCGTGGACTATATGCTCTCGCAGGGCACCAGGCTCCACGGCGACGTGCTTGCGCTGCGCGACGCCGAAGATACGCCCGACCTCGCCGGCAGCTGCGAGCCGCTCTTCGACATGTCTGCGGACATCGGCGCCACGCGCGAGATTGTCGTCAACGTCGGCACCGGGCACGGAATTCTGTTCCAGCCGATCGACGAGTGGGTGATGCCCGTCATCGATTGGGCTCGCAACAGACCGTCCGCGCGCCGGTAGCATCGTTTCGTGTCGCGCCGAGGGCCGCGCTGTAGAATGCCGCGGTGCGGTCCGTCCTCATTGCGGCGCTGTTCCTCGCGACGGTTGCGCCTGCAGCCGTCGCCGATACCTATCCACGCCAGCCCGGCGTCTCGATCGCCGGCTACACCTTCGACATCACGCTCACCGACGCCAGTGACGTCATAGACGTCCGCGCAACCATCACGATCGCGTTTACGGCTGCGGACGTGAAGGCCGTCGAACTGGATTTGTGCCAGTTCAGCGAGGCACCGCGTCCGTCGAAGACGCCCGCCGGACCTGGCGATCCCTGTGCGGAACCGCCTGCGCGCGGCAATCGACCTGCGCCGACGGGCGGGAAGGGCATGACGGTCTCGATGGTCACCGGCCCTGACGGGGCCCTGGCGTTCACGCATCAGAACGACCGCGTGCGCGTTACGCTGCCGCGTGCGTCTGCCGCCGGCGATCGCTTCACGTTCACGGTGGCGTATCGGGGCATCCCAGCCACAGGCCTGCTGATCGGCAACAACAAGTACGGCGATCGCTCGTTCACGTCGAACTCGTGGCCCGACAAGGCCCGCAACCATCTGGCGTCGATCGATCACCCTTCCTTCAAGGCTCCCGTCACGACCATCGTCACGGCCCCGGCCCACTACCAGGTGATCTCGAACGGACTGATGACGCAGGAGATCGATCTTCCCGACAACCTGCGGCGGACGACGTGGGTGCAGTCGGTGCCCATCAGCACGTGGCTGATGTCGCTTGCTGTGGCCCCGTATGCCGTGGATTACTTCGGCGGCTACCACGGCGTGCAGTTTTCCTCGTGGGTGTATCCGCAGGAGCGTGACGCCGGCTACGACGCGTTCCGCGCACACACGCGGTCCATCATGGAGTTCTTCAGCGACCGCATTGGCCCATACGCCTACGAGAAGCTCGCGCACGTGCAGGCCAACGGCGTCGGCGGCGGCATGGAGCTGGCGTCGAGCATCTTCTATGGCTACCCCGAGACAGGGCCGAGCCGGCAGTTGATTGCGCACGAGATGGCGCATCAGTGGTTCGGCAACGCCGTCACCGAGGCCGATTGGGACGATGTGTGGCTGAGTGAAGGGTTTGCGACGTACTTTGCGCTGCTCTACACAGAATTCAAGGACGGCCGCGATGCGTTTCTCGAGGGCGTGCGACGGGCCAAGCAGCAGGCGCTCGACTTCGCGCTACGGAATCCGGGCTCGACGATCGTGCACGACAACCTCGCCGACATCGGGACGGTCATCGACAACGGCGCGCAGATCTATCAGGGCGGCGCACAGGTGCTGCACAACATCCGCGGCGTCGTTGGCACCGAGACGTTCTGGACGGCCATCCGCACGTACTACGCGCGCCACCTGAACAGCACGGCGACGACGGATGACCTGCGGCGGACGTTCGAAGCGGCATGTGTGGCGGCCGGCGATGCGTGTCCAGACGAGGGCGAAGACCTTGCGTGGCTGTTCGATCAACTGCTGAAGGGCGGCGGCGCGCTGGAGATCGACGCGGCCTGGACCTACGACGCTTCGACGAAACAGATTGTGCTGACACTGAAGCAGACGCAGACGACCGGTCTGAGGCGCATGCCCATCGAGGTCCAGGTCAGTACCGATGACGGCTCGTCACTGCACGTCGTCCAGTTGACGGACGCCAGCCAGGAGTTCAGGATCCAGGCGGCGTCAGCGCCGGTCGACGTCGTCCTGGACCCCAACGCGTGGGTCTTCATGCGGAGTGCGATTGCGCGGGTGAACTGAGCGATGAAGAAGATTCAGGTGCAGGGCGTGCATCACATCACGCTCGTCGGATCGACCCGGCAGAGTGCCATCGACTTCTGGCAGGGCGTGCTCGGCATGCCGTTCATCTTCGAGCAGCCGAACCTGGGCAAGCCCGACGAGAACCACCTCTATTTCGCTCCCGGCGACGGGCGGCTGTTGACGGTCTTCACGAACGAAGCGCGCGAGGACGCCGGCCGTCCCGCGCCGCGTGAGGTCGGGTGCGTCGAGCACATTGCCTTCAACGTCTCGCGCGCGACGTTCGCGCACGCGCCGGCGCGGCTGCGCGAGCGTGGCATCGAGTTCATCGAACGCGACCGCGGCTTCATGAATTCGATCTATCTGATAGACCCGAACGGCCTGAAGGTCGAGCTGGCCTGCTACAAATTCGAGACGCCGGAAGGCTTCCGCGACGCGGACGTGCTGAAGAAGGCGTATCACCTGCGTGTCGAGCGCGGCGATCCGCACATCACGGACGAGCATCTCGCTGACGCCATCGAGGCGTTGATGGCAACCCGCGATCGGCTCGAGGCCTGAGCCGCCGGCATGACCACCAGCATGCGGGCGAAGCGTCCGTTGCGCGAACCGAAGCGCGATGCCCCGGGCCCGAAGCCGAAGAACTACATCACGCCGGCGGGCTTTCAACGCCTGCGCGACGAACATCGCTTTCTCGTGATGCGCGAGCGGCCGGCAGTCACGCAGGTCGTGGCCTGGGCCGCCGGCAACGGCGATCGCAGCGAGAACGCCGACTATCAGTACGGCAAACGGCGCCTGCGGCAGATCGACTCGCGCATCCGTGTTCTCGAGAAGCGCATCGAGTCGGCGCAGGTGATCGACCCGGCCGCGCCGCGATCGGCGGCCGCCGCGTCGCGCGTGTTCTTCGGCGCGACCGTCACGTATCAGGACTCCGCGGGGCGGGAGCACACCGTCTCGATTGTCGGACTCGATGAGGTCGACCTGAAGCGCCGGTATATCAGCTGGGTCTCGCCGCTGGGCCGGGCATTGATGAAAGCCGCGGTCGGCGACCGCGTGACGCTGCGTGCGCCGGGCAAGACCGAACAGCTCGAGGTTCTCGACATCGCGTACGAGCCAATCGACATCGCGCCGTTCCGGGAGCCCCCGGGCGCCGAGGTGCGGAAGACCATCTCCGAGGAGCCATGACCAGAGTCAACGCCGGGTTCGAAATTCACGACGCGCTGAACGGCACGCGCACGGTCCTGATCAAGGGGGCCGATGAGATGGGCGGACGCGGCTGGGTGCTCGAGTCGCAGTGCCCCGAAGGCGCGACGCCCACCATCAAGCCGCATCTGCACATGACGTGGACGGAGACGTTCGAAATTCTTCAGGGCACCGCGACGTGCCGCATCGGGGACGAGGAGCGGACGCTCGAGGCCGGCGACACGGTCGTCGTGCCGCCACGCACGACGCACGTGCATCCCTGGAATACGGGCCGAGGCGTGATGACCTTCCGCCAGACGAACGACTTCGGCGCCGTCACGCCCGAGGCGGTCGACGACGTGCTGGGCGCGTTTGCGACGCTCAACGGCCTCGCGCGCGAGGGGCGGCTGCGGGAAGACCGCCTGCCGCGCAACCCGCTGCAGCTGGCGGCGACTTTGCGTACGCTGACCAGACATGGCGGATTCGACGCCACCGCGCCGATTGCCCTCCAGCGCGCCGTGAGTGCTACACTCGGCCGGCTCGCCGGGATGCTTGGCTATCGCGGCGTCTACGATCGGTATCTGACCTGAATGCGCTGACCTGAACCCTCGCGGTCGATTGAGGAGGCCGTGCCATGTCGAACGTGCTGCGCAACATACTCGCCGTCGTCGCTGGTCTCATCGTTGGAGGCATCGTCAATTCGGCCATCGTCACGATTGGGCCGATGCTCATCCCGCCCCCGCCCGGCGTCGACATGACGACGCCCGAGGGGTTGCGCGAGGGGATGCCGCTGCTCGAGGGCCAGCATTTCATCATGCCGTTTCTCGCGCACGCCCTCGGCACGTTCGCGGGCGCGCTCGTGGCCTGCATGCTCGCCGCCAGCCACAAGGTGTCGCTGGCGTACCTGATCGGCATCGTGTTCCTGGCGGGCGGCATCACGGCGGCGACCATCATTCCGGCGCCGGCCTGGTTCATCACGCTCGACCTGGTCGTCGCGTATCTACCGATGGCGTGGCTGGCCGTGAAGCTGAAGGGCGGCCCGGCTCTCGCAACAGCTCCCGTGTAGCAGGTTCAGCAACGGCCTGTGGATGATCTGTGGAAACTCGGTCCGGACCAAGTTTCAACAGCTTATCCACAGACCAGGCGCTGCGATCGTCGCAGTTTCTGTGATCAGGCTGCCCTTCAGCCCCCGAATGTCTGCTTCAGCCATGCGCGCCAGGCGGCTTCGGCCGTCGCGGCGCGTTCGCTCGCATCGTCACCATAGTAGTACCGCGCGACGCTGACGTTCGTGCCCGGACGCCGGCCGACGTTGACTTCGCCGTCACTCAACTTGCCTTTGGCTTCGTTTGTGCCCGTGAACAGGATGCCCGGTGATGGCGATGTGACGCGTGCGAGCACATAGCGCTCGTGGTTGTCCTGATACACGCGCTCGATGACGCACGTCCACGGATCGTGCGCGAGCGTTGACGTGCGTTCCTCGCCGACGGTCGCGCCGGCAAGCCCGAGCGCGTCGCAGAGGGCCGCCCACGTCGGGATGGACTCGCCGGCCGCCGGCGCCGTGGCGAAGAACGATCCCGCCGGCCTGCCGCTGAAGTGTGTGAGGTACAGGCGCAGCACGGCGAAGAAGCTCGGCCAGCCCTTCTCGAAACTCTCGATCTGATCGTCCCACTCGTCGCTCGACGTGAAGAGTGAGTGGACCATACGGACGACCGACTGGCCACCGTCGCGACCGGTCACCGTGATCTCGGTGGCCACCGGTGGCGCGCCGTCGGCCCAGTCGCGCTCTTCGTAGGCTACGCGGCGCGGCGGATCCCACGCCGTGACTTCGCCGTGCGACACGGCGCCCTCTCCGAAGTCGAACGTCAACGAGCCGCCCACGCGCGCGTCGATCTCCGACCGCACGAACCAGCCCGTGTAGCCCGGGCCCGTGGCGATCGCGTGCCAGACTTCTTCGGGCGTGCCCGGCACCAGCAGTTCCATCTCGACCCAGCGCTTGCCGGTATCGTCCTTCTTGATCGGCATCCGTTGTCTCCTGTGCGGTGCTGTCAGTTCACCTGCGCGTTGTCGTCGGCGGGAGCGGGGTAGGACGCAAGCACCAGCCGGTGCGGACGTCCTCCCGGTGCGTCTGCGTCGTGATAGCGCGCGACGAGCGACGCGATCGCGTCGGTCAGCTCCTTCGTGAACGCCGCACGCTCCTCCGGCGATCGAAAACGGATCGTCGTGTCCATCGAAAGTGTCGCGAGCCGCTTGTTCGACGCACGCGCGGCGCGCCACAGCGCGCCCGCTTCACGCACGGTGCGCGCTGCCAGCGCAATCAGATAGCTCACCGAGAAGCGGTCGCGCGCCTGCGACGGGTTCGTTGCAATCGATCCGAGCGCGCCGGGCGACACGACGTATGACGCCGCAGTGGCGACGACGCGGCGTTCGGTGAGGCCGCCCCATTGGCGAGCCTCGACCGGCTCGACGAGGCGGTGCCGTTCGAGCGCGCGCAGGTGGTAGTTGACCTTCTGGCGGGTCAGGCCGACCTTGCCGGCCAGGCCCATCGTGATAGCATGCGCCGCTTGCTCCAGCTGAGCCGGGAGCGTCGTCCGTCACTTTCCTCCGGAGAACCGCATGGCTACGAAGAACGTCCTCATCGGCATCCTCGCCCTGGTCATCATTGGCGCGCTGGCGTTCACGTACGGGCGTGACGATACGGCGCCGGCCGAGGTCGCCACATCAGCCGCCCCGGTGCCCGGTCCGGGAGAACCCGACATGGACGCCGTTCGCGCGGCGACCGAGAAGTATCGCGACGTCAATGTCGCCCTTGCCGAGGGCTACATCCGCGATCCGTTCGACCTGTGCGACACGGCCGAGATGATGGGGCGTCCCGCCGAGCTCGGGGCGATGGGCATCCACTACTTCCGTCCGGATCTCCTGGGCGTCACCGAGCCGCCCAACCCGCTTGTCAGCGGCCAGGGCACGCACACCGATTTCCTGCAGCCGGCGATTCTGATCTACGAGCCGCAGGCGGACCAATCACTGGAACTGGTCGCGATCGAGAACCTCGCGTTCGCCGACGCGTGGCGCGCCACCGGCAACACCGCGCCGCCGTCGTTCCATGGCGTGCCCTACGACCACATGATGGACGACCCGGCGACCGAGATCGACGAGGCGCACAAGTTCGTCGAGCACTACGACCGGCATGTGTGGCTGTATCGCGAGAACCCGCGCGGCATGTTCGCGCCGTTCAATCCGAACGTCAGCTGCGCGCACCACACCGGCGCGGGGCATCAGACGGGGCACTAGGACGAGACTGTTGCTTCCTTCGGGCCGCGGCCCCGTTTCGTGACTTGACGAATGGCGCCGAGGTGATACGCGAAGTGCGCGATGCTGCCGACCATGCCGGTGAGAGCGATCGGCTCGACATCGCGCGGCTCGGCGAGCGCCTCGCGCCATTGCTTCACCTCGGCGCGCAGTCCTTCCCGAATCTCGTTCCACCGCGCGTCGTCGACGCGTGACGTCCGCCAGGCGACGTCCCACGTCGCGTCGGCGAAGGGGTTGCCTCCGTCGCGCGCCCAGCGGTTCATCAGCGACAGGCCATAGCGCAGGTGTTCGGCGTGCGCGGCAATGGTCGCGCCCTCGTCGGACGACTGCGAGGCCTCGGCCGCCGACAGCACATCCAGGGAACGAAGCAGACCGATATCGCCGCTGTTGAGCATGAACGCGCCCTGCGGGCTCGCGCCGTCGGCAAGTTCAGCGAACAGCAGGGTCAGGATGGGCGCGATCTCGGCAGTCTGCATGGCGTGCTCCTGTCGCCACTATACTGCGGGCGTGGATCCTTTCGAGACTGCCGTCGAAGCGATCGTGCGCGGTGACGTCATCACGCTGCGTCGGCTGCTGCGTGACGACCCTTCGCTCGTGTTCGCGAGGTCTTCGCGGCCGCATCGCGCGACGCTGTTGCACTACACCGCGGCGAACGGCGTCGAGGACGAGCGGCAGATGACGCCGGCCAATGCCGTCGAGATCATGGAAGCCTTGCTCGACGCCGATGCGGAGGTCGATGCGACCGCCGAGATGTACGGCCAGGAATGCACGACGTTGAGCCTGCTCGTGTCGAGCACGCCCCCGGCCGTCGCGGGCCTGCAGAGCGATCTGGCCGAAGTGCTGATCGATCACGGCGCGGCGATCGACGATGGCCCTGGCACGAAGTGGCAGTCGGCGCTGCAGACGTCGCTGGCGTTCGGCAATCTGGATACCGCGCGCACGCTCGTGCGCCGCGGCGCGCGCGTCGACACCCTTCCGGCCGCCGCGGGCCTCGGCACGGGCGAGCTCGTTGCCGACCTTCTACCGGAGGCCGACGCCGACGAGCGGCATGCCGCGCTCGCGCTGGCCTGCCAGCACGGACACGTCGACATCGCGCGCCAGCTGCTCGACGCGGGCGAAGATCCGAATCGCTTCAACCCCGAAGGGCTGCACGCGCACTCGACGCCGCTGCACCAGGCCGCGCTCGCGGGGCATCTCGCTGTCGTCGAGCTGCTCGTCACCCGAGGGGCGCGCAAGGATGTGCGCGACGCGCTGTACCAGGGCACGGCGCTCGACTGGGCCGAGTATGCCGGGCAGCGCGCGGTGGCGGCGTTTCTCTCGGGGCCGTGACGCCGCGCTTCCCGTTCGGGATGCCTGCGCGTAGGATCGGCGCGTGACTACCTCACAGAAATCCGTTGCGCGCAAAGGGCACATCAAACCCGGCGCGCGCATTGCCTTGCTGCACCCGGTGAAGGCCGTCGTTGCCTCGCTCGGACTCGAAGACCCCGTCATTACGAAGGATCCGTCTTCGGCGGACCTCGTCTTCGTGTTCGCCGCCTCGCACGCCGAGCTGAAAGCCCGCATGCCGTCGGCGATGAAGAGCCTCGGCCCGCGCGCGCATCTGTGGGTGTTCTTCAAGAAGGGCGCCGCAGCCGCCGGACTCGACATGAATCGCGACGATGTCTGGGCGGTGGCCGAGAAGGGCGGGCTGAGACCCGTCAGCCTGCTGAGCGTAGACGACGTCTGGTCGGCCTTCCGATTCCGGAGAGCGTGAGTGCCTGACGCCATCACGTGCCGCCTGCTCGGTCCGGATGACGCGCACGTGCTCGCG
>Ga0079224_100009993_pt1 | contig 12996 bp, 10 predicted proteins | sample Stecom2015_FD_80414 | JGI IMG/M metagenome (GOLD analysis project Ga0079224, IMG submission 80414) | Agricultural soil microbial communities from Utah to study Nitrogen management - Steer compost 2015 | ecosystem: Environmental > Terrestrial > Soil > Agricultural land | place: USA: Utah... | reverse complement strand
GGCAGTCACGAATGCGCCGCGATCCTACGCACCGACGCCAAGCTGCTCGACGTCTGCTGGCAGGCGGGCAACCTCATCGCGGCCTGCGGCCCCTCCGGCATCTACACCCTCACACTCACCGGCTAGCGTCAGCACCCGGCCGCGCTGCCGCAGCCAGGCTTCCAGATCCTCGGCACCGGAACGCCGGCCACCAGCCCACGCACCGACGCCGGACCGTCCGGGTAGTGGCCGGGCCAGTCGGTGACCACGTGCAGCAGGGTGCGCGACACACCGTCCTCGTCCCCCAGCCGCGCCCGGGCCAGGGCCGGGATTCCCGGTCAGCAGGCGGCGCAGCTCGCCGCTACTGCCAGCCGGTCTTCGACGTCCAGATAGCGCACGCGCTCATTGTCCCGACCTCACGCGCCGACCACCGGCGTTCTTCCGAGAACTCGAAAAGCTTTATCAGATGCTTGGGCATCGGGAACGGTCCACGAGTCCTACCGTCGGATCGGGTGCAGGGCGGACATGTCGATTTCCAGAACGGTCGGTCCGGACCGTCCCACGGCGTCCGCGAAGGCGGCCTCGAACTCCGCTGGACTGCCCACCCGCTCGGCAGCGGCTCCGAAAGACTTCGCCAAGCTGACGAAATCCGGAGTAACGAGGTCAACATCGTGGGCAGAACCCGTCCCGGACTTGCTGATGATCTCGCGCAGCACACCGTAGCCGCGGTCGTTGAACACGCACATGATGACCCGGGAACGCTGCTGCACCGCGCTCGCAAGCTCACCGATACTGAGCATGAGACCGCCGTCTCCCTGGATCAACACGGCGGGCTCGTCGGTAGCCGTTGCCGCCCCGATCGCGAAAGGCAGGCCAGGACCGATTCCGGCAGCGACTGGTCGTACTGAGGTACGCGGTTCGAGCACGGGGAGCACGCGGTCCCCCCAGACATAGGCCGGAACGGTGGCGTCCCGCACCACCACGCTCCCGCGAGGCAGATGCCGCCGGATCGCGGCGCAGATCGCCTCATGGTCAGGTCCCATCTCGGCGCTGATGCGCTCCCTGGCCCGACGATAGGCCTCCCGGCCCTCCGCCAGGTAGTCGTCGCGGCGCAGCGGTGCTGGAAGATGCTCCGTAAGCTGCGCCAACCCAACCCGGGCGTCACCGATGAGCGCCAGCCGGGCCGGGTAGTTACGGTCGATCACGGACGGGTCGACGTCCAGATGGATCAGGTTTTCCGACAGCTTCAGTGTCCAGGAGTCCGTGGGATACATCTGGAAACGGGTGGCGACGGCGAGCACGCAGTCCGCCGATTCGACGAAATCGCGCAGCGGTGCGACCGTCGGGAAAGCACCGAGCGACAGTTCATGGTCTTCCGGGATCGCGCCGCGTCCTTCGCGCGAGGTGACGACGGGCGCGCCGAGAGTTTCGGCGAGCCGGACCAGTTCGGTGCTCGCTCCGGAGCTTGCGACCCCACCACCGGCCCAGATCAGTGGCCTGCGGGCTGCCGTCAACGCGGCAGCCGCCTCGGCGATCAGCTTGCCACTCACCGGGTCCGCCGGCACGGGGTGGGGCTGCATCGTGGAACGTACGCTGAAGGCGGACTGGTAATCGACCGGTACTTCCAGCGCGGCGGGCTGCGGCCGTCCCGTCAGCACGTCCCGCGCCAGGCGCAGCACGGCCTCGCCGATGTCTCCCGCGCGCCTCGGCCGCAGCACCTCCCGGCAGACCTGGCGCAGCATGTCGGATTGGTTCGGTGCCTCGTGGATGTAGCCGCGGCCCTTGTCGAGATACAGGCTGTCCGCCTGGCCTGTGATCAGCAGTACCCGTGACGAGGCGAATGCCGCCTCATAGAGGCCACCGATGGCATTGGCGGTGCCGGGTCCGGTGCTGACCACCGCGACCCCTAGCCCACCGGTGACGCGGGCATAGGCGTCGGCCGCGTGCACCGCGCCCTGCTCGTGTCGCATGTCAACGACGGCAGTGGCCCCGCGCCGGTGAATCGCGCGCAAAATCGCCAGGTTGTGAATGCTGGCGATGGTGAAGACGTGCCGCACCCCGAGCATGGCCAGGGCCTCGGCGATCTGTTCCCCACCCGTCCACTGATTCCGCTCGCTCACCGGCTCTCCTCGTTCCAGTCCGTGAAGTCCAGCGGGTCGAGGTCAGCCGGAATCTGCACGGCCTTCAGCTCGAAGAACTCCTCGATGCCGTAGCGCCCCTTCTCCCTGCCTACTCCCGACTGCTTGTAGCCACCGAACGGCGCGACCGGGTTGTACGGGCCGCCGTTCACGCTCACCTGCCCGGTACGCAGCCGACGGGCGACTGACATCGCGCGAGCGGTGTCCCCCGACCACACCGCGCCGGACAGCCCGTACCGGGTGTCGTTGGCCATGCGCACCGCTTCCTCCGGATCGTCGTAATCGAGCAGGGTCAGCACCGGACCGAAGATTTCCTCGTTCGCCACCGTCATCTCCTGCCGCACCCCGGTGAGCAGGGTGGGACGCACGAAGTACCCGTTGGGCAGGCCCGGTGGCGGATCGATGCCTCCTGTAGACACCCTGGCGCCCTCGTCCACGCCGGTCTGGATGAGCCTGCGGACCCGGTCCCGCTGCGCCGCGCTGATCACCGGGCCCAGCGCCGCGTTCTCGTCGTCGCGGTGCCCCGGCCTGGCCGCACGCAGCAGCTCGACCGCGTACGCTTCGGCGTCAGCGGCCATGGATCTGGGCACGATCAGCCTGCTCAAAGCGGTGCACGTCTGGCCGGCGTTCACTACGACCGTCCGTACAGCGTGTGCCACCGCCTGCTCGAGGTCGGCGTCGTCGAGCACCACACAGGCCGACTTCCCGCCGAGCTCGAGCAGCGTGCGTTTCACCGTAGCCGAAGCGGTCGCGGCGACTTCGGTCCCCGCACGGGTGGATCCGGTGAATGACACCACATCGACATCCGGATGCCCGGCGAGGTACCGGCCGACCTGCGGCCCGTCACCCGGCAGTACGTGGAGCACCCCGGCCGGCAGTCCCGCCGCACGGAACGCGCGCGCCAGTTCGGCGGCATCGAGCGGGGTCAGCTCGCTGGGTTTGAGCACCACCGAACAGCCGGCGACCAACGCCGGAGCCACCTTGTTCACGCTCTGCATGAGCGGGTAGTTCCAAGGCGCAATCGCCGCCACCACACCGGCCGGCTCCCGCATCACCAGCGAGTTGCCCACCACCTCATCGATGACGAGCTCGGTGGCGATATCCGCCGTGGTCTCCAACGTGGTCAGAGCCGAGGCGATCTGCACTGTCTCCACCTGGTGGCGGGGCAGACCGAGGGGCATGGTGATCGTCTCGATCAGATCACCGAGACGTCCGCGCAGTTCGCCAGCCGCCTTGCGCAGCAGCGCGGCACGCTCGGCGAGCGGTACTGCGGCCCAGTCAGGCTGCGCGGAAACCGCCGCCGCGACAGCTTTGTCGACGTCCGCCCGGCCCGCCATCTCGATGCGGTCGAACACCTGGCCGTTGCAGGGATCGATGAGCTCCCACACCTCGAGTCAGCTCTTCCACTCTGCAGCCTGCTTGCGCACCGCATCAGCATCGAAGTCGTTGTACTGGTCGGCCAGGCTGTAATCGATCAGACCGGTGGCCTTCAGATCGATCCGCCGGCTGATCAAGCCGTGCTCGGCGAACGTGTCGACCGTCTGCTGCATGGCCGCGTCGTCCTGAACACCGAACTTGCCCGTCGGGCCGGGGCCGCCGGTGATCTCAAGCCGCTTGTTCAGAATCTCGATCGACTGCTGCAATGCGGCTTCATCGTCGGTCGCGGCCGGCTTCGACTGCGGGAACTGCTTCCAGTGCATCTCGATAGCCGCCTCTGGGTTCTCCTGCGAGAACACCATCGCCTTGAAGAAGGCACGGAGCATGCCCACCACACGGTCCGGCTCATCGCGGATGCTGTCCTTACGCACCACCAGTGCGGACGTTCCAGTCAATTCGTTGAGCGGAGTCGGCAGGTCGCGCATCTTCTTGCCTAGCAGGTCGCCGATCACCACGTTCGGCCCGTCATAGCCGGAGTAGGCCTGAATCTGGTCGGTACGCAGCGCCTCCGCCGCCTGAGCGCCGTATCCCACCGGCAGGTACTCGGCGTCCTTCTCCGGATCGAGACCAGCCTGGACCAATGCCGCCTTGGTGATCAGGTTGGCCACCGCGGTGAGCGTATTGGCCCCCACCGTCTTGCCCTTGAGGTCCGCGATCGACTGGATCGGGCTGTCCTCGGGCACCACAATGCGGAAGATGTTGCCGTTGGTCAGCCCGACCACTGCGATGTTGTCGTCCTGCTCGGTCGCCGCCGCGACCGCGCCGATCGAGGCGTATGTGATGAACGCCTGCCCTGTCGCCACGGCCTGCACCCCGGCCAGTGCGGTGTCCACCGGCTGGATGGTGACGTCGAGCTCCTCCTCGCCGAAGTATCCCATCTCCAACGGCACCGACGTGTACGATGCCGTGGTCGCCGTGAGTGCCTTGTCGGTGACCGCGAAGATCACACGATTGCCGGATTCACTTGAAGATCCGCAGCCGGCCAGCGAGACCATCATGATCGAGGCGACGATCAGTGCGAGCAGCCGCACCGGCCGCCACAGCTTCGCGATGCTTGTCATCGATCCTCCTGACAGAGGTCGTAGGAATGGGGGGTTGGGTTGGGCGACTCTCAGCGGGCGCGCCGCACGAGCCGCTCACTCAGCGTCAGCACGCCGTAGATAGCCAGGCCGAATACCGAAAGCACGATCAACGACGCGTAAGTAGCCGCTACCTCGCCGGTCGTTGTGTACTGCTGGATGGCGTAACCGATGCCGGAGCGTGAGGCGACGAACTCACCGACGATCGCGCCGATCAGGGCTAGCACCGCGGCGCTGTTCAGCGCCGGGAAGATGAAGGCCAGCGCATTGGGGATCCGCAGATAGCGCAGTTCCTGCCACTTGCTCGCTCGCAGCGAGCGGAACAGGTTCACCTCGTCCTCGCTGATCTCCGTTAGCCCGGCCATCGTATTCGTGAGCACCGGGAAGAACGCCAGCAAGGCGGCGAGGACTACTTTGGGAGCGAGATCGTAGCCGAACATGGCCACGATCAGCGGCGCGATGGCGACCTTCGGAAACGTCTGCGATATCAGGATGTAGGGGTAGACCGCATTGCGGATGATCGGCGAGAACGCGAACGCCGAGCCGACCACGAGTGCCGCCACGACGGCCAGCAAGAAGCCGAGAACGGTCTCTTGCACTGTCGCCCATAGGTGCGGCCACAACGTACCTTCCGACACCATGCGACCGAGAGCGGCCAGGACGTCGGCAGGTGGTGCCAGCAGCAGCTTGGACACCATGCCGGAGGTGGCGACGATCTGCCACGTTGCGACGAAGGCGACGAAGATCAGCACCGCGCCGATCGTCGACTTCGTCCCCGGAGAGCCACCCAGGCGTGACCGCAGTGCGGCCGCTTCGGTGCCTACTTCACTGGGAACAGGCGAGGAAGCAGTGGCCTGACTCGCCGAGGTTTCTACCTTCATGGCCGTGCTTCTCCATCAGACGGTCCTTTTCCACGGGCAGCGGCTCCGTTGCCCTTCGCCTCGTCGAGCACCGATCGCACATGGCGAATGGCCTCGTAAAACTCGGCTGTGTTGCGTAGCGCTCGTTCGCGAGGGCGGGACAGCTCGATCGGCACGATTCCGTGGATCCGTCCGGGGCGCGCGCTCATCACGACCACGCGGTCGGACAGGAATACCGCTTCGGAGATGCTGTGCGTTACGAAAACGACGGTCTTCGGCTCGTGCTGCCACACCCGCAGCAGTTCGTCGTTGAGGTCCTCCCTGGTGAACTCGTCGAGCGCGCCGAAGGGTTCGTCCATGAGCAGCAGCGACGGCTGGTTGATCAGCGATCTCGCGATGGCCACGCGCTGTTCCATGCCACCGGAGAGCTCTCCGGGGTAGTGCTTCTCGAACCCCGCGAGTCCCATCATGGCCAGCAGGTCCAGTGCGCGGGACTCTCCCTCGGCGTCCCTGTTCTTCTCGATGTCCAGCGGCAGGCAGACGTTTTCGAGCACGTTGCGCCACCGCAGCAGGGTCGGTTTCTGGAACGCCACGCCGATCTGCGGCAGGGGTTCGGTGACGACGGCGCCGTCCACCTCGACAGTGCCACTCGACGGTTCGAGCAGTCCGGCGATCATCTTCAGGAGCGTCGACTTACCACAACCGCTGGGGCCGATCAGCGAGACGAACTGACCGGCCTCGATCTCGAGCTCGACCTCCGACAGCGCGTGCACCGTCTTGCCTTTGCGGTTGAACGTCTTGGATGCTCCGCGTACCTTGATCCCTGATGGATCCGCAGCGCGAGACAGCGACGTGGTGGAGTGGGTGAGCGCGGACATACGTTCACTCCTCCCGCCGGGCGGCGTTCGCGTGGTCTTCCGCGGGAAGCACCTCTCGGTAGAACCGCATCCAGTTCTCCCCCATCACAGCTGCCACGGACTTCTCGTCGAACCCGTGCCGGCGCAGCGCCTCCTCCTTGGCGGGGAAGGCCCGGGTGTCCGGGAACCAGGGCAGCGGTGGCTGCTTGCCGGGGTTGGCGGCCGATCCGGCGCCATACTGCGGCTGCTTGCTCCAGCGGCCCTGCCGCATCCACTGCAGGTGCTCGAAGGTGACCTTGCGGCCCAGGTCGGTGCCGATGCCGACATGGTCGATCCCGATCAGATCAACCGTCCTGGCCACCATCTCGGCCCACCTGTCGATGCTCTCCGCGTAAGGACCGGAGATGTTGCGGTAACCGGACACCCCGAGCATCCCGCCTCGCGCGGCGAGCTCCTTCAGCACTTCGTCGGACTTGTTGCGGGGGTGCGGAACGAGCGAGGCGGGGTTGGCGTGCGTGACTGCCACCGGCTTGGTGGAGTGTCCGATCGCCTCCAGGCTCGTGCGCTCGCCGACGTGCGACAGGTCGATGACCATGCCGACCCGGTTCATCTCGGCGACGACCTCCCGGCCGAACCGGGTCAGGCCGGAGTCGGTCGTCTCGTAGCAACTGCCGCCCACGTCGTTCTGGATGTTGTAGGTGAGCTGCGCGACCCGTACTCCCAGATCGGCGAAAAACTCAACGAACCGGATACGGCCGGAGAGGAACGAACTGTTCTGGAAGCCGAGCAGGATGGCAGTCCTGTCGCCGGCGGCCAGTCGCTCGATGTCCGCGGTCGTTCTGGCGATGCCGATGAGGTCGCTGTTCTGCCGTTCCAGGTCCCGCCACGCGGCGAGGGAGTCGAGCGATTCGAGGGCGTCGCCCCAGTATCCGCATGTCACGGTCACACAGCTGAGCCCGCCCTCGCGAAGTTCGGTGAACACCTCGCGGTCGAACTCGCTGCATTCGAGTCCATCTACGTATTGCACAAGGTCTCCGTTTGCAATGCCTGTCGAAATTCGGAGCACCGGTCAGGACAGGGCTTCGGTCATGTAGTCGGGGTCGGCGTCAACGGCGCCGCCGGACTGCCCATCGGCGGTCACCAGTGCCGCCCCGGCGTGTGTGCGCGAGGTCGGGGTGTCCACCGTCAGCGCCTCGTTGGAGCGGTGGTACAGCCGCCACCACAGCGGTGCGGCGACGCCGAGCCCGTGAAGAGCCACGTCAACGAGATGTTCGCCACCTGCCATCGCCGCGAGCGATCGGATCGGGATCTCCTCTGCAGCTGGCGCTGCTTCGAGAACCTGGGTTCGCTCATCGACGCGTCCCACCCGCAGCTCCGCACCGAACTGGGCGCCGGTGGGCTCCACCGCGGCGAGCAGCCCAGCGTCGGTCAGCCCGGATACGCGCACTTCGGCCTTGCCGTACTCGCACATCGTCGCGATCGCCAGGTCCACCAGTGCGGGTGCCGCGAAGGGCGCGGGGATCCCGGTTCCGGTCACGGTAAGCCGGTGCTCCTCCTCAGAGGTGATTACCGGAGAGCCCCAGCCGCCCGGCGGCCGCTCGTCCAGAAAGGCGAGTCCACCCAGCCCTAGCGCCTCTGCCGCCACGATCACCTCGCGCACGGCCACCCAGTTGCCCTTCGGCACGCCGAGCAGCATCACGATGCGTTCGACGACCAGCCGGAGCTCGCGCAAGCTGACCCGCAACGGCAGGTCGTCTCGTGCGCTGTTCACCTTGATGATTCCTTTCCCGCAGCCGCGCCGCGTCCGGAGAGCACCTCGTTGATCTCGGCGGCGCGTCGCAGGAGCGCCGCCGTGGCCTTCTCCACATCGAGCCGGCTGGTCGGCCCGGCGAGACTGAGTGCACCGACGCAGCCTCCGTGCACATCGAAGACCGGGGCGGCGACACCGGTGACGCCGTCCAGCCACTGCCCGCATGAGATCGCATATCCGGACTCCCTGATGGCCCTCAGGGCCTCCTCGTCCGGCACCTCGATGCCGCGCCCGCGAAGCTCGTCGAGGCGACGCTCCCCCGCGTGCGCCATCAGCACCTGTCCGGAAGCACTGCGGTTGAGCGGCATCTGCGCCTCGGCCCTCAGGTCGACCTGGAGCGTGCGGCCCGGTTCGAGGCGCTGCACGATGGTCGCGGTGTCGCGCTCGAGAATCGCCAGCGAAACGGCCTCTCGGACCTCCTCGACCAGCCGCTCCATCGCGGGTAGCACACGCTCTGCCAGGCCTGCCTGCCGCAGCGCCGACTGACCCACCCATGCGGCTCGCAGTGTCAGCCGGTAGGCGCCGTCACTGGTCTGCTCCATCCAGCCTGCCGCGACCAGCGTGACAAGCTGCTGGTGTACAGCGGCCCGGGACCAGCCGAGTTCTCTTGCCAACTCGGCGACCCGCACCGACCGCTGCGCCGCCGCGACCACTTCGAGCACACCAAGGCTCTTCAGCGTGGTCGACAGCGGCTGCGTCCGCCGCTCCTGCTTCTCAGTCAACGCGAGCCCCTAGTTGTCATGTATTTCTTGACGCCATTCGAATAAAACTGACGATAGGCGTTTAGTGGCCCTCGCCACAAGACATTTCGGACACCTTTTGCGCGGTGACCCGGTCCGGCTCCAACGGCCACCCCCACACGTCCTGCTTTCCAGCGCCGATCTCGGCCGGGGACGGGGCCCCTTGGAAGATCAGGCCGCGCAACGTACGGTTGAGGTAGTCCTTGGTTCGGTCAAGGCCGTAGAGCGCGCCGTTTACCAGGCGGATCAGCCGAGCGGGCACGAAGTCGACGTCGAGGGTGTCAACGTGGGGCTGGCTGTAAGGCTGGCCTCGAAGGGCCTGGAAACGCTCGACAGCCGAGCGCTGCTCGGGATTTTCGAAAAGCATCCTGCCGACCCGGACATTCGGGTCGTAGCCCTCCAGCAGTGCACGTAGCCGTCGCGCGAGCCCGGGGGCGTCGACCGACAGGTCAAATCCTCCCGGCACCTCCTCGCGAGGCCCGGAGCGCGGCTCCTCCGACGACCGCGACTTGTACCAGATTCGTCTGCGATCCAGCTCGTCGGCGATCGGCAGTTCCAGAGCCCAGCGGTACTCCTCGTCCAATACCTTGCGCAGCTCGCCCACGGTCATGCCTGGATCTCGCACCAGTTGCTCGTTGACGACCAGCTGGTCGAGCAGCCGATCGCACACCTCGGGCACGAACTCCACCAGCAGGGCGTCCAGCGTCTCCTCGGTCTCCGGGGTGACGCTCCCCGCGATCGCCCTGCGCAGTTGCTCGAACGCAGGGACATCGCCGCTGGAGTTCAGGCGACCTCGTTCGCGCAACTCCGCCACCAGAGCGCGCACCTGTTCCAGCTCGTCCGCGATGCGCCCACTCGCCGGGAACACGTTGTACACCAGGGGGTCCTGCCGCCGATACGTGATCGCACGATCCAGCAGCCGTAGCAGCGTCCCGTACCGCGGATCACCTGCCGGCGGGGACAGCCTGCGCGCCGCGAGCAGTGCCTCCTCCCGCAGCGACAGCCAGCGGTGCACCAGCCGAGGATGGTTGGCGACGAAGAGCACTAGACCGAGCGCGGAACCGTTGCCCAGACCGAGGTAACGACGATACTCAGGAGCCAGTGCCACCGCTCGGGGCGAAGCAGCACGCGCCAGACGCTCACACAAGTCGAAGCTGAACTCCCGCATGAGGTATGCGGTGAGCATCTGTGCGTGGTACGGCACTCGCAGCGGATGCTCCGCTCCGTAGGAGATGAACGTCCTCGTGCCAAAGGTCCCGTTCGCGTCCAGTCCGGTGTTGCGCATGAGGTAGCCGATACCTCGCAGCACTTCCATGTCGGGTTGCGCGCCCCGCGCGAGCGCGCGCACCGTGTGATCGAACGCACGCAGACTCCGGTTGGACCGGCACCAGACCAGCGTCCCCGGCGCCGCACGACCGGCGTAGAGCTTGGGCAATTCACGGCCTGTGTGCTCGATCCGCCCGGCGTCCGCCTCACCCTCCAGCAACGCACCGACCATGTCCCAGCTCTGCCCGATGATGCGTGGCGTCCGGTCGATCATGCTCGGCTCTGAGCTGAAGATGACGAATGAGAACACCGTCGCACCGGTGTCGACGCGGTAGACCGCGATGCCGTTGCCCGCATCGTCGACGTCCATCCTGGACAACCCGATGGTCCAGCGCTCCCGTGACATCAGGCTGATCAGCGAGCGGCTGGAGCTCAGTCTCGTCGGCTGCATGGCCGCGAGCCGGACCGGATCCATGAGCTCTTCGGGGCGCCGGTAGGTGAGTCCGTCAGTCTCGGACGGATCGCCACGCAGGCCCATGGTGAGCATCCTCCCCACATCCTTATGTCATATATGTCTTGACAGCGTTCGATAAAGCTTGACGATATGGGGTCGCAACGCATAACACAAGAGCCATGACCGCAATCGGTGCCACCACGCCCGCCTCCGGAGCCCTCCCTGGGACCAACACGATTCGCAACAGCGCGGCGGATTCGTCGACCTGCCACTCGGCATCCGAGTCCGCCCAACGCCTGAGATCGTCGCGACTTCGGCAAGGAGGCCCGATCCACGACAGCGGCTCAACGCGATGATGTGGCAGTTTCCGCACTGGCACCCCTGACGGGACTTGCCAGGCGAGTACGGACCGTAGCCATCGGTCTACCACCAGGGGTGTAGCGGACTTGTTCGAGCAGGTGATGCACGCGATCAACGGCAGTGCTGCGCCTCGTGGGCATGCTGATCTGGGCGCCGCACTGCCGCAGTCAGACGACCAGATCCTCTGCGCCGGAGCGCTACGCCGTGTACGAGCGCAGGGCCGCCACCAGTGCCGGGACCTCGGCCAGGGCGCGCAGGGCGTCGTTGAGGTGGGTGCAGCCGGCGGTGCCGCGCAGGGATCGGGGCACGACGGTCCGCAGGTCCTCCAGAGGGGTCCCGAGGAGGCGGTCCAGGTTGAGCACCGCCAGCGGGCACTCGTCGTACGGGAGAATCCGCGGTTCGGCGCGCACCCCGAGGAGGGCGCCGGTCCGAGGGTCGGCGGTGGCCTCCAGGCGGTACTCGTGGACGGCGACCCGCCCGCCCGAAGGCACCGTGGCGCTGTCCTGGAACATCGCGTCGACGCCGATGACGTCGCCGAGCGTCACGTCGATCCGGCGGGCCCGGCGGGTCGAGGGTTCGGTGATCTCCTCCAGGTCGTGCCAGCCGGCCGGGTCGCCGGGGCGGGGCAGCGGCTCGACCGGGCGGGTCCGGTCGGAGCGCTTGGCGATGTGCGCCGGCAGGAGGGCGCTGGAGCCCGGCTTGAAGCCGACGCACGTCCCCTCCGCGGGCTGATCGTCACCCGCGGACTCGGGCTGCCACCGGGTCAGGGCGAAGGGGGCGATCAGTGATGCGCCGGACAGGTCGTCGAGCATCAGGTACAGCGGCGTTCCCGCCTTGCGCTCGTCCGGCACGACCCGTGACAGGACGCCGCGGAGCCCGCCGCCGCCCCGCGCGCCGACGAGGGCCGCCAGTTCGCGCCGGGGCGGGGTGGACTCGATCTCCTCGATCGTCCGCGTCGCCGGGTCGAGCCCGACGCGCAGCCGGTCCTCGGCGACGACGACCGGCGACCCGCCGTCGGAAGGCGTGACCAGGTCGCGGGCCCTGCCGTCGATCCTGAGCCGCCCGCCGGCCCCGTCCGGCCACCGCATGTCGAGCGTCGAGGTGCGCCGTACGCTGCCCGGCCGGCGCGCCGGCGTCGGCCCGAGCGGGCCTACGGAACGCAGTTCCGGGGGGACCTCCATCATCACCTCTCACGGATTACGTCGTCGCCCGCGAGCTCGTCGATCACCGCGGCGCTGTAGCCCAGCTCGGCCAGCACCTGCCGGGTGTGCTCGCCCGCCTCCGGGGTGGGCCCGGGCCAGGCGCCGGGGGTGGCGGACAGCCGGGGGGCCGGTTCGGGGTGGGTGACGCCGTCGCGGTCGGCGAAGACGCCGCGGGCCGCGAGGTGCTCGTCGCGGCCCGCCTCGGCGGGGTCGAGGACCGGCGCCACACAGGCGTCCGTGCCGGCGAACACGGCCGTCCACTCGTCCCGGGTCCGCTCCCGGAACCTCTCGGCGAACCGCGCCCTCGTACGGGGCCAGGACGCGTGGTCGTTCTGGTCCTCGGCGGCGAGCTCGCCGTCGAGGCCGAGCCCGCGCAGGAGCTCCCGGTAGAACTTCGGCTCGATGGCCCCCACGGAGATCCAGCGGTCGTCGGCGGTGCGGTACACCCCGTAGTACGGGGCGCCGCCGTCGAACAGGTTCTCCCCGCGGCCCCCGCTCCACTGTCCCGCGGCCCGCATCGAGTGGAGCATCGCGGTGAAGAGCGCCGTGCCGTCCACGATGGCCGCGTCGACGACCTGTCCTTCTCCCGTACGACGCGCGTGCAGCAGGGCGGAGACCACGCCGAAGGCCATCAGCATGCCCCCGCCGCCGAAGTCGCCGAGCATGTTCAGCGGCGCGGTCGGCCGTCCGCCGGCGCCCACGATGGGTTCGAGGGCGCCGGTGACGGCGACGTAGTTGATGTCGTGACCGGCCCGCCGGGCGTACGGCCCGTCCTGGCCCCACCCGGTCATGCGCCCGTAGACGAGCTTCGGGT
>Ga0079224_100009992_pt1 | contig 12997 bp, 8 predicted proteins | sample Stecom2015_FD_80414 | JGI IMG/M metagenome (GOLD analysis project Ga0079224, IMG submission 80414) | Agricultural soil microbial communities from Utah to study Nitrogen management - Steer compost 2015 | ecosystem: Environmental > Terrestrial > Soil > Agricultural land | place: USA: Utah... | reverse complement strand
TAGACGCGCCGGACTCAAAATCCGGTGGGGTAAAACCCGTGTCGGTTCGACTCCGACTCTCGGCACCAACAAACACAAGCAGTTGCCTCAGCGCAAGCACCCCTCGGCGCCCCAAAGCCGCTTTTTGAGAACGCCCTTCCGACACTCTGCAAGAAAGCCTCCCTGGTCTCAACGCCGGCGCCGTTCACGTTCGATTCATGCAGCGACTCTTAGTCTTTGCATCGACCTGAAATGAACGGAGACGCGAACAGTGAAGATCGCGCCATTGGCAACTGCGCTAGTTCTAGCGCACCTCAGTGCGCCCCTCCTCGCCGATCCCGGCAAGGACGAGTCGGGACACCGTTACTCCGAAGCGGAACGGGAGTACTGGAAGCAACGAGCGGAGTTTGCACGCGAGGAACGTAAGCGCCGAGAGGAGGCACTTCGGGAGCGTCGCAAGCGTGAGCAGGAGTGGGCTCGCGAATCTCGAAAACGACACCGACACCACAACGAGTATCGAGTGTACGACCGATACCCCGAGCGATACCCTGTCTACGAGGAGTACGTGGCGCCGGGTCCCCTGCAGGAGCACATCTTTATCACGCGTGATGGCATTGGCGGCTGGATCGAATTGTAAGATCGAGGCGTAAATCGATGGTCACCCGTGGGGCTCGTTGGCGTCCTCGCCGCAGACCGACCAGCGGGGCGTGCAGCCACGGGTGGCCACCGACTCAACGCAACGCAAACACATAAATCGCGTTGTGCCCCCGCGGCGCGCTCACCTCCGGCACGACGCCCATCAGCTCCGGCACCTTCAGGTTGTCGCCCGTCATCACCGCGATGTACTGCTTGCCGTCGACCGCGTACGTGATCGTGCTGACGGAGACGTTGCCGCCGAGGATCGTCTCCCACAGCAGCTCGCCCGTCTCCGCGTCGAATGCGCGGAAGCGCCGATCCATGTCGCCGTGGAAGATCAGGCCGCCGCCGGTCGCGAGCACCGCGCCGTTGCTCGGCGCGCGGCCGATGTTGAAGCGCTGGATCTCTCCGGTCTCCATGTCGATCCTCGCGATGCCGGTCAGCGCATTCGGATCCGATCCCGGCCGCGCGACGACGCGCCAGCCTGCGCGCCTGTCTTCGCTCGCCGCGGTGATCTCGCGGCAATTGTCGATGTAGGACGTGTAGAGCGAGTTCGTGCCCGGGTGATACGCGGTCGGCCAATAGCTGCGCGTGTTCCAATAGCACACCGTCTTGCGCTCGCCCGGCGCTTTGAAGACGAGGTCCCAGTTGATGTGCACCGTGCCGTCCGCATCGACCTTCGAGATCGCGAACTCGGGCGCATCGAACGGGAACGGCGTCGACCACAGGAACTCGCCGTCGTTGCGGTCGATCGCGAAGAGCCCGCCGCCCTCGGTCAGCGTGACGATGACATCGCGCACGTCGCCCGGCTCGACGTTCGTGTTGATCCATTTCACGTGCGCGGGATCGGGTGCGATGCGCGTGCGGATCAGCGTGCGCTCGTGCGTCGCGTCGAGATCCCAGTCGTCGCCCGGCAGATGCTGGTAGTACCAGACGAGCTCGCCGGTGTCGGGATCGAGCGCGACGGTCGAGTTGCTGTAGAGATCCGCCGGCGACGAGCGAGACGTGCCGTCCGGATCGCCGCCGTGCCGCGCGGCGCGGTGATCCGGCATCGGGTTCGCGATGCCCCAGAAGATCAGGTCCCGCTCGGGGTCGTAGCTGCCGGGGAAGCCCCACGTCGACGCTTGCCGGAACTCGAGGTCGGCGCCCGACCAGCTCTCGTCGCCCGGCTCGCCGGGCGCGGGGGTCGTATAGAACCGCCACACCTCCTCGCCGGTCAGCGCGTTGTGCGCGGCGAGATAACAGTTGTCCCGGTTGCCGAAGCACGCGCCGCCCGAGATCACGAGGCCCTTGACGACGAGCGGCCCCGACGTGTGGCCGCGCATGTCGGCTTGCGTCTCCCAGCGCAGCGCGCCGGTGCGCGCATCGAGCCCGACGACGTGGCCGTCCGGCGCCGTGTAGATGATGACGTCCTGGTAGATCGCGAGATTCTTCGTTCTCGCGCTGCTTGCGACGTTGCCCGTTACCGGGCGCTGGTACTTCCACAGCCGCTCGCCGGTCGTCGCATCGAGCGCCTCCACCGCAGCGCCCGGCACGACAACATACATCACGCCGTCGTAGACGAGCGGCACGGTTTCCGTTACGCCGTCGCGCAGGTTCAGCGTCCACACGAGGGTCAGATCGCTCACGTTCTCCGTGTCGATCTGCTCGAGCGGGCTGAAGCGCTGCGCGTCGTAAGTCCGGCTGAACATCAGCCAGTCGCTCGGGCTCGGCTGCTCGAGCATCTCGTCGGTCACGGGCTCGAAGTGCTCGAGCTGTGCCGAAGCGGGCGCAGCAGCGGCGGAAGCGGCCGCGGCGATCGCGAGGTGTGCAAGCTTCATCGGGTCTCCGCCTCGGCCGGCGCCGCTCGAATCGCGCGCCGACCCGCTGAGGAAGCAGGTGACGGTGCCTTCCGCTTCCCGTCCTACTCGACTTCGTCGAGCCCCTCCGTGATCTCGATGTGCGTCCCCGCCGGGTCCGTGATGAACGCGATCGTGAGATTGATCGCGTCGACCCGGGTCGGCGCCCGGTCGAACTCGATGCCGAGCGACTCGGCATGCGCCGCGAACGCCTCCATGTCGGAGACGTCGAAGCCGATGTGATCGATCGCCGCGCCCCGGGACGGTCTCGGCGCGTCGCCGCGCGCGGGAATGAAATCGACGCGTCCGCCCGGCACGAGCGCCGACGGCAAACCCCTGCGCTCGCCGGGCTCGGCCGAGAAGACCTCGACGTACCAGTCCCGCAGCTCCGCCGCATCCGGCGCCGAAAGATGAATGTGATGAAAGACGATCGGCGCCGTTTGCTCCGGCTCCGTCAGCAGCTCGATGCGCACGCCGTCCGGAAGATCCGCGATGACCTGGCCGTCCTCGGCGCTCTCGAAGAAGATCTCGGCGCCGAGCGCGTCGAGCTTCGCCCGGTACTCGGCGTAATCCTTGACGGCGAAGCCGATGTGGTTCGCAGCCGTCTCGCTCGACGACGCGCTCGGCTCCCCTTCCGCGAGCAGAATGTGGATGCCGGGGAACATGAACGTGTCGAGCCGCCCGCTCGAGCGCTCCTGGCCGCCGAGCTCACGCCAGATTTCCGCATGCTTCGCGACGTCCGGCACACGCAGGTGAACATGCCCGGTGCTGACGCCGGCGTCGTTCGGACTCGGGAGCTGCGCTTTCGCAGCGGGCCCGGCCGCGCCGAGCACTAGCACGGCGCTGGCCGCGGCCGTCGACTTCATGATGCTCACGTTCCCTCCGTAGCTTGCGCTATCGCTGATCCTGACCCTCGCCGTGCCGCAACGCAAACACGTAAAGCGCCGCGGGCGGCGCGTCCGAGACGTCGTTGCCCGACTCCGCTTCGCGCGTCGCGGGCGCGGCCGATCCCTGTGCGCTGCCCGCCACGACGGCGATGTACTGGCGATCGTCGACGGCGTAGCCTATGCCGCCCGTCACGATCGGACCGCCGAGGATCGTCTGCCACAGCACGTCTTCGGACTCGGCGTCCACGGCCTCGTACCGACGGCCGTCGCCGCGGAAGATCAATCCGCCCGCGGTCTCGAGCATTGAGCCGCTCGGCGATGAATCCTGCTGAGCGGCCCGAGACGCGACTTCCGACGCGGCGTCCGGTTGCAGCGCCCCGCTCCGCGCGTCGAGCGCGAACGGCATCGCGCCGTCCGCCATGACGTACAAGCTCTGGCCGAAGAGCGAGAGGCGCTGCACCGTGACGCTCGACCCGGCTTCGGCCGCATCTTCCGAGCTGCGGTGCTCCCACAGAATGTCGCCGGTCGCAGCATCGAGCGCCGCGACGCTCGCGTCCGGCATCGCAACGAACATCACGCCGTCATAGACGATCGGCTCTGCAGTCACGGGACCGGGCGGCAAGCCGCGCGCCCACGCGAGTGCAAGCCGCTCGACGTTCGCGGCGTTCACCTGATCGAGCGGCGTGAACGGGCGTCCGTTGCGTGCGCGGGCGAGTCCGAGCCAGTCGGCGTCGTCGGGATCCCGGAGCACGGCCTCCGTGACCGGCCGGAACGATTCGATCGCGACGGCTGCACCGGGCAGCACATCGTCCTCGCCGTCCGCGCTGCCGTCAGCCGCGCGGCCGAGAAAGCGGAGATAGTCGACGAGCGCCGTCATCTGCTCGCCCGCCACGGGCGCAGGCGGCATGCCGCGTTCGGGCGCGCCGACGCGCAGGAACGCGGTGAGCTCGGCATCGTCGGACTCCGCGACGCGCATGAGGAGCGAAGGCGCGAGCGGCCCGCCCTCGCCGTTCGCGCCATGACAGTGCGCGCACGCACCGTCGAAGACGGCGCCGCCGTTCGGCGGCGCCTGCGCGAGCGCCGTGGGCAGCGCACACTGCAGGTAAGCGGCGGCGGCGATCCAGCAGAAGCGCATCGGACGAAGCCTCTACCGGCCGACGGCTTCGAGCAGCGCGGCCTTCGGCATCGTCGGCGGCTCAGGAGGACGGTGCACCGGCACGAACTGCTCGTAATCGAGCCCGAGCCGCTCGAGCTCGTCGTGAAGATGGATCAGGTACGGATGGCCTCCGCCGCCGAAGATCGGGTTGATCCACGGCTGCAGCAAGTCCGACTCGACGATTGCCCGCACGCGCGGCAAGTACGCGATCAGCATGTCGTCGGCATGCACGTGTCCCTCGAGCGCATGCAGCTCGACAGACTGACCCGAGCCGTCGCTGATCACGAAACGCCCGTCGACGCCCTGCACGTTCACGGGCGTCGCTGGACGGCGCAGCGACTCATCCGAGCTCAGCGTCCGCGGCGCCGACAGCGCGCGCTCGAAGAACTCGACGTTCGCGAAGTGCGTGAGCACGGTCGCACCCTCGTCGGCGAACGCGCGCAGGCCGCTCGCGTGATCGAAATGCGAGTGCGTGACGACGACGTAGCGAATGGCCTTGTCCGGAATCGCTTCGTGCGTGAGCCTGATCAGCTCGCGGCTGCGGTCGTCGTTCTGCAGCCCGTCGATGACGACGGCGAACTCGTCGAGCTCGACGGCGACGCCCTGATACGCACCGGGCATCACGAAGATGCCGTCGCCGATCTCGACGTACGGCTCGGCGCTCGCCGCCGGCGCTCCGCCCCCGCCGCCGCCCGGACGCGCGCCGCCGCCCGGCACGCTCGTCTCTGCGTCGGTGTTCGGCACGACACCGTCGATCGTCAGATCGAGCGTAGCGAGACCGCCTTGCTTGTAGACGAGGGACTGCGGAAACAGCAGCTCCCCGAAGCTGCGGTAATCGTCGAACTCCGCCTCGACGAGCATGTCGCCGAACACCGTGTCGTCGATCCACGTCTCGACGCGTTCGAGCAGGACATCCTGGCCGTAGTAACCGTTGAGCGTGTAGACGACGTCGCCGCGCGGGACGCGCACCTCGACCTTCCAGCCGTCGCCTTCCGCCGAGATCGTCGCGTCCTCCCGCTCTGCAAGGTGCAGGAAGCCATGCGGCGTCAGCCAAATCGGCAACTGATCGGGCCACGGCGAGTCGGCGCCGATGCGGCTCTGCTGCCGCGTCGGCTCGGCGTTCGGCTGCGCGCCGCAGCCGCCGACCTTGTCCGGATCCATCGCCGCGCGCCGCATTGCCGTTTGCAGCGAGGCGGTGTCCGCATAGTCGATGACCCTGCGATAGTCGCGAATCTCCCAGCGCGCCCAGCCGTCGTTGACGTTCCACGCCTGACCGAGACACGCGTCCCATCCGGCGCCCGTCAGCTCGATGCGCTCTACCTCTACAGCGCCCATCGCGTCGAGGGCCGACTCGCGAAACCGGTCGACCGTCATGTCCTGGGCCAAAGACGCATGCGCTAGCAGCGCCGCAATGCATGCGCCTGCAACGACGCTGCCGATCCGACATGCCTGGTCGGTTCGAACGGAGCGGGTCGAGGAAGCGGTGCCGACCGGCAGTGCGGCCGAGAGAAAGCGAGCAAGCACTTGGATCCCTCCCCGTAAGAGCTCGATCCGACGAACCGTCGAGCTCCCGACAAGCATAGCGTCCCAAACTATCGCGGGGGAACCTCGAGACGTCGTCTCCAAGACCCTCGTAATCCGCGGCAGCGCCCGCGCAACGAGATGCTGCATGCATCAACGCTCGCGAAGCTCCGTCATCGTGTGCCGCACCACAATGTGGCAAGACAGCTACACCCTATGAGCCACGATCATAGGACATTCGGTCACATTGTTTCGTCGTCGCGCCGTCATCTACGATCGCACGGAGATGCCGCGGCGTGCCGGCAGGCCCTGGCCGGCGACGTTCGATCTACCAGTCCTATGGCGCCCAGGCCCGTGACTCGCGACGAGTCCGGGCGAGAGGCAGCGTCGCACTTACCTCGTAGTTCCAAGGTGCCGATCGAGGGATAGTAAGGGGGAAAGATGAGAAGCGAATCTCGCAATGCCAAGGCGCTTCGGCCTTCGCTGCTCGCCTCGACCATTTCGGCGCTTCTGGTCGGCACCGGCAGCGCCTATGCGCAGCAGGACGAGGGCGTCGAGGAGGTCGTCGTCACCGGCTCACGCATCGTTCGTCGCGACTTCTCTGCGAACAGCCCGATCATGACCGTCGATGAATCGCGCTTTCAGGAGTCGAGCACGATTGCGATGGAGTCGGTGCTGAACCAGATGCCGCAGTTCATCCCCGCCGTCACGCAGTTCCAGACCGTGCCGTCGGGCCAGTTGTCGAACGACGGCGATCCCGCGACGACGCCGAGCGCCGCGACGGTCAGCCTGCGCGGCCTGGGCACGAATCGGAACCTCGTCCTGCTAAACGGCCGGCGCGCGATGCCGATCGACGCGTCGATGACGGTCGATATCAACGGCATCCCGAGCGCGGCCATCGCGCGCGTCGAGACGATCACCGGAGGCGCGTCGTCCGTGTACGGCGCGGACGCCGTCGCGGGCGTCGTGAATTTCGTGCTGAAGGACGACTTTCAAGGCTTCGACGTCGACCTGCAGTACGGCATCACCGAGGAGGGCGACGCCGAGGAATGGAAGGCGTCGATGCTGTTCGGCGCGAGCTTCGGCGACGACAGCAATGTGATGATCGGTCTCGAGCGCTACGAGCGCGGTCAGGTTCTACAGCAGGATCGCGACTTCTATCTCGAGGGCTGGGAAGACACGGGCTCGACCGGCGGGCAGCAGGTCTTCTACACGGCGCCGTACGCGGCGTCCGACCCCGAGAACCCGTTCTCGCCGGAAGCCGTCGCGGCGGTGTTCGGCAGTTCGGACGTTCTGAACACCGGAAACTTCTACTTCAACGCCGACGGCACGCTCTACAAGACGACCCCCGACGGCAATTTCCGCTACAGCGGGCCGACGAGAACCGCCGACGGCAAGCGGTATCGATACATGCTCGATAGCAGCGGCAATCTCACCGAGAACTGGGTCGATCAGCAGCACTCCGCGCCGCTCAGCCGCAACTCGATGTTCGGCCGGGCGCGGACCGAGATTGCCGAGAACGTCTCGGCCTTCGGCCAGCTCCTGATCGCCGAGTCGCAGAGCGAGCACCGGGAGCGCATCGTCGGCATGATCGGCGGCTGGGGCGGCACGGTGCCGCACGGCAACGGCATCTACGCGCCGTCGGTCGACGGGAACGGCAACACGCTGCCCGACTATCAGGCCGGCGGACGGTTCGGACTGAATTGCGGCCCGATCGGCGGCTGCACGAAATCGGAGGCCTGGCCGAAGTCGCCGGAGCTGCAGCTCCTGCTCGACAGCCGCCCGGATCCCGAGGCGCCGGTCGCGCTCGGCACGGCGACGCCTTGGTTCGGCAACCAGAAGAATTCCGTCACGACACTCACGTACCAGTTCCTCGGCGGCCTCGAAGGCAGGTTGCCCGTTCGCAACTGGACGTGGGAGGCCTATGTTTCCTCCGGCGTTTCGACCACGGAGAACGAGCTCGTCGGCACGACATCCACGCAGCGCTGGCGCTACGTGATCAATCAGCCCAACTACGGCACGGGCCTTTTCCAGCAAGGCAATCAGGAGGGCGGCGGTTTCGGCGCGGGATTCATGGAATGCACGAGCGGCTTCCAGTTCCTCGGGCAGCGCGAAGAGTACTACCACCCCGGAACGGGGCTCTCGACGGGCGCGCCGTCGCCGGATTGTCTCGCCGCGACCGGCCTCACGTATTCTCTGAACGGCCGCCTCGAGCAGACCGTCATGGAGATCAACGTGCAAGGCGGCATCGCCGAGCTGCCGGCCGGCGAGCTCGCATTCGCGCTCGGCGCCAGCGATCGCGAGAACGATTTCCGCTGGTTCGCGCCGCCGATCACGTCGCCGCAGTCGATCTTCGATATGCCCGCCGGCCAGTATCCGCGCAGCGAGACGCGAGGGTCGATCGGCGCTACCGAGATCTACGGCGAGCTGCTCGTTCCTCTCGTCGCCGACCGAGCGTGGGCGCGCAGCATGAACCTCGAGCTCGGCTATCGCTACAGCGACAACGATCCGACGGACAGCGTCGAGTCGTACAAGGCGCTGCTCGACTGGCAGGTTCACGAGCGAATCCGGTTGCGCGGCGGCCACCAGGTAGCGAACCGCGCCCCGAACGTGGCGGAGCTCTTCCAGAACGAGGTGCAGAGCCTGTTCACCCGGTTCAACGGCGACTGGTGCTCGGACCTGAACCCGGTGAATCCGCTGAGCGCGAATCCGGCGTTGAACCCGAACGCGGCGCAGGTGCGCACGATCTGCAGCGAGCTGATGGGACCGACGGGCGCGGCGATCTACTACGCAAACCCCGACCGTCCGGACGGCGCGCTGAACTTCGTGTGGGCGTTCGTCGAAGGTAATCCGCAAGTCGAGCACGAGACCGCATCGACGACTACGGCCGGCGTCGTCGCCGACGTCACGGATGCGCTGACGGTGACGGCCGATTACTGGTCGATCAAGATCGACGACATGATCTCGCCTCAGGATCCGGACGCGATATATCGGGAGTGCCTGTCGCCGGAGTCGAACCCGACCTTCGATCCGAACGCGCCGGCCTGCCAGAACATCGTTCGGGATCCGTCGAACGGCGCACAAGGGCTGCTCAGCACCTTCTACACGAATCAGGGCGCCGTGAACTTCGCAGGCTGGGACCTGGCGATGAACTGGGCGACCGAAGTGGGCCCGGGACGGCTCGGTATCGATGCGACGGTCACGATCCTGACGAAGGCCGAGACGCGCGTCAGCCCTTCGGCGCCTTGGAGAGACTGGGTCGGCACTTCGGGGCCGTCGGACCTCATCGGCCTCAACGGCTGGTCGTACGACTACCGGACGTTCGTGTCGACGAACTACAGCGCCGGGAACTGGACCGGCACGCTGCGCTGGCGTCACCTGCCGAGCATCGAGTCGGAGGGCGCGAGCGCGCCCGGCAGCACGTTCCAGCCGACGAGCAGCTACGACATCTTCGACTTCGCGGGCCGCTGGACGCCGCGCGACAACTGGTCGCTGCGGTTCGGTATCGACAACCTGTTCAACACGGATCCCGAGCGCACGTTCCCCGAAGCAGACAACACGGCCACCGGCGAGACCAACGAGAACTTCTACGACATTCTCGGCCGCCGGTACTACGTCGGCTTCGCGGTGCAGCTCTAGCGCCGGGAGCGAGGTCTGAGCCGCGGGCCCGGCCCCGCCCGAGGACCGCGGCGGCGGAAGACTCGGGTTCGTCCGGGCCTCGCTTGCTTCCCGGCTGTCGCGCTCAAGCGGGCGCGGCAGCCGATGCGGACGGCGCCGCCCGATCGAATGCCCACGCGCGCGGATTCACGCTCGTCCTCCGTGCCGCGGCGATTCTTTGCAGCGCCTCCTCCGCCTGGTTCCTTTGCACGGGATGCACGTCGAGCTTCCTGTACTTGAACCGGTAGCCGTTCAAAATGTCGAGCCACGACACCTCGTTGAATGCCCACGGCCATGTCTTGACGCGATTGAGGTCGCTCGGCATTTCGTCCGCATAGAGCGCGAGCCGGGCTTCGAGTCTTTCGGGATAGGGCCTCGACGTCTGGTAGCGCCAGAAGTCGCTGTCCCGGCGGGCGGACAGCTTGTAGTGGACGTCGACGAAATCCTGCACGTCGCGGATGTACCCGACCATGCTCGCGTTGTACTTGTCCCGCTCGTCCTCGCCGTAGTACCGCAGGCAGAGAAACTGCGAAAGCAGGTCCGCGCTCGTGATCGTCCAGTTGAGCCCGGTCGCCTCGAGCGGCTCGATGAAGCCGGCGCTGAGCCCGACCGTTGCGACGTTCTTCTCCCACGGGTTGCGCAGCGTGTTGCTATCGAATGCAATGTGCTTCACCGCGACGTCCCGCATCCTGTCGACGCCCCAGTATTCCCTGAAGCTTCGCTCCGCCTGCTCCGGCAAGCAGAAGTCCGAGTGGTAGACGTAACCGCTGCCGATCCTCGATTGCAGCGGAATCGACCACGTCCAGCCGTTCTCGTGAGCGTGGGCTTTCGTGTACGGCATGATCTCCTTGCCGATATCCGCGTACGGCACGGACGCCGCCACGGCCCGATTCACGTTCGCCTGATAGTGCAGGATCCTCGGCGTCGCGACGCGCTTGAAGACGGCTCGTGCGAAACCCGTGCAGTCGACGTAGAGATCCGCTGCGATTCGGCGATCGCCGTCGAGGACCAGAGCCGAAACTTCGCCGTCTGCCGTCTGCACGTCGATGTCGTCCGCTTCGAGCACTTCGACGCTGACGAGATGGCGCTCGAAGAACTGCGTGATCTTCAGCGCGTCGACGTGAAGCGCGAGCGCTGCCTCCGGCGCCACGCGCTTTTGCTTCACGCACGCCTCGTAGGACGTGTGCACCGCGCCGTAGTAGCTCTCGTGCGTGTACCGCTGCGGATTTTCGAGGATGATCTGCTGGTAGTGGTGAGCGGCCGTGTACGAGGCGGAAAGCGCGAGACTCGAGAACGGGTGCCAATAGTGATCGCCCGGGAAGCTCCAGTCCTCGTAATAGATGCCGCACTTCATCGTCGCATCGCACGACTCGTAGAACGCCTGCAGGTCGACACGGGCCTGACGGAGCAGGCGTAGGAAGTCGGTTTGCGTCGATTCGCCGACTCCGACGGGAACGTGCTTCTTCGGCCGAACGAGCTTGATCTCGAGAAACGGGCAGTTAGTGCTCAGCACGAGCGCCGTCAACCACCCCGCCGAGCCGCCGCCGACGATGACCACGGATCTGACCAACCGCATGACTACTGTCCCTCGCCGCGCGCCGTAGGCTCCCTGACGCTTGCAGCCGTCGCGATCGCGGCACGTGTTCGATTCGTGACGCTAGCGCTTTCGCGGCGCGAGACAAAGCATCAATGCCTGATCCTATGACAACCGATCACAGTTTTTTTAGCCGCTCGAGTTTGTTTCACTGTCAAGCGAAACGCGGAGGCATCGCTCACGCGATGCGGCGATTACCGTCGCCCGGTGCCGGGGGACGCGGCGTTGCGGCGACGGCGCGGCCGCCGCCAGCGAGCTCGGCAAGCGCTTCGGCCGCCGCATCGTCCTGGGGGAAGTAGATGACGACACGCAGATGAGGATCTCCCTTCGGCACGTAGACGCAATGCTCGAAATTGAAGGGCCCGAACTCGCGATGAATGACCGTGCCGACGCTGTTCGGCGGGCCGATGTCGGTCGAGTGGTTCCAGTGATGCTTGAAGATCGGACAGGCGTCGCAGAGCTCCTGTATCAGGTCGTCCAGGATCGAGTCGTCCCCGACCTGCGTGTAGTCGAAGCGCAGTCTCGACGTCGCGAGCCTGACCTTGTTCTCGTAGTCCTCGAGGCTGCGCTTGTGGAGCGGGTCCCGGACGAGGAGCCGTAGCAGGTTGCGGTCGCGCTGCGGAAGCTGCGAGTAATCCCGGAAGAGCTGGATGTACTTGTTCCAGGCCACGACATCCCACCGGTACGTCATCGCAAGCCCAGGCATCGTGAGCGCCTCGAGCGTTCGCCAGACGAGCGCGCTCGCCTCGAGCCGATCCTTCGGCTCGGCGGCGACGATCGGGGCGGGCCTTCTCTGGACCAGCGTGAAAAGGTACTCGCGCTGCGCCGCATCGAGCTGCAGGACCGAAGCGAGGCGCTCGAGGACACTGGCAGACACGCTGATGTTGCGGCCCTGCTCCAACCATGTGTACCAGCTGACGCTCACGCCGACGAGGCTCGCGACCTCCTCTCGCCGGAGTCCCGGCGTGCGCCTGCGGCAATCGTGCGGCAGACCGAAATCGTTAGGTGACAGCGCCGCTCGGCGAGACTTCAGGAAGCGCGACAGCATCGCGCTATGCAGTTGCTCTGACATTGGTTCCCTCCCCCGCGGATCGAGTGCGAAGGGCACCGGGGAACATCGGACCCGATCCCGCTCTGCGCTCGACGCCAGTCCAGACCCGGACGCACGCGCCAGTCAGGCTACTCGTTATATTACATACATAATCTACTACAGCGATTCGGCTCGAACCAACCAGGTAGCGAACCCCTTATCCGCCCGAGAAGAGCAGCGGTTCGGTCGTCTCTGCCCGTCACCGCTTGCTGCGGCGTTCGGCTCTCGTCGTCGGCGCTTTCTCTCATCGCTCCGTTGCGGAGCCGGGCTCGCATGACCCGAAAAGACGTGCGACCCGCCGCCGCCCGTCGGGACCGCACCGAGATGTCGAGCGCGGACGGCGACGTGAATCCGCGGGGACTAGAGGATCGGCTCGGCTACCACCTGCAACGGGCTTATCGCGCCCACTTGCGCAGATTCGCGGCGGTCGGCGCGGCGCATCGGATTCGCTCGTCTCAGTTCTCGATCCTCAACGTGGTGCACCGCAATCCGTCGATCAGGCAAGCGGACCTCGCCAAGGCGCTCGGCAAGAAGGATGCGAACATCGTGACGGCTCTCGACGAGCTGCAGAGGCGAGGCCTGATCGCCCGGATGCGCGACCCCGGCGACGGGCGATCGCGGATATTGCGGTTGACTCCG
>Ga0079224_100009991_pt1 | contig 12997 bp, 8 predicted proteins | sample Stecom2015_FD_80414 | JGI IMG/M metagenome (GOLD analysis project Ga0079224, IMG submission 80414) | Agricultural soil microbial communities from Utah to study Nitrogen management - Steer compost 2015 | ecosystem: Environmental > Terrestrial > Soil > Agricultural land | place: USA: Utah... | reverse complement strand
GGCTCGACCGCGCGATCGCGATCGCGGCCGGCGCGGGGATGCCGTTGCGCGTCGCAGCCAAGATCGACCGCGTCGACCGCGAGTACTTCAAGCGGACCGTCGCGCCGCTGCTGCGCCAGCCGCACGTCAAGTTCATCGGGGAGATCGGCGAGCGCGACAAGTCCGCGTTCCTCGGCAACGCGCGCGCCCTGCTGTTCCCGATCGACTGGCCCGAGCCCTTCGGCCTGGTGATGATCGAGGCGCTGGCGTGCGGGACGCCGGTGATCGCCTTCCCCCGCGGCTCGGTGCGCGAGATCATCGAGGACGGCGTGACCGGGTTCCTGTGCGAGACCGTCGAGGAGGCGATCGCTGCGGTGCGGCGCATCGATTCGATCGACCGACGGGTCTGCCGGGAGACCTTCGAGCGGCGGTTCTCGGCCGCGCGCATGGCGCGCGACTACCTGGCCGTCTACGAGGCGCTGGTACGGCACCGGCCGCGCGAACGCGCCGCTCGCCGCATGCCGGTACGGCACGCACCGCGCACCGGTCTGGCTGCGACGGAAGGCGAGCCGTCGGCGGCCACCGATCCGCGATGGTAGGGATGCAGGACGGCAGCGACCAGGACATCATCCGGGTCGAAGACCGCTACTACATCCTCGCCACCACGCCGCTGGCCGACGACCGCACGCGGGTCATCAAGCACGGCGACACGTTCGCGGTGTTCGACCCGCTCGGCGACCTCTCGCCGGTCGGCCTCGGCCAGCAGGGCGTCTATCACGCGGGGACGCGGCATCTGAACCACCTGCGACTGCGCCTGCACGGCCGCCGTCCCCTCCTGTTGCGCAGCCACGTGCGCGAGCCGACTGCCCGGCTCGCCGTCGACCTCGCCAACGCCGACATCACGGTCGACGGCAAGGTGATCCTGCCGCGCGACACCATCCACGTCGCGCGCACCGCGTTCTTGTGGGACGGGGCGTGCTACATCCGCCTGCGCCTGCGCAGCTACCTGCTGCACGCCGTCGACCTCGCCTTGTCGGTGTCGTTCGGCGCGGACTTCGCCGACGTGTTCGAGGTGCGCGGCATCGGCCGCCCCAGGCGGGGGCTGCTGCAGCCGCCGCGGATCGAGGGCGACGCGGTCGTGCTCGCCTACCAGGGCCTCGACGGCGCGACGCGCATGACCGTGCTGGAGTTCGCGCCGGGACCGAGCCGGTTGAGCGCCTCGGAAGCGGTCTGGGACGTCCACGTCCCGCCGGCCGGCGAGGTCGAGTGCCAGGTGACGGTCCGCTGCGGACCCCGCTCGGATTCCCGGCCGCTGGGCTACGACGCGGCCGCGCGCATCGCCGCGGCGGAGGTCGAGGCGGCGCGCTGCGGCGAGGCGCGCGTGCACACGTCGAACCACTCGTTCGACGCGTGGCTGAGCCGTTCCGCGGCCGACCTGCACATGATGCTCGGCGAGACCGGCGAGGGGCCCTATCCGTACGCCGGCGTACCGTGGTTCAGCACGCCGTTCGGGCGCGACGGGATCATCACCGCGCTGGAGTACCTGTGGGTCAATCCGACCATCGCCGCGGGGGTGCTGCGCTACCTTGCCGCCACCCAGGCGACCGCGGTCGAACCCGAGCGCGACGCGCAGCCCGGCAAGATCCTGCACGAGGCGCGGCTCGGCGAGATGGCCGCGCTCGGCGAGGTGCCGTTCGGCCGCTACTACGGATCGGTCGACGCGACGCCGCTGTTCGTCATGCTCGCCGGCGCGTACTACACGCGTACAGCGGACCTCGCCCTGGTCGGCAAGCTCTGGCCGAACGTCGAGCGCGCGCTGCACTGGATCCACACGTACGGCGACGTCGACGGCGACGGGTTCGTCGAGTACGCGCGCATGTCCAAGGACGGCCTCGTCGTGCAGGGCTGGAAGGCCTCGTGTGACTCGGTGTTCCACGCCGACGGCACGCTGGCCGAGGCGCCCGTCGCCCTGTGCGAGGTCCAGGGCTACGTCTACGGCGCGCTGCTCGCCGCCGCCAGGCTCGCTGCCGCGCTCGGAAAGCGGGACGTCGCGCGCGACTGCTCCGCGCGCGCGGACGCGCTGCGCGAGCGCTTCGAAGCGGCGTTCTGGTGCGAGGACCTCGACACCTACGCGCTCGCGCTCGACGCCCGGAAGCGCGCGTGCCGGGTCGTCACTTCGAATCCGGGACACTGCCTGTTCGCCGGCATCGCGGACCCCGAGCGCGCCGCACGCGTGGCGCGCACGCTGTGCCACGGGACGTCGTTCTCGGGCTGGGGGGTGCGGACCGTCGCCGCGACCGAGGCGCGCTACAACCCGATGTCGTACCACAACGGCTCGGTATGGCCGCACGACAACGCGATCATCGCGGCCGGCTTCGCGCGCTACGGGTTCCGCGACCTCGCGCTCTTGATCTGCACGGGCATGTTCGAGGCCAGCTCGTACCTCGATCTGCACCGCCTGCCCGAGCTGTTCTGCGGCTTCCAGCGCCGGCCGCACGAGGGACCGATCCTCTATCCGCTCGCGTGCGCGCCCCAGGCCTGGGCCGCGGCGGCGGCGTACTCGCTCCTGCAGTCCATCCTCGGGTTGGAGCTGGACGCGGTGCGCGGCGTCGTCCGCCTCGACCGGCCGACGCTCCCGCCGTGGTTGGAGACGGTGCGCATCGAGGGCCTGCGCCTGCGCGACCGGCGCTTCGACCTCGCGCTGTCGCGGCGCGGCGGACGGGTCGAGGCCTCGATCTCGGGGTCGAGCGACGACCTCGCGTTCGAGTTCGAACCGTGACCGGCCGGCGGCCGCGCGGGAGGATCGCGACGCGGCGAGCGAGGGCGCTCGGGCAGCGGGTACGCCCGTTGCCCGCCCGTCCGCCATGGCGCCCGACGAAGGTGTCCGGCCGAGCGACGCATCCCACACCCCGGGCGGTGGGGGCGGCGCGCTCGCCGCGATTCTGCTCTTCGCGGTCGCGGCCGAGGAGGGCGCGCGTGTGGTGCTCGACCGACCGTGGCCGGGGTTCCCCGCGGCCGCGAGCCACACGGTGGGCTTGCTGCTCGCGGCGCTGTGGACGACCTGCGGCGTCGCGATCCTTCTGCGGCACGCGGCGCCCGCGTGGGGCGCGCTGTCCTGGCTGCTCGCGGTCGCCAGCCCCATCGCGATGCTCGCACACGGACTCGTGACCCGGGTCGTGGGATCCCCGTGGGGACTCCTGTTCGTGCCCGGTGCACTCGTCGCCACGTTCCTGCTGCGGCGTGCGTTCCTCGGCGGCGACTTCGCACGGCTGCGCAGCCGCCTGCGGCACGCGCACGACGCCTGAGCGCGGTTCGCCGTCGTCGCGGACGCCGCGGGCAACCGGCACGGCTTCGTGGCGTTGCTGCGGTGGGAGGCTGGCGACGCGGAGTCCGGCGGACACCCCGTCAGCGCCGGTCCGGACCGGCGCACTCGGCGTCGTGTTCCGGCGCGATCCACGACGCCTCGCTCGCGGCGCAGGGCGTCGGCCGGCGCCGGCCGCACAGGCAACGATCCGACACGGCACCGGGCCGGGCCGCGCGCCGCGACGGGCGGAGCTTCAGCGCGCAAGGGCCACGACGCCGTTCTGCACCTTGCCGACACCGAGCGCCTCGCCCCACAGGCGGCGCGCCCGGGTGTGGTACAGGTGGCACTCCTGCTGGCGTTCGACGAGCGCGTGCGCTTCGCGCAGCGGCCGGCCGTCCGCCGCAGACATGGCGCGGGCGAGGTCGCCGATGACCTCCCAGTTCTGTCGGACCTTCAGGCGCGCGAGCACCACGCACTCGGCGCCGATCACGCGCGCCGCGTACTCGTCGCCGGAGTTGCGCGCCATGCGCATCACGCGCTGCAGCGAGCGCGCGAGCGTGCGTACGACGCAGCGCCCGATCGACTCCCTGTCCGCGCCGATCGACAAGCTCGCGCAGACGCGGCGCAGGCACGCGGCCCGACTGCGCGCTTCCTCGCGCTCCGCCTGCCACTCGCGTTGCAGGCGGAGGTCGGTCGTGCAGGAGATCGCGGTCTCACAGATGGTGATGCATCCGAGCTCTGTCTCCAGAGCCTCGAGGAGCAGGTCTTCGACTCGTCGCATGGCTTCCCGTGCTGGCCCCATTGCCCGTGGAACGGATTCTAGTCGGGTGCAAGCCGCGGCCGCCGCGACCGGGAGTTCTGCAGCAGGCTTATCGGGGCGGTGCACGAAGCCGCAACTCGTGCACCCGCGTGCGCAGCTCGCAGCGCGCTTCGACGCGCGCGGGGTACGGCACACGGGCGCGTCGCGTGTTTCCACCCGACGCGCCCGTGACGCGGAGGCGCTTTGCCCGGTGCGGCGGCGTCACACCGTCGTTCGCGTGCGACCGGTGAACAGCGACACCACGAACAACACCAGGAACACCAGGAAACAGATTTTCGCGATGGTGGCCGCCATCCCCGCGACTCCGAAGAACCCGAGTAGGCCGGCAACGAGGGCGATGATCAGGAAGATGATGGTCCAGGAAAGCACAGAGACTCCTGCAGTGATGGTTGAAAAGGGAATGTGTGTGAGCGCGCAACCCTTGTGCCGTCCGCGGCGCAATCGCGTGACTCGCGCCCACGGCTCATTCCATGACTCGTGCATCTCGTGGTGCAGCATCGGTTGCAGTGCATGCATGGGCGTTGCGCGCCCGACGGCATGCCCGTTGCTCGCGACGGCAACGCGGCGCCGCGCGGCGGATGCTCGCGAAACACGAAACCACAATGCAGGAGATCTCATGATGCGCGCAGCGATTGTTCCCATGATCCTCTCGTTCGGCCTCGCCGCGCTGGTCGGCTGCGCCTCGACCGAGCCGCCGGCGACCACACGCGATCCGCACGGCAACTACGCGACGACGTCCGAGTTCCGATCGACGCAGCGGCGCGAGTTCATGGCGGCGATGCGCGCGGGCCTCGATGACTTCGACCGGCGCCGCGCCGAGCTGGAGGCGCGCGCATCACGGCAGGGGCAACCGGCGGTAGACGAGCTGCACGACCACCTGCCGGGCCTGGTCGAGCTGCGCACGACGTTCGTGAACTCGCTCGCCAAGCTCGATGCCACGCTCGACAAGGACTGGCCCGACCGCCGGCGCGAGACGGAGAAGGCGTACGAGAAGCTGCGCTCCGCGCTCGACGAGGCGTACGAAGAAGTGCTGAAGTGAGTTCGCGGCGCACGACCGGGAGGTCGCGTGCGCGACCCGGGGTCGTTGCGCGCGCCGGCCGCTTGTCCGGCGTTCGCCGGCGGCCTTCACGAGGCGGCGACTTCTTCCGGTGCCCCTGCGTTCGTCATGCACCTTCGCGCTGGCATCCGCCTTGCACCGAGCGCGCCCTCGGAGCGACCCGAGTGACGACGCCTTCGCACGGGCGTCGTGTCGCACGCAGAACCCCGCTGCTCTCAAGGAGAAGTTGGTGATGCAAGTACGTTCCACCCTGCCCCTCATCCTGACGGTCGCGTCGTCTGCTGCAGTCCTTGCACAGACCGACCCGCCCGCCGCGCAAGAACGTCCCGCACCCGCCACGACGGCGTCCGCCTACATGCTCCTGAAGGACGCGCTGGGTGCGAAGGTGGCGTTCCAGCCCGGTGCCGAGGCGAAGCGTGAGGCCACCGCGGACAACAAGGAGAGCGCGAGGCGCCCGACCGGGGAGATCAAGGAGTTCCTGGTGGAGACCAGCACCGGGAAGCTCGAAGGCGCCGTGGTCGCGTTCGGCGGCGTCCTGGGCCTGGGCGACAAGACCGTCGCCCTGCCGGCGTCGCTGATGACCTGGAATCCCACGGACCGGAGGTTCGACCTCGCCGCCACCGAGGACCAGCTCAAGAGCCTGCCGGCGTTCGACCTGAACGAGGCGCGCAAGCGCGGGCTCGACACCGAGATCGCAGTCATCCGCTCCGGCTGGGCGAACCTGGACCTCGCTGCGGACCACTCGAAGCACGCGAACGAGGCGTCCGGCACCGAACGCAAGGGCGGCGACGTCGTGCGCGCGATCGAAGGCGCCGCGCGTGAAACCGCGCGTGCGGGCGATCCGGACGCCGACGTGCAGAAGGCCGCGCAGGACGCGACCGTCGCCGGCACGAAATTCGTAAAGGTGCAGACCCGATTCGTGTGCGCATCCGACCTCGACGACTACCCGGTCTACGCGCTGAACGAGAAGTTCGGGAAGGTCGAGAACTGCGTGCTCGATCAGGACAAGCGCCAGATCGCCTACTGCATCGTCCAGCACGGCGGTGCGCTGGGGATCGGCGGAACCGAATACCTGGTGCCCTTCCGCGCGCTCGCCTTGTGCCGCGACGGGGACGCGCAGATCTGGTGCATCCACCGCACAACTGACCAGCTGAAGAACGACGCCGTGAAGTACGAGAAGCCCAAGGAGGGCGTCCTCGAGCCCGATGTCGCACGTCGGGCGGACGAGGCGTTCGCCGAAGGGCGCTGAAACCGAACACCCCCGCCTGGTCCCAGCCACGCACGACGAGCCTCAAGGAGTTCTAGTTGGGACCGAGGCCTAGCGGCGCCCGAGACGCCCCCCTGACGTCTCGGGCGCTTTTTTTTGTACGCGTCCGACTCGGATCCGACGATCCGACTCGGACGGGTCGCGCCAGCCGGCAAGGTGCCGGGGAGGACCGCGGATCGCGTAGACGCGGGCTCCCGGTGGGGGGTGGCGGCCTCATGCGGCCTGCAACGTGTCGTGCGAGCCGTGCAAGCGACGGCGCACGCGGCGGGACGATCCGTGCTGCGGTCGGTGAGCCTGGCGGTTGCTCGGCCCGCGTCGCCCTGACCCTGCGCTGACCTTCCTGACCTTGCGCGCCACCACGGCACCTGACGAGGCGCAGCACGACCGACACTCCGGATCACTCGGCGACTCGGCGCGGCCCATCGCGGTCCGCCGGGCGTCTCGTGCCGGCGCCGCCGTCGTTCCGCACGCGTGCGCGCTTTTGCCGACGCGTCGCGTGCGCGATCAGCTGGGAGCCGCGGGCACCGTGCCGAGCGCGCGCTGGATCGTCGTGACCAGGAGCCGGATGTCCGCCGGCTTGGCGATGAACTGGTCGAAGCCCGCGCTGCGGATGCGGTCGCGGTCGGAGCCGCCGTGGCCGCTGATCGCGACCGCGAACATCCGCGGCCGGCTCAGCTCGCGCTCCTGCCGCCGGATCTCCTCGATCAGCTCGAATCCCGAACGCTCGGGCATCATCAAGTCGCTCACCAGCACCCGGACCGGGAACCCTTCGAGGACGTCGAGGGCCTCGTCCACCGAGTGCGCGGTGCGCGCGTCGTAGCCGCGGAAGCGCAGGGCGAGCGCCATGGCCTCGGCGGTCGGCGCGTCGTCGTCGACGACCAGGACTCCGGTCCCTTCCGCCGGCGCCATGGCGTGCCCTTCCGCGTCCCGCGGCGGCGCCGGGCACGCGACCTCGGCGGGCATGGTCGGGATCGAGAAGCTGAACCGGCTGCCCCGGCCGAGGCCGTCGCTGGCCGCGGTGACCGTGCCGCCGTGCTGTTCGACGATGTACTTCACGATGTGCAGGCCGAGCCCCATGCCGCCGCGCAGGCGGGTGTCCCGGCTGTCGGCCTGCCAGAACGGTTGGAACACCAGCGGCAGATCCGTGGGATCGATCCCGCGCCCGTCGTCCTCGACATGGACGTGCATGTGCTCGTCGTCGGTGATGACCCGCACGCTCACGTGCCCGCCCGGCGGGGTGAACTTGATCGCGTTGCCGAGCAGGTTCTTCAGGACCTGGTCGAGGCGCGCACGGTCGACCGAGGCGAACACGGCGCCGTCGGCGCCCTGGAAGCGGACGTCGACCGCGGCCTGCCGCGCGCTCGGCAGCGCGGCCTCGACCGCCTCGGCGACGAGTGATCCGACTTCCTGCGGCTCGCGCTGGATCTCCAGCCTGCCGGACGCGATGCGGGAGACGTCGATCAGATCCGCGATCAGGCGGCTCTGGACGTCCACCGCACTGTCGATGTGCCGCGCCGCGCGGGTGACGGTGTCGACCTTCGGCTCTTCGGTGAGCAGGACCGAGGCCCACAGGCGGATCGTGTTGAGCGGCCCGCGCAGCTCGTGCGACACGACGGCGAGCAGCGCGTCGCGCGCGCGCATCGCGACCTCGGCGGCGGAGCGCGCCGCGACCGCACTGGCGAGCAGCTCGTCACGCTCCTGCGCTGCCTTGCGCGCGGCGGTGACGTCGAGCAGGATGCCGACCCGGTGGGTGAGCACGCCCGCCGCGTCGCGCACCGGCGACACCATCATCCGGTTCCAGAACGGCGTGCCGTCCTTGCGCTGCTGGCAGATCTCGATGACGCACGGCTGGCTCGACCGGAAGGCGCGGCGCAGCTCGTCGAGCTCGCTCCGCTCCAGCTGGCCTTCGCTGAGCGACGGGAAGCCGCGGCCGAGCACCTCCTCGGCGGTGTAGCCGGTGATGCGGACGAACTCCTCGTTGACGTAGGTGATCGGTTCGCCGGGCATGCGGGCGTCGGTCACCACGACGCCGCAGGCGACCGAGTCGAGGATGCGCGCCGAGATCCGCAGCTGCTCCATCGCCTGCTTGCGGTCGGTCACGTCCATCGCGATGAACAGGAAGTGCAGCGGGCGCTGCGCCCGGTCGCGATGCAGCGTGAGCCGGACGTCGAACCACCGGCGGCCGCGGTTCGGCAGATCGAGCGGAAATTCGCCGCGCAGCGACCCGTCGCTTCCGCGCATCAAGCGGCGGGCGCGGGCACGCACCCGGCGCGCCTGTCCGGGACTCAGCAGGTCGAGCGCGTTCTGTCCGATCAACCGGTCCCGGCCGCGGCCGAGTGCGTGGCACAGCCGGTCGTTCACCAGCAACCACCGCCCGTGCAGGTCGATGTTGGCCATGCCGATGAACGCCTGCTCGAAGGTCGAGCGGAACAGGTCCGCGGACGCGGCGGTCTCCTCCAAGGCGGCGCGGCGCTGCGCGTCGATCCGCTGCATCGTGCGGATCGTCAGGCCGACGATCGCCAGCGCGAGCATCGCGCCGCCGGTGAGCACGAGCGCGATCGCGCCGCGCGCTTCGTAGAGGCCGGCGTTCATGCCCTGCACGGCGAGGAAGTCGAACAGCAGCGGCACGATGACCGCGATCGGCAGCACGCGGCGCAGCTGCGCGCCTTCGACCGAGTCCGCGGCGAGCACGGCGCCGAGCCCGTGGCGCGTGTCGGCGAACACCAGCGCCGGCGCGAGCGTGCCGAACGCAGCCGCGGTGTTCAGCGCGGTCGCGGTGAACGGGCCCGAGCTGTAGACCTCGGCGATGTTGCACGCGTAGCCGAACAGGATGTGCAGCGCGATCGCGAACAGCGCCACGCACAGCGCCTGTCCGATGAGCACCGCCGAGCGCGCCTGGCGGCCGATCAGCAGGCCGGCGGCCCCGGTGAGCACGAAGGAGACGGCGTCGACCGGAGACATCCGTCCGGGCTTCGCGGTCCCGGGCGAGCCGGGCGGATCGGAGACCACGAGCTCGTCGATGCCCAGGTCGAGCCCGAACGCGTCCTGCGCCAGGTGCACGACGCCGAGCGCGAGGACCGCGACGAACGCGGCGTTCGCCGCGCGCTTGCGCCGGAACGCGAGGAGCAGAAGCCCCGCGGCGGCGACGACGAGGCCCACGGCGGCGTTGAACTTGATCGCCACCGCGCCGGGCAAGGCAGCCGCGAGCACCGGCAGGTGGAACACCGTCCCGACGATCGCGCACAGCCCGAGCAGGCCGCAGATCGCCGCGAGGCTCGCGGCAATCTGCCGTCCGGCCCGCTCCGGGCTCGAGTCAGAGGCAGACGACATTCCGGGTCCGGGAAGACGGCGACGAAGGACTGGGGCCGGAGGTGAGGATGGCTCCGCGTCCGGAGATCGCACCGCGGAGGTCATCCGTGGTGACGCGCCGGACGGGCGTCAGGTTCACAGCGTAGACGGAGCGTGCCGACCGAGCTGCAGGTTTGCTCGACGCTTGTCTGGTGCGCTGGAAAGTGCCTGCAGTGAACGAGTTCAGGACCACGGAGAAGGCGAGCTTGCCCCGTAGGGGTTCGTCGAGGAACCGACCCAAGGGGGGCCTGGGGGGCGGCAACCCGAAGCGGCTCAGGCAATCTTCGTGCCTTTCGCGACGGGGCCCCTGCGGGGGACACGCGGGGGGCCGTGCGCGGATCCCTGCGAGCGCCGCGTGCGGGCGCGGCGTCCGGCTGGGAGCCGCAAGCCGCGAACCGGTCCGCCCGCCCAACGCGCGGGACGACGGCCCGTGCAGCCGAGATGTTCGCTGCATGGTGCAAGGTTTGCGCGGGCGTCACCAAACACCCTAAGCTGATCCTACCGAATGCCACACGCCCTCCTCGTCGAAGACGACGAGTCCGCCCTCCTCGCGCTGACCTCGTTCGTCGAGAAGCACGGCTTCTCGACCGTCGCCGTGACCACCGCCAACGACGGTCGAAACGCCCTGCGCAGCACCGTCTTCGACGTGGTGCTCATCGACGTCGTCCTGCCCGGTGCCAGCGGGATCGACCTCCTGCTGGAGCTGCCGCGGGAACGGCGCCCCGAAGTCATCCTGATGAGCGGTGCCCCGGGCGTCCGCGACGCGTTCCGCGACGCGCTGCTGCAGGAGATCCACTTCGTCCAGAAGCCGCTCGACATGCAGCTGCTCGCGGACTTGCTGGCGAAGATCCGCCGGCGCAGCCGGCGAGAACAGCCGGACCTGCGGTCCGCGTCGGGCGTCGACCGGCTGCTCGGCCAGTCGGAGGCGATCGCCCGGATCCGCGAGCTGATCATCAAGGTCGCGCCGACCGACCTGTCCGTCTACATCGAGGGCGAGAGCGGAACCGGCAAGGAACTCGTCGCGCGTGCGGTCCACGACCTGAGCAAGCGCTCCGGACAGCCCTACGTCGCGCTGAACTGCGGCGCGATCCCGGAGACCCTCATCGACAGCGAGCTGTTCGGCCACGAGCGCGGCGCGTTCACCGGGGCCACGGGCCAGAAGGAAGGCGTGTTCGAGCAGGCGAACGGCGGAACCTTGTTCCTCGACGAGGTCACCGAGATGCCGACCGACCTGCAGGTGCGTCTCCTGCGCACGCTCGAGACCAGTCTCGTGCGCCGGGTGGGAGGTCGCGCCGAGATCCAGGTCGACGTGCGCGTCATCGCGGCGACCAACCGCTCGTTCCACAAGGCGATCGCCGACGGCAAGCTGCGCGAGGACCTGTTCCACCGCTTGTGCGTGTTCCCGATCACGATCCCGCCGCTGCGCGAGCGGCGCGTGGACGTGCCCCTCCTCGCCAACCACTTCCTTTCCGCGCTGAACTCCGCGGCCGGCACCGACAAGTCGATCTCGCCGGCGGCGATGGAGGTCATGTGCGGCTACTCGTGGCCGGGCAACGTGCGCCAGCTGCGCAACGTCGTGCAGCAGGCGTACGTGATCGCCAACGACGTGATCGACGTCGACTCCCTGCCGACCTACGTGCGCACCGACTCGCTGCCCGACGTGCCGCAGCGGGCGACGCCGGCCAGGCAGGACGATGCCGAAGCCGTGAAGCTCGACGTCGGGATCACGATCGCCGAGGCGGAGCGCCGGCTCATCGAAGCGACCCTCCGCAAGTACGGCGGACACAAGCAGGCCGCGGCCGACGCGCTCGGAGTCAGCGTCCGCACGTTGTACTACCGGTTGAACCAGTACTCGCAGGAAGCCGAACGCGGCGGCCACGATCGCGCGCACGGCAGCCACGCCCGCGAGCGCGAACGCCACGGCGCGGAAGAGGACCGGCAGGAGGCCTGACCATCCTCGGGCGCGCGCGGAGCACGCGGCCGCGACGGCGGCGGACTGCGGGCGGACGCGTCGCCTGCGCGGGGCCGGCGAGCGCGCGTGAACCCGCGCCGCCGGCAGATCCTGCTGCACGAGTTGCAGGGTGCCGGCAGAATCTGCGTGCCGGACTGCGGTCCGCGGACCGATCGAGCCGGTGCCCCACGCCGATCGGGACGCGCGTGCCGGACCCGCAGCGAGCACCGTGACCTTCGCCCAGCCGTTCAAGGACTACGAGATCCTGGAGCGCATCGGCGCCGGGGCGATGGGGACCGTCTTCAAGGCACGCCAGAAGCGCCTCGATCGCATCGTCGCGCTCAAGGTCCTGAAGCCGTCGCTCGCGCGCAACACGAAGTTCGTCGAGCGGCTGCGCCGCGAGGCGCGCATCGTCGCGTCGCTCAACCACCCCGACATCGTCGCGGGCTACGACCTGGGCGAGGAGGGCGGCTACCACTTCTTCGTGATGGAGTTCGTGGAGGGGCGTTCACTCGCCGCCCTCCTCAAGGAGTGGGGTTCGTTCCCCGAGCACCAAGTGCTCGACGTCGCGGTCCGCGTCGCGTCCGCGCTCGACCACGCGTTCCAGAAGGGCGTGATCCACCGCGACGTCAAGCCCGGCAACATCCTGATCGACGCGAGCGGGCGCGCCAAGCTCACCGACATGGGCCTGGCGAAGGCGCCGGAGGACGCGAGCCTGACGCAGGACGGCGCGACGGTCGGCACACCGCAGTACATCAGCCCCGAGCAGGCGCGCGATCCCTCCAAGGTCGACGTGCGCTCCGACCTGTACTCGCTCGGTGCGACCATGTTCCACATGTGCACCGGGCAGCCGCCCTTCCCGGGCAGCACGGTGGGGAACGTGATCCACGACGTGATCCACCGGCGGGCGCCGAGCCCGAGGACGATCAATCCGGGGATCAGCCCCGGGCTCGATCTGGTGATCCGCAAGCTGCTCCAGAAGGAGCCGAAGGCGCGCTACCAGACGCCGGCCGAGCTGCTCGCCGACCTGGAGCGGGTGCGTCGGGCGGAGCCGCCGCATGTCGACGAGCGCGCCCTGGAGAGGGGCGACGGGCGGCGCGCGCGGCTCCGGTTCGGTCCATGGGCGTGGGCGGCGGTCACGGCGGTCGTCGCCGCCCTCGGAGCGGCGTGGTGGTGGTGGCCCGAGCCGACCCGCGGGAGGGACGCGACGGAGCCGCAGCATGCGTTCGTGCAGCGGGTGCGCGCGAGCGTCGACGCGGCCGGCGACGTGC
>Ga0079224_100009990_pt1 | contig 12998 bp, 9 predicted proteins | sample Stecom2015_FD_80414 | JGI IMG/M metagenome (GOLD analysis project Ga0079224, IMG submission 80414) | Agricultural soil microbial communities from Utah to study Nitrogen management - Steer compost 2015 | ecosystem: Environmental > Terrestrial > Soil > Agricultural land | place: USA: Utah... | reverse complement strand
TCCCATTCCCGAAGCTTTTTGGTCACATAATATTTCACTTTGTCCATTTTCTCGGGCCACACTTTGTTTACAATGACGCCAATGATGGGTACCTTTTTCTCTCGGAACAGGGCGATACAATTGTTCAGACGATCGATGGTGCTACCTATCCCTCCTTCCACAATCATTACCACACCGAGGTCGAGCATACTGGCTACATCTGCATTGGATAGGTTTACAATACTTCCTACGCCGGGATGCCCCGTACCCTCATAGATCACAAGCTCGTGCATCTGCTGTAAATAATCTGATGCTGCAAGTATATCCTCACGGTAGGTGAATTTGTCAGGTTGGTCCAGATAAGATGTGGTGGCCCCCGAGCCCAGAATGACAGGGGAATGGTAATCTGGCTTGAGCTTGAATCCCAGTAAATCCGCAAACAGCAGAGTGTCTTTATCAACTCGGAGCGATTCAAGGTCAATAAAATGCTGCCCGACAGGTTTGCAATATCCTACATTGAAGCCCATAGCCCGGTAAATTGCCGCCAATCCAAGGGTGGATGTCGTTTTTCCTACATGCTGGTTTGTTGCTGCAACATAAAATCCTTTCATAATGGAAGGCAGATCAATATGTGTTTATAGAATCCTTTCTGGTACGCTAAGTAGCGGAACTAAATTATTGGATATTATGACGAAAAAAACTTTTCTTTGTTGTGAAAAGTGGCCACTCTCAATATTATATTAATTAGGGTTATAATCAACGCAAGGCATGTTAATTTTCAAATCTACTGACGAATTACGGCATCATTTGACGCATGTAAGACAAAACGATGCAACCGTAGGATTCGTTCCGACGATGGGCGCTTTACATGAAGGACATGCTTCCCTGATCAAATACGCCATACAGCAACAAAATCATACGGTAGTTAGTATTTATGTGAATCCGACCCAATTCAACGACGCTACTGATTTGGAAAAATATCCCAGACCCGTCATACAAGACCTGGAAAAATTGGAGTCCATGAATGTTGATGTGGCATTTTTACCTTCAGATGCTGAAATTTACCCACAAGGAAAATATGTTGTTCCGGAAATTGACCTAGGCCACCTGGGAAGTATTCTGGAGGCGGCGTACCGGCCGGGACATTTTGAAGGGGTGGTTCAGGTAATGGATCTGCTATTGCGGATCGTCCAACCCGATAACCTGTTTATGGGGAAAAAAGACCTCCAGCAGATCGCTGTGGTTCAAAAACTGATTGCCTATGCAGGATTCCATTGTCAATTAATTGGATTGCCCATCATTCGTGAGCCGCATGGTCTGGCGATGAGTAGTAGAAATGAGCGATTGTCCGATGAAGAACGCATCCAGGCTGGCATAATCTTTCAGGTTCTTTCTGAAACAGCACGGGAATATACTCATCGATCCTACGATCAATTGAGAAAGCATGCTTTAGATCGCTTGTCACAGCCCCCATTTAGACCAGAATATTTTGAATTTATTCGCAATGATTCCTTTGTGGTTCTTAATGAAAAACCAGAGGATGGTGCGGGTGTTTCAGTTGTGACAGCCGTGTGGTGTGGTGATGTGCGTCTGATTGATAATATGGAAATGTAAGTGGTCTTTCCAAAGGTGTTGGTAAATCTCATGATCCTTGTAGGGAAGTCTTACAATATAACAGATCAAATAGCCATTGAACCGTCTGCGTTCAACTTTTGATGCTGCATAGTGGCTGGAGAAACACACTGGGGTTTGGGCATTTACTGAAGTAAATTTTTGAGCTCAATCTGGTATCTGCTTATTCTGAAAATTCAGAGGTCCAAAAACTTTATAATGGTGGGATGTGTTACGACAACACAAGCAAAAGATTTTATTTGCCGTTGAATTATTTCTAAATTTGCGTACTTATGCTGATTCATCGATTCAAATCAAAGATACATCGGGCACGGGTTACCGAAGCCAATCTCAATTATGTGGGAAGCGTCACGATTGATGAGGCATTGCTCGAAGCTTGTAACATTCAAGAGGGTGAACGCGTGCAAATCGTGAATAACAACAATGGGGAAAGACTGGAGACCTATGTGATACCTGGAGAGCGAGGTTCGGGAGTTTTGTGTTTGAATGGAGCGGCAGCCCGAAAAGCCGAAGTAGGTGATGTAGTCATCATAATTTCTTACGCGTTGATGACCCCGGAAGAAGCAGCTGCTTATCAGCCGATTACTATTTATCCGGATGAAAACAACCAGTTATCCTGATTTAAGTTGAAGAAAAATTTCAATACCGTATTCCGACTCCTTCTTTTCGTCTCAATCGGGGTGGGGCTTTTTAATTACATATACCAGGAACAGGCTGCGCAATACCTGAATTTTTGCATAAGTCAGGGTAATCTGGAGGGGAACTGTAGCCTGGTGGATAAGGTAAGAAGCGATCTTCGCAATGCATATCTGCCCTATCTGATCTTGACATTGGTTTTTTATTTTATCAGTAATATTTCAAGGGCGATTCGATGGCGATTATTAGTGGAAGCAGAAGGTGGGGAAATACGTTTGTTGAATACATTTTTAGCCACGATGGTGGGATATTGTGCCAACCTAGCCATACCACGTTTTGGGGAATTTGTCCGTGCCGGTTTGCTGGCCCGATATGAACGAATTGATCCTGCCCGGGTGATGGGAACGGTCGTTACAGATCGATTGCTGGATCTCCTGTGTCTGTTATTGATATTTGGGTTGGGGATGATTCTGGCCTCCGGACAGATTGTGGATTATCTGCAGACGAATGCACAATTTCCTGAAGTATCTTATTTTGGAATATTTGGATTGATATTGGTTTTGTTGCTGATATCAGTGTTGGTAGTTTTTCTTGTGATAAGGTGCAAGGATCATAGATTAATAGTGAGCATTCGTACCAAAATAAAATCATTTATACTCGGCATTATGAGTATTCGAGAGGTGAAGAATTACCGATTGTTGGTGTTTCACAGCATCAATATTTGGTTGATGTATTTTTTAATGACATTTTTCCCCTTGTTGAGTTTTGAAGCTACTTCTCATCTGGGACCTATCGCTGGGTTGCTGGTCTTTATTTTTGGGGGTTTGGGGATGGTGTTACCAGCTCCCGGAGGTATTGGAACATTCCATGCCATGGTCATTGCAGGATTGAGTATTTATGGAATATCAGGCCCCGATGCGTTTTCCGTGGCCATGATCATTTTTCTGGCAATAAATATATGTGTAAATTTATTGATGGGAATTGTATCAATTATTATACTTCCCATGGTCAATAAACATTATCATCCAAACAGAACACATGTCAGGGGATATACTTCACAGCAAACTCATTGATAAGAGGGATTTGCCCCAATTGGCAAAGAATCGTTCAGCCAAGCTCATATGGACCAATGGCTGTTTTGATATCATACACAGCGGCCACATCCATTATTTGAACGCTTGTAAAAACCTTGGGGGGGAATTGATCGTCGGCGTGAATAGTGATGATTCAGTTCGGAGACTCAAAGGTGAAGGTCGGCCCATTATGATGCTGGAAGACCGGATCATCCATTTGAGTGCTTTTTACTTTGTAGACCATGTGGTGGTTTTTGAAGAAGATACACCCCTTGAATTAATAAAAATGGTTCGCCCTGACTTTCTTGTGAAAGGGGGAGACTACGAGGTGGAGCAAATTGTGGGATATAGGGAAGTTATAAATTCCGGCGGAAAGGTGTTGACGATTCCTCTGGTACCAGGTAAAAGCACTACCTCAATCATTGAGAAAATAAGGAATATCTATGGCTAGTATTGGAATGGTGACGAATTTTCTGGAAGGCATAGCTCCCCTTTCGTTGCAGGAGGAATATGATAATGCCGGTTTGATTACCGGATCCCCGGACTGGGAGGTCGAGGGTGTTCTTTGTTCGTTGGATTGTACTCCGGAGGTTGTCGAGGAAGCTATAGATTGCCAATGTAATTTAATCGTAAGTCATCACCCCATAGTTTTCAGAGGATTGAAAAAATTGACCGGTGATTCTTATGTGGTGCGTACGCTGGTCCAGGCTATCCAAAATAATATCGCCATTTATGCTATCCATACTAATCTGGACAGTGTATTGAAGAACGGTGTCAATGAACGGATTGCCCGGGTTGTCGGATTGGACAATTATTCCATTTTGGACCCAAGAGATGATGATGGTGTGGTCGGTTTTGGTGTTGTAGGTGAACTGGAACGGCCCATGAATATATCATCTTTCCTTCATCATATCAAAAACCAATTTGGACTGGAAGTCATTCGTTATACACCTGTGGGTGACATTAAGAAGGTCCAGCGAATTGCCGTTTGCGGTGGATCCGGGAGTTTTTTATTGCCAAAGGCCATTGAAGCTGGTGCAGATGTACTGATCACTTCTGATTTTAAATATCATCAATTTTTCGATGCGGAAAATCGGATCGTGATTATGGATATTGGACATTATGAAAGCGAAAAATTCACAATCCAGCTTTTGCATGAACTTATTTCAAATAATTTTACTAATTTTGCGGCTCAAATGACAAAAGTAAATACGAACCCGGTTCGATATTTCATTTAAAAGGTCTGTTTGTTACGCAATCAAAAAACAGCGAATATTATGTCCAAGAAGAAGGAAATGACGGTTGAGGAAAAATTGACAGAGTTGTACAGACTCCAGTCGATCGATTCCGAATTGGATAAAATTGAAATTTTGAAAGGGGAGTTACCGATCGAAGTCAATGATCTTGAAGATGAGATAGAAGGTCTCACCAAGAGAGTAAAGCGTCTGAAGGACACAATCAAAGATATGGAGGAGGATAATAGTCGTCAAGCGGCGAATATCAAGGAAGCACAGGCTTTGATTGAGCGATATAATAAGCAGTTGGAAGACGTCAAAAACAATCGTGAGTACGAAGCGCTTAGTAAGGAGCTCGAATTGCAGGCATTGGAAATTGAACTTTCTGAGAAAAGGATTCGGGATGATAAGGCCAAAATAGATTCCAAGAAAGAAGTACTGGAGAGTGCTGAGAAAAAGTTAAAGGAAAAGCAGGAGACGCTGGAGTTGAAAAAAAGTGAGTTGGATAAGATCATCTCAAAGACCGAAAAGGATGAGAAAAGACTTTTGGGAGTCAGCGAACAGCAGCGTGAAAAAATCGAGACCAGATTGATCAAAGCTTACGATAAAGTCCGCTCATCGTATCGCAATGGTTTGGCGGTGGTAACGGTAGAAAGAAATTCATGCGGGGGGTGTTTTAACAAGATTCCGCCACAGACCCAACTTGAAATCTCTCTAATGAATAAAGTCATTGTGTGTGAGCATTGCGGACGTATCCTGGTTGATCAGAGTATTGCTTCCGAGAATGCGGAAGTGTAAGATGAATATTTTTAAGAGGTATCCCGGCGTGGTAGCTCAGCTGGTTAGAGCGCAGGATTCATAATCCTGAGGTCGGCGGTTCAAGCCCGCCTCACGCTACAAAGACTGTCCCAACTAGGACAGTCTTTTTTGTTTCCAGAAAATCCTGAGGTCGCCCGTATGGGCTCACGCTGCAAAGACTTTCCCCATGTGTGAAAGTCTTTTTTATTTTAGTTAAATTGGAGGTATGTATTATTTCTACGTATTATTCAGTATAAAAGATGGAATGTTATATAAGGGCGTAACCTCCGACTTGGGAGAAAGATATTTGGAACTACTTCGACCCGAAATTGCCGACTCTTAGTACTTATTTATGTGCGAAGATTTGAGGATAAATCTGAAACATTGAAATTTGAGCGATATTCCAGGGGGTTGGAAGGAGGTGTGTTTCTTCGTAAAACACTGGGTAAATTGGGGATATTGGTTAACGATGGCAGATTAAAAATATTCAAGGAGGATTTATAATCCTGAGGCTCACAATAAAAAGGCTGTCCAGAAGCAGACAGCCTTTTTGTTGTTGTAGTTCTTCTATGTAGTATAAGAGCCTGAAAAGGCCGATTTAAATGGTCAAATCCTTTAGTTGTAGTTTTTCATCCATTTGATATCGGTGCAAACTTTACGACCAATGCGGAATCCCAGATCAAGTCCTGCATCAGAGTCCATACGGAAGTGCACCCCAATGGGAATCCTGGAATAGGCATTCTCCTCTGCCATTTCGTAGAAGCTGTTGAAGCGACGGGGCATTCCTTTAAATTCGGTTCGTCCTTTGTGAGAATTGTCTGTCATTTCATAATAATACCCCATACTTTGTGACAATACTTCTGCTGCTGCAGCCCCGAAGGTAGCATGGCCAGAAGGGTAGGTGGGAAACTCAGGTGTGAAATACCTACCTGTTCCGTCCGGACACATAATCGAATTCCAATCACTTTGTATCACATTTCGAATATAATCTACCGGTCGAAGGTAATTGAATCTATATTTTTCGCCCCAACATCTAATGCCTGCATCATTCAGGGCTATACCCAGTTTGGTATACAGTGCAAGAACAACATCTAAAGGTTGGGGATTGTGTTGAAACAATTGATTGGTTATTGAAACCCACCTTCCGGAAGGTGAGAAGGTCAAAGTAGGACAATCATCACTCCAGAAATCCGCAATCCAGTGGTCTTCAAATAAATTTCCCTTTCTGATTTCATTTACAATATTCCGAGTTTCCAGCGCTTGTTTATAAAGTTCTGAACGTGGGTCTTCACTGTAGGGAAGCGGTTCTTTGGCTTTGTCATCTTTATTTGCAATAAAAGTCCGTGCATTACCCCAATGCGGGTGCATGGCTGCTAAGTAGTCAGGGAAGGTTGGGGTCCATTTCCCTTTACCCCCTGGAGGGATATAATTGGGGTCATAATTTCTGTAATAAGCTTCATGCCCTTCCTTGTCCTGTTTTGACCACTCATAAACAGCTTCAGCAACCAATTTTCCATAAGCTTTTGAACGATATCTGATTGTTGCATCAGCTTTGGAATTGAGCTTGTTGTAATTTTGTTGTGCAAGCTGGTCAATTTTTGCCTGCAATTGGGTGGGGGCTGTTTTGAAATACAATCGAAATGATGTTTCAAACGCCGAATTGGCCACAATTTCCCAATGGTATTCGTTTTCCCGATGATGCTGCGGAATTGTCATTCCATGCAGTTGTCGTGCAATGGATTGGTATTGCGTTGAATAACCAGGTACTACAGCTTCATAGGCACTGAGTGAAATTCTTGCCAGAATCCAGGCTGAATTGGTGACCCTTACGCCAGGTGTGAAACGTTCCATATCGAGGAAAAGCTTATACCACCCAACCGGGATCTCTCCGGTAAGATGCAGATGGGAATAATTGATCTCCTGATTGTTGGGAATAGGAGGATCAACCGTACAACTGACAAACAGAAATAGGGATAAAACCCCTGGAATAATCCAGCGAGTGAGAATCAAGTAAATAATTTTCATAGTTCATGGTTTTAGTATGTTAATTATAATTTGCAGAAATGTTTCATACGTCACGATCCGACGACCTGGGTTTTAAGGTTATTTGAGGCATTTGGGTACCCATGTTCTGGAGGATTAGTTATCAAAAAGTACTAAAAATACCTATATAGTTAGATATAGTTAATTTTTACGCCTACGAAGTTAAGAATATTTGATAATAAATACATATTTATTGCTTCAAATTATCCATGTATTTTTTTCATACCATATTTAAAAAGACATCGGTGTCCTTATATTCGCCATATTTTATGTAAATTACTCAACTAAGTTATAGAAAGGGGTCTTTAATATTGGCAATAGGAGCGATAAAATTAATTTGTAAGGACCTTTTTTATATGAACTTTGAGATATCACGAATAAAAGTTTTTCAGTCATTCATTATTTACAAAAAATGACTTTAATTATTGAAATATGGGGGTAAATACATCAGAAGAATCCAATGCAAGGTCGTGCAAATCTTAAAATATTTATCTTCTTGTTCGGGGGAGGTTGGGCGGATACCCAAAGTGCGTTAAAAATAGAATATTTAAAAATGTAGTAAACCCGATCAGTTACTTACCTGGTTTATTATAAAAATGGTCGTAATTGCGCTGTATACTCCGATACATTGTACATAAAATCCTGATTTGTGGTGGGGAATCTTGACTTTGTCTCGCGTTGAACTATTCTTATTTCATTTATTCTGAATAGTGTTAATGATTTTGAAATATCGCTGCTAAGTATTAATTTGTGAGCATGGAATGGGCTTTTGTCTCAACCAATTGCTGCTCTTCTACGAATTCGGAGGCATATAAGGTCTCTTATTTCCGTTTTCCGAAGACATAGTAAATATTTTACAATCAAATGCATTTTCTATGTTCAGAATCACTAACTATTACCTGATTTTAGTTTTTAGTTTGACCTGGTGTACGTTACCGTCGTATGCAGTCCATACCTGGGAGTATGAGGTATGACCTCTTGTGGTGGAAGGGCAGGTTTCTGATCTGCAGGGTGAGCCTCTGATTGGTGTGAATGTCCTGGTTAAAGGGACCAACAAAGGTACATCAACCGATTTTGCGGGTAAATTTGTTCTTGAAGACGTGGATGATGATGCCATCCTAATCTTTTCCTACATCGGGTACCAAACTCTCGAGGTCGCAGTAGAAGGACAAACCGCTCTTGAAATTCGGATGTCATCCGATGCCCAATTGCTCGATGAACTGGTGGTTGTAGGGTATGGGACTGTAAAAAAGAGCGATCTGACCGGTTCAGTAGCCACAATTAGCGGGGAAACATTTCGAGATCAGCCATTGACTCAGGTGAGTGAGATGCTGGCAGGTACTGTCGCCGGATTTTATTCCACACAAGGAACCCGGGCATCCGGTGGAAGCTCACTGGAAATCCGGGGGCCCAATTCATTAACCGCCTCCAGCACCCCCATGATCGTTCTGGATGGGGTGATTTACAACGGAAGCCTGGCTGATATCAATCCCGCTGACATACAGTCGATTGATATTTTAAAAGATGCAAGCTCTGCTGCTGTATATGGAGCCAGGGCTGCATCCGGGGTAGTCATAATAACGACAAAACAAGGTTTGGCTGGTAAACCCACGGTCCGATTCAATGCCCGGATAGGTACGATATCGCCCACCAATACCTTTGAGCCATTCCAGGGAGAGGAATACCTGAACTTTCGCAGGGATGTTCTCCGAGTCATCAATCCCGGTTTTCCATCCTATTATTTTGACGATCCAAGAAATTTACCCGATGGGGTGACTATCGATCAATGGAGAAACGCCAGTGACAATCCGACTTCTGATAATCTGGATGAATATCTCAATCGGCTCAATTTCTTCCAAATAGAAAACGATAACTACAAAGCTGGTAATGTGGTTAATTGGTTTGATGAAGTCATCCAAACTGGATTTCGTCAGGATTATGATCTGAGCCTGTCTGGTGGAACGGACAATATAAAATATTATTGGTCGCTGGGATATCAAAACAATGAAGGTGTTATAAGGGGTGATAAATACGGTTCAATCCGATCAAGACTCAATCTCGATTATACTGTTTCTCCATGGCTCAATGTTGGATTGAATACACATTTTGCTAATCGGGACGAATCATTCGTTCTAGCCAGCGTGGGCAATATGTACAATATGAGCCCTTATGGTAGTATTTTCGAGGAAAATGGGGATGTCAAATGGTATCCAAATGGATTTGCGGTAGCCAACCCTTTGATCGATTATTACGGTCAGGATCGATTGCGTAAGATCAATTCATTATTTACCAATGTCTTTGCAAACATTGGTTTGCCTCTGGGCATCAACTACAAGATTTCATATCAACCCAGATTCCAGTTTTTGAAAGACTACAATTTCTGGTCTGATAAAACACTAACGGGGGGATGTTCCCGAAGTGGAGGTTATGCTACCCGACTAGAGAATTCTGATTACAGCTGGATCCTGGACCATATTATTAGTTGGCAGAAGCTCATCGGAATTCACATGATTGATCTCACCCTGCTCTATAGTTCGGAAAAAAATCAGCATTGGAGTTCATCGATACAAAATCAGACCTTTGTACCCAATCAAAACCTCGGTTTTGGAGGATTGGAGTTTGGAACCAATCCTGCATTGAGTTCCAGCGATAGTGAAACAACCGGAGACGCTGCCATGGCACGATTGAATTATACATTTAACAATCGATATTTGTTTACCATATCCATACGAAGGGATGGATACTCCGCATTTGGGAATAAATATCCCCGTGCTACTTTCCCGGCGGCAGCTTTTGCCTGGAAAATGTCCGATGAATCCTTTTTTCAGTCCAGCCTGATCAATTCACTGAAATTGAGGTTGTCCTGGGGTGTCAATGGAAACCGGGAGATAGGTGCATATTCTGCACTGGCCCGACTGGTTTCTGAATTGTACTATGATGGTTCAAGTGTACAGGTTGGCGTAACCAACAATACTTTAGCCAACAACGATTTGAGATGGGAAAAAACGGCATCATTTAATATCGGTATCGATATGGGATTGTGGAATGGTCGGGTCGATGCCAGCCTGGATGCGTATAAGATGAATACCACTGACTTGCTGTTAAACCGACTTGTTCCTGAAATATCTGGTTTTTCCAGCATCACTGCCAATCTGGGTGAACTTCAAAATGTCGGCACCGATCTGACTATAAGTACGGTCAATTTTGATAGAAATAATTTTCAATGGAAATCAAATTTTGTATTCAGCCTGAACCGGAATAAAATTATCGAATTGTTCGGAGATGAGGGAACGTATACTCTGGAGGGGGAAACCTTTGTGGGGGAAGTCCCGGACTTCACCAATAAATGGTTCCCTGGACATGCGATTGATCACATCTGGGATTACAATGTGGTGGGCATTTGGCAGGAACATGAGGCAGATGAAGCTGCTAAGTATCGCCTGAAACCAGGCGATATCAAATCTGTGGATGTAAACAATGATGGGCAGTACGATGCCCTTGCTGATAAGCAATTCATCGGTTATTCGCGTCCCAGGATTAGATTGGGTTTGCGCAATGAATTTACGCTATTGAGGAATTTACATGCATCGGTATTTGTCAGGGCTGATCTCGGTCATATGCAAGCATTCGATCAGGGACTTCGCAGAGGTGGAGTAGATACTTACGACCGACGCAATACTTATAAAACTCCTTACTGGACCCCGTCCAATCCCATTAATGACTTTCCTAGCCTGACCAACAATACCGCGGTATATGGCGGAGGCATTTCATTTTATAAACCGGCCGGATTTGTCCGGGTGCAGGATGCGACCTTATCCTATAGCTTGCTGGATGCATGGGCTGACCGACTATTGTCTCAAAGTATCCGGTTCTATGGATCTGTACGTAATCTTATATCCTTTGATAAATGGCCAGGATGGGATCCGGAATCCCTAACCAATCCTATGCCCCGAACGATATCAATTGGTGTGGATGTAACTCTCAAATAACCCATTTCCTTAAAAGTAATGATCATGAAAACGTATTATAAATATTTATTCATCACAACCTTCTTAAGTTTTTTCCTGCTCTATAGCTGTAGCGAAGATTGGTTGAAGCCCAAACCCAAATCGTTTTTTACCCCGGAAAATGTGTACATCGAACCTGAAGGGCTTGAGTCTATTTTAGTTATTCTGCGGAAGAGTCTCCAGAGAGAGCATACGGGCAACATCCATTGGTTTGCTGCTGAATTTGCGGCTTCTGACCTGGGATCTCCATGGTCGCAGTTGGATTTTTTCAACTTCACACCAAGTTCATCTCAGTATTATCCCTTTCTGAGTATGTTTACCGATGTTTATAAGATAATCAAGAGCGCCAATATTATTGTCTCCAGAATCGATAATATTGAATGGGCTTCCCAGGATCATAGGGACCATATCCTTTCCGAGGCTTTGTTTCACCGTTCTTATTGGTATTACCGTCTTGTGCATAATTATGGCGATGTTCCTTTTCTAAGCCAGGAGATTGAAGAGGTTAAATTGGATTTTCAAACCCATAGTCGGATAGCAATTCTCAATAAGTTGCAGGAGGATCTCGAATATGCTATTGCACACCTTCCGGATCAGGTAGGACCTGGAGGCGTTTCCCGATATGCCGGATTACACTTACTAACCAAAGTATATTTGGCCAACCGGGAATATGATAAAGCTATCCAGTCTGCCTCCCAGGTTATTGATGGGCCGTTTGAATTGATGCAGGATCGTTTTGGGCAGGATGCTGCTGACCCCAACCGCAATGTGGTCTGGGACTTGCACCGGCCGCCCAATATCAATCTGCCTACCAATACCGAAACCATACTTTCTTTTGTCGATAGGTATGAGGCACCACCCAAGGCACGCTCCGTAGGGCTTTATACCATGCGACTTTACAATCCTCAGTGGTTTCAATCTCAGGTCAAGGACAGCGAGGGAAAACCAGGGATGGTGGCAGAAGGCCCTCAATACGATTCCCTTGGCCGGGGAAATGCCAATGTGAGGTTGACCCCCAGTAATCAATACCACATTTGGAATTATAAGGAACAGACCTGGAAAAATACAACAGACCTCCGCCGGGCAGATATCAATTGGGTGGATATCCATGAACTCCGGTACAACAATCCCGAATCTGTAGATTATGGCAAGGTAGTCAATAGCGATTATTTTGCACAGCAAGTGGATACCCTCAAGTATTTGTATGCTATCCCTCATTATATCATGTATGTACCTATGGACGATGCCAATGCAACCCCAGTGGGAGGCAATGGGGATTGGTATTTATTTCGTCTGGCTGGTACCTACTTACTGCGTGCAGAAGCCTATTTCTGGAAAGGGGACCTAAATGCAGCCGCCGGGGATCTGAATACGGTGCGTCAAAGATCTATGGCACTTCCGGTGAATCCTGAGGAAGTGGATATTGATTTTATACTGGATGAACGTGCCCGTGAATTGTTCGCCGAAGAACCCCGCCACAACGAGTTGGTCCGTATTTCCTATATTCTGGCCACAGAGGGAAGGGATGGTTATCAATTAGCCAGTTTCCATGAGAAAAACTTTTATTATGACCGGGTTATGCGGTACAATAAAAC
>Ga0079224_100009989_pt1 | contig 12998 bp, 10 predicted proteins | sample Stecom2015_FD_80414 | JGI IMG/M metagenome (GOLD analysis project Ga0079224, IMG submission 80414) | Agricultural soil microbial communities from Utah to study Nitrogen management - Steer compost 2015 | ecosystem: Environmental > Terrestrial > Soil > Agricultural land | place: USA: Utah... | reverse complement strand
GGCTTATCTTCCGTAAGAAGTAATATTTTCGTTGTATCACCGGGCATGTTTTCATCATTCCTTTTATATTTGCTTGGAATCAAAACCTGTAAACTATGAAAAAATTGATCGCATTGCTTATGGTGTGCAGCTTTGCACTGACTTTCGTCGCATGTGGTGGCGGTAGCTCTCAAAGTGAAGCTGAAACCCAAGAAACCCCTGTGACAGAAGAACCTGCAGCTCCTGTTGAAGAAGTTCCTGCAGATTCTGTGCAAGCTGATTCAACTGCACAGCAGTAATCTTCAGTCAAACAAGATTCAGGAAGGCTTTAGGTTACTAAAGCCTTTTTTCATACCCCTATGAGCGCAGAGAGGATTAGAAGAATAATGGAGGAGCGCGTTCCGGTGCCGGCGGTCGATTATTGTTATCGCTTGTGGGAGGAGGCGCCGTTCGATTTGAAGATTACCAGAACTCGCCAGACAAAGGTGGGCGACTTCACCGCGCGCCGCAGCATGTCGCGACCGCGCATTACACTTAATCACGAGTTAAATCCCTATCTCTTCCTTATAACGTATATCCATGAGGTGGCCCACTTACGCGTTTATCTTCGTTATGGTAATCGGGTGGATCCTCACGGCGACGAATGGAAGACACAGTTCAGATTACTGTTGGAGCCGGTAATGCATCCCGATGTTTTCCCGGACGACATAATGCTCGAGCTCTTGCCTCATATGGAAAACCCGAAGGCCAGTTCGTTTGCTGATGCCGCGCTGACGCGTGTACTGCGTCAGTATGACGCGGATGCCGATCAGTATGCTACGCTAGCTGATATCCCGGAGGGCAGCGTGTTTCGGTTTCAGGGGAAGTACTTCAAGAAGGGGAAACTACGACGTACGCGGGTACTGTGTCATGAACTAAAAAGCCGACGCCAATACCTGGTTCCGGCTGATGTGCTGGTGACAGGAGTGCAGCTCGCATTGCTTTAACGGATCCCTTAGGGGCCTAGTCGACGCTGAATCAATCGATCGACCGCTTCGAAGAAATTCAGGGGGTGCAGTGTTCGCCACTGAGTGATCTGCAAGGTTCCGCCCATATTAACGTAGTGATCTACGTTATACTTCTTGAGTTCTTCCTGTATGAATTCTGGGAACGAGACGGCGGCAATCCAACCGTCTTCAACGTCTTCGAACCATTCTTCGTAGTACGAATCGTCGGAGCCGTGAAAGTTCATTACGTTCTCCCCTATCAGGATATACTTATTGATCCCCTCCGCCAGTAGTTGCTCAATAACATTACGCTTTAAATGCATGATATCGTTATTGATCGCGTCGTTCCACTCACCAATAAACTCGATAACAGCAAAACCGCGGTCATAGTCGGCGTAAAGAATTTTCAGATAGAGCGTCTCTGACCCAATAAAATCCCAGGCAGGATCGATATAGTATCCGTAGATGGTTTCGGAATACACATCGTGGTTGTATTCCTTTCCAAAGAACGGAGAGCGGTCGTCAGTAGAGGAATCGTAGTATTTTAACCAGTTGTAGTATGGTTCTATCTCATGCATTTTTCCTGTGGCTTTCCACAGCCTTGCGCACGGAACCATGTTGTTTCAACAGCTGCTCGGCTTCTTCCATGGAGATAGAAAGTTCTTCCATCACCATTCGAGTGCCGCGATCGACCAGTTTGTTATTAGTCAATTGCATATCCACCATCTTATTGCCCTTCACTCTGCCGAGGCGGATCATGACTGTGGTGGAAATCATGTTGAGAACAAGTTTCTGCGCAGTGCCCGATTTCATTCGGGTACTTCCGGTCACAAATTCCGGACCTACCACGACTTCCACGGGAAAGTCGGCATGCTTTGCAACCTCGGAGTCAGTATTGCAGACAATGCAGCCGGTTGTAACGCCGTTAGCTCGCGCAGTTTCGAGGCCTCCAGCCACGTAGGGCGTTCTCCCGCTTGCAGCAATGCCGATGAGTACATCAGCAGCCGAGATGTTGTGTTCAAGTAAATCTTTCCAAGCCTGATCGCGGTCGTCTTCCGCTTTTTCGACCGCTTTTCGGATCGCCGTGTCTCCACCAGCGATCAAACCAACGACGCGGCCATGAGGCATCCCGTAGGTCGGCGGAATCTCCGAAGCATCAAGGATACCCAGGCGACCGCTTGTCCCTGCGCCGATGTAGAATAAACGGCCGCCGGTCTGCATGCGCGGAACAATTGCGTCAACCAGTTGCTCGATCTGCGGAATAACTTTGGCGACGGCGTGCGGAACGGTCTGGTCCTCTTTGTTGATATTCTCCAGCAACTCACGAACAGACATCTGTTCAAGGTCGCTGTAGTGGGAAGGTGATTCGGTGACGGATGACATAGATCGCGACGCTATTGTTTCTGGGTGTGGTAAAGAGTTAGCCCCGAGATTGGTCCTTCCAGAATATTCTTGACGGTGATTCCTTTATCGTTGGCAACCTGGCGAAGAATGTCGCTGAAGTAAAAGGCTATCGACCCGGTAAAGTGCACTTTCAGGTTCTGATAGTTCTCGTATTGCATGACGTTGTTTTCATAAAACTCAGCAAAGCTGCTGTAAATGAGATTATAGCAATACGGCTCCTTCAAATGTTGAAAGATAAATTTGGCAAAGCTGGCGAGAAAAGCGCTGGGCTTTTCCTCCTGATAAACCTTTTCGAGAAACTCTTCGCGGGAAAGAGGGAAGCGGGCGTGAAACTGGTTGGCCAGCGTCTCCGGCATTTTCTTCCGCAGATAGTCAACAAGAAACTTTCGGCCGATATTGGCTCCTGAGCCTTCGTCGGCGAGAATCCATCCCAGGTTCGCTACGTTGTCGGTGATGTTGGTTCCATCATAAAGGCAAGAATTGGAGCCAGTGCCCATGATGCACGCGATTCCGGGTTCTTTTCCGCACAATGCGCGAGCAGCGGCAAGTAGGTCCCATCCAATTTCGATGTGAGCACCGGGAAAGAAGTCGAGAAACGCGTTTCGAATGGTGATTTGATTCTTCTCCGAGGATACGCCAGCGCCATAGAAATACACTTCGCGAACTTCGCTGGCGGAAGGAACGACGGGGAATACGGCGTCTTTAACAATGTTCTTAAGGTCATCAACCGGCTGATAGTAGGGGTTGAAGCCCGGAGAACTGGCTTGCTTGATCTCTCCATTGCTTGACACTATACGCCAGTCCGTTTTGGAGCCTCCGCTGTCGGCTATCAGGATCATTTTCGTAATCTTTGATTAATTGAATAAAAGGGAGATGCAAAGCTAAGACTTGGGTGGAATTGTCAAAAGAAAGCGGCCCCCCTGCGGGCAAAAATCCCTTTAAACCATGAGTCGGCCTACGACTGTGAATTTGTCGAAAACCTTATCCGTGTGTGGTGCGTCTGCAAGTTCCTCCGTCAGATCCTGACCGGCCCAGTGCTCATAATGCTTTCCCTTCAACCATAGACGGGATGGCGTAACATCGTAAACAAGCCCTTTATACGCGACCCATACTTCAGGTTTGTCCTGACCGTTTCGGAGAGCCAGCTGCGACTTGCGGATAAAAGGTAGATCGACGTTCACCTTGACTGGTGTTTACTGTATATAATGTAACGTTTTGCGCCGGGCATTCGTAATGCCGGGCAAAAATGAATAACTTTTGCCACAATTACTGAACTGTCTATGAGGAAGTCTTTTGCCCTGGTTGTTGTCAGCCTGTTTATCCTGATGCGTTGTCAAACGAGCGAAAAGCCACTCGATTTCACTACGATTTCTGACGAAGAACGTCAGAGGGTTGCAGATTCGTTGGCCCAGGCCTACATCATTGTTGACGGTCATATTGATCTTCCTTATCGTCTTCAGATCAAGAATTTTCGCTTCGAAAGAGAGTATCTGGGGATTCCGGTGAGTTCTTCGGAGGGCGACTTCGACTACGAACGCGCGAAAGCGGGTGGGCTGGATGCTCCGTTTATGTCGATCTATATCCCTTCATCGGAGCAGCTGAAACCTGATATGGGTAAAGCGCTTGCTGACACTCTCATTAATATGGTAGAAGGTATCGTTAACGCTCACCCGGACAAATTTGCACTTGCAAGAACCCCAGCTGACATCGAGACCAATACCCGCGAAGGGAAAATTTCTTTACCTCTTGGACTAGAGAACGGAGCGCCTGTGGGCAATGACCTGAGGAATCTTCAGTACTTCTTCGATCGCGGAATTCGGTATATCACCCTCACCCATGCGCGCGACAATCAGATATGTGATTCATCATATGATCCGCGAGGTACCTGGAATGGACTCAGTCCGTTCGGAAAAGAAGTTGTTGCCGAGATGAACAAACTCGGCATTATGGTTGATATTTCCCATGTATCGGACAGCACCTTCTATGATGTCATGGAGGTTTCCACAGCTCCCGTGATTGCTTCTCATTCGTCATGTCGTCACTTCACCCCCGGTTTTGAACGCAACATGTCGGATGATATGATTCGCGCTCTTGCAAAAAATGGAGGGGTGATACAAATCAACTTTGGCGCAAACTTCCTCGACTCTGTCGCGCGTCGTAACGATCCGTTGCGAGATTCACTCGAGGCCATTCTCGTGTCGAAAAACCTGACTTCGCGTGATCCGGAAGCTCAACCGCTAATTGATCAGTTTGCGAAAGATCACCGCGAGTTATACTCCGACGTTGAACGCGTAGCCGATCATATTGATCATGTTGTAAAACTTGTGGGTGTAGATCATGTGGGCATTGGCTCGGACTATGACGGAGTGGGCGATAGCCTCCCCGTGGGGTTGAAAGATGTGTCGGACTATCCAAATCTTATCGCTGAGTTGTTGAAAAGGGGCTATAGCCCGTCCGATATTGAGAAGATTTGCTACAAGAATGTTTTCCGTGTATGGAACAAAGTGATTGAAGTAGCGGAGACACTTCCCTAGACCACCAACACGGGACGTGTTTTTACCAATACAAGTGCATTCATGAGGGGGATAATTGTCTGGATGATCATATTCATGAGCGGATTCGCGCCCGCGATGGCTCAGCAGGGCACCCGTCTTGATCCCCGTGAACCCGTGGTGTGTTACCAGAGCTTCGAAAACCGCAGAGAGTTCATCGCCCCGGCCCGAAACGGGGCGTTGCGAAACGCCCGAACCAAGAGCGCAACGTTTGATGTCGAATACGTCGGCTTTCCAGACGATGCAGCCATCCGGGAGGCGGTGGCCTATGCGCTTTCTATCTGGGAAAGCGAACTGATATCAACGGTGCCGATCCGTGTCCGTGTCGAATGGAGATCGTTACGTCCTGGCGTTTTAGGAGAAGCCATTTGGGGAAGCGCGTACGCTAACTTCGGCGGTGAGCCGGAGATGAATACGTTCTACCCGGTAGCGTTGGCAGAGAAACTGGCGGGGAGGCAACTTAACGCACCCGACGAACCCGACATCATCGCTACATTCAACAGCGAGACCTCCTGGTATTTTGGTCTCGACGGAAATACTCCGACGGGAAAAATGGATTTCGTCACTATTGTTCTCCATGAAATCGCTCATGGACTGGGTTTTACGCATAGCTATAGGGTGAATGGACCAACCGGTACCCTGGGCCTTTCTTCGGGGACGAGCGTAGCACCACTAGCATTCGACCTTTTTGTTGAAGACCAGACGCAAAAGAACCTTTTTCAGGAATTCGATGCGCCGTCAGCGGCGCTCGCAAATGCTTTGCAGAGTGGTGCCCTGTTTTTTCGCTCGGCAGAGGGACCCCTTCCACGACTATACGCCCCATCGACTTTCAGCGCAGGATCAAGCATTTCACATCTTGATGAAGCGACTTACAACGGAAGCGGAGATGCAAACCGGTTGATGACTCCTCAGATAGCGATGGCCGAAGCTATCCACGATCCGGGTGATGTGGTTCGCGACATCTTTGCGACCTTGGGTTGGATCACGACGAGAATTGTCCACACGCCCTTAAAAGATACGGAGCGACACGACGGTGAGCCCTACACGGTGTTCGCGGAGGTTGTCGCGGACGAAGTTTACGAGGGTGAAGCGGTGAAACTTCATTATACAATAGATGGCATCAGCTTCACTACTGTTGACATGAGTCATTCAGTTCCCCCTAACCGCTTCGTTGCAGAACTTCCAGGGACTTTACAACCGCGCACGTACGGATATTACCTGTCGGTGGTAAACGGTGGCCAGCAGGCAGTAAGCCCGGGTCGGCTGCAAACCCAGGGCAGCGCGCCTGAGCAGGGATTGCACTATTTCAGGATCGGACCGGATGTTGATGCGCCCGAAATCCGCCACGTCCCCACCTCTTTTATTTTCGCCGATTACCCTGCCCTTACGCTGGAGGCCGAGGTAAGTGATAACCTGGCCGTGGCCTCCGTTCTGGTAGAGTATAACGTGAATGACGGGCCAACCCATACGGCTACATTGGAACACATTGGCAACGATCTCTATCGGAGCACGCTGACTTTTGACGACCTGGAGATCGGAGATCTAATCCATTACCGACTCGTAGCGAGTGATATGTCGGTGGCCATCAATACAACCTCGTCGCCTGAAGAAGGAGTTCACCGCATTACGGTAGTCGGAATACTTCCGGCTCGCAGTACCTATACGAACAACTTTGACACTCCTTCGGATGATTTCTTTGGTACAGGATTTTCGATTGCCACACCCAGTGGTTTTGCAAATGGAGCCATTCACAGTGACCATCCTTATCAAAACGGTTCGGGACCCAACGACGAAAGTCACTACACGTATCAACTACAAATTCCTATTATACTAAGAGACTCGGCCGCGTTGTTGAGTTTTGACGAGATTGTACTGGTTGAGCCGGGAACCAACAGTTCTGTCTTCGGTGACGCTGGATTTTATGACTACGTAATCGTTGAAGGCTCCGCCGATGGTGGGTTAACCTGGTGGCCCCTCGTTGCAGGATATGACTCAAGGGCAAATTCAGTCTGGTTGTCACGCTACAACAGTCACATCGTTGACCATATCTCCCTGGCAGTTGGGGAGCCGTCTCTTTTCCGCCGACGCGCCATTGACCTTCTGGATAACGAATACTTTGATGTCGGAGACCAGGTATTGATCCGTTTCCGTCTATTTGCTGACCAGCTTGCTAACGGGTGGGGATGGGCTATCGACAATCTCGTCATTCAGCAAGACCCGTCCGTAACGGGAGTTGTTCCTGATCCCGCTTTTGGGTTTGATGTTTATCCCGTTCCTGCAGACAATATTTTGTCGCTGGCGTTTTCGGGTAAAAGACCGGTAGTGTTTGTCGATATCGTAGACGTTCAGGGAAGGGCAGTGCTATCATTCGACATTGAGCCGGAAAAGGACATCGCCGAAATCGATATCAGCGCGCTTCCGGCGGGTGTCTATATGGTAAGGGCGCTCGCCGGCGATAAGCGCTTTTTGAAAAGACTTGTCAAGCGGTAGTCGACGCCAGATCCGGAGCGTTGGCCTGTTTTACCCCCATTCCCAAAAAATTCGGGCGAAACCTGTTATTACAACAATTCTGGTATATTTTTGCGCAATTTTGTTTTCCCCGTTCCCCGACAGACAATGCCAAGAGACAGAAGTATACGTTCGGTACTGATTATAGGAAGTGGGCCGATCGTCATCGGTCAGGCGTGTGAATTCGATTACTCCGGTTCGCAAGCTGCACGCTCGTTGAGAGAGGAGGGTATCGAGGTCGTCCTGATCAATTCCAATCCGGCGACAATCATGACCGACAAGGTGATTGCCGACCACGTTTATCTCAAGCCCCTTACGAAGAAGTCTATCCGAGAAATTCTCGAAAAGCATCACATCGACGCGGTACTTCCGACCATGGGTGGCCAAACGGCACTGAACCTGTGTATAGAATGTGACAAAGCGGGCATATGGCAACACTATGGTGTTCGCATCATCGGTGTAGACATCAAGGCCATTGAAACGACGGAAGACCGCGAGAAATTCAGGCTCAAGATGGAGGAACTTGGTGTAGGTACTTGCAAAGGTGCGACCGCGACTTCGTTCCTTCAGGGGAAGGAAATTGCCCAGGAAATTGGGTTCCCGCTGGTAATTCGCCCTTCTTTCACACTCGGCGGAACAGGCGGTGGGTTTGTTCGCCGTCCTGAAGATTTCGACGAAGCGCTTGACCGCGGACTTCATGCTTCGCCTATTCACGAAGTACTTGTTGAACAAAGTATTTTCGGGTGGAAGGAATACGAACTCGAGCTGTTGCGAGATAACATAGGCAACGTCATCATTATTTGCTCGATCGAGAACTTTGATCCGATGGGTGTGCATACCGGTGATTCGATTACCGTGGCGCCTGCAATGACTTTACCCGATACCACTTATCAGAAGATGCGCGATATGGCGATCAAGATGATGAATGGAATCGGTCAGTTTGCAGGTGGTTGCAACGTTCAGTTTGCTCTCAATCCCGACAACTACGACGAAATTATCGGGATCGAAATCAATCCGCGTGTGTCTCGCTCGTCAGCGCTCGCTTCTAAGGCAACAGGTTATCCGATCGCCAAGATTGCAGCCAAACTGGCCATCGGATATAACCTCGATGAACTCAAGAACGCGATTACCGGAACGACAACAGCCTACTTTGAACCCGCCCTTGACTATGTGATCGTCAAGATCCCACGCTGGAACTTTGATAAGTTTCACGGAGCCGACCGAACACTGGGGCTTCAAATGAAATCAGTGGGCGAGGTAATGGGTATCGGGCGCAATTTTCAGGAAGCGCTTCAGAAAGCCTGCCAGTCACTTGAAATTCGTCGGAATGGCCTGGGAGCCGACGGGAAGTCGCTTACTAAACAGGATGAAATACTCCACAGTCTCGAGCATCCCTCCTGGAATAGAATATTCCATATCTACGATGCGATCAAACTGGGTATTCCGCTTAAGACGATAGAGAAACTAACCCGAATCGATCGCTGGTTCCTCAAACAAATTGAAGAACTGGTCGAACTGGAGGGCAAGATGGAGCAGTATTCGATCGACGACATTCCTGTCCACCTGATGAAACAGGCCAAGGAAAAGGGATATGCCGATCGACAGATAGCTCATGTACTTGGGTGTCTCGAAAGCGAGGTTCATGCGAAACGGATAAGCATGGGCATCAAGCGCGTTTACAAGATTGTTGATACGTGTGCGGCAGAGTTTGAGGCGAAAACACCTTATTACTACTCAACCTTTGATGATGAGAACGAATCGCAGTCGTCAGACCGGAAGAAGATAATTGTACTCGGTTCGGGACCTAACCGGATTGGACAGGGTATTGAGTTTGATTACTCTTGTGTACACGGTGTGCTCGCAGCGCGCGAGTGTGGCTACGAGACTATCATGATCAACTGCAATCCTGAAACCGTCTCGACAGACTTTGATATCGCCGATAAACTGTACTTCGAGCCCGTATTCTGGGAGCATCTTTATGATCTCATTCTTCACGAGAAGCCGGAAGGGGTTATCGTTCAACTCGGTGGGCAAACAGCTTTGAAACTCGCTGAGAAGTTGGACAAGTACGGCATCAAAATTATCGGTACATCGTATGATTCGCTCGATCTGGCCGAAGATCGCGGGCGCTTCTCAAATCTCCTCAAAGAGCTTGAGATTCCGTATCCGGAATTCGGCGTGGCTCGCAATGCAGACGAAGCGATTGAGGCTTCTAAGCAGATAGGCTTCCCGTTGCTCGTCAGACCTTCGTACGTCCTTGGGGGTCAGAGCATGAAGATCGTTATCAACGAGGAGGAATTGGAACGCCACATCCTCGATATTTGGAAACACCTTCCGGAAAACAAGGTGTTGCTCGACCACTTCCTCGATCAGGCGGTAGAGGCTGAAGTCGACGCCATCTGCGATGGGGAAGACAGCTATATCATTGGAATCATGCAGCATATCGAGCCCGCCGGTATCCATTCGGGCGACTCCTATGCGGTGCTCCCGCCCTATAACCTCGGCGATTTTGTGATAAAGCAAATGGAGCAGTACACGCATAAGATCGCTGCAGCCCTCGAGGTCAAGGGTCTGATTAACATTCAGTTTGCCATCAAGAATGACAAGGTTTATGTGATTGAGGCCAACCCGCGTGCTTCCCGGACGGTGCCGTTTATCTGCAAAGCCTACGACGAACCTTATGTCAATTATGCGACGAAGGTTATGTTGGGCGAGAAGAAGGTCAAGGACTTTGAGTTTTCGCCGACCCGCCGCGGATACGCCATTAAGGAGCCTGTCTTTTCGTTCAACAAATTCCCGGACGTTAGCAAGGAACTCGGTCCGGAGATGAAGTCGACGGGTGAAGCGATTTACTTTATCGACGACCTTATGGATGACTACTTCCTGAAAATTTACGGGGAGCGGAACCTTTACCTGAGTCGGTAAAGGGTTTTGAACCGGATTGGCTTTTAGGAGTTGAACCTCTACCTTTGATTTGAGGTTATTTAACTTTAAGGCAGCGCCATGGTAAAATTTCTCCTGATTGTCGGTATAGTCGCGTACATTCTTTATAAGGTGGGCTCCTTCCTGTTTAAGCTGGGAGCTTTCAGTCAGCAGGTACGCAATAACCAGCCGCCGGGCAACATTAACAGGAACGCAAACGGGCGCAGCCGGGGAAAGTCGAAGGTTTACGGTGAGTACATTGATTATGAGGAGGTTAAGAAAGACTAGATCCGTCTAATTCCGCGTAAACTCCAACCGTTGAAAATTCAGTTTCAGAAATATCAGGCCACTGGTAACGATTTTGTCCTGATCGATAACCGATCAGGTGCTGTCCAGCTCACCCTTGATCAGATCCGTCACATCTGTAACCGCCGTCTGGGTGTTGGGGCCGATGGATTGATGCTGATCGAATCGCATCCTTCGGAAGATTTCCGCTTACAATACTTCAATAGTGACGGGTCTCAAAGCCTGTGTGGAAACGGCAGCCGTGCCGCTGTTCATATGGCCGCTTCGTTGGGAATAGTCAAAGACACAGCCCGTTTTGAAGCATTTGATGGGGTTCATGAAGCATCGCTAACCGGAGATAATACAGTCCGATTGAAGATGGCCGATGTAGGTCGGATCGAGCGGATCGGAGGCGACTTTTTCATTGATACCGGATCCCCCCACTATGTAAAGTTTGTAACCCGTGTGCGTGAGTATCCGGTGGTTGACGAAGGCAGGCGAATCCGTTATGATGCCCAATTTGCGCCCGGAGGAACGAATGTCAACTTCGTTGAAATCGTCGACGACAACTCGATTTTTGTTCGCACGTACGAACGTGGCGTGGAAGACGAGACTTTGAGCTGTGGTACTGGCGTCACCGCGGCGGCTATAGCTGCTTCGTATAAAGCGCTGCAATCGCCCATTGCAGTAGCAACCTTGGGAGGCCATCTTTCCGTCGAATTCAGCCCACCGCCCGACGGTCTCGGCGCTCCGTTTTCCGACGTCTATCTTATCGGTCCGGCACGCAGTGTTTTCACCGGCCAGCTTGAAATATAATCGCGCATTGTCAACTCTCCTTTTCGGCATTCCGGTTGGGTTGAAGGAGCAAACGAACTAACTTTAGGACCCGTTTCCGGATCGCGTTTTGCAGATCTTCGGGGATGCGGATTGAACTACAGATCACATGCTAAAACTCATTGCGAAACTTTTTGGTGATAAATCAAAGCGCGATATCAAGCGCATTCTCCCTCTCGTAGAACAGTCTAACCGAGATTGGGAGGAACTTAAGCCGCTGTCGAATGACGAACTGCGTGAAGAAACACAGAAGATTCAGCGCAGACTGGACGAGGAGTTGAAGAGTATCGACGACAAACTGGCAGCGCTTCATCAGCGTATTAGTGATAATCCGGATCTTGATTTGAATGAGAAGGAGGCAGTCTTCGCGGAGATTGACCGTCTGGAAGGGGATCGTAATAAAGAACTTGAGAAGGTCCTGCTTAAGGTACTTCCACGTACGTTCGCAATTGTCAGGGAAACCGCCCGGAGATTTAAGGAAAACGAATACCTGGAAGTCACGGCGCGTGATTATGATCTGAAGTTTGCCACCACCCATGAAAACGTCAAGATCGTGGGCGATAAAGCGCATTGGCACAACAGGTGGATGGCCGCCGGGAATATGATTACCTGGGATATGGTGCATTACGATGTGCAGTTGATTGGCGGTATTGTGCTTCACCAGGGAAAGATCGCGGAAATGGCTACCGGTGAAGGAAAGACGCTCGTGGCGACGTTACCTGCATTCCTTAACGCGCTGGCTAAACGCAGTGTTCACGTTGTTACGGTGAATAACTATCTGGCGACACGCGATAGCGAATGGATGGGGCCGATTTACATGTTCCACGGATTGACTGTCGATTGTATTGATAAACACGAGCCTAACTCCGCTGCCCGCCGAAACGCCTATCAGGCAGACATCGCGTACGGAACCAACAACGAGTTTGGCTTTGATTATCTGCGAGACAACATGGCTCGCGATCCGCAGGAGCTTGTGCAGCGGCGTCATCACTATGCCATGGTCGATGAGGTGGACTCCGTTCTTATCGACGAGGCTCGCACGCCGTTGATTATTTCAGGGCCGGTGCCGCGCGGGGATGAACATGAATTCTATGAACTGAAGCCACGTGTCTTCAAACTCGTCGAAGCACAGAAGCGACAAGTGAATGAGTTCCTTGCGCAAGCGCGCAAGTTTATGCAGGAGGGTAATGAAAAAGAAGCGGGGCTTGCGTTGTACCGCGCACACCGCGCCATGCCTAAGTACAAGCCACTTATTAAATACCTCAGCGAAGCGGGAGTCAAAGCGGTCATGCAACGAACCGAGAACTTCTATCTGGCAGACAACAAACGCAATATGCCGGAGGCTGTCAAACCGTTGTTCTTTATCATCGACGAGAAAGACCATAGCGTAGAGCTGACCGAAAAGGGGATTGACCTTATCACCGGCGAGGGAGAGGATGCCAACTTCTTCATCCTACCGGAAATCGGTATGGAAATAAGCCGCATCGAAAATGATCAGGCACTCGATGACAATGAAAAGCTGCAGAAG
>Ga0079224_100009988_pt1 | contig 12999 bp, 13 predicted proteins | sample Stecom2015_FD_80414 | JGI IMG/M metagenome (GOLD analysis project Ga0079224, IMG submission 80414) | Agricultural soil microbial communities from Utah to study Nitrogen management - Steer compost 2015 | ecosystem: Environmental > Terrestrial > Soil > Agricultural land | place: USA: Utah... | reverse complement strand
AACGAGAACATCAGTAAACTTTCGTTTCAAGCCGGAAAAAGATTGAAAAACGGTAATGTTTTGCTTTCTGCTTCCGATGGAAAAATCATCCAAATCAATCCCAAAACCAATCAATTTCATCTGTTAAAATCTTTGCCCAATAACCAATTGGTTTTAGGATTTGAAGAAATTCAAAACGGCTTGTTGGTCTATGGAACGCGAAGCGTTTATCTTTTCAAAAACAATCATTATTCAGAATTGTATCATACTGAAAACCAAAACATTCACCACCTTACGTTTGATTCGCTGACGCAAATTATCTGGCTTTCAACTTCGAAAGGTTTGGTCAAATTGCTTCCGTCAAATCCAGCGATTGAAATTCGGAAATTTCAATCCGGAAATTCGCCCGTCATTTCCATTACCCAAGACGAATCCGGAAATATTTATGCTTTGGATGAAAATAACAGCGTGTGGCGCATAAAAAATGATGTTTTTGAAAAAATTTACGAAACCAAAGAAAAATTATTTTCCATTAATTATTCCGAAAAAAACATTTTTCTTTCTGGTGCTCAAGGAATTAAAATCTGGAAAAACGATAATTTTGAAAATTTAAATCTAAATGAAATTCAGTTCGGTGAAGTAATCATCAAAACCTTAATCACGCCTCAAAACGAACTTTGGATTGTTTTTTCGACGCGTAAAACGGAACGTTATCAATGGCCGGAATTGAAAAAAATCAATCAAAATTTTAAAAACCGCCCCGAATTCTGGCAAGACAACAAATGGCAAGACATTTTGGTTGATACAAACAACAGAATTTGGCTTGCAGGTTGGATGCCCAAAAGTTTTGGAATTTGCTATTACGATTCCGCAACTGACCAATTTGTTGATGTTTCGCAGAAAATCATCAATCCGGACAGCGGAAAATTTGTAGGTGATTATTTTACCAAAATCGGCATCGGAAAAGGCGGAACAATGCTTTTTACGGCATTTGGCGGATGGAATCGTACGAATAAATCGGGCAGAATTACTCAAAAAGTAGATGTTTTCGACTATACCATCGCGGACACGCATTTTCGTGGAATTGCGGAAAATTCAAGCGAAAATGTATTTTTTGCAACAAGTGAAGGACTTCATATTTATCGGAAAAATTTAGACAAAGTTTTCAGAATAAGTCAGATAGATGGACTTCCGAGCGACTATTTGGTGTATTCTTTTTTTGAATTAAATCAAGAAAAAATCGCTCTGGGAATGGAAGATGGCATCATCATCGTCGATATGGCAAAAGCCGTTGAAACCCAATTGACCAACCGATTTAATTTGACACAAATCAAAGTAAACGGAAAAGAAAAAACATTTGATAATCAACAGATTGAACTTCAAAAAGATGAACGGGATTTGATTTTGAATTTCAGTGATCTTTCATTTCTAAATCCTGAAAAAGTGATTTTCAGTTATAAATTTTCGGATGAAAAAAATTGGCATGAATTGGGCAATAATCCGGAACTTTCGCTCAACCACATCCAACCGGGCGATTACGAAATTCTGATTGAAGCGCGTGACAATCTAGGAAACATTCAATCCAAAAGATTAAAAATCAATATTTTAGCACATCCACCATTTACAAAATCGAATTTGTTTTATGGCATTTTAATTACCCTTTTATTTGGTATTATATTTTTGATTAACCGCTATTTGTGGAAAAGAAAAGAACAGGAACAACGTTACTTACGAAGAATCAAAGAAGCTGAAATGCAGACGCTTCGCTCTCAGATGAATCCACATTTTTTGTTCAACACACTGAATTCCATCAATAGTTTTATCATTCAAAATAAATCGGAAACGGCAAGTGCTTATCTGACTACTTTTTCGAAATTGATGCGGAATATTTTAGACAATTCAAAACATGAAATGATTTCGCTTCAAAAAGAACTTCAAACGCTGAAACTCTATCTAGAACTGGAATCGGCGCGATTGGAACATTCATTTGATTATAAATTTGAAGTGGATGAAAAAATTGACAGTGAATATGTTCAAATTCCGCCGCTGATTATCCAGCCTTTTACGGAAAACGCCATCTGGCATGGACTTCGGAACAAAATTGACCAAGGTTTATTGAAAATTATCGTCCAAGAAATCGATGAAGATACTTTGCAAATCATTGTCCAAGACAACGGAATCGGACGCGATGAAAGCAAAAAACTCAAAAAAGAACAAACCCAGCACAAATCCTACGGAATCGAAATCACGACCGATCGATTGAAAACTTTGGATGCTTCTAATTCAGTTGAAATCAAAGATTTATATCATACCGATAAAACGGCTGCGGGAACTCAAGTAATTCTCACATTAAAACTCAAAAACCATGATTAAAGTAATTATTGTCGATGACGAAAAACACGCCATCATCACGTTGGAACATCTTCTTCAAAAATTTGAAGACGTGGAAATTCTGGCGACCATTCAAGACAGTTCAAGCGCCAAAACCGTTATAGAAGCTGCAAAACCCGATTTACTTTTTCTCGACATCGAAATGCCAATTCTCAACGGATTTGAATTATTACAAGAATTTAACGAAGTCGATTTCAAAGTGATTTTCACAACGGCTTATGACCAATACGCCATCAAAGCGCTGAAAATAAATGCTTTAGATTATTTACTTAAACCAATAGATTCCACAGAATTGCGCAATGCACTGGACAAATATTTGACACATGAAATTTTTACTTCGAATGAACAAATCGCACAGTTAAACCAATTTAACATCAGCCAAATGGCTGAAACTTTGGCACTTTCGACACAGAAAGGTTTGGTTTTCATCAAAATCAAAAACATCATGTATTTTGAAGCCGACGGTTCTTATACGCACGTTTACATAAACGACGGCACGCAGCATTTAGTAAGCAAATCTTTGTCTAATTTCGAAGAAGTTTTGCAAGATAATCCATTGTTTTTTCGTTCGCATAAATCCAATTTGGTTAATTTGAATTTCATCAAACAATACATACGTGGCGAAGGCGGTGAACTCATCATGCAAAACGATAAATCCATCGTATTGAGCCGAAATAAAAAGCAGGAATTTTTGAATTTATTTAGAAAGATTTAATCTGAAATAAACGAAAATTCTTGTTTAAATTCTTTCTTCCTCTTCTTCCAAAGTCGGATTGTTTAATTTGACCGGTTTTGATTTTCTTAGTTTCATATTGAGGAATTCAACCGCCAATGAAAAGAAAATCGCGAAATAAATATATCCTTTCGGAATCGCGCCAACCTCAGAACCAAACATTTCAAGGTTCGACAAATGCGCGCCTTCTGCCAACAACATTACCGCAATTAAAATCAAAAATGCCAATGCCAACATCTGAATCGTCGGATGCGTATTGACAAAACGACTGACCGGTCCGGCAAACAAAAGCATCACCAAAACCGCGATGACAATTGCCGTTACCATGATTGCCATGGCTGCTTCGTGTGTTCCGAAATCAGCCGGCGTTACCATGCCGACCGCGGTGAGTACGCTGTCCAAAGAAAATACAAGGTCGATGACCAAAATCTGGACGATGACGCCAATGAAATTAGATGCAACCGTTTTTACGGTAGTTTCTTGTTCGTTTTGTTCCAGTTTATGATGAATTTCAGTTACGCTTTTGTACAAAAGAAATAATCCCCCCAAAAGAATGATGATGCTTTGCCCTGTCAGCGCACCTTTCATAAACGGAAGATTGACCGCAAGCCAATCGATGGGTTTAGTCAACGTCATCAACCAAGTGACACCGAACAATAAACCGATGCGCATAAACATGGCGAGAATCAAACCTAAATTGCGTGCTTTGGGTTGATCTTTTTCGGGAAGTTTGCCGGAAAGAATCGAGATAAATACGATATTGTCAATCCCCAAAACGATTTCCAGAAAGGCAAGTGTCAACAAAGCCATCCACGCCGCAGGTTCCATAAAAATGCTAAAATCCATCGGTTAAAAATTTTTCCGAAAATACAAAAAAGATTGAATCGTTAATAGAGAAAGATTTGGAATATCGCACTAATTTTGCGGAAATTTTAAAGCTTGATTTTTTCGCCACAAATACGTCTTCAGTTCATCGTTCTCCTTTGGGGTTTTACGGGTGTTTTAGGGAAATTGATTACCATCGACGCCGTTCCTTTGGTTTGGTTTCGCGTATTGGTCGCATCAATTGTTTTATTCACCATCCTAAAAATCAAGAAAATAAGTTTAAAACTCAACACCAAAGATTTGCTGATGTTGCTAGGAATCGGTGTGGTAATCGGTTTGCACTGGATGGCATTTTTCGGTGCGATTAAAGTTTCCAATGTAGCAGTTGCGCTGAGTACACTTTCTACTTGTGCATTGTTTTCTGCGTTTTTGGAACCTATTTTTTTCAAACGTAAAATTAATTTCTCCGAAATCATTTTAGCAATTGTTGTTTCTTGTTGTATTTTATTGATTTACAATACAAAACCTGAATATTGGCTCGGAATCGTTTTGGGAATTATCTGCAGTTTTCTCTCGGCACTTTTTTCGGTTTTGAACGGGAAAATTCACCACAAATTTCCGGCACAGAAAATCATGTTTTACGAAATGATTGGCGGCTGGCTGATTGTGTGTGCATTTCTGCCTTTTGTCGGCGGCATGGAAATGATTATGGATGTTTCCTGGAAAGACTTGGGATTGCTTTTGTTATTAGGCGGTTTGTTTACGGCTTTTCCGATGATGGAATCTGTCAATCTCATGAAATTCATAAGTCCGTTTACGCTTTTGCTCAATGTAAATTTAGAACCGGTTTACGGCATTATTCTCGCGTGGATTATTTTTGGTGAATCCGAAGAAATGACGCCTTTATTTTACATCGCTACCGCAATTATGGTTTGCGTCATCGTTGTCAATATGTGGTTGAAAAAGAAAGCGAAGCCAGTTGTGTAAATAATTTTGAATTTAATTCCCTCAAATTCTCCCCTGCTCTTTTAGTTTCCAATAACGAAGTAAACCTGCAACCGACATCCAGCTTGGATTTGCGTATTCATACTTTTGCACATTTTCTTCCGAAACACCTTTTTCGAGCAGTTGTTTTTGGGTATAATTCATAAATTCCGGCGTAATTTGTTCTGTAGAGATTCCCGATTCGAAATGCGGTTTCATCCAATTTGCCCAATCATCTAAAATCAATTCTAATTCTTCGAAATGCGTTTGTGGCGATTCAAATTGACCATAATGCGTCAAATAAATGAATTCAGGATTAATTTCTTTCATTTTTTGAATTGATTTTTTCCATAAATCCACATTGATGTCCGGTGGCGGACAAGGCGGAACGACCGGTCCGTCTTCGATGCGAACGCCGGCAGCATCACCCGTAAATATCACATTTCCCAACTGATAAGCATTATGGTGAATGGCGTGTCCGGGCGTGTAAATTGTTTTAAAAATTGCGTCGCCGATTTTGATTTCATCGCCATCATCTGCACCGATTAAAAGATTTTCGTCAATTGGTTCCATCTTTCCCCACAGCCTGTTCATGTCATTTCCATAAATCATCGCTGCGGAATTCCATAATTTTTTCGGATTTTGCAAATGCGGCAATCCCATCGGATTTACATAAATTTTCGCTCCGTTTTGGGCAAATTTCCAAGCGGCGCCTGCGTGGTCGAAATGGATGTGTGAAAGCAAGAGATGTTGAACGTCTTTCCAACTGAAACCCAATTCCTGAATGCCATTGACCAAAGAACCAAAAGTCGTTTCCGGTCCAGATTCAATCAAAACCAAACCTTCGGAAGTTTCAACCAAAAAAGCTGCTATGGCTAATTCTTCATCTAAAAAATGTAAATCTATCGTATGGATGCTATGTTGCATATTTTTTAATTCTTGGTGAATGGTTTAAACGTACAATATATAAATTTTTAATAGCTTTGGAAACCTATTGTAGAATTATGTTTGGTAATTTTCTGTTTCACAGGATTGACAATTCACAAATCATCGTTTTCCGTATTTTTTTCGGACTGCTGATGGCTGCCGAGTGTTGGGGCGCAATCGCTACCGGTTGGGTCAAAGAAACCTTTGTAGAACCGAGTTTCACCTTTACTTTCATCGGTTTTGAATGGACTAAATTCTTATTGGGAACACCGATGTATTATGTTTTCGGCGTGCTGGGTTTTATGGGAATATTAATTTGTTTTGGCGCGTTTTATCGGTTTGCTACCGTATTTTTCGCATTGGGTTGGTCATTGGTTTATTTCATGCAAAAAGAACATTACAACAACCATTATTACCTCGTGATGTTAATTGCCTGGTTCATGGTTTTCATTCCTGCAAACCGTTACAGAGCGGTCGATGTTTGGTTTTGGCCACAAATTAGGTCTAATTATACTTTTCTCTGGACACGCTTGTTATTTATTTTACAATTATTGATTTTATATACTTTCGCCGCGATTGCCAAACTTTATCCGGGTTGGATGAACGGTGACTTTTTGATGCTTCGCTATTCCGCTTTGGGACGCTGGGCGCAACATAACATCCAGTGGCAACCTTTGACCGAATTTGTTCAATCACGTGAATTTGCACAAGTATTTTCGTGGTTGGGATTTGGATTTGATTTACTCATCATTCCGTTGCTGTTGTGGAAAAGAACAAGAATTTACGCATTTTTTGCAGCATTGTTCTTTCATTTGTTTAATTCGGTCACGCTTCACATCGGAATCTTCCCTTATTTCGCTTTGGCACTTGCCATTTTCTGTTTTCCTCCAGATGGAATCAGAAAAATATTTTTTCCTAAAAAATCAACTTTTTTACCCGGTTCAAATGAATTTGGTCCAAGACACAAAAATCAAACAGTTTTTACGGTTGTTTTTACGGTTTATATTTTATGGCAAATTTATCTGCCGTTGCGTCACTGGCAAATTCCGGGCGATGTACTTTGGACCGAAGAAGGTCACCGACTTTCCTGGCGCATGATGTTGAGAACGAAATCAGCAACAACGAATTTCTTCGTAGTCGATAAAGCGACAGGAAAAAGAGAGGCTGTAAAATTATCGAAATACCTTTCCAGACTCCAAGAAAACCGTGTAAAAGGCAAACCGGATTTCATCTGGCAATTTGCGCAGCTTTTGAGAAAAGAATATGCGAAAAACGGAAAGGAAATCGAAGTATATGCGCAGGCAAGACTTTCCATCAATGGCGGACCTTATTTTGAATACATCGACGATAAAACCGATTTGGCAAATACCAAATGGCGGTATTTTGGTCATCAGGAATGGATTTTGCCCGAACCTGCCGATTATTCCAAAAAAGATTCCAAAGAAAAACTCCCAAATCGAAATTGATTTGAGAGTTTTTGATATTTTGTAAAACTTAAATAAGTTAATCTCTTAGTTGTGACGAACCTCTTTGATACGTGCTTTTTTACCTCTAAGGTCTCTGAAATAGTAGATTCTTGCACGTCTAACTTTACCTTTTTTGTTCATTTCGATTTTTTGAATCGCGGGTAAGTTAACCGGGAAAATTCTTTCTACACCTATCTCACCGCTCATTTTACGGATGGTAAATGTCTCAGTTGCTCCTTGTCCTTTACGTTGGATTACTACACCTTTGAAGAACTGAGTACGGGTTTTTGAACCCTCAGTAATTTCGTAGTAAACGGTAATTGTATCTCCTGTTGAGAATTCAGGAAATTCTTTTTTAGCTACAAATTTGTCTTGTACGTATTTTACTAAATTTTCCATTTTTTGGAATTTAAATAATTAACAATGAAAAACATACACGTCTATCGTCAGAGGTTTTACAATGGTGCGCAAAATTAAAAATAATTCCCTAATCCTGCAAAGTATTTTTATAAATATTTAATGCTTTTAGAAACTGAGTTTGTTCTACTTGTAAACGAAATCCTTCCAATAAAGTTGGGCCAAATGAAAAATTAACATGGGCATTGATGATGTGCGCACGGATTCCTTCTTCCAACAACCGCGTTTTCACAACTTCAGCTGTCCAAAGGCTGGAAAAAGTTTCCAAGGTTACGAATTTTATGTTTTCCCGCTCTTTGTTCATCCGATACAAGGTAAAAAAATCAAATTTCTTCTGCAACTTTTTTCTTGGGAACAAATCTCGAAAACATTTTCTTTTCAAATGCCCAGAAAAATTTAAACTGACCGAAAATCGTTCCGACCATGATTAAAATAACATTGTAAATCGGGAAAATGATGATTAATCTCAAAATCGTGAACAACCATTTCGGCATCATTTCATCGTTCAATCCGAGCATTTCCACAAAAGGTTTAGACACCCATGCAGAAGCTGAACCCGTTATGGAAAAGACAATCAGAATTAAAATCAATTGAAAATTGCTTTCAATCTGCCAACGCTTTTTTAATTTCTCAAACACATCTTCTTATTTTGAATGTTGAATGTTAAATTTCAAATGAATTTAATTCAAAACGAAACATTTATAATTTTTAATTTTTAAACGTCGCTTCCAATCAAAGCTTTCACCAATTTTATGACTGTCGGCATCGCTGTATTGGCTGCATTCAACACTTCTTCGTGTGAAACCGGAATCGCAATTTCGGGGCCGCCCAAATCGGTAATGACCGAAATACAGAAAACGCGCACGCCCATGTGGCGCGCCACAATCACTTCCGGAACCGTACTCATGCCTACACAATCTGCGCCCAATTTACGCACCATTCCGTATTCGGAAGGTGTTTCAAAAGTCGGTCCTTGCAAGCCCATATAAATTCCTTCTTTGACTTCGATTCCGTTTTCTTTTCCAAAACCGATGACAAATTCACGCATTTTTTTGTCGTAAGCCTCTGACATATCGACAAAACGAGGTCCTAATTCATCGATGTTTTTTCCACGCAAAGGATGTTCCGGCATCATATTGATATGGTCTTTGATGACCACCGCATCCCCTACTTCGTAATTGGGATTTACACCGCCACTCGCATTGGAAAGCAAAAGTTTTTCGATTCCCAATCCTTTGAAAACACGCATCGGGAAAGTCACTTCCTGCATAGTATAACCTTCGTAATAATGGAATCTTCCCGCCATCATCAAAACCGGTTTCCCGCCGATTTTACCAAAAATTAATTTTCCTTTGTGGCCTACCACCGTTGATTTTGGAAAATGTGGAATATCTGCATAGTCGATGACTACTTTGTCTTGAACTTCGTCTTGTAATTTCCCTAAGCCGGAACCCAAAACAATCGCATATTCAGGTGTTTCGGTCAAAAAGGGTTGTATGTACTCAACGGCTTGTGTGATTTTTTCTAACATAATTTAAAATGGTTTCTGTGAATGAATTTTCGTCATTCAATTCAACTTGAATCGGCAAATAAAATAAATTTTCAATTAACGCACGCTCATCTTTCAGACGCATATAGTCTTTTTCGGTGGTTAAAATGATTTTATTCAATGATTTAATTTTTTCAAATTCATGGTCAATTTTCTGAACATCGGAATTCGAAAAATTATGGTGATCCGGAAATTCCAGATGTTTTACAGATTTGAATCTCGTTTTAACAAAATCAACCAAAAATTTAGGTTTGGCAATTCCCGTTACCAAAACGACTTCGTAGTCCATCCATTCATCAGCATCCAAATTATAACGATGATTCAGAACGGCGTTGGAATAAACGATTTTAGAGAAAAATATTTTCTGATAAGGTTTGGGTTTAATTTTCGCGAGTAATTCATCTCTTTGTTTCACCGTAAAAACGTCGGGACATTTGGTAATGACAATCACGTCAGCACGACGCGCAGCAGATCTTGGTTCACGCAAGTTTCCGCCCGGAAGCAAATAATCGGAAGTATAAGGTTCGTTGAAATCAGTCAACAAGATTGAAAATCCGGGTTTTACCTTGCGGTGCTGAAATCCGTCATCCATCAGCACTACTTCTGTTTTAAAATTCTGAATCAAATGATTGATTCCGATAATTCTATTCTCTGAAACGGCAACTACAACTTTGTTTTTGAAACGGTTGAAAAACTGCAAAGGTTCGTCGCCGATGTCATAAACTTTTGAGCTGTAATTTGCGATTTTGAGTCCGGTTGTTTTTCTACCATATCCACGGCTGAGCATGGCAGTTTGAAATTCATCTTTCAAAATATCTGCAACTCTTATTACATGCGGCGATTTTCCGGTTCCACCTACCGACAAATTGCCCACACAAATGACCGGAATTCTAAATCTTTTGGATTTTAAAATTCCAATTTTATAGGCTAAATTTCTAAAAGAAACACCAATCCAAAAAAGTCCTGAAAAAGGAAGTAAAAGTTTACGCCAGCTCATAATTTCAAACGAGGTGCAAATTTAATTACTTTCGATGAGGTATGCTTGTTTCGCCCATAAATTTATCAACGATTTTTTCTATTGAAGAAATTAGACTTAACTTAGCTGTATGTTCAAAGCGCAATATCCACAAAGAATCATTTGCCTGACGGAAGAAGGAACCGAAATTCTGTACGCCATCGGGCAAGAACACCGCTTGGTGGGCATCAGTGGATTTACGCGCAGACCGCTACGCGCAAGAAAAGAAAAGCCGAAAGTTTCGAATTTCATCGATGCTGATTTTGATAAAATTTTGGAATTAAAACCCGATTTGGTCGTCGGTTATTCTGATTTACAACGCGATATTGCGGCTGAATTAATCAAAAACGGAATCAATGTTTTCATTTTTAACCATCGAAGCATCAACGAAACCTTGAGTATGGTCATGCAGTTTTGTTCGCTCATCGGTTATGAATTAGAAGGAAAAGAATTGGTACAAAAATATATTTCGAACTTAAATCGCGCTGTGGATGCGAGTAAATCTTTTCCGTTTCGTCCGAAAGTTTTTTTTGAAGAATGGAACGATCCGCTCATTACGTCCATCGAATGGGTCAGCGAACTTGTTGATATTTGCGGTGGTGAACTGATTTTTCCGGAACTTGCCAAGAAATCTTTGGGTAAAGACAGAATCATAAATCCGGATTTGGTCATTGAGAAAAATCCGGACATTATCATCGGTTCTTGGTGCGGAAAGAAATTTAAGCCCGAAAAAGTCCGTGCGCGCAAAGGTTGGGAAAATATCAACGCTGTCAAAAATAATCATCTGTACGAAATCAAATCCGAAATCATTTTACAACCCGGACCGGCTTGCCTGACCGACGGAATCCTTCAGATGCAGTCCATCATTTCCGGATATTTCATGGCAGATAATTCGTAAATTGATTTATTTACTTAATTCTCTATTTTTTTTAGAAATCAATCGTTTCATTGATACAATCATTCACTTTCTTCCTCAAAGTCAAGCGAAAGCGAATTCACACAATAACGTAAACCGGTTTCTGTCGGACCGTCTTCGAAAACGTGTCCCAAATGGCTTCCGCAGTTGGCGCAAAGAATTTCGGTACGCAACATTCCGTGAGATTTATCTAATTTTTCGATGATTTTCCCTTCTTCTATTTCCTTGTCAAAACTCGGCCAACCGCAGTGCCCGTCAAACTTAGACTCGGAAGTAAACAAAGGTTCGCCGCAAGCACCACATTTGTAAACACCTTTTTCGAAGTGCATATTATATTGCCCTGAAAATGGACGTTCGGTTCCGGCTTCACGCAAAACGGCATATTGGTCGGGCGAAAGTTCCGCTTTCCAATCTGCTTCAGATTTCTGAACTTTGTAATTATTTTGATTTGAATTTTCCATCTTGGTTTCTTTTAAATTTGATTTTGAGCAAGCTGCCAGAGCCAACATCAGTCCTATAAAAATTAAATTTTTCATCATGAATTTAATTTCCTGTTGTACAGCAAAATTCCTTCCGAAATCTGATTTTCATTCAATAAAATATCATGTTTACAATTTCCGATTCCGTCAATTAAACTGAAACTGATTTTGTCGTTCTGATTCTTTTTGTCGTGTTTCATCAACTCAATTAAATCGGGAATAATCGCTTCATCAATAAGTTCTTTGGAAAAAATTTTACTGATATGATAGAAAATTTCATCCAATTCAACAGAAGAAATCATTTCATTTTCAAAACTCAAAACCGATTCAACCAGCATTCCAATCGCAACTGCTTCGCCATGCAAATACGGATTTTCCGTTTCCAGATAATAACTTTCCACTGCATGAGCAATTGTGTGGCCAAAATTCAGAATTTTCCTTAAACCCGATTCCAACGGATCTTTTTCAACAATTTCTGATTTGATTTTGACTGATTCTTGCGTTAAATCATGAAGAATTTCTAAGTTAAAATCTTGTGTTTGAATCAATTTATTCCAATGTTGTTTTTGATGAATCAAACCATGTTTCATCATTTCCGCCAATCCGGAAATCAATTCTCTTTGCGGTAAAGTCTGCAAAAATTCGGAAAAAATCAAAGTCATTTGAGGTTGCGCAAACGTACCGATTTGGTTTTTCAATCCGGCAAAATCAATTCCGTTTTTACCACCAACAGAAGCATCAACTTGCGCCAAAAGCGAAGTCGGAACATTGACGAAATCAATTCCGCGTTTGAAAGTAGCAGCGATGAATCCGCCCATATCGGTAACCATTCCGCCACCCAGATTGATGAATAAACTTTTGCGGTCGACATTCAATTCAGTCAGCGAAGCCCAAACCTGCGCCACGATTTCGATGGATTTGCTTTCTTCGCCCGGCGGAACTTCGATAATTTCAATTTCCTGAAAGGTTTCTAATTCGCCCAAAAACAACGGAAGACAATGTTCATGCGTGTTCGAATCAACCAGAATAAATATTTTGGTGTAATTTTTCTCGGAAAGAAATTCATTTAAACGAATAAAAACATCATCAAATATAACCGGCGCTTGATTCATTTTACAAAATTAAATGATCATTTGATTTTGAACTAATTTATAGAACGAATTAACGCATTCTAATTTGAATTTAATTTTCTTCTTAAATTCAGTTCCTGAAAAGGTTGATAAACAAAAGGAACTTGCTCGACCAAAACGTCGCTTTTGTCCAATCCGAATGCTTTTACGTCGCGCTGCGCATACTTTTTGAGAATGTAGTAAAATTT
>Ga0079224_100009987_pt1 | contig 13000 bp, 5 predicted proteins | sample Stecom2015_FD_80414 | JGI IMG/M metagenome (GOLD analysis project Ga0079224, IMG submission 80414) | Agricultural soil microbial communities from Utah to study Nitrogen management - Steer compost 2015 | ecosystem: Environmental > Terrestrial > Soil > Agricultural land | place: USA: Utah... | reverse complement strand
GTATATCACAAGCTTCAATAGTGATAGAGCAGACTGATACAAACAATATAAAAAAAATAACAGTCACACCTCCAAAATTTAATTTTCCGATATGGAAGAAATTATCATTGGATAGTACAGTTGAATTCACAAATGAGCATACAGAAGTTTACACATTATATCAATTACATCCATTTGAAATAGTAAAGTATCCTCAAAATGGTTTCCTATTACCAAATTACGATAAAAGAAGTTATTTCTTCATTGGCGTAGAGCAATTGCATTTTGGACAAACATTGTCATTGCATTTTGAAATATTAGAAGGAAGCGGAAATCAGGATTTAGTTTATCCTAAAACAACCTGGTATGTGCAGCAGAACAATGAATTATCTGTGTTGAATGCGAAAGAAATAACTCGTGATACGACCAAACAGCTTTTTCAATCTGGTATAATTCATTTCTCACTTGAGAAGCATCGTTTCGAGACAGAAAATAATGTGATTTGGTTGGTGGCAGCATGTAGTGAAAATGAAACCGCTATTTCAGATTTTATTGCTGTTCGAGCCCAAGCTTTAACTGCTACATACTTGATGACAGAAAGTAAAATCATAGAAGATATTCTGCCTGATACAATTACTAAACCCATCACAGTAATTAATGGACTCAAAAAGATAATGCAACCTTACAAATCTTTTGACGGCAGACCCAATGAAAGTACAGAAGATTATATAGTAAGGAATAGTGAACGTTTGCGTCATAAGGGAGTAGTTATAAACATTTTTGATTACGAAAGAATAATATTGGAAAGATTTCCTTTTTTGTACCAAGTAAAATGTATTCCACACAGCACGTATTCATCACATCAATCTCCAGGAAATGTTTTGGTAGTATTGGTTCCTAAATTAAAAAAAGATAATTCTCAGATTGAACTTAAGCCGCGTGTAAGTGTAGGAAATAGGGAGTCTATTAAACAATTTCTAGAAAAATTGTCTTCGCCATTTATTCAAATTGATGTTAGAAATCCAAATTATAAAGAAATCCAAATCGAAGTAAATGTAAAATATCTACCTCAATTTGATGGTGAAAAAGAGTATTACAATGCTGTATTGAATAGAAAATTGCAGTCCTATATTTCACCGTGGATTGATAACGCAAGCGGAATTGAGTTTAATAAAATTAGTTATAAATCTAGATACATCAATTTCATTGAAGAGGAGCAATACGTCGATCACATTACTTTATTTAATATCTATATAGATGGAATAAAGATTGAAAATAGAATAGAGTCAGATAGAGAGGATGTCGTTTTTACATCAGCCAGTCATCACATCATTAGAAATGAGGACTTATGTTAGATCAACAAAATTATACAATTGAGATACATAATGATAAGCCAATTCAAGAAGACTATAAAGCACTTAAAGAATTGGGATTATCTTATATTCAAGAATATTCAAAAGCTGTTTGGACAGATTTCAACGCTGGTGATCCGGGGTTGACCACATTGGAATTACTTTGTTATGCGTTGACTGATTTGTCCTATCGAACTCAATTACCTTTGGGGGATTTGTTGACAACGAATGATGCGATTTCTCCTTTTAATAAAACGAACTCATTTAAAGCGGAAGATATTTTGACTCATAACCCGCTCACCATACAGGATTATAAAAAATTAATATTAGATAAGCATCCCGAAATAAGGAATATATGGTTTTATCCGATAAAGAAAAGTGTATCTCCTGAAATATATATCCACAAGAATAAAGAAGCGTTGTGTTTCGATATAACATCCGCACATGCTAATTCAAACATAGTTTTAAAAGGTTTGTACAATGTTAAAGTAGAAACCATAGAACGTTCCGAGGACATTATAGCCAAAATATATAAAACACTCCATGAACATCGCAATTTGTGTGAGGATTTTCACTGTATTGATGCTGTAGAGTTTGAATATGTGACGATATGTATGGATGTGGATTTAGATGGCACAGTTAAACCCGAAAAGATTAAAGAAGAAATATATAGACTTCTGTACCTGTATTGTGCGCCGCATCTACGACGATACAGTCTTAGAGAAATGTTGGCTAAAGGTTATGGTATTGAAGAAATATTTGAAGGTCCGAAATTAGAAAATGGCTTTTTTGATGACGAGGAACTAGCCGAATTTGATAAGAAGGATAAGCTATATGTCTCTGATTTGATAAATATGTTTATGGATATTAAAGGAATCGAGAATATTCGAAAAATTCATTTGAATAGTTATGGAGCTACAAATGATGATATTGATTTGAATATTGAGTTATATAAAGATCAAGAATATTGTATTCATCTTAGCGATATTTTCAAAGCGTTTCGATTTTTCCTTGATCGACCAAACAAAAAGGCAAACAAGATAAACTTCTATTATGATGATTTGAAGTTGCACGAACCTGAATTAATTGCTGAAGATAAACTTATTCCGAAAAAGCAAACTCTACCTTCCATAGCTGAAGAATGGGAACATGAGGTTTCACAATATAGAAATCTAAAACCATATTATTCAATTCAAAATGAATTCCCCAAAGCGTATCTACTAGGTCAAGAAGGAATTTCTGGTCTTGAATCTGAAGAGAGAAAAGTTCAACGTTTACAATTTAAAGGCTACCTCTTGCTATTTGAGCAAATGATGGCTAATTATTTAGCTCAACTTAACCACGTCAAAAATTTATTATCGTGGAATTCTGATGCAGATTATAGATCCTACATGTATCAAGCTTTATCTCCCGATGAGATAAAAGATTTAGATCTAATCATCACTGATAGATACCATCAATTATTTGACAATATTACCAATGACAAAGCAAATGATGATTTTCATGAACAAGTTTTAAATATCAGTTCAGAAGAGAATTTTGACCGTAGAAATCGTTTTCTGAATTATTTGATTGCAAGATTCAATGATTCTTTCGTAGAATTTAGTATTGTTGAGTTTTTCAAAAAGAACAATAAAACGTATGGTAAGCATAGTATTATAGCAGACAAAAAATCTTTTTTACGTACCTATCCGAAGTATTCAGCAAATAGGTTAAAGGCTATGAATTATACAAAACCCATTTGGAATACGACTAATATCTCTGGGTATGAAATGCGTGTGTCCAAAAAGTTAGGTTTGACAAATTACTTAACATCTAACCCAGATTTAGTATTCCGACATTCAAACGCACATCCTGTACTTTCATTAGTAAATCTATCAGATCCTTTGATTGATACATTCTACAACTACAATACAGAGAATTTTGATAAGCAGTTTGGATTTCATGTGGTCGAACATTTGCTGCTACGCCCTAGATCAAAATCGGATATTATCTTGCCAATTTGCAATGAGTATGATGAGGATATTTTGAGCTGCTCTTGCAATGATCCATATTCGTTTCGGTTGACAGTTGTCTTACCGGGATGGCTTCCAATTACGTTGAATGAAGGTTTTAGGGAGTATGTTGAACGAGTTTTTAGAGAAGAATTACCAGCCCATCTATCTGTAAAATTGTGTTGGGTAGGGCCTGATCAAATGCTAAATTTTGAAAGATGTTTTTTCAATTACTGCAAATATTTGGAGCAGAGTAAAGGTCTAGATTGTACGGAGAAAATGAATAGTACAAATCAGGTTTTAAGTGATTTGATTGCTACACTAAGCGGTTTAAGTAATGTATATTATCCTTCTCATTTGGTAGATTGCCAAGATATAGATTTCGATTATCTTACCAATGAAGTGTCCAAACATCCTTCTATTCTAGGCAAAACTAAACTAAATTCTAAGTTAACTTTCGGTGTGAATTGGGTAAAGCCCGTTCCTAAAATTTACGAACGCTTCGGAAATTTTGAAAATACTATTGATTATGAAGAGACTGAAAATTCTTTCAAATTTTTTTTGAAAGATAGACAGATTAAAATAGAAGAATCGCAAACATTTATTTTAAAAAAATCTAGCCGTAAAGGCACTGATGGCAAAATAACCTTAGCAAATGGAAGGTTTTTGTCTGCGTATGTAAGTGACGAAGAAGTTATCACGTCTTTCAAATTCATTAATTTGAATAGTCAAGAAATGGACTCCGTATGGTTGCAATATAAGGACGACAGAATCTTTTTGAACCTTAATCAACAATTGGAGTTTGAAATATCATTAAATACGATACTAATTGCAGAAGATGGGTATCATTTCAAAATTAAACATGCTAATGAAGATGAACGCATGGTCAAAATAGACCAGATTACCCTTAAACCCGATTTAAAACAACATGAGCTGGAAAAAATCTGGTTAGAAAAACAATTTGATTCCTCATATACATTACCCGCAGCGCAAGATATCAACTTTGCAGAATTTCTTACTGTATTCATGCAAAAGGTTAATAACAGAAACAATAAAAAGAATAATTTATAGTACCATAAATATAATGCTATGGAGACCATCATAAATCAATTTCCGGAATATCAACCAAATCAGGTTTTAACAGAAGCATCATTAAATGCTACTTCGGATTTTCTTGAACAACAAGAACGTTTGACTCGTTTCGGTCTAACCAAAACAGGGATAATAGAAAACTTACAATTCAGGATTGTTGGTGATGCCATACACATAGAAGAGGGGTTTGGAGTCACCAAAGATGGCTACTTTTTGGCACATAATTATAAAAATGGTCCAGTAGTGTATACCCATGCCAAAAGCTACAAATTAAATGTGCAGCATATTCTAGGTACAAAACAGTATTCCCAGAATACTATTGAATTTTACGAATTACTTACAACAGCACAAGCAAAAGAAGATACAGATGCAAGAACGATAACTGATCTAATTGTTCAAAAATTTAAACTTATATTATATCTTGAGATTACAAAGATACAGCAAGATCAATGTTCGACGACCAGCTGCGATACCTCTGGTACGCTACGTACATATCGTGTAGTACCTCTTATAACGTTGGAGGATGAAAAAGGTATTATTTCGAAGATAAATAGCGAACCTAAACCTAAGAATAGATTAAAGTTAAAACGTTTATCAAATCTTCATCACTTGTTGAAGAATCAAGAACCTAAAAATTATTTAGAAACCATAAAGGGAGAATACGCACGCGTTAATTATCAAAACACCAATGCTTTGATTGAAAAAATTTATCAAATATTGTCATCAGACTATCCAAAAAGTTTTGGTGAAAATTTTCAATCATTTAATATCGATAATATGGAGGCAGCTGTTGCATTATTAGAGCTAATGTTGACAACTTATATTCCTACAGTTAATCACCGAGATTTTCCATACAATTATGGCTATGTAGCGCAAAAATCTCCAAAGTCAAATATCCCTAAAGCTACGACCAATTTTTTAAGGCTTACTCAGAATCTTAGGGTTAATAATTTTTTAAAACCCAATAAGAAGGTTCATGCGAATGCGCAAATTTATTATCAAGCTTATTACGAGTTTACGCACAATTTGGAACAAGCGATCAATGAGTTTGTATTAATGTACAATGAATTTGCAGACCATTATTTTAGTGAATATGAAAGCCGTTTAGACAAAATTTTGGTGCTAGGTTATAGTATACAGAAGACAAGTGATCCGTACAGATACTTTGCTATTGAAAATTTCTCTAATGCGATATTTCGAGAAGCGAAAGAAAATTTATTTAGGCATTTCAATCGAATTTGGATTCTAATAGAAAAGTTCTATCAGGGATTTGCCCAATTATCTCATAAAACAGAGATTAAACTTATTCCTTCACGATCGGGTAATTACAATTTGGAGGATACAGCCATCCCTTATTATTACCAACAAGATTTAGAGTTAGATACTGCATGGATGGTGACGCACAATAAAGGGATGAAGACCGATATATACCAATATCGTGATCTCAAAGCACCATATTCGCATTTTGCATATAATATTTCATCCTACAATTTTATTCGCGTTGAGGGAGTTATTGGTAGACTTATACCTAAACTGCGCACCTTTTTTCCGCCGAGATTTGATTTTACAAATATTAAGTTTGAAGATTTAACAAATAAAGATTTTTTGATAAAAGACCTGACTAAAAACCTGATGATTGAAGCAAACTCACTAGTCAATATCAAGTTTCAGAAGGAGATGACAAAGCAAATAGCTGACAGAGCAATCGTCAACTTGAAAGAGGATTTAACTAAAGACCTTGTTGAAAATCACAAATTGGATTCAAAAGTGATTAAAAATTTGGTAGACCAAGTATCTGTTGATTTGACAAATAAGCTTGATGTGGATAAAGTAGCGACGAAGTCAGAGTTAATATTGAGTGATTTAGATAAGCAAATTGATATGTTTAATATTCCTTTGCGATATGATATCATGAGTATTGAAGAATTGGGAAAAAATGGAGCGTTAAAATACTTAGAGCCCGCAATGGGAACACAAATTGGAGGTACAATAATATTTCTAACAAATCCAGACGATAATGGTGATCGAATTATAGCTAGTTTTATGAAATATTTTTAACTAAATGATGGTAAAATTTTGAAAATGAATTTATTAATTTTAAATTAGATTAGTCAATTAGTAATGAAATCAAAGAAAAAATAATATACAACTCCTGCCTGAACCCAATGGCCGAATGTACAGTTCTTAAAGATAATAGTGTGTGAATTCTCCGGGCGTAGTTCCGCGTGATGCAACTGATCTAAAGTTGATAAGGTTTTAAGGTCATTAAAAGGGCAGGATTTTTTGTTTTTTCTTATACTAATTGATGGGATTTAATTTATTACTCAGCTAAATTATCCCATATCATGCCTGCTTTAGCCCCTAAAATTAAGTTTAAACCGTTAGTTCGTAAACCTACGAAAAAGGATAAACCTTTTTTCACTCCTAAGGCTAAACGCAAGTCGGGTATGAAGCTGGCGAAAAAAAATGTTATTGACGAGAAAAAGGGGCCAGCTGCAAAAAAGGCAGTCTCAAAAAAATATGTTATAACAGCTAAAACCAGAAAGCTCGTAGCTTTAAAAGGGAAAATTGATCAAGCATCAACTAAAAACAAGCAACACGAATCTTCCTCAAAGAAAGTTGATGAAACAAAAAAAGCAGTTCATATAAGCCCAGCCCTAGACAAATCTTCTCAAGCGCAATCCAAACAGGTAGACGAAATGGCTAATCAAAAGCCTAAAAAATTTGACGCCACAAAGTTCGCATCTGATATTTTGACTAATATACGTAGAGTGATACCTGCATCTGAACAAGAAATGGAGAATGATGGTACATCATCTACTAAGATGGCTGTTGCACAACAAACTATGAGTAATTCTCTAGAAGAAGAAAAAACTAAATCTGGAGGAGAATTAGGTGGTGCTGTGACAGCTAGTCCAGATGTAAGTAGCATACCTACCAAAGAAATAAAACCGTTAAGGCCTGAGATCGCAGAAACTTCTTCATCCATTAAGGGAGCTGCCATTTCACCTGATTTGAAGAAGCCCTCAGAAACTAGCCTTGCTAAGGAATCATCACAGATAGATGACAAAATGAGGGTATCAGGCGTGACAGAGAGCCAGATCGCCAAGTCTAATGAGCCGTCATTTCAGTCAGCAGCGTTAGAAAAGAATAAAAGTCAAGATAAGGCCAAGGGTACGCATCAAGAATACCTTTTGCAGGCAAAACCGATATCAAACCAAGTAGCGAAACAAACCGCTCAAGAGACTACATCATCAGTTGCGCAGTCTGCTCTAAAGAAACGCGCTGGATTTAGTCAAGTAGAACGGAAAAAAGCAGAGCAAAAAGCTAAAGAGGAAGTGGTACGAACCAAAATCGCCCAAGATTTAGATAAAATTTATAACAAGGCAAAATCTTCAGTTGAAGAACGGTTAGCCAACCTCAATACGCAAGTCAATACAATGTTTGATGATGCTTTGAAGTCAGCTAATACAACTTTTGAAAATAATGTCAGAAGAAGAACGGAGACATCATTCCTGGATGATCTAATAAGTTGGGCTACAGGGATTCCGAGAGAGGTGGAAAATGTATTCAAGGAGGAACAAGAAATTTTTATTAATACTTTAAAGCCAAAAGTATTTGAAATTGGAACTTTAGTAGAACAAGAGCTCAATTTGGCAATGAAAGAAATTGAATTGGGCAAATTAGAAGTTGCGAAGTATTGGGCCAGTTTAAGTAAAGACGAACAAAAGATAGGTTCAGATCTGTACGAATCTGTGAATGGTAGATTTAGTGAATTAGAAACGAGTGTAGAGGATGCGAGCGAAAATTTAAAGGAGAGTATTACCACTAAATTTAATGAGGCAATTGCCAGCCTTGAAGAGACTTTTAATAAAATCAAAGAAGAGAATAAAAGTTGGTTGGAAAGGGCATATGATGCGGTAGTAGGAGTGATAGCGGCTATAATCGAGATGAAAAATTTGCTGTTAAATATTTTGAGTAAAGCAGCTAATGCAATTGAGGCTATCATCAAAGATCCTATTGGTTTCTTAACCAATTTATTGCGTGCGATAAAATTGGGATTTACACGATTTGGTGCAAATATTTTAGTGCACTTAAAAGAAGGTTTTATTGCTTGGTTGATGGGGAATATGCCACCATCTATTCAATTTCCACAAACTTGGGATTTAAAGGGGATATTTACTTTCGTTATGTCTGTATTGGGACTTACTTGGCAGAATATCCGTTCTCGAGCAGAACGTATGTTTGGCGCTACAGTCGTATCTGCTTTGGAGACAGGGTTTGAAATTTTTATGATTGTGAAAAATGAAGGTCTAGGTGGGCTTTGGAAATATATTCAGGACCAAGTTGGAAACTTGAAGACAATGGTGCTAGATGCTATTCAAAATATGCTTATCGAGAAAGTAGTTAAAGCAGGAATAACGTGGGTAATAAGTCTATTTAATCCTGCAGGTGCCTTTATCAAAGCTTGTAAATTAATTTATGATGTAGTCTCTTGGTTTATAAATAATGCACGTCGTTTATTGGATTTAGTAAATAGTATAGTAGATTCAGTGGCTTTGATAGTCGCAGGTCAAATAGATAGTGCTGTTAATTTTGTTGAAAATTCGTTGAAAAAGGCTATTCCAATTGTTATTGGTTTCTTAGCTGGGCTTTTGGGTATTGGCGATTTGAGTGCTAAGATTCAAGCTATTTTAGATAAAATTCAAGCACCAATTAATAAAGCTATAGATTGGGTATTAAAGAAGGCAGGAGATTTCGTAAAAAAGATAGCGAAAGCAGTGGCGTCAGGTGCGCGTAAATTAATGTCATGGCTGGGGTTGAAAAAACAGTTTCAAGCGGCGGATAATAAAAATCATACTGTTAATATTGAAGGATCAGAAGGACAACCTAAAATTATTATTCGAAGTGAACCTAAAACTTTGGATGTACTGATAGAAGAGTTTAAATTGACTAGTGAGTATAAAGATAATCCGGGGAAATACAATAGTAAAATTGATAGAGCTATTTCGTTGCGCAATACATTTGAAAATGCAATGAAAACCAATCAAAAGGAAGGAGTTGATTACCAAGGACAGTTTGATACTATGTCTACGACTTTAATAGACTATATTAAGGATATGTTTGTTGGTTCTGAAAATTCTGAAAGAAAGGTTTCTTTCGGTGGTTTACATAATGGTGTCGGTGAAGGTATGACTGCTGAAGTATTAGTTTCGGGAAAAGATAAGGGACAAAAAACTTCAGATCCAAAAGGTATATTTAAAGATTTGTTTAAACGGAAACATAAGGGGGGCAGAGTTCCTTATTATATTCAAGGCCATTTGTTAAATTATAAGTTAGACGGTGATATACGAGAACAAAATTTAGTACCATTATCTAGAAATGCTAATGGTGAGCACGAACGTATCATTGAAAAGAGTTTAAAAGATTTTTATGATGATAAAAAGAAATTGAAGTATGTTGTTACACCTGTTTTTGGATTGTCAAATCAAGATATACAGAGTAATGCTGAGGACAATGCTCAAGAGAAATCGAAGGTAGAAACAATAAACAAAATAAAAGATTTTGAGAGAAAAGCTGTGCCTATTAAGCTAAATATAAAAGCTTCTTATTATGTAAAAGAGGGACCCAAAGAAGTGGAAAAACCAATATATAATGGTACTATTCAGAATAATATCGAAGTGTCAGAAGATAGTTATGAATTATAGGAATAAAAATGTCATTTGATCTGTTTAAGAAATATTTATGTACTAAGCTAACAAGTGCAGAATATTCGGGAATTAATTTTTCGGGTAGTTTTATAGATGCCTTGCATCGAAACACTTCTCACGAAGAAAGTATTGTTCTCCTATTGGCTTTGGCTCCTCACATTTTACCTCATTTTTTGGATAATATAATCAAGGAAATTCAACCCGATGGAGGTGATTTCCCAGAAATTGGTGGTGTACGATTAAGTAATCATCGCGGACTACTACCTACAGGTGAGACAGCACAATGGATTCTAGCGGCCAACGATATAAGTGAAAGGCTTGAAGTACTTGAGCTTTTTAAGAAAGATCATTGGTTTTATAGGGATGATATTTTGTATTTGGAATCGGTAGAAGAAGGAGAACCATTTATGAGTGGACGTATTATATTGACTCAAAAGGGACTTTCTTTATTGATTTACGGTATTGAAAATGCAGAACATGATTATACTTTTCCAGCTCAAAAGTTAGAAACTAATCTGGAATGGGAAGATCTAGTTTTACCCGAAGGGACCAAGAAGCAGATTGATGAAATCATAAGTTGGGAAAAGCACAAAGAATTAATTCTCCAGCACTGGAAACAAGCTAGATTTTTCAAAAAAGGATATCGAACATTATTTTATGGACCATCAGGTACTGGAAAGACAATGACAGCCTCATTAATTGGGAAAGAGTTGTCGCTAAATCTGAACCGAGAAATACCAGTCTATCGTATAGATCTTTCGCAGATTGTGTCTAAATATGTAGGCGAGACAGAAAAGAATTTGAGTAAACTTTTTGCTAAAGCAGAACATAAAAACTGGATTCTTTTTTTCGATGAAGGCGAAAACTTCTTTAGTAACCGTACGAATATCAAAGATGCTAACGATAAATATGCGAACCAGGAGGTTTCTTATTTATTGCAACGCATTGAAGATTACAATGGTTTGGTCATAGTTGCTACCAATTTAAAAAGCAATATAGATGATGCTTTTGCTAGGCGTTTTCAGTCTATGATAGAGTTCAAATTGCCAAATGAACAAGAGCGTGAATCATTGTGGAATAATATTCTACCTGATATTACATTGATTCCTCATGAATCCGATTTAATACCTCAACTTTTAAAATATAACCTGAGTGGTGGAAACATAGTGAACGTCGTACAATATGCTTGTCTAAAAGGTGCTGAAATGCCAGACCCGTTAATAACAGCGGAACATTGTATTACAGGAATCCGACGAGAACTGGCCAAAGTGGGTAAAACAATCTAATATGTCTCAAAAGCATCTGCTACATTTTGTTAATTTGGATTTAAATATTCATTCTGACGATAATTCGTTAGAAGCTGCAAATGAGTTACTCGAAGCGTATAAAAAAGTAATACTAGAAACTATACATGCATATTTCGATCAGATCAAGATTGATGAGACAATTTTAATTGATGAATTAGAAATCAATATTGGTCAGGTAGAGAATTTAGAAGAACTTAGGCGAAAACTCGACTACGAGCTTCGAAATAAACTAGATCAAAAGTTTTTGAAAAATTCTACAAATAGTTTAGAAAATCCTATTGAAATTGTCGAAAAGGAAAGTTTTCAAAATTTGATCTATCCTAAAATAGAAGATCTGCTTTACTTTTTAGAACATGGTTCGTTTCGATGGGATTATCACAAAACTTTATTTAAGGACGAAAAACAATACTCATATTTTTACAATCAGACAACTCGGTATTTGAAGAATGTAGAACCACTTGAATTTATTGAATTGGCAAAATCAAATCCAAATGTGATTTTTCGTTTGTTTTATTATTTTCCTAAATTAAAAGAACATGCTTTACAACTTATCATTCCTGAATGGTATTCTCCTAATGATTCGGCATATAGCTATATAAAAGTGAAAGTTGAAAATCATTTTTTTGAGTTAAGTTACAAAGGTGATAGTTTCGGTGCTAGTGTTTTTCTTGAGCTTTTGTTATTGAGTTATCACCAAAAGCAACAACCCCAATTTTTATTAATATTAATGCATCTTATGGATTGGATTAAGGATGCTACCACATTTACTAATTTATTAATTAGTAATAAAATCGATTTTCTGAGGTCTGAAATGAATTCAGAAAACATGAAAATTATCACTCAAAAAATTTATTCTTTAGCGTCAATTCAGTTACAAGAAAAAGATATAAAGCTGTTTTTTGAAATATTAAGTTCAAAATTTAATATACCTACATCTGCATTGAATATATCACAAGAAAAGTATACAGTGTCGCATACTAATGTTCAGAAAAATGAATACAAATCTTTTAAATATTGCGGTGTAATATTTTTGTATGCTTATTTAAATAATCTTTTTCAAAATTTAGGTCTGCTTGCGAATAAGGTTTTTGTTGATGAGTCTGCAAAAATCAAGGCTGTTTATATATTGTACTATTTAGTAACATTTAGTGAAGTTGGAGATGAAGATGATTTTCAATTTTTAAAAATGCTGGTTGGACTTGATACTAATGTTTTTATTACACCTCATTTTGAATTAATCGATTCCGAAAAACAAATGTGTGTCCATGTTTTAGAACATCTTATTAAAGATTGGCATATATTAAAAAGTACATCAATAGAAACAATTCAATATAATTTCTTACAACGTAGTGGTACCATAAAACTGGAGGAGCGAACGATTGACATCTATCTCGAAAAATCAGGATTTGACATTTTGCTCGATCATTTTCCTTCAAATTATAGTTTAATTAAACTGAAATGGCTGGATAAATTGCTTTGCGTCTTGTTGTAGTAATAACATAAATACAAAAGGAGCTTACTAATTCTAGAAAGCTCCTTTTAAAACATATTAAGGATTGTTATTC
>Ga0079224_100009986_pt1 | contig 13000 bp, 9 predicted proteins | sample Stecom2015_FD_80414 | JGI IMG/M metagenome (GOLD analysis project Ga0079224, IMG submission 80414) | Agricultural soil microbial communities from Utah to study Nitrogen management - Steer compost 2015 | ecosystem: Environmental > Terrestrial > Soil > Agricultural land | place: USA: Utah... | reverse complement strand
GTGCTCACAGCGGTGCTGTCCTACGACTTCAACGCCGAGCGCCTCCACCGCGAGGCCCACGGGGAGCCGCCGCCCGGTCCCGCGGCGCCGCCCACCGCCGCCTGGGAACGGGCGGCCCTGACGCTGAGCCGTGGGCTCTACCGCGCCGTGCTGGCCCCGCAGGACGCGGCCGTGCGCGCCGTCGAGCGGCGCCTGCTGGCGTTCGCCTCGGGCCGGCCGGCCTCGGCGGCGACGCCCGCCGAGGAGAGGCTGTGGTGGGACGTCGGCTCCACGGCCGCGCTCGTGAACCTCGGCCTCTCCACCCAGTACGTGCTGCTGGGGGCCTGCCTGCTGCTGGGCTCCCCCTTCGCCTACGCCTGGCTGGTGCTCGCGCAGGGCGCCTACCTGGCGGCCGTGCTCGGCTGGCGGGTGGCCTCGTTCCGGCGCCGGGCGCGCCTCGCGGCCGGCGCGGGGGGCGCGTGAACGGCGGGGACGTGCCGCGCGCCGTCGACCGTCGGGCGGCGGCGGGCAGACCGGCGGCCCTGGTCACCGGCTCGGCGAAGGGCGTCGGCCGCGCCGTGGCCCTGGCGCTGGCCGAGGACGGGTTCGACGTCGCCGTGCACTACCGCAGCAGCGGCGCCGAGGCCGAGGAGGTGGCCGCCTCGGCGCGCGCCCTGGGCGTGAGCGCCGTGACGCTGCGCGCCGACGTCACGGTGGAGGCCGAGGCCCGCGGCCTGGTGGACGCCGCGGTGGAGGCGTTCGGCCGGCTGGACGTGCTGGTCAACAACGTCGGCGACTACCACCACGGGCCGCTGGCCGAGCTGGACGGCGAGACGTGGCGCTACATGCTCGACAGCAACCTGAACTCGACCTTCTACACCTGCCAGCAGGCGGTGCCGCACCTCAGGCGCTCCCCGCGCGGCGGGCGCGTCGTGAACGTCGGCTACGCCGGCGCGCAGCTCGTGGCGGCGCGGCCCGGGATCGTGGCGTACGGCATCGCCAAGACGGGGGTGATCCTCTACTCCAAGGCGCTGGCCAAGGTCGAGGCGCGGCACGGGCTCACCGTGAACGTCGTGAGCCCCGGCGTGCTGGAGAACAGCGTCACGAAGCCGGTCCAGGAGATCCCCATGGGGCGCGTGGGTCGCCTCGACGAGCTCACGGCGGCGGTGAGGTACCTCGTCTCCCCCGAGGCGGCCTACGTCACGGGCGTGACCATCGAGGTGGCGGGCGGTTGGAACGTCTGACGGGCGCGGCCGCGGGCGTCTCGGACGCGGTGTAGGCCGGTAGCCCGGGCTCGTACCGCCCTGCGGCCCGCGCTAGGCGTCCGGCGAACGGAAGCCCCGGCCCACCGGCTCCGCGACGTCGAACAGGGCGCCGGCCAGGCCCACGTTCACGGTCACGAGCGGGTAGCGGGCGACGACGTCGAACTGGTCGACGCGCGCGCCCTCGCGCGGCCTGCCCACGTGGACGTCGGCGAGCTCCACGAACGGCCTGACCCCGTAGAGGTTCGAGAGGTGGTCCGACATGCGCACCCGCGGCGGCACGTAGATGGTGCCCGTGAGGACGAAGAGCGGGTACATGACGCACACCTGGCGCGGCTCGCGGCCCGTGCGCTCGGCCGGTGGCTCCGCCACGCCCCCCACGAGGAACGCCAGCCGCGACTTGGGCAGGGCGGCGAAGTCGGTCTCGTAGAGCAGTTCGGACTCGGACGGCTGCTGCTCGTGACCCGGCCTGAACACCCGGCACATCGTCATGGGCACGTACGTCCGCTCGCGCTGGTTCAGGTACCGGGAGATGGGCATGCCGCGCCTGACGTGCACGAGACCGTAGACGCGGAAGTCGAGCGTGTGCGCCTGGGCCTCGCTGGGCACGACGTTCTGGGCCAGCATCGTCACGGGGCCGAGGCTAGCACCGCGCGCTAGGCCATGTTGCCGGTATATTCGCGCCATGTCCGAACGGCGCTACTTCGGCACGGACGGTGTGCGCGGGGTCGCCGGCCGACACCCCATGACCGCCAGCTTCGCTCTCGGCCTCGGCGTCGCCACGGCCGAGCTCCTCAAGTCCGGCGGGAAGGCCCGGCCCACGGTGCTCATCGGCATGGACACGCGCCGGTCGGGACCGATGCTCGCGCTCGCGCTGGGCGCCGGCCTCACCTCGCGCGGGGCCGACGTCACCGACCTCGGCGTGGTCCCCACGCCCGCGGTCTCGTACCTCACGCGGGCCCTGGGTGCCGACGCCGGCATCGTGGTGTCCGCCAGCCACAACCCCTTCGACGACAACGGCATCAAGGTCTTCAACGCCGCCGGCGAGAAGCTCGACGACGCCTTGGAGGCCGAGCTCGAGGACCTCGTCGAGCGCGTGGGCCTGAACGGCGGCGGCGAGCCCGTCGTCGGCGCCGGCCTCGGCCGCTTCCGTCGCCTGCCCCGCGAGGGCGGCCGCGGCGCCGCCGACAGCTACACGGCCCACCTGCTGGCGAACGCCCCGTACCTCGACGGCATGAAGGTGGTGATCGACTGCGCGAACGGCGCCGGCCACCTGCTGGCCCCGAAGGTGTTCGCGAAGATCGGCGCCCGCCTCGAGGTGATGTACGCCGATCCCGACGGCGAGAACATCAACGTCGGCTGCGGCTCCACCAGCCCCGACGCGGTGACGAGGCGCGTCGTCGAGGGCGGGTTCGACGTCGGGGTCACGTTCGACGGAGACGCCGACAGGGCCCTCCTCGTCGACAGGAAGGGCCGCCTGGTCACGGGCGACCACATCATGGCGATCTGCGCCGTGGAGCGCGGCGAGCGCGAGATCGTGGCCACGCACATGAGCAACCTCGGCATGGAGCGGTACCTGCGGGAGCGCGGCATCGGCGTGCGGCGCGTGAAGGTGGGCGACCGCTACGTGTACGAGGAGCTCAGGCGCTCGGGCCTCACGCTCGGCGGCGAGCAGTCGGGGCACGTGCTCTTCCTCGACAAGGCGCCCACCGGCGACGGCATGCTCACCGCCCTGCAGCTCCTGGCCGCCGTGCGTAAGTCCGGCAAGGCGCTCGAGGAGTGGATGGACGAGATCCCGGTCTACCCGCAGGAGCTGGTGAACGTCGCGGTGCCGCCCGAGCTGAAGGCGCACGTGTCCGAGGCTCCCGAGGTCGCGGCCGCCGTGCGCGAGGCCGAGGAACGGCTGGGTGAAGCGGGCCGGGTCCTGCTGCGGCCCAGCGGCACCGAGCCGCTCGTGCGCGTGATGGTGGAGGGCCCCGACCACGCCGAGGTGAGGTCGGTGGTCGACCGCGTGGCCGAGGCCGTGCGGCGCGTCGGTGGCGCCGCCGCGGGCGCGGCCTCCCTCAACGCCTAGGCGGCCGCCAGGGCGGCCAGCGTCGGCAGCAGCTCGCCCAAACGGCCCTCGACCTTGAGGTCCGCCTCGCCGTCGGCGCGGGTCGGCCCGTCGTTCAGCACCGCCACCGGCTTGCCCGCCTCCTTGGCCTGCAGCACGAACCTGTAGCCGGAGCGCACCGCCAGCGACGAGCCCACCACCAGCAGCGAGCGCGCGGCGTCGACCATGCCCCGCGCCGCCTCGTACGTGGGCCGGGGCACGTTCTCGCCGAAGAAGACGACCTGCGGCTTCAGCACCCCGCCGCACACGGCGCAGGGCGCGACCCGGAACGCGGCGACCACGTCCTCGGGCACGTCGGCGTCGCCGTCGGGCGCGTAGCGCGGCGCCGCCTCCAAGAAGCCCTGGTTCGACGCCGCCAACCGCTCCTGCAGGGAGGCCCGCGCCTCCACCGTGCCGCAGCTGAGGCACCTGACCTCCCTGAGGCTCCCGTGCAGCTCCACGACCTCGCGGCTGCCCGCCTCCTGGTGGAGGCCGTCGACGTTCTGGGTCACGACGCCGCTCACGAGCCCGGCCGCCTCGAGCGCTGCGACGGCGCGGTGCCCGGCGTTCGGCCGCCTGGCCGCCATGAACGGCCAGCCGGCGAAACTGCGCGCCCAGTAGCGCTGGCGCGCCCGCTCGCTGCGCACGAACTCCTGGTAGGTGATCGGCCGGCGCTCGCGGCCGGCCGCGGCGGGCCCGCGGTAGTCGGGGATGCCCGACTCGGTGGAGATGCCGGCGCCCGAGAGGACGACGGCGTCCCCGCGGCGGAGCAGCGCGGCCACGGCCGCGACGCCGTCGCGCGTCACGCCGCGCCGCCTACCGGGCTTGCCGGCTGTGCTCCGACGCGCCGCCGCGACCGTGCCGAGGGGAGACGCTTCATGCGAACATGCTGCCACGCGCGAGGATGCCGTGCCCGACGCGCGTTGACCGTTCGCGGCGGACGCACCTATACTCGCCGCGCGCACCATCCGCACGTCGGTCACCGCGAGACCGGCTGCCACCACGCCGGTGACGGCGGAGACCACACCATGCCGGCCACGGTCCGGCAAGCACCACGAGGAGGGCTCAATGACCAAGACCCGCAAGACCCGGGCCTGGCCACGGCTCCTGTTCGCCTTGGCGACGCTGTTCGCCTTGGCCACGGCCGGCGCCCAGGTAGAGCTGCGCATCACCTGGTACGACGACGGCAACGAGGGCCAGGTCCTGCGCGACCTGCTGGACCGCTTCGAGGCCGAGAACCCCGACATCCGCGTCGTCTTGGACACGGTCCCGTACGCCACGGGCATCCTGCAGTCCCTGCCGCTGCAGCTCGCCTCGGGCGAGGGCCCCGACATCGCCCGCGTCACCGACCTGGGCGGCCTGTCGCAGTACTTCCTCGACCTGCGCCCGCACCTCTCCGACGCGGCGTACTGGGAGGCGAACTTCGGGCCGTTCCTCGACTGGATGAGGCCCGCCGGCTCCGACGCCATCCCCGGCTTCATGACGCAGCTCACCGTCACGGGCCCGTTCGTGAACGCCACGCTGTTCGAGCAGGCGGGCGTGGACGTGCCCACCGGCGACACGACCTGGGAGGAGTGGGCCGACGTCACGCGCCAGGTGGCCGAGGCCACGGGCACGGCCTACGCGATGGTCATGGACCGCACGGGTCACCGCCTGGCCGGCCCCGCCATCAGCTACGGGGCGCGCGTCTTCGACGAGGACGGCAACGTCGTCATCGACGACGAGGGCATGCGCGCCATGATGCAGCTGATGGTCGACTGGCACGCCGACGGCACCATGAACCCCGACGTCTGGATCGGCTCGCAGGGCGCGTACGCCGCCGGCAACGAGTCGTTCGTGAACGGCCAGGTCGTGCTCTACATGTCGGGCAGCTGGCAGGTCGGGCAGTTCGACCAGCTCATTGGCGACGCCTTCGACTGGCGCGTCGTGCCGAACCCCTGCGGCCCCGCGGCCTGCACGGGCATGCCGGGCGGCGCGGCCCTGGTGGGCATCGCCGACACCGAGCACCCCGCGGAGGTCGCCAGGGTCATGGAGTACCTGGCCTCCGAGGAGGTGCTGGCGGAGTTCTACGCCCGCACGCTCTTCATCCCCGGCCACCTGGGCCTGGCCGAGCGCGGCGTGGACTACGTGTCCGACTCGCCGTCGGCCGTGGACGCCCTGAATGTGTTCGCCTCGCAGGTGGGCAGGCTCGACCAGGTCGCCTACGACCTGCAGGCCTACCGCTACAACCGCTTCGTCTTCGACGCCATGCGCGACCGCCTCACCCAGGTGTTCGTGGGCGAGCTGACGCTGGACGAGGCGCTGCAGCGCATGCAGCAGGACATCGACGCGGGGATCGCCGAGGCGCAGTAGCGCCCTGGGCACGACGGGAGGTAGTCGCTAGCGGCCGCTCGGGCCCCGCGCCCGGCCGGCCGCTAGCGCGCGGCTAGATGGAGCCAAGCGCGGCCAGCAGGGGCCTCGGCACCCTCCTCGGGAGGGCGGCCGAGGCCGTCTACGCCTTCGTCATGGGCCTTCTCGGCCTGGTGGTCGAGCCGCTCCAGCGCCTGCTGGGCGTGCGGCGCATGCCGTGGGTCTTCCTGCTGCCCAACCTGTCGATCTTCGGCCTCTTCGTCCTCTTCCCCGTCTTCCTCAACCTCTACGTGTCGCTGACCGGCGGCACGCAGCTGTTCCCGCAGGACCGGCCGTTCGTGGGGCTGGCCAACTACGAGCGCCTGTTCGACTGCGGGTCGTACGCCGACCCCAACTCCTGCGTCGAGGACCGTTTCTGGCGCGCCGTGCGCAACACCACCACCTTCGTCGTGTTCCAGGTGGGCGGCATGGTGCTCGTCTCGCTCGTCACCGCCGTCGTCCTGAACCGGCGCATCAGGTTCCGGTCGTTCTTCCGCAGCGTGTACTTCTACCCGGTGCTCCTCTCCCCCGTCGTCGTCGCGCTCATCTGGAAGTGGATCCTGCAGCGCGACGGGGCGCTGAACGCGCTGCTCATCGGGGTCGGGCTCGAGCCCGTGAACTTCCTGCTCGACGGCCGCTGGGCGATGACCTGGGTGATCGTCGTCAGCGTCTGGGCGCACATGGGCTTCTACACGCTGATCCTGCTGGCCGGTCTGCAGAGCATCCCGGCCGAGCTCTACGACGCCGCCGCGATCGACGGCGCCGACGGCTGGCGCACGTTCAGGAGCGTCACGCTCCCCCTGCTCATGCCCACGATGATGGTCGTCCTGGTGTTGGCGCTGATCCGCGCGGTGCAGACGTTCGACGAGGTCTACGTGCTCACCGGCGGCGGTCCCGGCACGGCGACCATGATGATCGTCCAGTACATCTACCAGACGGGCTTCGCCACGCAGGTCCAGCGCTTCGGCCTCGCCGCGGCGGCGAGCGTCCTGCTCGGTCTGGTGCTGCTCGTGGCCACGCTGGTGCAGCTCCGGGTCGGCCGTCGCACCGAAGGGCACCTCGCGTGAGTCGGGCCCCCTCGCCTTTCCCGGGCGGCGCCCTCGAGGGAGCGCGGCCATGAGCGTAGGCGCGTTCCTCACCCGTCGGCGCGGCCGTTGCGGGCCGGACGTCAGCGACGTGCTCACCTACGCCTACCTGGCCGTGGGCGTGATCGTGATGTTCGGGCCAGTGGCCTGGCTCGTGCTGTCGAGCTTCAAGACCCCCGCCGGGCTGGTGGAGTTCCCCCCGTCGCTGCTGCCGATGGCGCCCCTGACCGCCGAGGTCGAGGGCTACGACCGGCCGCTGCCCCTCTACGACGTCACCTTGCCGGACGGCACGACGGCGCGACTCGCCCAGGTGCGACGCGTGGGCCTCGAGGCGCAGATGGTGGACCCGGACGACCCGGGCGAGGTCTTGCGCGTGCCCGTGGCCGACCGGACGGAGGTGCGCTCGCTCCAGTTCCGGTTCGAGAACTACACCGAGCCGCTGCAGCGCTTCAACTTCCTGACGTACCTGAAGAACAGCGTCTTCGTCACCGTCACCGCGACGCTCATCACGCTGGTCGTGAACAGCATGGCGGCGTTCGCGCTGGCCAAGTACCGTTTCCGGGGCCGCAACGCCGTGTTCCTGGTCATCCTGGGCACGCTCATGATCCCGCTCAGCGTGGTCCTCGTGCCCGTCTACCTGGTGATCATGCAGGTGGGCTGGGTGAACAACCTCTGGGGCGTCATCATCCCGGGTGCCGCCACGCCCACCGGGGTCTTCCTCCTCAGGCAGTACATGCTCACGATCCCCGACGAGCTCATGGACGCCGCCCGCATGGACGGCGCCTCGGAGTGGCGCATCTACTGGCAGGTCGTGCTGCCGCTGGCGGCACCGGCGCTGGCCGTGCTGGCGATCTTCTCGGTGATGTGGCGCTGGAACGACTTCCTGTGGCCGCTCATCGTGCTCACGCGGAGCGAGTACTTCACCCTCCAGGTGGGCCTCAACGCGTTCCAGGGGGAGCTGAACGTGCAGTGGCACTACGTCCTGGCGATGACGGTGCTCACGCTGCTGCCCATCACCCTGGTCTTCTCGTTCCTCCAACGCTTCATCACCACGGGCGTAGCCAGCACGGGCGTCAAGGGCTGAGCCCGGCGCGCGCCGCGCCGTCCGTGTCCCCGGCCCGGGGCGGAGGGCGCCGTCCGTGTCGGCGTGCCGGCGCGGGTCCGCGGCCCCTGTGGGGCCGCGTCTTCATGTGTGAGCGAGCCCCCTTAACAGTCGCCCGACCCTCACCGCGAGCGCAGTCTTCTCATCCCGACCGAGCGAAGAATCCCGGCTGTCACTAGCGCGAAGGGAGGTGGTACGCGAACCCTGGCTGCAGTCCCGACTGTGTGACCAACGGCTAGCTCTTCGGACCTAGACGTCGCAAGGACAGGAGAACACCCATGAAGAACACGACCAAGCGCATCCATCGCGCCCTCTTGGGCACCCTAGCCGCCGCCGCGCTCGCGGCCCTCGCGTTCGCGCAGAACGCCGCGCCCGCGGCCGTGACGGGCGTCAACCTGGCCGAGTCGTCCGAGTACGGCCAGTTCCTCGTCGACCAGAACGGCATGGCGCTGTACCTGTTCCTGCCCGACGCCCAGGGCGCCAGCACCTGCTACGACGACTGCGCCACGAACTGGCCGCCCCTGACCGTCGAGAGCGCCGACGCGCTGCCGACGCTGGGCGAGGGCCTCGACCAGGCGCTCCTCGGCACCGTGGAGCGCGACGACGGCACCCTCCAGCTGACCTACAACGGCTGGCCGCTCTACTACTACCTGGGCGACATGGAGGCCGGCGCCACGAACGGCCAGGGCCTCGGCGGCAACTGGTTCCTGGTGAGCGCCACGGGTGAAGCCGTAGGCGCCGACATGGGCGCCCCGGCCGACGACGCCGGCGGCGAAGAAGACGGCGGCGGTGAAGAGGGCGAAGGCGAGGACGACGGCGGCATGTGATCCGGCCGCCTGACGGGCCCCTCCCGACCGCGCCGCGGCGGGTCGAGCCCGGCAGCGTCTCGCGGTAGCCGCTGACCGCTACAGCGAACGGGGAGCCCCCGGCGTGATGCCGGGGGCTCCGCTTCGTCAAGGGGTCCGCTGCCGGCGCAGGTGACCACCTGGTCGCCGGCGGGGCGCGGGTGGCTACCTGGACGCCGGGGCCCTGCGCCGCCACCGTGGACCGGCGGCGGTCAGGGAGCGCCTCGCCGCGCCGCCTCGAGGGCCTCGACGACCTCGGCCGGCACGCCGCCGCCCACGACGGGCAGGACGCTCACGTCGACGCCGCTGGCTAGCCCGCCGGGCGGCACGTTCACCCACCGCGGATGGTAGCCGAGGAAGTCGCCCTCGTCCACGTCGCCGTTGTCGTTCTCGTCCGACCAGGCCGTGAGCAGGTTCTGCCCCGACATGACGGCGAACTCGACCGCGGTGATCACGCCGTCGCTCGACTGGCTGCCGCTCACGTGGAGGTCGCCGTACTGGTCCTCCTGGAACGCGGCCACGACCATGGGCCCGCTGAGGACCGACGGGGTGGGCTCGCTCACCTTGGTGAACCGGACCTCGTAGACGAACTCCTCGGCGCCCACCTCGAAGATCGGCTGGATCACGTAGAAGCCGTCGGCCTCGAGGAACGTCCTGTCGATGTAGACGTCCACCACGTGCGACTGCCCCGGCTCGAGGACGCCGGAGACGTCGTCGTCGTCGACCTCGACCGCGCCCGACGGCACGGGGCTGGGGTTGTCGGCCGCGTCGTAGTAGGAGAGGAACAGCCACTCGGCGGTCTCGTCCCCGACGTTCGTGACCGTGAAGGCCCCGTGCGCCTGCTCGGCGCCCAGGTCCAGCACGCGCGGGCTGAACACCAGCTCCACGCCCTCGACGGGGGGAGGGGGCGGCGGACCGCCGGCGTCGACGGCCTCGAGAGCGAGGCGCGCGTCGATGAGACCGGCGCCGCAGTCGAAGCCGTAGAGCGCGCGGTCGGGAACGCCGTCGGCCTCGCACGCGTCGTCGCTCAGGGGCGTGGCGCTGGAGCGCAGGGCGGCCAGGGCCTCGGACGTGGACAGGTCAGGGTCCAGGGCACGCATCAGGGCCGCCACGCCGGAGACGTGCGGCGCCGCCATCGAGGTACCCTGCATGTACGCGTAGCCGCCGTTGGGGCCCAGGCTGAGGACGCCGTCGGCGGTGGAGGACGTCAGGTCGCCGCCCGGCGCCATCACGTCGATACGCGAGCCGTAGTTCGAGTACGGGGCGCGCTCGCCGTGGCGGTCGGTCGCGCCCACGACGATCGTGCCGGGGCAGTTCGCGGGGGTGAAGCCGCTCGCCGCGACGGCGAAGTTCCCGGCGGCGGCTACGACGACGGCCCGGCTGGCGGCGTAGTCGAGGGCCTCGAAGAGCGCGGGGTAGCAGGTCGCCGCCTGCACGCCCAGGCTGAGGTTCACGACGTCGGCCGGGTGCTGGTTCGCCGGCACGCCCGGCACGCTGCGCCCCACGGCCCAGTAGATGGCGTCGGTGAGGTCCGACACCGCTCCGCCGCCGTCGCCCAGCACGCGCAGCGGCAGCAGCATGGCGTGCCAGTCCACGCCCGCGACGCCGCGGCCGTTGTCGGTGGCTGCGCCGATGGTGCCGGCGACGTGCGTGCCGTGGTAGCCGTTGTCCGGCACCGTGTCGTAGGGGTCGCTGTCGCGGCCGTCGCCGTCGCCCGAGATGCCCACGTTGGAGATGAAGTCGTACCCGGGCAGGACCCTTCCTGCCAGGTCGGCGTGCCGTCTGGACGGGTCGGACTGGCTGTAGAGGATGCCGGTGTCCAGCACCGCCACCACGACGTCCGGGCTGCCGGTCGTGATGTCCCAGGCCTCCTCCAGCGCGATGGCGTCGTAGTGCCACTGCTTGCCGTACTCGGTGTCGTTCGGCGCCCTGGCCGGGAACACCAGGTAGTTCGGGTGGGCGTACCTGACGTCGGGCCGGGCCTCGAGGGCCGCCGCCAGGGCCAGCGTCTCCTCGAGGGTGGTGGCCGTGGTGCGGTAGAGCAGCGCCCCCTCCAGGGCGAGCGGCCTGACGGCCTCGAGGGTCTCCCCCGCCACGCTCAGCCTGTCCACCGCGGCCGCGCTCAGGCCCGGCTCGAAGGCGACGATCAGCTCGCCAGGCAGGAACGACGTGTCGAGGTCGATGGCCGCCGCACCGGGACCGCGCGCCGCCGTCGCGCTCGACCCGGTCACGGGCGACGTGGCCCGCGGCGCGCGCGGCTGGAGCACGGTCCCCTGGGGGCCCGCCCCGGAGCCGCCGCCCACGCCCACCCTGACCTGGCCCGCCACCCTGCCGGTGCCGGTACCGCCGGGGCCGCCCCCGCAGGCCGCCAGCAGCGCGGCCAGGACCAGCGCTCCTAGGCTCCACTCCCTCCAGGGCCCTCGAGCCCAAGCGATCCGCTTGCTCATCTAGACCTCCGCGGTCCCCCCGACCTGTGCTGGGGCGAGCATAGGGCGGCCCCGTCGGCGACGGCGCCTCGCCTTCAGGAACGATGAAGCGGGCTGAGAGCCGGGCGCCCTTGGATGAGGGAGAGACGCCGGCGCTGCGTCGCTCCGCCGGCCGCCGGACGCCACGCCGGCGCCGCTTCTCCGCGCGGGTGCCCTGGCGCCACCGGGGCTCCCTCGCGCCGGACCGGCGGTCCAGGCGGCCGCCGTCGACCCGGGAGCCGGCTCCCACGGCGCGTCGTCGCACCGGCCTTGCAAGCCGCGCGGTCCGCCGTGCTATCCTTTCCTGCCGGGGCCGAGGCGGCCCGGAGACGCGCGCCCGTAGCTCAGCTGGATAGAGCGTCTGACTACGGATCAGAAGGCCAGGGGTTCGAATCCTCTCGGGCGCACCACACAAGACCCGTCTTAGACGGGTCTTCTTCGTTTCGGCCCGACCACCGCGCGCGCCTTCACGCGAGGGCCCGGCCGCGCACGACGCTGCGGGCGACGACGACGAGAGGCCCCGGCCGGAGCCGGGGCCTCTCGGGTCACCTCTTGTCGCGATGCGACGCTGGCGTCGTCGCGTCTCGCCCGTCTGGCGGAGAGGGAGGGATTCGAACCCTCGATGGAGGCTTTGTTCCCCCATACTCCCTTAGCAGGGGAGCGCCTTCAGCCGCTCGGCCACCTCTCCATGCCTGCTGCGTCGGGTGCGATCTTGGCGGAGGGTGAGGGATTCGAACCCCCGGACGGGTCGCCCCGTCTACGGTTTTCAAGACCGTCGCCTTCGACCGCTCGGCCAACCCTCCGGTCAACCACCCGGTTGCCGACCGCGCACGGCCTGGTGCGTGCACCTGCCTGCGTGGCGGCGAACCCGAGTATATGGGCCGCGTCGCGGCCCAGTCAACGCGGACGCGACGCCCTGGGGACGCCCGCGGACGCGCCCCTCGTAGCGCCGTGGACCGCACCGGGGCTCGCTCATCCCTTCCCCTCGTCGCGCTGCACGACCGGCAGCCTCTCGGGCGGCTGGTCGGCGGCCCAGCGGGCCTGGCTGGCGAGGCCGCGCAGCGCGGAGAGCTCGTGGGCGCTCAGGTCGGCCCTGTCGAACACGGCACGGAGCATGCGCATGACGCTGGGCGCGCGCGGCGCGTCCGTGTAGCCGATCCGCAGCAGGACGTCCTCGAGTTGCGCGTAGAAGCGCTCGAGCTGGTCGCGGCTGGCCGGCGCCTCGCCGGTCCTGCCGCCCCGTCCCACGGCCAGCGGCGCCTCGGGGGCCGACCCCGCGCCGCCTTCGACCCCGCGCCTCGCCTGCCACGCCTCGTAGGCGACGACCAACACGGCCTGCGCTAGGTTCAGCGACGAGAACTCGGCCGTGGGGATGGCCAGGTGGAGCTGGCAGCGCGTGAGCTCCTCGTTCGCCAGCCCGTGGTCCTCGGGCCCGAACAGCACGGCCGTGCCGTCGCCGAGGAGAGGCGCCGCCTCGCGGGGCGTCGCCACCCGGTACGAGGGCGCCCGCCGCGGCCGCGCGCTGGTGCCCGCCACCGTGCGGACGCCCGCCAACGCCTCGTCGAGGGTCGCGACCACGCGGGCCTTCTCGAGGAGCTCCTCGGCGTGGGAGGCGAGCGCGCGGGCGCGCTCGTCGATACGACAGCGCGGCGCCACCAGCCACAGGTCGTCGAGGCCGAAGTTCCGCATGGCCCTCGCCGCCGCCCCGACGTTGGCCGAGTCCTTGGTCCTGACGAGCACGATGCGCGTCCCGGCCATGGCTGGGAGCTTATCAGCGGCGGC
>Ga0079224_100009984_pt1 | contig 13001 bp, 10 predicted proteins | sample Stecom2015_FD_80414 | JGI IMG/M metagenome (GOLD analysis project Ga0079224, IMG submission 80414) | Agricultural soil microbial communities from Utah to study Nitrogen management - Steer compost 2015 | ecosystem: Environmental > Terrestrial > Soil > Agricultural land | place: USA: Utah... | reverse complement strand
TTAACATGTAGTTCGTCCATTTTCATACGGAGACGCCTTCACGTGAAGAAGATCACAAGGTCGGATGAAGAGTGGCAGTCGATGCTGTCACCCGAAGAATATTACGTAACCCGCCGCAAGGGAACGGAGCGCGCATTCACAGGGCGCTACTGGGACACTTTTACCCCAGGTATTTACCGCTGCGTCGGTTGTGGCACGGCACTCTTCGCCTCGGACACCAAGTTCGACGCAGGCTGCGGTTGGCCCAGCTATTTCGCCGCACTCAATCCCGACAATGTTCGCGAAGAAGCCGATACCAGCCATGGCATGGTGCGCACCGAAGTTCTGTGCAACGTTTGCGACTCTCACCTGGGTCATGTGTTCCCGGACGGCCCTCCCCCTACCGGCCTGCGTTACTGCATCAATTCCCTGGCGATGAAGTTCGAGCCCCAAGACGAATGAAGAAATTCCTGTTTGACCTCTTTCCGCTCATCCTGTTTTTTATTGCCTTCAGGTTTGCGGACATTTACACAGCCACTGCCGTTGCAATTGCCGCGGGCGTGCTGCAGTTCTTGTGGCTAAAGCTGCGGGGCAAGACCATCGAGACCATGCACTGGATAAACCTGGGTGTGATTGTCGTCTTCGGTGGCGCCACCTTGTTTTTCCAGAATGACGCCTTCATCAAGTGGAAGCCGACTGTGCTTTACTGGATTTTTGCTGTGGCACTGATCGGCAGCAGGCTGTTTTTCAAACGCAATCTGATGCAGAAGCTGATGGGCGGTCAAATCCAGATGCCGGAAATCGCCTGGGACAAGCTGAACCTCAGTTGGGCCGGTTTCTTCGCAGCCTGTGGTGCCATCAACCTGTATGTCGCCTTCTCTGGCCAATTCACAGAATCGCAATGGGTGAGTTTCAAGGTATTTGGCCTGATGATTCTCATGATTCTTTTTGTCATTGCTCAGTCTCTTTGGCTGAGTCGCTATATGAAGGAGGATACCGAGGCATCCCGCTTGCCCCAGGAACCTAAGTAACACCATGACAACAGACCGAGTAGCACTTTTGCGAGAGCGTCTTTCAGCGCTCGAGCCCGTCGAATTGGAAATCATCGACGAATCCCATCTGCATATTGGCCACGCAGGTAGCCGAGACGGCGCCGGCCATTATCGGGTGAAAATCGTATCGCCTCGCTTCGAGGGTCTGCGCGCGTTGGCCCGCCATCGCCTTGTGTATGATCTCGTCGACGACTTGATGCCCCATCCTATCCACGCCCTGGCCATCGACGCCAAGGTATCCAATTGAGGAATACATGAAGAGACTCGCCGTACTTGCAGCAGCATGCGTTCTGGCCTTTCCCCTGCACGCCAAGGACATTGCTTCCGTGAATGGGGAAGCCATCACTGAAGCTCAACTAAACCAATTCGTCGCCCTGCTGGTTGAGCAAGGCGCTCAAGACTCTCCTGAATTGCGAGAGCAGGTCAAACAGGAGATGATCCATCGCCTGGTCGCGGTGCACGCCGCTCAGAAGGCCGGCATCGACAAGCGCCCCGACGTCCAGCAGGAACTCGAACTGGCGCGCCAGGGCATCCTGGTTCGTGCTTTGATCGCGGATTATCTGGACAAGAACCCCGTCACTGACGCCAAGTTGCAGGCTGAGTACGACCGTATCAAGCAGTCGCAAGGCGACCGCAAGGAATTCAAAGTCCGTCACATCCTGGTCGAAGATCAGAAAGCGGCTGAAGACCTGCTCCAGCAGATCAAGTCCAAGAAAATCAGTTTCGAGGACGCCGCCGGCAAGCATTCCATTGACCCGGGCAGCGGCAAAAATGGCGGTGACCTGGGTTGGGCCCCGACGTCTAACTATGTACCCGAATTTGCCAAGGCAGTGGAAAGCCTGAAGAAGGGCGCCCTGACCGACAAGCCGGTACAGAGTCAGTTCGGCTGGCACATTATTCAGGTGGAAGACGAGCGTCCTGTCGAATTCCCTGCTTTGGATGCTGTAAAGCCGCAGCTTGAGGAAATGATGCGCCAGACCCAGGTGGTCGAATACCAGAAGAAACTGGTAGAAGAAGCCAAAATCAAGCAGGAATAAGCTGCTCCATTGCTTACCCCCACCCCCGCTTAACGCGGGGGTTTTCATTTCTGGCTGAGCAATTCCTTCAGACCGTCCTCATCAATAATCGTGACCCCCAGTGTGCGGGCTTTCTCCAGCTTGCTGCCGGCCTCTTCGCCCGCAACCACATATGCCGTCTTGCGCGAGACAGAACCACTGACCTTTCCGCCTGCGGCCATGATATGGCGCGTTGCCTCGTCGCGGCTCCAAGTGGGCAAAGTTCCGGTCAGCACAAGGGTTTTACCCGCGAGCGCCAGGTTACCGACTTCTTCCACAGACTCCTGAACCGGTTCCACTCCGGCCCTGCGCAGCGCCTCCACAATCTCCCGATTATGTGGCTCGGCAAAAAATCGCTGTATGGAGCCGGCGACCACGGGCCCCACATCCCGCACCGATAGCAATGCTTCTTCGTCAGCTGCCATAATGGCTTCCAGTGAGCCAAAGTGCTGAGCCAGATCCCTTGCTGTCGTTTCGCCCACATGGCGTATGCCGAGCGCGAAAAGCAGGCGGGCAAGCTCTGGCCGACGCGCCTGGTCCAGCGCCTTGATAAGATTTTCGGCTGATTTACGCCCCATCCGCTCATACGCGGAGAGCTCCAACTCGGTCAGGGTGAAAAGATCCGCCAGCGACTTGACCCGCCCACTTTCCACGAGTTGATCCACCAGCTTCTCGCCCAGACCTTCAATATCGAGCGCCTTGCGCCCTGCCGCATGGGTCAGGCTTTGCTTACGCTGGGCGGCGCAGAACAGACCGCCCGTGCAGCGTGCTGCCGCCTCATCTTCGGGACGTTCCACTGCCGATCCGCAAACAGGGCAGGCTTCAGGCATGCGGAAGGGACGAGCGTCCTTCGGGCGCAAGTCCGGAATGGAAGCGACGACCTCCGGGATGACGTCTCCCGCGCGCCGAACAATAACGGTATCACCAATCAAGACGTCTTTGCGTCGGATCTCATCTTCGTTGTGCAGGGTGGCATTGGTTACTGTCACACCGCCTACGAACACAGGCTTGAGCCTGGCGACCGGCGTCAGCGCACCCGTGCGCCCCACCTGCACATCGATATCCAGAACAAGCGTTGTTTCTTCCTGTGCGGGAAATTTATGAGCGATTGCGTAGCGGGGTGCGCGGGCGACATAGCCCAGGACGTCCTGTGCTGCCAGCGAATCCACCTTGTAGACCACCCCATCGATTTCGAAAGGAAGTGTAGCGCGCTTGGCACCGACCTCTTCATAGTAGGAGAGCAAGCCATCCAGCCCTTTGACGCGGCGCCGCAAGTCATTCACCGGCAGGCCCAGGCTCGCAAACCAGTCCAGCATGCCGGAGTGAGTGTCGCAAGGCATTTCGGCATCGCCGGCCTCTTGCTGGAAAAGATCTACCTGTCCGCCCTTGCGACGCAGACGGATTTCGCCCCAGCCGTAGGCGAAGAAACGCAGAGGCCGATTGGCCGTGATGCGGGGATCCAGCTGACGCAAGCTGCCGGCGGCGGCATTGCGCGGATTCACAAAGATCTTCTCGCGCCGCCTTTGCTGCTCTTGGTTGAGACGCTCGAAATCCTGGTGAGTCATCAGCATCTCTCCACGGACTTCCAACACTTCAGGGACAGATTCGCCTTTCAGCCGCAGCGGCACAGAACGCACTGTGCGCACGTTGGCCGTAATGTCTTCGCCGGTCTGCCCGTCACCTCGTGTGGCTGCTTGTACAAGCATCCCGTCTTCGTAACGCAGGCTTACCGCCAGGCCGTCAAACTTGAGTTCTGCCATATAGGCGACTTCACCGCCGGCCGACAGCATCCCAGCGGCGCGCAAGGAATCGGTGGTGCGCTTGTTGAATGCTGCGACGTCGTCCGCTTCGAACGCATTCCCCAGCGAGCGCATCATCACTGCATGACGTACGCTGCCAAAGCCGGATAAGGGCGCTGCACCCACGCGTTGCGTGGGCGAATACGGTGTGATGAGGTCGGGATGCGCCTCTTCCAGGGCGGAAAGCTCCTGCATCAGCCGATCATATTCGGCGTCAGAGATGAGCGGCGCGTCCTCAACGTAATAATGGTGATTGTGTTTATCGATCTCGCGGCGCAGGGCATCGATGCGCTGCGCCACAGATTCGCTGTCATGCTTCACGAGAACAACCTTGCCGTACGGAATTCACCCGCAATAAAACCAGAAGACTCCAACTGCTGGTACCGCTCAAGCAATTGCTGGTCGATTGCCTGATCTGCACCGTCAGCAACCGGCCGGCCCTGGTCATCCAGCAACTGCGCATCCAGGTTCGCAGCGAGGTGCCGGCCTACGCTTGCCATACGGCTGAACGCCTGATCATCGGCAGGGCTGTTGGGGAGGTCAAGCACCAGCTCAATGCGATCCACACCGGCGGACTGCACTTCTCCCGGCAATCGACCATTGAACAGGGCCGTGAACCGCGGAATGCCAAGCTCCGACATCCAGGCCAGTTGCGGCCCGTGGCGAATGAAGCCTGCTTCTTCCAAGGCGCGGCTGACTTCCGACACCGATAGTGCCCCTGGCAGCTGCAGGGCAAGACCAACCATGGCGTCGAGCTCTGCGCAGATCGCGTCCAGCCTCTGCCCGCGCTCTACGATCTCTTTAATCTCGGGGCCTTCCATAGAGCCATCGAAACGGTCGGTAAGGCCCTCTGCAATCGTCCAGAGTTCGGACCACTCGATTTCCGAAAGAGGGCCGCTGCGATTGGCGAGCAACACGGCTAATTGCATAGACACGTAATTCTCGCCCGGGCGAAGGCGAGCACGATGACCGCCGCCCTCTTTTTCTGCGAACATCCGCACCGGCTTTCCGCCGACTTTCCGTATCGCATGCGTTGCCGCGTGCAATTGCTCACTGGGCACAGGCTGCGCAAAGCTGATATCAATGACGACCTCAGTAGCAGGGTCGACTTCAGCGGGGTCATCATCGTTCTCCGATAAAGGCGCTGCACCGCTTGCTTCCGCAGCACCGATCGTAGGCTCCGCGACACTCCCCAGCCCGGGTTCCCGACGAGCCATTGATAAAGTGGGCGCGGCACCGAGCAAAGGATCCTCTTCCCGCTCAGGGAACTGTTCCAGCATTTGCTTGCGGACCCGCCGGTCCTGCCACCAATTGAATAGCAGCACCAGCAGGATGAGCACTACGCCCAACAGGATCAAACTGATTTGCAGATCACTCATTGTCAGCCCCGTGAAGAACTTCGGCCCGGCAGCCTTGTTGCGGTTGTTTTGGAGAACCCGTCATGGAAAGGGTATCGGGCAGCGCCCGCATTGCCTTACTGTCCCGGTTCCATGACGCCGGTTTGCTGGTTGAATCTTGATATTGCTTCATGCAGGACTTCTCTTCAAGCCTCGGCCATTTGCAGCGCCGATTCAATGTCAACGGCAACTATGCGCGACACCCCTTGTTCCTGCATCGTAACGCCTACCAACTGTTTGGCCATCTGCATGGCGATCTTATTGTGAGAAATGAAAAGAAATTGCGTGTGATCGCTCATACTGCTCACCAAGTTTGCGTACCGTTCCGTGTTTGCGTCATCCAACGGCGCGTCGACCTCGTCCAACAGACAGAAAGGCGCCGGGTTGAGCTTGAACAACGCAAACACCAAGGCAGTTGCGGTCAAAGCTTTCTCGCCTCCCGAGAGCAGATGAATCGTACTATTGCGTTTTCCTGGTGGCTGCGCCATGACCTGAACGCCCGCGTCCAGCAGGTCTTCTCCCGTGATAATGAGCTTGGCCTCCCCGCCGCCGAAAAGGCGAGGGAAAAGCTCACCAAAATGTGCATTGACCACATTGAAGGTTTCCTGCAATAACTGCCGCGACTCGCGGTCAATCTTGCGGATGGCGTCCTCTAGGGTCTCAATGGCAAGAACGAGGTCTGCGTGCTGAGCGTCCAGAAAACCCTTTCGTTCTCGCGCCGCGGTCAATTCATCCAGAGCGGCCAGATTCACCGGGCCCAACGCTTCAATCGCTCGCGAAATTCGCTGCACTTCCGACTGTAGCCACCCTACGCGCTGCCACTCCGGAGGCTGTTCCTGGAAAACCTGACAGAGGGCTTGGCGATCCACCCTGGCATTTTCCAATTGCTCTGAAAACTGTTCTACGGATAGCCTTGCCGCCTGTTCCTGCAGCTGCAGCTCGGTAATCTGGGCTCGCAAGGGTTCAAGCGTACGTTCCAGCTGAAGCCGCTCTTCGTCTGCCCCCCTTAAGCTGGCAGCGATGTTGTCCAACTCGATACGCGCCTGTCCTAGCGCCTCCTCACACGCCGCTCGCTGTTCGAGCGCGTCTTGCAAGCCTGCTTGGGCCGCTTCCGCGTCCAGCTCGAACAGTTCTCCTTGCAGTCCTTCCAGGTCGGCCGCCGCGCGCCTCGCCTGATCAACTGCGAGGGATCTGGTACGTGTCAGGTCTGCGTGTCGCGCCTGCAGGCTGCGCTCTGCATATTCTGCTTCCTGAGCTTGCCGCTCCAGATCGCGCAAATGTTGGCGGGCCACTTCTGCCTTCTCATGCAGGGATTCGCCGGCCATTTCTGCATCAGAAAAGCGGGTCTGCCATTCGGCCAATTGCTCATCGAGCTCTTCGAAACGCAGCTCGGATTCGGCACGTTGAGCGGCGAGTTCCTCCATTTGAAAACGGATTTCCTCGAGGTCGGACCCCAAGCGTGTCTCACGTTCACCGGTTTGTTGGGCGAGCTGACGCAAGCGCGTATATTCCAGCTGCACATCATGCAGCCGCCGGGTAATTTCTGTGATGCGCTGACGCGCCGGCCCTAAGGACTGAGACACCTGCTGCAACGCAGCCTCGGCCCGGAAAAGCGCTGAAACCGCCTGATCGGCGATAAGTTGCTGAGCTTTGATATCCCGCTGGAGATTCTTGATATCTCCTTGCCGGGCAAGCATGCCTGCCTGTTCGGAGTCGGGTGCGTAAAAGCGTATGCCGTGGCGATCCACCAAATGCCCCTGGGCCACCACAAGCGTGTGCCCAGGCTCGAGACGTGGACGCAAAGCAAATGCCTGAGCCACATCGTTGCATACATATACGCCGGCGAGCCAGTCATTCAACAGGCTACGTAAAGCCGCATCCTGGATTCTCAACAAACTGGCAAGCGGCTTTAGGGGCAGCTCAGGCGCCGGAGACGGTGCTTCCACCGGCAATTGATACATCGCCAGCCGCGCGGGCGGCGCGTCGTTGCTAAGCCCCGCCGCCTGGTCCAGCGCTCGCAGCTCAATCGCCGCCATTCTCTCCCTGAGAACCGATTCCAAAGCGGTTTCCCAACCTGATTCCACTTGGAGACGCTGCCACAACCGCGCGAGCCCCGCCAAGCCGTGGCGCTCAAGCCAGGGTTCGAGCGCGCCTTGCTTCTGCACATCTTCCTGAAGTCTGGTCAAAGCAGCCAGGCGTGCCTCGAGACCGGCCAGCGTTCGCGCTTCTTCCTGCGAAACCCGCTGATCGTTGCGACGCTGGTCCTCCAGCCCGGGCATGCGCTCTTCCAGCTCGGCATATTGGCCCTGTGCCTCTTCCAATTGCTCTTCCATGGCTGCACAGTCGCCCGCCAGGCGTTCCAGCATGTGCGGGTCGGGCACTTCCATGCTGCCTAGCTCCTGCTCAAGCCGTTCCCGCCGCAACTCCAAAGACTGAAGTTGTCGATCCGCGTCTCTTTGCGCCTGAGCCGTCAGAGCCAGGGATTGCTCGACCCGGGCGAGTTCGACTCGCAAACGATCTCTTTCGGTAGCAGCTTGACGGAGCGCCTGCTCGACTTCCGGGAGATTGTCACGCGCATCGTCCACTTGAGCCTGGAGATCCTCACGACGCGCGGCAGCACTTTCTCGCTCAAGTTCGAGCTCTTCCAGCTGAGCGCTGCAGTGTTCCTGCTGTTCCAGCCATTCTTGCTGTTGGACCTGCAGCTGCTGGCGTCGCGCATGCAAGCGGTTCCGCGATTCACTGACGTGCTTGATTTCCGCTTCAAGCCGGCTCACCAGGGCAGAGGCTTCGTAAAGCCTGCCTTGCGCCGCATGAACGGCATCACTTGCTGCGTAATGAGCTTGACGACGCGACTCCAGTGCAGTTTCTCCAGCACGCATGGCGGCGATGGCGCCCTCCAGCCGGGCCTGCGCTTCTTCAATCGCCACGGTTTTACGCTGACGCTCTTCACGGGCGCTTTGCTCACGCAAGAGCCACAGAAGATGTTGCTTAAGCTCGCCCTCTTTCTGAAGACTGCGATAGCGCTGTGCCACTTCCGCCTGCGCTTCTAGCTTCTCAAGATTGGTGCCCAACTCTCGCAGGATATCTTCCACCCGTATGAGGTTCTCACGAGTGTCAGCCAGGCGATTGGAGGTTTCACGCCGGCGCTCTTTGTAGCGCGAGACGCCTGCAGCTTCTTCGAGAAATACGCGCAGCTCTTCCGGCTTGGCCTCAATCAGGCGGTTAATCATCCCCTGACCAATAATGGCATAACCCCGCGCGCCCAGACCCGTGCCGAGGAAAATGTCGTGGATATCGCGACGCCTTACCTGCTGGCCATTAATGTAATAGCTACTATTGCCATCCCGGGTGAGAACGCGCCTCACGGAAATTTCCGCATAGACTCCCCATTGGCCGGGAACTCTGCCTTCACTGTTGTCGAAAACCAGTTCAACGGAGGCGCGTCCCGCGGGCTTGCGGTTACCAGAGCCATTGAAAATGACGTCCTGCATGGATTCTCCACGCAGTTCCGAGGCACGCGTTTCTCCCAGAACCCACCGCACGGCATCGATGATGTTCGATTTGCCGCAACCATTGGGCCCCACCACACCGACCAGTTGACTGGGCGTGGGTATGCTCGTCGGATCGACAAATGACTTGAAGCCCGCGAGTTTTATCTGCGTGAGTCGCACAGTGTTGGAGGATGGAAAATGTAGAGCGTCCTGGACGCCGACTATGATAACCCAGCGCCCTGCTGCCCAAGGACAGCAAGATTTACGCCGGCAAAGTGTTTGCTTGCTTAAATCTTGCTGAACGTATACTGCAAAACGCGTTATTATTTTTCGTTTCCAGCCGCCCCAGGCCGCTATACTCAGTAACTTTTGCAAACTCTAAGCCACAAAACCGGCAGGTAAGCCCAGCTTCCCTAGTGGGTCGGCTACACAAACCGGGATCAGCGTTGAACAGAGGATTTTATCTCGTCATGGCCGCCCAGGCATTGTCGTCCATCGCCGACAATGCCTTGCTGATCGCCGCCATCGCACTTATCGCGGACCTGCACGGTCCCGATTGGATGGCCCCCATGATGAAATGGTGGTTCGCATTGGCTTACGTAGCGCTGGCCGCTTTCGTTGGAGCCTTTGCCGACACCCTACCCAAGGGCAAGGTGATGTTCATCACGAACGCGATCAAAATGGCCGGATGTGCGTTGATGTTCAGCTGCCAAAGTCTGGGGCTTTCGACTCAATCTCAGCTCGCTGCGATCTTTCTGGCGTACACGCTGGTCGGGGTTGGTGCCGCCGCCTATTCGCCCGCGAAATATGGGATCGTCACAGAGATGCTCCCTCCTAAGGACCTGGTCAAAGGGAATAGCTGGATCGAGGGCTTAACAGTAATCTCCATTATTGTCGGCACCGTGGTGGGCGGCTTACTGATCAACCCGACGGTTTCTCATTGGATTCTCCATCAAAGCTGGGCAGGCTCGGTCGTCGAGACGAGAACTGAGGCAGCCATTCTCCTCATCGGCGTTGTCTATCTGGCCGCCGCACTCACCAATCTCGCGATTCCTCGCACCAACGTTACCTACCCTCGTCAAGAACGTCACCCCGTCAAATTGATTGTGGTCTTCTGGGGCTACGTGAAAATTCTCTGGAAAGACAAGCTCGGGCAGATTTCGCTGGCCGTCACCACTCTGTTCTGGGGGGCGGGTGCAACCCTGCAATTCATCGTGATTGAATGGGGAGCTCAACACCTTGGATATCGCCTGGATCAGTCGTCCATCCTGATGGGTGTGGCCGCCATCGGTACAGTGGTTGGTGCGGTGATGGCGGGCCGTGTACCGCTCAAGCGGGCACTTTCGGTCCTCCCCATGGGTGTGCTGATGGGGTTTACCGTCATGCTCATGCCGGTGGTACATGACAAATGGGCGGTGTACACCTTGCTGCTGATAGTCGGGGCCCTTTCAGGCTATTTTGTCGTACCGATGAATGCACTGCTGCAACATAGAGGTCATGTCCTGCTTTCGGCGGGCCATTCGATCGCCGTACAGAACTTTAACGAGCAGCTCAATATTCTGCTGATGCTGGCGGTTTACAGCCTCCTGCTCTGGCTGCAGCTTCCCATCAATTTGATCATCGTGATTTTCGGGACCATGGTCGCGCTGCTCATGCTGGTCATCATGCGCTGGAACCGGCACAACCATCGCGAGAATCCGGGCCTCGCTGACACCATTGGCCAGCATGGGCATGGCCAGGCGCTGAAACACTAGGCAGTGCGGCTAGCGCTTACTGCCCGAGTCCACCAATAGGTTGAGGTCACGCCAGGCCTCTGCCTTGAGCTGCCCATGCAGCAATAGAGACGCTGGATGATGGCTCACGACAAGTGGGATGCGCCGACCATCTTCGTCGACATATTCGTGTACCTGGCCGCGTAGTTCGTCCAGATCGTCTTCTCGACCCAGCAGCACACCAGCAGCCACTCTGCCCAGTGCCACCAGACATGCCGGTTGAAGCATTCGAATCTGCTGGCGCAATAAAGGCAGGCATGCCGCAATTTCTTCAGGCTGAGGGCTACGATTTCCGATGGGACGGCATTTCAATACATTGGTGAAATAAGCCGGTGCCTCTTCGCCAATGCCAACAGACTGGAGCATGACGCGCAGCAAGTCGCCCGGCCTGCCCTGGAAGGGCCGTCCAGCGCTCTCGTCGAAGCCACCGGGGGCCTCGCCAATAAACATCCACTGCACTGCTTGCTCTTTGCCCTCACCGAAGACAACGCGACCGCGGACTTCATGCAGCCCACACGCCATGCAGGTGTCTGCGTGCTCGCGCAGACCTTGAATGCTCTCTGGATCGGCGCCGCCGCTCTCCAACTGTGATGTTTGGGGAGCAGCCCGGGCAGGCGCCGCGACAGGACGACGAGTGAGAGGTTTACGCTGAAGAAGGTCTGCAATGAGGGTCGCGGTAGGCGGCTCCGGACGCGCGCCTGCTGCCTCATACACGGGCTGGCCATGCGATTCGCCAGACGTATTGGTATCGGCAGATGACGTGGGCAGTTCAGATATTGCCCCAGACTGCTCCCGGGCTTTCACCGGGGCGGCATCGACGAAGGGTTCAGCGCTGAAATGCGCCAGCATCCTTGCGTCGATACCGATCTCCTGCAGCCATCGCCGCTGCACCTGAGTCAGCACGGGTTTATCCATGTTGACCACCCCTAGGCCGCCGGGCTGAAGGTCTTCCGCATGATGAGTGCGTCCTCCCGGGTACCGCCCGAAGCGGGATAGTAGTCTTTTCGCACTGCGATCCGCTCAAAACCTTCACGTCGATAAAAGGCAATGGCCTGCAGATTCGAAGGCCTGACTTCCAGCATCAGCGCCGGTAACTGACGTGACCTTGCTTCCTTTTCGCAATGGCGTATCAGCGCACTGCCCACGCCTGCGCGCTGTTCCTCCGGCTTGACTGCCAACACCAGCAGATGAGCAATATCAGGCGCATACAGCGTCATACTGAAACCAATGATCGTTCCATGACGATGTGCCACCCACCCGGCATACCCTGCTTTGAGCGCATCGGTGAAGTTGCCCGGCGTCCAGGGAAACTCCTGCACAGAAGCCTCGATGGCGGAAACTTCGGGCACATCGGCTGCCACCATGGGCCGCAAGGCCGCTCCGAGACCCGGTGCCTTCGGATTGCCCCCCTGGCCCTGCTCTCTTTCTTCAATGGTGAAAGCGACCTTTTCCCTGACGTATAGGGGTGCGGCATGCTCGGGAAGAACGTGCAATCCCTGGCGCAACAGATTAATCCCCAGCTTGCCCACTGTTTCGGCGTCTGGACGCAAAGCCGGGCCATGATGAACCGAAATTCCCGAGGGAGACTGGAATTCTTCCAGATTTGAACAAAGTGCCAGACCGTCGCCAATCAAACGCATACTCCCCCGTTCGGCGAGAACTGCGTGCGTTTTGCATGCAAGGTCGAGCCATAGGATGAGATCGCTTGCTGCCAGCAAAGTGGGCGCTTGTAGAGTTAACCAGTTTTCCGGACCTTCCTGCACATAAGCAGCGAGGTAAATTTCGCCCATGCGCGCATCCTGCACCACGATTCTGACTGCTGAGGCGGTGTCAGGGGAGAGATCCAGATCTCGCTGCGCCACAGCCAACAGGCTGGCCACCGGCACCACGGGGATTTGTAGAGCAAAAGCCATACCCTGCGCCACGCCACAAGCGACACGCAGGCCCGTAAAGCCACCTGGGCCCTGACCGAAGGCGACTGCCGAGAGCGCTTGTCGGCCCAGGCCCATTTCAGCGAGGAGGTCATCGACCATTGGCAAGAGGCGCTCGGCGTGTTCGCCGGTGCCTTCGTGCTCTCGTCTGGCCACAGTGATTCGGCCGTCATCACGACGGGAAATAAGGGCTACGCCGCACAGGCTGCCGGAGGTCTCTAGAGCGAGGAGGTGCAGGGTCATGTTGACGATTTTAGCGTGCCTCCGAGCGGGATAACCATGCGGCTACACGGACGGGTCAGAGCGAGGTCGTTTACGATGTTGAAGCGGAAGCCGGAATCACTCAGGCACGGTAATTGCTGAAGGCCGGCAACCTGCAAAATCGTAAAAATGTTGAAACCGTACCAAATTGGTATCAATTCATCTAAGATGGGAAAAGAGCCGTGTTTAAAGGTTTAGGCTGAAAGGCCCATCGTGCGATTCATACCAGTTGCATAATATGTAATATCTTGCTACGGCCACTTC
>Ga0079224_100009983_pt1 | contig 13001 bp, 9 predicted proteins | sample Stecom2015_FD_80414 | JGI IMG/M metagenome (GOLD analysis project Ga0079224, IMG submission 80414) | Agricultural soil microbial communities from Utah to study Nitrogen management - Steer compost 2015 | ecosystem: Environmental > Terrestrial > Soil > Agricultural land | place: USA: Utah... | reverse complement strand
GCCACGCTCGGATGGCCACGCCTGGGAGTTCCAGAAGCTGCACGGCATGGGCGACGACCTCTACGCCGAGGTGATGCCCGAGAACCGGCTCAACGTGCCCTGCCGCGTGTACGCGCCGGTGGGCCAGCACGAGGACCTGCTGCCCTACCTGGTGCGGCGCCTGCTTGAGAACGGCGCCAACTCCAGCTTCGTCAACCGCATCAGCGACGAGGACGTCTCGATCGAGGAGCTGGTGCGCGACCCGATCGAGACGGTCGAGGGCTACCAGAGCATTCCCCACCCACGGATTCCGCTGCCGGTCGACCTGTACCGCAGCCAGGGCGTCAACAGGAGCAATTCAATGGGCATCAACCTCAACCACGACGAGGAACTGCGCAAGCTGGCCGATGCAATGGCCGCCACCCCGATGGGCTGGTCGGCGCGGCCGCTGGTTCCCGGCGCGGACCCGTCGGGCGAGGCGATCAAGGTCACCAGCCCGGCCGACCGCCGCGTGGAGGTGGGCCGCTGGATCCCCGCCGACGAGGCGACCGTGGAGCGGGCGCTGGCCAACGCCGTGGCCGCGCATCCGGGCTGGGATGCCATCCCGGCCGCGTCGCGGGCGGCGATCCTCGAGCATGCCGCCGACCAGCTGGAGGCGCAGATCGGCAAGTACATCGCCATGTGCACCCGCGAGGCCGGCAAGACCATCCCGGACGGGGTGGCCGAGGTGCGCGAGGCGGTTGATTTCCTGCGCTATTACGCCGGCCAGGCGCGGACCCTGTTCTCGCCGGCGGCGCTGCCCGGCCCGACTGGCGAATCCAATTCGCTGCACCTGGGCGGGCGGGGGGTGTTCGTGTGCATCAGCCCGTGGAACTTCCCGCTGGCGATCTTCATCGGCCAGGTGGCGGCGGCGCTGGCCGCCGGCAACGCGGTGATCGCCAAGCCGGCCGAGCAGACGACCCTGGTGGGCTTCGAGGCGGTGAAGCTGCTGCACGAGGCCGGCGTGCCGGAGGACGTGCTGCAGTTCGTGCCCGGCGACGGCGCCACCGTGGGCACGGCGCTGACGAAGGACCCGCGCGTGGACGGCGTGGCCTTTACCGGCTCCACCTTCACCGCGCGCGCCATCAACCGCGCCCTGGCCGCGCGCGACGCGGCGATCGGCATCCTGGTGGCCGAGACCGGCGGCCAGAACGCGCTCATCGCCGACTCCTCGGCCCTGCCCGAGCAGCTGGTGCGCGACGTGCTGGCCTCGGCCTTCACCTCGGCCGGCCAGCGCTGCTCGGCCGCGCGCATCCTGTTCGTGCAGGAAGACATCGCCGACAAGGTGATCACCATGCTCGCCGGCGCCATGGCCGAGCTGCAGGTGGGCGATCCGGGCCTGCTCTCCACTGACGTGGGCCCGGTGATCGACGACGAGGCGCTGAAGATGCTCGACGAGCACGCCGCGCGCATGGACAAGGAGGCGAAGCTGATCGCCCAGGCGCCGGCCCGGGACGGGCTGGAGCATGGCAGCTATTTCCTGCCCAAGGCCTGGGAGCTGAAGTCGCTCGACCAGCTCGACCACGAGAAGTTCGGCCCGGCGCTGCACGTGATCCGCTGGAAGTCGAGCCAGCTCGACCAGGTGATCGACGCCATCACCGCCACCGGCTACGGCCTGACCCTGGGCATCCACTCGCGCATCGATGAGACGGTGGACCACATCGTGGCGCGGGCGCGGGTGGGCAACGTCTACGTCAACCGCAACCAGATCGGTGCCGTGGTGGGCGTGCAACCGTTCGGCGGCCGCGGGCTGTCGGGCACCGGCCCCAAGGCGGGCGGCCCGCACTACCTGCCGCGCTTCGCCACCGAGAAGACCGTCACCATCGACACCACCGCGGTGGGCGGCAACGCCACCCTGCTGACGATGGACAACTGACGGGACACCGCATCCCCGTAGGAGCACGAAAAAGGGCCCCGCCGGAGCGGGGCCTTTTTTGCTGCACCATCGGGCACTGCCGTCGGGGGCATGGCCCCCGACGCCCGCACGGCTCAGAACCGGTACTGGGCCGAGACGCCGAACAGGTTGGCGCCACCGTCGTAGGCACCGGTCAGGCGCGCGCCGCCGCCGACGATGTCCAGCTCCGGGTCATCGGCGATGTGGATGCGGGTGTACGCGCCGGTGACTTCCCAGTTGTCGGTCGCCTGCCAGGTGGCACCGATCGCGAACCAGGTGCGGTCTTCGTCCGGCATCCGCGGGGTGCGGTGCTGGAAGGCGACCGGCGACTCGTCGCGGCCGATGCCGCCGCGCAGGGTCCAGCGGTCGTTGAGCGTGTACTCGGCGCCGATGCTGTAGAACCAGCTGTCGTGCCAGTTGTAGTCCTCGACCGAGTCCGGCTGCAGCGGGTTCTCGAACTGGATGCGGATCTCCTTCATCGAGCTCCACTTGGTCAGCCGCGCATCACCCATCAGGGCCAGGCGGTCGGTGGCCTGCCAGGTGGCGCTGAAGGTGTGCGTGGCCGGCAGCACCAGGTCCGCACCGCCGCCGGTGTTGATGAACTGGCCGGTGCCGGCCAGGATCGGCGCGACTTCCGACGGCACCGTGAACTCGGCGTCGCCGTCGACCTCGTGCTTGACCTCCGAACGGTGCACGTAGCCCAGCGACAGGCTGTCGATCGGGCGCATGTTCAGGCCGATCGTCCAGCCGATGCTGGTGTCGGTGCCGCTGACCTCGGCAAAGCCGTCGTTCTTCTGCGGTCCGTACGGGCCGGTCACCGGATCAGGCTGGAAGCACAGCGGCTGGGTGGCCGGGTTGGCGCACAGCGAGCTGCCGAAGTCGATCGCGTTGGACAGGGTGACGTCAGAATGCTGGACCATCACGCCGAAGCCGGCCGAGACCCGCTCGTGCAGGTCCACCGAGGCGGCCAGCGTCAGGTCGATCACGCGCACGTCGGACTCAACCGCGTGGTAGCGCCCCATCCAGTCCGGGTCGTACTTGGTGGCCAGGCCGAAGGGCACGCTCACCATGGCGCCCACGGTCAGCCCCTCGAAGCCGCCGGTCAGCGGCATGATGAAGGACATCGCCGGCAGCGGGGTCAGGCCGCCGGCGTTGCCGCCGTCACCACCCCGGAGCGGCTGCTGGAGCGGGCTGCCGGCGGCGGCCATGCCGCTGCCCTCGAACTCGAACTTCAGGTCGATGGCGGTGACGTCGAACTGGAACGTCCGCTTATCGAAGCTGGACATCAACGCCGGGTTGTTGACCACCACCGAGGCGTCGCCCAGGGCCGAGGCGGAGCCGGCCATGGCCCGGCCCTGTGCCTTGACGCTGTTCTCGCGCAGCTCGAACGACGAGCCGTGGGCCGCGCCGGCGGCGGCGATGGAGGCGATGGCCAGGGCCAGTGCCGACACCATGATGTGTTTGCGGGGTTGGGTGTTCATTCTCTCTCCGTGGGTCCTGCGTTGGTTCTTGTGTGTTCGCAGCGCGCGGCACTATACCGTACCCGTGCGTGTGGTCACGCGAATTGCGACACGGATTGCGCACCCGATCCAGCTGAACGGGTATCGTGGCCGTTCCGCGCCGCCGCGTACCGCCTGCATGTTCGTTTCCATCCCGACCCACGCGCGCCCGACCCTGCGCTGGGCCACCCCGGCCCTGTTCGCGGTGCTGTGGCTGGCCTACCTGTGGGCCAGCCTGTACCCGGACAGCGTGCGCCACGACCTGCTGCTGGAATGGGGCACGCTCAGCGGCGGCCTGGCCCCCGGCAGCCTGCTGCACTGGTCCCAGGCGGAGAACTGGCTGCGCCTGCTCACGGCGCTGTTCCTGCACGCCGACTGGGCGCACCTGCTGGGCAACCTGGTGTTCCTGCTCATCTTCGGGCTGCCGGCGGAGCGGGTGATGGGGCCGTGGCGGTTCCTGGCGCTGTTCCTGGTGGGCGGGGCGTTCGCGAACTTCGCCGCCGCGCTGGCCATCGGCACCCCCGACCGGCTGATCATCGGCGCCAGCGGCGCGGTGTCGGCGATCATCGGGGCCTACCTGGCGCTGTTCCCCCGGGCCCGGCTGGGTGTGGTGCTGCCGCTTGGGCTGTTCCTGGAATTCGTGCGCGCGCCGGCCTCGCTGCTGATCGGGATCTGGGCCCTGCTGCAGGTGGTGTTCGCCTACGTGGGCCCGGCCTTCGGCGCGGTGGCCTGGGCGGCGCACGTGGCGGGCTTCGCCTTCGGCGGCCTGTTCGCACTGGCCTCCAGGCGCGCCATCGCCCGGCGCCTCCGCAGGCTGCAGGGGTATTGAGCCCAGCCCTATAATGCGGGCCATGTCCAAGACGCTCTACAAGGTCACCTTCCTCAGCCTGGGCAAGGTCTACGAGCTCTACGCCCGCAGGGTGTCCAGCGGCAGCCTCTGGGGCTTCACCGAGGTTGGCGAACTGGTGTTCGACGTGCACGATGGCGTGGTGGTGGACCCCACCGAGGAACGCCTTCGCGACGAGTTCGGCAACACGAAGGTCCTGCACCTGCCGATGCAAAGCGTGCTGCGCATCGAGGAAGTGGAGAAGAAGGGGCAGTCGGCGATCCGCGATGCCGGCACCGGGGAGAAAGTGGTCACCCCGTTCCCCATGCCCGCCAAGCCACGCTGATACCCGTCCGCACAAGGGGGATCGAGATGCCAAAGCGCTCCACGCCCTGCCCCTCCCGCCGCTGGCGCGGCGCGCTCGCGGCGATGGCCGTGCTGGCCCTGGCCGGCTGCGATCCCGCCCCCACCCCGGACACCGACCCACACCTGCAGCCCGTGCCTGATGTCGCCCGCGGGGACAACGCGTTCCAGGTGCAGGTGACGCTTTCGGAGGCGGCCGCGGCGGCGCTGGGCGGCAACGGCGAGCGCGTGGTGGTGAAAGCCGAGTATTTCGGCTATCCGAGCGTGTCGGCGCAGGAGCGGCAGCTGCCCGGAGCCAGCGGACCCAGGGTGCAGCTGGCCACCCGCGAGGTTGCGCTGGAGGGCTCCGGCGTGGCCCGGTTCGAGGATCTCGCGCTGGATCCGGACGCCCTGCAGATGGTGGAGCAGGGCCGGCCGCACGTGCGCCTGGGCGCCGCGGCGCGGACGGAGGGCGATGACGCGGCCGATGGCCTGCTGGATTGCGGCACCTACCAGGACACGCTGGCGGCGGCGACCCGGTCGGTAATCGAGATCGAGTGCAGGCTGGTCACTGAGTAGGGACGGCGCGCGGGCCGTGGCCCTGTGGCGTGATTGAGGTCGCGCGGCTTCGCGCGCTTGGCGGGGAGGGGGCCGTCAGGGCTCGGGCTCGGGTTCCGGGGTGTCGATATCGGTATCGATGCCGGTTTCCGGCTCCGGCTCCGGTTCCGGCTCCGGTTCCTGTTCGGCGGGGGCGGGCTGTGGGCGCGGTGGTGCGCCGGGCTGCATGTATTTGAGTTCCGCCAGCGCGGCGTCGATCGGGCCATCGCCCGGCAGCACGTCGCCCGCACCGGCGCCCGGCAGGTCTTCCTCGTCGCCTTGCAGATGGCCGGGCAGCGCCGCCTCCGAGCGGTCGATGACCAGGGTCGGCCCCTTCGACTCGGGCTCAAGCACCACGTCCGGGTCGATGCCGCGGGCCTGGATCGAGCGCCCGCTGGGCGTGTAATAGCGCGCGGTGGTGATCTTGACCGAATCGCCGTTGTCCAGCGGCAGCACGGTTTGCACCGAACCCTTGCCGAAGGTGCGGCTGCCGATGATGCGGGCGCGCCCATGGTCGCCCAGCGCCCCGGCCAGCACTTCCGAGGCGCTGGCCGAGCCGGCGTCCACGATCACCACCACCGGGGCGCCGTCGAGCAGGTCGCCGGCGGTGGCGGAGAATTCGGTTTCGCTGATCGGGTGGCGGCCACGGGTGCTGACGATGCGGCCCTCGTCCAGCAACTCGTCGGCGATCTGCACCGCCGGCGTCAGCAGGCCGCCGGGGTTGCTGCGCAGGTCCAGCACCAGCCCGCGCAGCGGACCCTGCTCCCTGAGCCCGGCGACCTGTTGCTGGAAGTCGTTTGCGGTCTCGACCTGGAACGCGCTGATGCGCACATAGCCGTAGCCCGGCTCGAGCATGCGGCTGCGCACGCTGGCGATGCGGATCTGCTCGCGCTCAACGGTCACTTCCAGCGGCGCCGGCTCGCCCTCGCGGGTGATGGTCATGGTGACGGCGGTGCCTTCGGGGCCGCGCAGCGGACCCATGCCCTCGTGGCTGGCCGGGGTCAGCGGCTGCCCGTCGACGGCGATGATCACGTCGCCCGAGCGCAGGCCGGCGCGGGCAGCGGGCGTGTCGTCGATCGGCGCCACCACCCGCATCGAGCCGTCTGGCAGCCGCACCACTTCCACCCCGATGCCGCCGTACTCGCCGCTGGTGCTCTCGTCGAAGGCGCGCGCGTCCTCCCCGGCGAGGTAGGCGCTGTGCGGGTCCAGGTCCAGCAGCAGCCCGCGGATCGCCGACTGCATCAGCTCCGCGTCCTCCACCGGGTCCACGTAGGCCTCCTTGACCGCGTTGTAGACGGCGACGAAGCGGTGGATCTCGCGCAGCGGCACCCGGCTGTCGGTGCCCTCGTTTCCGTCCGCTTCAGCCGTGGTCCCGTCGGATCCTTCGGCGGGACCTGCATCTGCGTCGGCCGGCTCCGCCTGCCCCGCCTCCTCCGGCTCCGGCTGCCCGTCTTCCGCCGGGGCCTCCTGTGCGATCTCCGGATCGGGCTGGAGCCCCGGTTCCACCGGCGGCTCGGCCGCATGCAGCGGTGCCAGCAGCAGGCAGGCAATGGCAAGGGGCAGCAGACGACGCATGGAACGGCTCCGGAGGGACGGGTTGCGCGGCCGCAGGGCGGTCGCGGACGGGCCTGATTATGCACGCCGCGCCGCGGGCGACGCAGCGCGGCATCAGCGCCGCTGCAGCCAGCCGGAGGGATCGATGGGCTCCCCGTTGCGACGCAGCTCGAAGTACAGCGACGGCTGTCCCTGGCCTCCAGAGTTGCCCACGCTCGCCACCGCGTCACCGCGGGAAACCCGGTCGCCAACCTCGCGCAGCAGGGCATCGTTGTGCGCGTACAGGCTCATGTGGCCGTTGCCGTGGTCGATGATCACGATCAGGCCGTAGCCGGTCATCCACTCGCTGAACACCACCGTGCCGTCGGCGACCGCCGTGACCGGGGTCCCCGCGGGCGCACCGATGAGAACGCCCGAGCTCTTGCGCCCGTCCGGCATGGTGGCGCCGAAACCGGCCAGCAGGCTGCCGGCCACCGGCCAGCTGAGCCCGCCGACCTGGATCGCGGCGCCGCGGGCAACCTGGGCCGGGGCCCGCCGCGCCGCCTGGATGCGTCCGCCGCCTGCATCGCGGGCCTGGCGCTCGGCGCGGGCCCGCTCCTCGGCTTCGCGGGCAGCGGCGCGGGCGGCCGCGGCGCGCAGCTGCTCGATGAGCTTCTCCAAGGCACCGGCGTCCCGGCCCAGGCGCTTTTCCCGCTCCTGGCGGTCGGCGTACTGCTCCTCGAGCTGCGCCAGCTGGCCGGCGCGCTCGCCGCGATCGCGCTCCAGGGCGGCGAGCTGGGCGGCCTGGCGCTCGCGCTCGGCCTCCAGGGCCGCGGTGCGTTCGGCGATCTCGGCTTCCACCGCGTCCAGCTCCTCCAGCTCCTGCGCAAGCGCCTGGATGCGCCCGGCGCGCTGCGCCTGCAGATAGCGGTGATAGGCCAGCATGCGGTTGGCATCACCGACCCGGTCCTGGGCCAACAGCAGCTTGAGCGCGGCGTGGTCGCCAATGGCGTAGGCGGCGCGCAGCAGCGCGGCAAGCTCCTCGCGCTGCCCGCCCAGGCGCTGGTCGAGCTCGGTCCGGCGTGCGCCCAGTTCCGCCAGCGCCAGCTCCTCGGCCTGGATGCGGGCGGTGGTCTGGTGGAGGGCGCGGGTGGAGGCGGCCACCTGCTCGTCGGCCTCGCGCAGGGAGCGCGCGGCCCGGCCGCGCCGGCCTTCAAGGCGGCGCCGCTCGGCGGCCACTTCCTCCAGTTCCTGCTTGACCCGCTGCAGGCGCTGCTCCGCCTGGCGCGGATCCTCCTGGGCGGGCGCGGGCAGGGCGGCGAGCGCCAGCGCGGCGGCCAGCAGCAGCAGCGCGTGGCGCGGGCCCGCCATCGGCATCAGGCCGGCTGCAGCAGGCTGCGGCCGGTCATCTCCTCCGGCACCGGGATCCCCGCCATGTCGAGCAGGGTCGGCGCCAGGTCCCGCAGCGAACCGCCTTCGCGCAGGCTGGCCTGGCGCGAACCCACGTAGATCAGCCCCACCGGGCCCACGGTGTGCGCGGTATGCGGCTGGCCGGTGTCAGGATCGCGCATCATCTCCACGTTGCCGTGATCGGCGGTGACCAGCAGCTCGCCGCCGCGGGCCAGCGTGGCCTCCACCACCCGGCCGACCGCGGCATCCACCGCCTCCACCGCCTTGATCGCGGCCTGCAGGTCGCCCGAGTGGCCCACCATGTCCGGGTTGGCGTAGTTGCAGATGATCGCGTCGAAGCGGCCGGACCCGATGGCCTCCACCAGCCGGTCGGTGACCTCCGGGCAGCTCATCTCCGGCTGCAGGTCGTAGGTGGCGACCTTCGGGCTGGGCACCAGGATCCGCTCCTCGCCCTCGAACGGCTCCTCGCGCCCGCCGTTGAGGAAGAAGGTGACGTGCGCGTACTTCTCGGTCTCGGCGATGCGCAGCTGGCGCATGCCGTGCGTGGCGAGCACCTCGCCCAGGGTATTGCGCAGGTCGTCGGGCTCGAACGCCACCGGCACCTTGAACGCGGCGTCGTAGCGGGTCAGGCACACGAAGCTGCCCAGCCGCGGCTGGCGCCGCGGGAAGCCTTCGAAATCGTCGTCGACGAACGCGGCGGTGAGCTGGCGCGCGCGGTCGGCGCGGAAGTTCATGAACACCACCGAGGTGCCGTCGCTCATCGGCTGCGCGCCCTCGATCACCGTGGGCAGCACGAATTCATCATCCTCGCCGCGCGCATAGGCAGCCTCGAGCGCGGCCAGCGGATCGGCGGCGCGCTCACCCTTGGCATTGACGATCGCATCCCAGGCCAGGGTGACACGCTCCCAGCGCCGGTCGCGGTCCATGGCGTAGTAGCGGCCGCTGACGCTGGCCACGCGGGCATTGCCCAGCTCGGCGCATTTGGCCACCAGCGACTCCAGGCTCGCGCGCGCCGAGCGCGGCGGCATGTCGCGCCCGTCCAGGAACGCGTGCACCGCCACGCGCGGCACCCCGCGCCGGTGCGCCAGCTCAAGCATGGCGAAGATGTGGCGCTCGTGGCTGTGGACGCCGCCGGGCGAGAGCAGGCCCATGATGTGCAGCACCCGGTCGTTGGCAATCGCCTCCTCGCAGGCGGCCACCAGCTCCGGGTTCTCGAAGAAAGCGCCGCTTTCGATCGCGGCGTCGATCCGGGTCAGCTCCTGGTACACCACCCGGCCGGCGCCGATGTTCATGTGGCCCACTTCCGAATTGCCCATCTGCCCGTCGGGCAGGCCCACGTAGCCGCCCTCGGTATGGACCAGGGTGGTCGGGCGCGTGTCCCACAGGCGCCGCCAGTTGGGCACGTCGGCCTGGGCGATGGCGTTGTCGCGGGGATCCTCGCGGTGGCCCCATCCGTCCAGGATCAGCAGGACCACGGGTCTGGGGCGGTTTGCAGCGTCTGGCACGTCGTTGGGCCCTGTGAACAATGGCATGTGCGATTGTAGCTGCGCGGGTGCATGCTTGAGGCGTGACCAGCCAGCAAAGGACCCATGCCATGCTTCGTCGCGCTTTCCCCTTCCCCCTTTTCCTCTGCCTCGCGCTCGCCGCCACGCCGGCCCTGGCCGCCGAGGACATCAGCCGCGTCAACGGCGGCATCGAGGTTGATGCCGGCAGCCAGGTCGGCGACCTGAGCACGGTGAACGGCGGCATCCGCATCGGCGACGGCGCCGTGTTCAGCGACGCCACCACCGTCAACGGCGGCATCCGCGCCGGCAGCCGCATCCAGGGTGGCGAGCTGACCACCGTCAACGGTGCGATCCGGCTGGGCGAGCAGGCCCAGGTGGAATCGCTCACCACCGTCAATGGCGGGATCGAGGCCGCGCCCGGCCTGCGCGCCAGCGACGACGTGGATTCGGTGAGCGGCGGCATCTACATCGATCGCGGCGGCCGCGTGGACGGCGACGTCAGCACGGTCAGCGGCGGCATCGGCCTGGTGGGCACGGAAGTGACCGGCAGCGTGCACACCGTCTCCGGCGACATCACCGTGGGCATCGGCTCGCACGTGCGCGGCGACGTCCGGGTGCGCAAGCCGTCGGGAGGCAGCTGGATCCGGTTCGGCACCAGCCGTCCGCCGCGGATCGTGATCGGGCCCGACGCGGTGGTGGACGGCGCGCTGGAGTTCGAGCGCGAGGTCAAGCTCTACGTGCACGAATCCGCAACCACCGGCCCGATCTCCGGAGCCACCGCGGTCCCGTTCTCCACCCCCCGCGCCCCGCGCGACTGATGCCTGCCGCGGCCCCCGCGCATCGCGCGGCGGGGCCCGGCGGGTGGCAGGCCGGTGATCGGGGCTAGAATCGGCGGTTTCGTCCCTTCGGAGAAATTCCGCATGCAACGACTCCTCCTGCCGGCCGCCCTGGCTTCCGCCCTGGCGCTGGCCGCCTGCGGCGGCGACCGCCCCGCAGCCGACACCGACTCCGCTCCCGCCACCTCGGGTGCCGCGACGGCGTCGGACCACCAGTTCTCCCCGGAGATCAGCGAGGCGGACTTCCGCGAGATGGTGCGCACGCTGGCCTCGGATGAATTCGAAGGCCGCGCGCCGGGCTCGCCGGGCGGCGAGAAGACGGTTGAATACATCAGCGCCCAGTTCGAGCGCATCGGCCTGCAGCCGGCCGGCGAGAACGGCGGCTGGTACCAGACCGTGCCGATGGTGCAGACCACTGCGTCCGATTCCACCGTGCTCAGGCTCTCGGGCCCCAATGGCGAGCGCGAGCTGGCGTTTGGCACCGACATGATGCTCGGCACCCGCACCGGCCAGGAGAAGGTCAGCGTCCAGGACAGCGAGCTGGTGTTCGTCGGCTACGGCGTCGACGCGCCCGAGCGTGACTGGAACGACTACGAGGGCCTGGACGTCAAGGGCAAGACCGTGGTGATGCTGGTCAACGACCCGGGCTTCCATGTCGATGACGAGGAGCTGTTCGACGGCCACCGCATGACCTACTACGGCCGCTGGACCTACAAGTTCGAAGAGGCCGCGCGCAAGGGCGCGGACGCGGCGATCATCATCCACGACACCCCGGGCGCGTCCTACGGCTGGGACGTGGTGCGCACCTCCTGGTCGGGCGCCCAGTTCGACCTGCGCGCCGAGGACGACCCGGCGCCGCGCCTGCCGGCGCAGGGCTGGATCACCAACGACGTGGCGCGCGAGCTGTTCGCCGACGCCGGCCTGGACCTGGACGAGCAGATCCGCGCCGCCAGCAGCGCCGACTTCAAGCCCGTGCCGCTCAATGCCACGGTCTCCTTCGACCTCGAGAGCGAAGTGGTGGAAGGCTCCTCGCGCAACGTGATCGGCGTGCTGCCGGGTACCGAGCGGCCGGAGGAAGTGGTGGTCTACATGGGCCACTGGGACCACCTGGGCATCCATGAGGACGGCGAGATCTACAACGGCGCCATCGACAACGCCACCGGCATCGCCGGCATCATCGAGATCGCCGAGCGCTTCGCCACGACCGAGCCGGCGCCCGAGCGTTCGGTCGCGTTCCTGGCGGTGACCCTGGAGGAATCGGGCCTGCTCGGCTCGCAGTACTACGTGGCCCACCCGGCGTTCCCGCTGGAGAACACGGTGGGCGTGGTGAACCTGGACGCGATGAGCGTGGCCGGGCCCTCGCGCGACTTCGTGGTGACCGGGCTGGGCAACTCGGAACTTGAGGACATCCTCAAGCCCATCGCCGAGGCCCAGGGACGCACCCTGGTGGAGGAAGGCAACCCTGCCGGCGGCTTCTACTTCCGCTCCGACCACTTCAACTTCGCCAAGGCCGGCGTGCCGGCGCTGTACGCCAAGGGCGGCAACGACCTGGTCGAGGGCGGCACCGAGGCCGGCCGACTGGCCAGCGAGGACTACGCCACCCGCTACCACCAGCCCAGCGACGTGTACCGGGAAGAGTGGAACCTTGACGGCCTGATCCACGACCTGGAGGCGCTGTACGAAGTGGGCCGGGTGCTGGCCGACGACGTTGACCAGTGGCCGAACTGGTACGAGGGCAATCCCTTCAAGGCCGCGCGCGACGAGATGCTCCAGGCGCGCGAGTAACCGGCCTCAACAGGCAGTACGCGGACGGCGCCTTCGGGCGCCGTCTTCGTTTCAACCGGCGACCAGCCGCACCCGGGCGAAGTTGCGCTTGCCGACCTGCAGCACGCCCTCGAAGCCGGGCTGGAAGGTCAGGCCGGCGTCTTCCACCACCTCGCCGTTCACCCGCACGGCGCGCTCGCGCAGCTTGCGGTTGGCTTCCGAATTGCTCGGCGTGATCCCGGCCGCGGTCAGCAGCGGCGCGATGCGCAGGCCTTCGGCCGGCACCTGCACTTCCTTCAAAGGCAGCTGCGAGGTGTCGCCTTTGCCGGTCACCGCCGCATGCCAGCCGGCGATCGCCTTCTCCGCCGCGGCTGCGTCGTGGAAGCGCGTGGCCAGCTCGCGCGCCAGGCGCAGCTTCACCTCGCGCGGGTTGAGTGTGCCCGCCTCGACCTCGGCCTTCAGCCTGGCGGCCTCGTCGATGCCGATGTCGAAGCTCAGCAGCTCGATCCAGTCCCACATCAGGTCATCGCCGATCTTCATCGTGCGGTTGACGAACTCGATCGCCGGGTCGGTCACGCCGATGTAGTTGCCCAGCGACTTGGACATCTTGTTGACCCCATCCAGGCCCACCAGCAGCGGCATGGTCAGCACCACCTGCGGCTTCTGCCCGTGCTGCTCCTGCAGCGCGCGGCCCATCAGCAGGTTGAACTTCTGGTCGGTGCCGCCCAGCTCCACGTCCGCCTCCAGCGCCACCGAGTCGTAGCCCTGCACCAGCGG
>Ga0079224_100009982_pt1 | contig 13002 bp, 10 predicted proteins | sample Stecom2015_FD_80414 | JGI IMG/M metagenome (GOLD analysis project Ga0079224, IMG submission 80414) | Agricultural soil microbial communities from Utah to study Nitrogen management - Steer compost 2015 | ecosystem: Environmental > Terrestrial > Soil > Agricultural land | place: USA: Utah... | reverse complement strand
GATGAATCCCAGAAAATTGAGTGGCGCATACAACTGCGTCAGATAAGCTGAAATCAGGACAATATCGCCCACTGTCATCTGGCCGGTGGTGACCCGCCCTGCTGCCATCCACAACAGGATCACCATGCCAAGCGTGATAATAATGCCCTGGCCGGCATTCAGCAGATTCAGCGAGATCTGGTTTTTGACCGCCGAATCTACCCAACTGCCCAGATTATCATCATAGCGATTAATTTCGTACGATTCGTTATTGAAATACTTGACGGTTTCGTAATTGATCAGGGCATCAATCGCCTGCGTATTGGCCATGCTATCCAGACTGTTCATGCGCCTGCGCATGACCATGCGCCGCTCCGTGACCACAAGAGTGAACACGATATAAGCGGCGATGGTGGCCAGGATCACAACTGCAAACCAGATGTCATAGCGAACCAGCAGAATGACCATGACCATGGACAATTCAAGCAGGGTCGGCAGAATATTGAACAGCGTGAAGTTGAGCAGGAAACCGACACCCTTGGTGCCGCGATCCATGTCGCGACTGAGACCGCCGGTCTGCCGTTCCAGATGGTACCGAATGGAAAGACCGAAAAGATGCGTAAAGATGGTGGTGGCAATACGCTGTATCGAACCCTGCGTGACTTTGGAAAACAGGGCGTCACGCAGCTCTGAAAAGACACTGCTGGAGATGCGTGCAAAACCATAGGCCAGCAGCGCAGCTACCGGCAATACCAAAGCCGTTCGGGGCAGGCTGAGCTGATCGACAATGTCCTTGAGGTAGACAGGCAGCATAACGCTGGCCACTTTGGCGGCCACCAGACAGGCAAGCGCGGCAACGACCCGCCACTTGAACATCCAGATATAGGGCAACAATGAAATGATGACGCCAAATCCTTTTTTTCTTGCCGCACGTGAAGCGTCGGCTTGTGCTTTGCTATTTTCCATCGGGTTCATCATGATCGTAACGGTGGCACCGAACACGATGCGCGGGCGTGTCGGTGGATACGGGTTTGAGTTGTTGTCGCCGTTCACATCCTTGCGTGCGAAAAACGCAACGGTCCAGGAAAAAGCATCCCGTTGGCAAAACGCGATTGCCCGGCAATTCGGGAATGACCTGCACTGCGCGCTCTGGCAATGGTGCGCCCAGCACCGGCACCGCATCCAGCAATAACCGGGTGTAAGGATGACGCTGCCGGGCCAGCACCTGGGCAGTGTCACCCAGCTCCACGATCTGTCCCAGATACATGACCGCAATGCGATTGCTCATGTGCCGGATAACCGAGACGTTGTGCGAAATCAGGATATACGTAAGCTGGTGTTTCCGCTGCAGTTCGAACAACAGATTGATGATCTGCGCCTGGACCGAAATATCAAGCGCCGAGGTTGGCTCATCCAGCACGATCACATCCGGATCGGAAGCCAGCGCACGGGCAATGGCAATGCGCTGGCGCTGTCCGCCCGAAAACTCATGCGGATACCGGTTCAGATAATCCGGCGACAAGCCGACCTGCTCAGCCAGCCTTGCAGCACGTGCCCGCATCGCGGACTCCCGGGCTTCGCCTTTGACATAGGATGGCTCGGTGATGATTTTCCAGACCGGCAAACGCGGATCCAGCGAAGACTGCGGATCCTGGAAAACAATTTGTACATTGGGCCGGCCACGGTCAGTATGCCAGCGCAATTGGCCTTGCGTAGGAGGTTGCAGGCCCATCAGCACCTGGGCCAGCGTGGTTTTGCCGCAGCCCGACTCCCCCACCACACCCAGTGTTTCACCGCGCGCCACGCTCAGATCCACGCCGTTGAGCGCATGCGCCCAGGCACGGGCCTGACCGCGCCAATCGCGTTTTACGGGAAAACGGACATGGATCTTATCAAGCGTCAGAACAGCATCAGGCATCGTGCTGCTCCCGAACCGTCATCCAGCAGGCAGCAGCATGCCCGGGGGCGTCCGCCGCCGACGTCAGTGGCAGCAACGGCGGAACCCGGCTGCAGGCGTCCCCCTGCAGGCGACAGCGATTACGAAAAGCGCATCCAGCCGGCAGATCTGCCAAATTTGGCACCTGCCCCGAAATAGCAAGCAACGGTGCGCCCGGGCGGGCATTTTCCGGCAACGCCCCAAGCAATCCGCGGGTGTAGGGATGAGCGGGTCGATTAATCACATCGGCGGCTGCACCCTGCTCTACCACGCTGCCTGCATACATCACATAAATCCGTTCGCAGAATTGGGAGACCACTGCCATGTCATGTGTGATAAGCAAAATAGCGGTTCCGGTCTTTTTCGCCCGTTCGCGCAGCAGCATCAGAACCTGTTTCTGCACAGTGACATCAAGGGCGGTTGTCGGCTCATCAGCGATCAGCAGCGACGGTTCGCAGGAAAATGCCAGGGCAATCATGATCCGTTGCCGCATCCCGCCGGACAGTTCGAAGGGATAGGCATCGAACACCTGCTCCGGATCGGCGATATGCATCTCCCGCAACAACGAAATAGCGCGTTCGCGCGCCTGTTTCGGGGACAGCGCCGTATGCGTGCTGACGACATCTGTAATTTGGCGGCCGACTCTCATGGTCGGATTCAGGGCCGTCATGGGCTCCTGGAAGATCATTGCCATATCGCTGCCGCGAATCTGGCGCATTTGCTTTTCCGATGCAGCGAGGATGTTTTTTCCGGATTTATGAATACTACCCTTGCGTACAACATAGCTGTGTTGCGGGATCAGACGCATGCTCATCATTGCGGTAACCGATTTTCCGGAGCCTGATTCGCCGACGACACCCACGATTTCACCTTGCTGCACCCGAATGGTCACACCGTTGAGCGCCCGCACGGCACCTCGGTAAATCGGAAATTCAATATGCAGATCAGCGATATCCAGCACAGGCGGGATCGTATCCTGCTGCGCTGCCGGCGCCGCAACGTGCCGCGCGGTATTGGACTGACTGTTCGGCGTCATTATTTCACCTTCTGTTTCGGGTCCAGCATATCACGAACACCGTCACCGACAAGATTGAAGCCAATGGCGGTAACCAGGATCGCAACACCGGGAAATGTGGAATACCACCATTGATCCAGCAGGAAATTACGTCCCGAGGCAATCATTGCCCCCCATTCGGCGGTGGGTTGCTGGGCGCCCAAACCGATAAATCCCAGTGCTGCGGCCATCAGGATGGCATTGCCGATATCCAGCGTCATTTGCACAATGACCGGCGGCAGCGCATTGCGCAAGACATGCCAGCGCACAATATGACTTCGGCCGGCGCCGAATGTCGTGGCAGCCTGTACATAGGCCATCTCGCGGATGCTCAGCGTCTGGCCCCGCGCCAAGCGTACATAGTAGGGAATACGCACGATCGTAATGGCGATCATTGCATTGAACAGGCTCGGCCCCAACGCAGCAGCCAGCGCCATTGTCAATACCAGCGACGGGACCGACAACACGATATCCATCGTGCGCATGATGATCCGGTCTACGCTTCGCCCTATCACACCCGAAAAACAGCCGATCACCGAGCCGATGGCGCTGGCCACGAACGCGACAAAAATGCCGACGCCAATGGATTGGCGCGCCCCGTACAAAACGCGACTGAACAGGTCCCGCCCGACTTCGTCGGTACCGAAAAAATGCGCAGCCGATGGTGGCAGCAGCCGATTGCCCAGGTCAATGGCATTCGGATCATGCGCGGTCAGCAATGGCGCCAGCAACGCGGCCAGACACATGAGAACAATCAGGACAAGGCCGAGCAGCATCATGGGACTCCGGCGCAACTGATACCAGAAATACGAGAGCGAGTAGGACAGATGCGAAGTTGCGGGAGTCACAGCCATCAGCCTGCATCCTTGATACGTGGGTCCAGCATACTGTACAACAGATCAACCAGCATGTTGAGCAGAACATAGACAAACGAGACCAGTACTGCGAACCCCATCACGGCTGGGAAATCCAGTGCCTGGATGGACTCGACCACGTACAGCCCCATACCGGGCCAGGCAAAGACGGTCTCGGTCAGCACGGCACCGTACAGCAGATCACCCATGGCCAGGCCCAGTACCGTCACAGACGGGATCAGGGCATTGGGAAGCGCATGGCCCAGGATAATTTTCCAGCGACCCAGTCCATAGGCTTGGGCGGTACGCACGTAATCTTCGGATAACTGCTCCAGCATGGAGGAGCGGATCTGCCGGGCCACCACGCCCAGATGAACGAAACTGAGCGTGAACGCCGGCAGTACCAGATGTTCAACAGCGCTGCGAAACAGATCCCAGTCTCCGGCAATGAGCGAATCGACCAGAAAAAAACCGGTGACGGTCGGCGGATCGCCCAGCAGACTATCGATACGGCCTCCGGACGGAAACCAGGACAAATGACCATAGAAAATAATCAGCAAACCCAGCCCCAGCCAGAATGCCGGCATCGAAATTCCCATGACAGCCAGGGTGCGCGCTAACTGATCAATCCAGGCGTTTTTGTACACTGCCGACAAAACGCCCAGGGGAATGCCCAGCAGCATGGAAAAAAGCAGCGCTACGATGGCCAGTTCCAGGGTGGCCGGAAAAAAAGCAAGCAGATCCTCCACAACCGGACGGCCCGTGCGGATGGAGGTACCCAGATCCGCATGCAACAGCCCTTTCAGATAGAGCCAGTACTGCTCGTAGAGCGGCAGATCCAGCCCCAGCTTCTGCCGGATACCGCTCACGATTTCTTCGGTCGCCCGATCACCGGCGATCAGCCGTGCCGGATCGCCTGGAATCAAATGAGAGACGATGAAAGTGATGACTGATACGCCCAGCATGACCAGAATAAGCCAGGGCAGGCGTTTAAGCAAAATCTGAAAAAACAAAACAGGCCCTTTCGGAATGGGTGCTGGCGTCTTGCGGCTGGCAAGAACGCACGTTCACCCGTTGGTCAACTCAGGACCGGTGTGCTTACGATGGTCGCGCAGCACACCAGCCGAGTTTTGACGGGTTGGCGTCAGTCTTTGGAAATATCCGCTACATTGTAGACATCGTGCAGCATAGGATTGTATGCATAACCCTTTACATTGTCGCGTAAACCCATTTGATTGCTGTGCTGGAACAAATAAACATACGCGTAATCTTTCACCACTTGCTTTTGCGCCTGCTGGTACAGATCGGTTCGCTTGGCCTGGTCGGTTTCCTGGGCAGCCTGACGCACCAGTTTGTCTACTTCAGGATTGGAATAGAACGAACGATTGCCTGGCAACCCTTGTTTGGACGAATCAAACCAGTAATTCATGAACATGAACGGGTCCGCAAAATCCGGAGACCAGTTGCCGATCGAAATGTCAAAGTCGCCTTTACCCAGTCGATCGCGCATGGTGGCATTGGCCAGTTTTTCCAGCTTCACTTTGACGCCGACAGCCTGAAGGCTGGCCTGCACCGACAGTGCAATAGGCTCCCAGTACGGTTCTTTGGTGGAGTACAGCAAGGTAAGCGGCTTGGCGGGCACTGCGCTGCCTATACTTTGCTTGGCAGCCGCCACATCGGTTTTGAACGCCGGTGCGGCATCGTCGTGCGCCCACATGCCCGCTGGGATGGGGCCGTTAAGCGGCTTTGCCTCGCCATTCATGATACCGTTGATGATGCCGTCGTAATCGACCGCCTGGGCAATCCCCTTGCGCAGTGCGACATTGGTTAACGGCCCGGTTTTGTTGTTCAGGTACAGATATGACACCAATAGCGACGGCACTTTCTTGAATACCACGCCACTGGCATTTTGCATGGCTTTGACCTGATCAGGTTGGATGCTGCCTACAATGTCCAGATCGCCATTCTGCAATTGCAGACGCCGCGCCGACGCTTCAGGCACGATTTTAAACGCGACTTTTTCCAGTGCGGGTTTCTGCCCGCCATAATGCGGGTTGCGCTCCAGGATCAGGCTCTGCCCCTTGTTCCATTTTGCCAGCTGATACGGCCCTGAACCGGCCGTATGTCCCGCCAGGTATTTGTCAGCACCGCCCGCCTGCTGCTCGACCGCCGGGTTGACAATGCCCGCGCCGTTGTTGGCCAGAATATTGAGAAACGGTGCAAAGGGCGTATCCAGCTTGAACTGGACCGTCAGAGGGTCCTTGACGGTGACCTGCAAGCCCGCAGGAAACGGTTCGGATGGGCCTTGCTTCATTTTCATGAGACGGTCAAAACTGTATTTGACCGCTTGCGCATTAACAGGGGTGCCGTCGCTGAACTTCTGCCCGTCATTCAGCGTGAACGTCCAGGTGAGTTTGTCGGCAGAGGTCGTCCAGTTTTTTGCCAGCTCCCCTTCCACTTCAGTTGAGCCGCCCGCCTTGTATTTGATCAGCCGCTGGTAGCTGGGATAGGTAATGGACCAGTCATTATTGTCCATGGTGACTGCGATATCCAGCATTTGCGGATCGGCGCTTTTGGAAATGACCAGCATGTTCTTGGGCGTGGCCGCGTGCGCCGCGACGCCGACAGACAATCCCAGGGTAGTGGCACAGGCCACCAGAAATGCGTTTTTCAAAAACGTACGGCGAACTGACATGGTAAGACTCCGGTAGATTGTCCTGACGACCGGCGCCTGCCCGATCAGCGCTGCGCAGGCATGCTGCGCCAGGGCATTACGGTAGGCAGGCATTGGCGACAATGACTGGAATGCAGCAAGCGCAATGGACACTTGACTTGCACATGAAGGACAAATCTTAGCAAATGTAATTGGAATAGGAAATAGTCATATATCCCTATACCAGAATCGCTATACCTGGCTGCGCCTCGCTACACCGAACTATACGGTGACCAGCGTACTTTCGATGATTGGGTAGGCGCCTGAGTCTGGCAACTCGTAATGCCACCATTCAGACTTGATGCCCCGAAATCCGGCATGCAGCATGATGCCCAGCAACAGCAGCCGGTTCTTCTGCACCGACGCGGGCAGGCCTGCATAATCGTGGTGCGACGCATCTTCCATGGCGTCAAAACCCGTACCCATATCCAGTTCAATCCCGTTTCCATCCAGCAAAGTGACATCCACTGCCGTGCCGCGCGAATGGTGCGATCCCAGCGACGGATCGGCAACGTACTGGGTATCGGGCAACGCCGACCAGAAGATATGCTGCGCTGCGGGCGGCCGGTAGCCATCGAAAACCTTGAGGGTATATCCGGCAGAACGGGCCAGTTGCGACGCCCTGAACAATACCGGCGCGGCATCCTTGTGCAATGCGCACTGGGCGGTCTGGTATACGATACGACCGGCGATGTTATTGCTGCCGGCATAGACCAGATCAATGACAACGCCATACTGCGCCTCATTGATGACTAGCAAATCCTGATCGGTCGTCCGGGTATCCATATGCTGAACCTGTGTGAAAAGTGAGGCAATATTGCTATTGCGTGATGCCGGCCACCGCACGCTTTACCCCGCTTGGCGGCCGGCAACCGGGGCGGTAGCAGCCAGCGCTTATCCATGCGCTTGGTTCCGCTGCCATGTCGCTATGCGTCGCTGGCAGGCGCCAGCGACTCGACCGCCTGCAGCAGGCGCACGATCAGCGCTTCGCGCTCCATATCCGATTGCATGGCCGGACTTGAACCCAACTCCTGTTCGTCCAGCAAGACAGTGACACTGTAATCGGGATTGCGGCGGAGAAGCTGGCGCAGATCCAGCGACAGCAGTTGCGCTGCAAACTGCCCGGCTTGTTTGGGCTCGGCATAAGCGCCCGACAACAGCAGCGTATCGCCATCGCCCGCAACAAGGCGGCTGCGGAAGGCGCCATCTTCATCGCGAAAACTGATAAACCGGGCTGTTTTGCCGCTTTTCTTTTTTGCTGGCGCCGCGGTTTTTACCCGCGCTCCATTGCGCAAACCCACGGCTTCGCGAATGTGCTGCATGAACGGAATGGCCAGCTTGCGCGCCTTGTCTGCGCCCGCCTGCAGAATATCTTCAATCCGCTGGGGGTTGTCCATCAGCGTGACATACTGCTCACGCATCGGCGCCACAATGGTTTCCAGATGCGTAGCCAGTTTTTTCTTGGCATCGCCCCAGCCCATGCCATCGGCCAGTTCGCGCCGGAAGGTGTCGCTGTCCTGGGGCGTGGCAAACGCCTTGTAAATCAGAAACAGATGGGACGCCTCGGCATCCTTGGCTTCGCCCGGCGCGCGCGAGTCGGTCACGATGCGCGCAATGGCGTTGGACAATGCCTTGGCGCCGCCTTCGAACAGCGGAATGGTGTTGTTGTAGCTCTTGGACATTTTACGGCCGTCCAGGCCTGGCAGCGTAGCCACATCTTCATCAATCTGCACATCGGGCAGCACGAAATAATCCCGGCCTGCCCCATACTGGTGATTAAAGCGCTGTGCAATATCGCGCGCCATTTCCAGATGCTGGATCTGGTCACGACCGACCGGTACGCGATTGGCGGTGAACATCAGGATATCGGCCGCCATCAGGATCGGATAAGAGAACAATCCCATGTTCACCCCGTCATCAGGCTCAACGCTGCGGGCCACATTCTGGTCAACCGAGGCCTTGTAGGCATGAGCGCGGTTCATCAAGCCCTTGGGGGTAATGCACGTGAGTATCCAGCTTAATTCCGGAATTTCCGGCACATCCGACTGCCGGTAGAAAGTGACTTTGTCGGGGTCGAGCCCTGCCGCAAGCCAGGTGGCGGCAATTTCAAGGCGCGAGCTGGCCACGCGCAGCGGATCATCGCATTTGATCAGCGCATGATAGTCGGCCAGAAAAAAGAAGGCATCCACATTGGGCTGGCGGCTGGCGGCAACAGCCGGCCGGATCGCGCCCGCATAGTTGCCCAGATGCGGTGTTCCTGAGGTGGTAATACCCGTTAATACGCGCACATTCCGGTTTGCGCCATTGGCTGGGGAAGTTTGTTCAGCACTCATATTCTGTTTCCAACTGCAATAATATTAAAGTTTCACCGACAATCGTCTTTCAGACTCAAGGTACTCCTTGGACTGCATTTCGGTAATACGGGATACGGTCCGGTGAAATTCATTAGCCAGCACACCTTCGGTATACAGTTCCTCGGGAGGGCATTCGGCCGACATGATCAGCTTGACATGATGATCATACAGGACATCGATCAGCCAGGTAAAACGCCGGGCCTCGGATGAATGCCGGGGCATCATGCGGGGCACGTCGGAAAGTATGATGGTCTGATAGCGATTGGCCAGTTCCAGATAGTCATTCTGCGATCGCGGTCCGCCGCACAGTTCCGCAAAACTGAACCATACCACCGATCCGGCAACCGCTACAGCCCGGATCACCCGGTTTTCGATATGCAAATCGGTATCCTGGGGCGCCGTTTCGGCCAGGCTGTCGAACGCTTGCTGCAACTGCGCCCGGGTATCCTCATTGAGCGGCGTCAGGTACATGCGCACCTGCTCCAGCGTCCGTTGACGATAATCGACACCCGTATCCACATTGACCACGTCCATGCGTTTCTGGATCAGGGCAATGGCCGGCAGGATCCGGTCACGGTGCAAGCCATCGGGATACAGGGTCGACGGCTCATAATTGGATGTCATGACAAAGGTGGTGCCATTATCAAACAGATTGAGCAGCAGCTTGTACAGGATCATGGCATCTGCAATATCCGAGACGTGGAACTCATCAAAACAGATCAACTTGTACTTGTCGCTGATGATTCGCGCCACCTCGTCCAGAGGATCGCTCTTGCCGCGCAGCGCCTGCAACTGATGGTGCACACTGCGCATGAATTCATGAAAATGGATTCGCGTCTTTTGTTCGACCTGAACCGTCATGAAAAAAGAATCCATCAGAAAACTTTTGCCACGGCCTACGCCACCCCACATATAAACACCACGCGGCGGCTCGGGCTTGCGGAAAAAACGCCGGAAGGGCTTACCCAACTCCTGCTGATAGGCAACCAGTTCGTCAGCAAACACCTGCAAGCGTGCGATGGCCCGCTGCTGGGCCTCGTCGGCCCGATAGCCACGCTCGGCAAGGGTCTTTTCGTAATATTGCAGTACGTTCATGAAGCAGGTCGATTCGAATCAATTCGGATGGATGGCAGAAGTTGCAGGGGGGCAATGGCGCGTCCTGCCTTTGCCGGCAGGCGGAGAGCGCCATACTGCAGGAACAGGCCGGGGTGCCGCTGGCACCCCGGGTTGTCCGATAGGGAACGATCAGGCTGACGGCTGGCGTCGGTCAAAACGGACGCCCTTGCCGTATTCAACATGGTGCTGCCGATCAGAAGTTCAGGGCGCGTTTATCAACGGCCAGTGCTGCTTCCTTCAGTGCTTCGGACAAGGTTGGGTGCGCATGGCAAATGCGCGCGATATCTTCAGCGGCGCCTTTGAACTCCATGATGGTGACCGCTTCGGCAATCAGTTCCGAAGCCATGGGGCCGACAATATGCACGCCCAGCACTTCGTCTGTCTTGGCGTCGGCAATGATCTTGGCAAAACCTGTCGTATCGCCCAAAGCGCGGGCGCGGCCGTTGGCCAGGAACGGAAAGCTGCCTGTGCGGATTTCACGTTTTTCTGCCTTCAATTGCTGTTCGGTCTTGCCAACCCATGCAATTTCCGGAGAGGTGTAGATCACCCAAGGGATGGTATCGAAATTGACATGACCATGCTGACCCGCAATGCGCTCGGCAACGGCAACGCCTTCTTCTTCGGCCTTGTGCGCCAGCATCGGACCGCGCACCACATCGCCCACCGCCCATACGTTTGGCAGATTTGTTTTGCACTCTTCGTTTACGCCGATGAACCCGCGCTCGTCCAGTTGCAGGCCGACACTGTCAGCATTCAGATTGCCGGTAAAGGGTACGCGGCCGATAGAGACAATCAGTTTGTCTACTGCAAGCGACTGTTCGGCGCCCTTGGCGTCGGTATACGGTACGGTGATCGTCTTGGCTGTGGATTTGATCTCGCCAATTTTGACGCCAGTTTCAATTTTCAGGCCCTGTTTGGCGAACGCCTTCTGCGCTTCCTTGGCAACCTGTACGTCGGCCGCAGCCAGAAATTCGGGCATGGCTTCCAGAATGGTCACTTCCGCGCCCAGGCGACGCCAGACACTACCCATTTCCAGACCGATCACACCGGCGCCGATCACGCCCAGTTTCTTGGGCACGCCGGCAATCCGCAGGGCCCCATCATTCGACAGAATCTGTTTTTCGTCAAACGGCAGGCCTGGCAACGCACGGGCAACCGAACCGGTTGCCACGATCACATGGGTCGCGGTCAGGCTTTCCGCTTTCTTGCCGGTGACGCTGATTTTCCAGCTGCCGTCTTCGGCCTTGCCATCAAACGCACCCACGCCGGAAAAGAACGTGACTTTATTCTTTTTGAACAAATACAGGATACCATCGTTGTTCTGTTTGACCACGGTGTCCTTGCGACCGATCAGGGTGTCCAGCTTAAGCTTGACGCTACCCACTTCAATACCGTGCTCGGCAAAATGGTGGTTGGCCTGTTCAAAATGCTCGGAAGATTGCAGCAAGGCTTTGGACGGAATGCAGCCGACATTGGTGCAGGTGCCGCCCGGCTTGGGATTGCCGGCATCATCAGTCCAGGCATCAATACACGCTACTTTCTTGCCCAGCTGCGCAGCACGGATGGCTGCAATATAGCCGCCAGGGCCGGCACCAATTACGACAACGTCAAATTGTGAAGACATAATTTTCTCTTGATTTCGATAGAGCAGATGCGCTAACGCATCCTATGAAAAACGCGCGCCCCGCGAAGGGGCGCATTCAAACTGCGTCGATTACAGTTCCAGCAGCAGGCGTTGCGGATCTTCCAGCGCCTCTTTCATGGCAACCAGGCCCAGCACCGCTTCGCGGCCGTCAATGATACGGTGATCGTATGACATGGCCAGGAAGTTGATCGGACGAATGACTACCTGACCATTCTCTACCACAGGACGATCCTTGGTGGCGTGTACGCCCAGGATGGCAGATTGCGGCGGGTTGATGATAGGGGTGGACAGCATGGAGCCAAAGACACCGCCGTTGGAAATGGAGAAGGTGCCGCCAGTCAGATCTTCCAGACTGATTTTGCCTTCGCGTGCTTTGACTCCGTAATCGGCAATGGTTTTTTCGATTTCGGCAAAAGACAACTGGTCTGCGTTGCGCACAATAGGCACCACCAGACCGCGCGGGCTGCTGACCGCGATACCAATATCAAAATAACCGTGGTAGATAATATCTTTGCCATCAACCGAGGCATTGAGCAGCGGATATTTTTTCAACGCGGCAACGGCAGCCTTGACGAAAAAGGACATGAAGCCCAGCTTCACGCCGTGCTCTTTTTCAAAGCGGTCTTTATAGGCATTGCGCAGATCAATCACGGCCTTCATGTTGACTTCGTTGAACGTCGTGAGAATGGCGTTTTCCTGCTGGGACTGGATCAGGCGCTCGGCAATACGCGCACGCAGACGGGTCATGGGCACGCGCTGTTCCGGCCGGCCGTCAAGAGACAGGCTGGTTGCGGCGCCGGCCGCTGCGGCGGGCGCTGGCGCTGCCGGTTTGGCTGAAGCGGCGGCGGCATCGGCCTTGGTCACACGACCATCACGACCAGAGCCTTCTACATCGCCAGCGGCAATGCCTTTTTCAGACAGAATTTTGCTGGCGGCAGGAGAAGCGACACCTGCACTGCCCTTGCTGGCTTCTGCGGCCTTGGCGGGCGCAGCTTCGGCCTTGGCAGGTTCGGCTGCAGCCGGCTGGGCGGCAGGAGCAGCAGCGGCAGCTTCAGGCGCAGCAGCACCGGCTTTTGCCTCGGTGTCAATTTTTGCCAGCACCTGGCCTGAAGTGACCGTGGCGCCGTCGCCCTGGGCGATTTCTGTCAACACGCCACTGGCCGGTGCAGGCACTTCCAGAACGACCTTGTCGGTTTCGACTTCGATCAGGGTTTCATCCTGAGTGACCGCTTCGCCTACTTTCTTTTTCCACTCAAGCAGGGACGCCTCTGAGATCGATTCGGAGAGCTGAGGAACTACAACGTCAATAATAGCCATTTTCGATAATCCGTAAAATTGTAATTAGACCGCT
>Ga0079224_100009981_pt1 | contig 13002 bp, 9 predicted proteins | sample Stecom2015_FD_80414 | JGI IMG/M metagenome (GOLD analysis project Ga0079224, IMG submission 80414) | Agricultural soil microbial communities from Utah to study Nitrogen management - Steer compost 2015 | ecosystem: Environmental > Terrestrial > Soil > Agricultural land | place: USA: Utah... | reverse complement strand
TCGTCCTGTCCGGAGGGCTGGCCGTCGGGGTCGGCGCGACGTGCGTCGCGACCGGCTACTACGTGGGCGCCCGACGCGAGCTGCTCAGCACGCTACAGCTGCGGGCGGAGACCGCCGAGCGGGAGCAGGCCGCCAAGGCGGAGGCCGCACGCCAGGCCGAGCGCACCCGCATCGCGCGTGAGATGCACGACGTGCTCGCCCACCGGATCTCGCTCGTCGCGATGCACGCCGGGGCGCTGGCCTACCGCACCGACCTCAGCCGGGAGGAGACCGCCGCGGCGGCCGGCGTCATCCGGGACAACGCCCACAGCGCGCTCACCGAGCTGCGGGAGGTGCTCGGGGTGCTCCGGGCAGGCCACGGAGCGGGTGCCGGCAGCCGGGAGGGCGACGCCCTCGCCGAGCCCCCGCAGCCGGTGCTCGAGCAGGTCGGTGAGCTGCTCGACGCGGCCCGGGCGACGGTCGAGGTCATGCTCGACGCCACCGGTCTGCCCGGCGGGTCCCTGGCGGAGGCGGCCGGGATGCCGGTCACGGTCTCCCGCACGGCCTACCGCGTGGTCCAGGAGGCACTGACGAACGCCTGCAAGCACGCCCCGGGCAGCGCCGTCGTCGTCCGCCTCGCCGGCGGCCCGGGTGGGCTGCTCACCGTCGAGGTGCACAACGACGTGCCGCCGGCGGGGAGCGTGGCGACCCCGGCCGCACCCGGGGCCGGGCTCGGGCTGGTCGGGCTGGCGGAGCGCGTGGAGCTCGCCGGGGGAGTGCTCGAGCACGGACCTGGATCCGACGGCTGCTTCGCGGTGCGGGTCTGGCTGCCCTGGGAGGAGGAGTGACGGTGGCACCGGTCCGGGTGGTCGTGGTGGACGACGACGGCCTCGTCCGCGCGGGGCTCCGGCTCATCCTCGGCGGGAGCGACACCGTCGACGTCGTCGGGGAGGCGGCCGACGGGCACGAGGCGCTCACCGTCGTGGAGCGGGAGCGCCCTGACGTGGTCCTCATGGACATCCGGATGCCCGGCCTCGACGGCCTGGCCGCCACCCGCCGCCTCGCCGAGCGCGGCTCGACGGCACGGGTCCTCGTACTGACCACCTTCGACACCGACGAGATGGTCCTCACCGCCCTGCGCCACGGCGCGGCCGGGTTCCTCCTCAAGGACACCCCGCCGCCCGACCTCGTGGAGGCTGTGGTCCGGGCCGCCCGCGGGGAGCCGATGCTCTCGCCGAGCGTCACCGCGCAGGTGATCAGCGCCGCCACCCGGGACCGGGGCAACCCCCGGGAGCGTTCCGCCCGCGAGCGGGTCGCGCGGCTCACCGACCGGGAGCGGGAGGTGGCCGTGGCCATCGGCCGCGGGCTGTCGAACGCGGAGATCGCGGCCGAGCTGTACCTCGGGCTGGCCACCGTGAAGACCCACATCGGCCGCGTCCTCACCAAGCTCGAGGCGAGCAACCGGGTGCAGATCGCGCTGTGCGTCCACGACGCAGGCCTGCTGTGACGCGGCGAGGCCGTTCGCGCCGGACCGCCACGGCAGGGAACAATGGCGGGCGTGACCGAACCCGATGACCGCACGACCACCTGGGACGACGAGGAGCAGCGCGCCGCAGCACTGCGGGCCGGCCTGGAGGACTACGTCCTGGACGAGGACGACGCAGCGCTCCTCGCCGCCGCCGACGCCGCCCCCGGCGCGGAGGTGCCCGAGGCGCCACTGCCGGTGCTCGCCGTCGTCGGCCGCCCGAACGTGGGCAAGTCGACCCTCGTCAACCGGATCCTCGGCCGGCGTGAGGCGGTGGTGCAGGACGTCCCCGGTGTCACCCGTGACCGCGTGAGCTACCCCGCGGAGTGGGCCGGACGCCGCTTCACGCTCGTCGACACCGGCGGGTGGGAGCACGACGCGCGCGGACTGCAGGCGCGGGTCGCCGACCAGGCCGAGGTTGCCGTCGCGATGGCCGACGCCGTGCTGTTCGTCGTCGACGCCACTGTGGGGCCCACGAGCACCGACGAGCAGGTGGTGCGGCTCCTGCGGCAGTCCGGCAAGCCGGTGATCCTCGTGGCGAACAAGGTCGACTCCCCGATGCAGGAGTCCGACGCCGCCGAACTGTGGTCCCTCGGGCTGGGGCAGCCGTGGCCGGTCTCCGCTCTGCACGGCCGCGGCTCGGGCGACGTGCTCGACGCCGCGATGGAGGTGCTGCCGGAGGTCTCCCAGGTGGCCTCCCCGCTGCCGGAGGGCGGGCCGCGGCGGGTGGCGCTCGTCGGACGGCCCAACGTCGGCAAGTCGAGCCTGCTCAACGCGCTCGCCCGGCAGGAGCGCGTGGTGGTCGACGACGTCGCCGGCACCACCCGCGACCCGGTCGACGAGCTCGTCGTGCTGGGCGACCGGCCCTGGTGGTTCGTCGACACCGCCGGCATCCGCCGGCGCGTGCACCAGACCAAGGGGGCCGACTTCTATGCCTCCCTGCGCACCCAGGCGGCGCTGGAGAAGGCGGAGGTCGCCATCGTCCTCGTCGACGCCTCCCAGCCGCTGACCGAGCAGGACGTCCGGGTGGTCCAGCAGGTGGTGGACGCCGGGCGGGCGCTCGTCATCGCCTACAACAAATGGGACCTCATGGACGAGGACAAGCGGTTCCAGCTCGAGCGGTCGATCGACAAGGACCTCGGGCAGCTGCAGTGGGCACCGCGGGTCAACGTCTCCGCCAAGACGCGCTGGCACGTCGATCGGCTGGTCAAGGCGCTGGACACCGCGCTCGAGGGCTGGGACACCCGCATCTCCACCGGGCGGCTCAACGCCTTCCTCGGGGAGCTCACCGCAGCACACCCGCACCCGGTACGCGGGGGCAAGCAGCCGCGCATCCTCTTCGCCACCCAGGCCGACACCCGCCCGCCGCGCTTCGTCCTCTTCGCCACCGGGTTCATCGAGCACGGGTACCGGCGGTTCATCGAGCGCCGGCTGCGGGAAACCTTCGGCTTCGCCGGCACGCCGGTCGAGATCAGCGTGCGCGTCCGGGAGAAGCGCCGCCGCTGATGGACCGGCGCCACGTGCTGCTGCGGTGGGGGCTGCCGCGTGACCCCCGCGCGAGCGAGCACGTGCTCGGGTTCGTCCTCACCACGGTGGCGACCATCGTCGTCACCCGGGGCTACCTCCAGCTCACCGGCTTCCCCCAGATCGGCGGGGAGACGCTGCACGTCGCCCACGTCCTGTGGGGCGGCCTGTTCATGGCGGTGGCGATGGTCCTGCTGCTGTCCTTCGCCGGGCCGGTCGTCCGCCCGCCCGCTGCGTTCCTCGGCGGGATCGGGTTCGGGCTGTTCATCGACGAGGTTGGCAAGTTCCTCACCCAGGACAACGACTACTTCTTCCAGCCCGCGCCGATGATCATGTACCTCACGCTCGTCGTGCTCATGATCGGCGCCGACGCGTTGCACGGCCGCCGGCCGCTCCACCCGAGCGAGCGGCTGGCCGCAGCCGCCGACCACGCCGTCGCGGGCCTCGCGGGAGGGCTGAGCCCGCACCGGCGGGAGGTAGCCCTCGACCTGCTGCGGCAGGGCAGAGGCGGCCGTGGTGAGGCGGAGGTCGAGGCGCTGCTCGCCGTCGTGCCGGAGGACCACAGCGAGCTGCCCGACCCCCTCGAGCTGGCGGCGCGCAAGGTGCGCGGGCTGCTGGGCCGGGTGGTCCGGGGGTCGTGGACGCCGGCCGTCGCCGGTGGGCTGCTCGTGCTCGCCGTCGGCAGTGCGCTCGTGGTGGCGGTGCTGCAGGACGAGCCGCGGTGGGCGCGGTGGTTGGTGGCCGGGTCGTCGACGGCGGCCGTCGCCGTCGCCACGTGGGGTTTCCGGACGCTCGGGCGCAACCGGTACCAGGCGTTCCAGGTGCTGCGCCGGGCGTTGCTGCTCGTCCTGCTCGTCACGCTCGTCGGGCTGTACCGGCTGGCGCCGTGGGAGGCGACCGCGGTCATGGTCGTCGCGCTGCTGGCGCTCGGTGTGGTGGCCGCCGAGAAGGTCCGGCTCGAGCAGGCGGGCGAGGGGGCCGCGCACTGAGCGGGCCGGTACCACGTGGCGCGTGGTGACGCAGCACCAGGCGGAGGGAGCGCCTGGTGCTGCGCGCGGTGTGACGCCACGCACAGGGGTGTCGCGGAGTACGGTCGGGGCCCGAACCTGCGGTATCCTCGTTCAGGTTCGTTCGCGAGCCAGACGGGCTGTGGCGCAGTTTGGTAGCGCACTTGACTGGGGGTCAAGGGGTCGTGGGTTCAAATCCCGCCAGCCCGACGGAATAGCCCAGGTGAGAGCAGGTTTCTCGCCTGGGCTTCGTCGTCCGCGTCGGAGGGTTTACGCGGACCGTGCCAGACTGCCACGCGCACCGCCGCGGTGACCTTGAAGTGGTCTGTTGCGAAGCGCCGGGACACAGCCGGGACACGAACGCCGTGTCGGGCTCGCGAACGGATCACGCACCGCCGCACCCGCCCGTTCCGACCACAAACCAACGGCAAGGTCGAACGCTTCAACCGCACCCTCGCCGCCGAATGGGCCTATGCACGGCCCTACCGATCCGAGACCGAACGCGAAGCCGCCTACGCGACCTGGCTCCATCACTACAATCACCACCGACCCCGTACCGGACTCGCAGGCTCAACCCCCACCCAACGCGTTCACAACCTCACGGGGAAGAACAGCTAGTCGGGATCATTTCTGCCGGGGGCGGTCATGCCTTCGAGGGCGGATTCGAGGCAGTGGATGCCGTCGGTGCAGATGACCCATTCCTGCTGCCAGTAGTTGAACAGCCCCTCCTCGGTGAGCACGAGTTCCCCCGCGCATCCACCGGTCAATCTCCTCCGGCTTGCACTCGTTGGGCATCCCCGTCGAGCTCCGCTTGCTCCGCCCAGGACAAGCCGGCGACGCTCAAGATGACCTTGGCGACGATGGCCCCCGCGTCCTGGGTCTCGAGGCGGAGCCCGCGCAGCACGGAGCGCGCCGTTTCCTCGATGAGGAAGGCGAGCACCTCTGGCGTCATGTCTTGGCGGAAGACGCCCGACCGGACTCCGTCGTTGGTGATCTCGCGGACGCGACGCCGCAGTGGCTCGAGAGCGCGAGCGGTGTCGGTGACGTGGTGGTCGTCGAGCGCGATGTTCGCCAGGGCGCGCACCGTCGAGACTTCGTGCCACAGGCGCACGGCCATGCGGGCAAGGGCGATGCGCGGGTCGATGTCTTCTGTGGCCTCGGCGATGAGGTTGAAGCGTTCCGCGCCGATGGCGATGACTTCGCGCAGCAGGCTTTCACGGTTGGCGAAGTGCCCGTAGAGCGCACGCCGGGACAGGCCCGCCGTGTGTGCGATCGCGTCCAGCGAGGCGTGCGGATTCTCGGCGAGAACCGCCTGTGCGGCGCGGAGCAGTGCTTCGTGGTTGGTGGCGGCGTCGCGACGGCGGGCGCGTGGTGGCGGCGTGGCGCTCGGCGACGGAGAGCCCTGTGTGGGCATGTGAACGCTCATATCGACACTCACATCAGCTTCGTCGACTCGAGAGCCTGAGTCAGGCCACGGTTGTAGGCCACCAGCGGACGTCGCAGGACGAGCCCGAGGAGGAGTGCGGGAAGCACGAACAGGGCAAGCATCCCGAGCGCGATCCAGAAATCGGCTGCATAAACGCCCGCGATGGCCGATCGCATGGCTCCGATCGCGTATGTCGCGGGAAGGAACGGACTGATGTTCTGGAACCACTCCGGCACGAGCTCTAGAGGATACGCTCCTCCCGAACCAGAGATCTGGATGACCAGCAGCAGCACGGACAGGGCTTTCCCCGCGTTGCCGAAGGCGACCACCAGCGTGTAGACGATGAGCGTGAACACGAGTGACGTGACCCAACCCGCCAGGATCATCAGAACCGGATGCGCAGGTTCGATCTTGACGAAGAGGATGAGCCCGAGCGTGACGAGCGTGCTCTGCGCGAGGCCGACGAGCGCGAAGATGCCGTATCTTCCGAGGTACTTCCGCGTCGGCGTGAGTTCGGCACGGTCGGGAAGCGTCTCGCCGTTGACGTCGACGCGGATCGCCACCGTCATCAGCAGGGCGCCCACCCACAGGGCGAGGATCGTGTACAGCGGAGCCATGGCCGCGCCGAAGCTCTCGACGGGGAACACGGCGATGCGGTCGACGCGTACGGGGTCGGCCAGCGACGCGGCGAGGACACCAGGATCGGAGCCGATGATCTCGCTGAGCTCACTCAGATCGCCGGTGTCGGCCGCGTCGCCCAGTGCCCGTTCGATCTCGTCGAATCTGTCGGCAGTGTCGTCGAGCGAGTCGGAGAGCCCCTCCGTCACGGTCTTCGCGCGGTTCATCGTCGAGAGCACCGAATCGGATGCACCCGAAAGACTCGATGACATCTCGTCGATGTCCGAACGCAGCGCGGAGATGTCGGATGCGATGTCTCCCAGTGTCGACGACAGCTGGTCCAGCTGCGGCTTCAACCCGTTCGTGTAGGCGCTCTGCGCGTCCCCGATCGCGCTCTGCGCGTCCGCGATCGCCTCCTTGGTCTCCTGATGGGAGCTCTGCGCGGACTCGTTTCCCTCCCCGACGTCGCGCGCGGCCTCTTCGAGCCGGTCGTGCACGGCCTGCTGACGCGCGATCGCGTCGTCGAGCGCGTCGATGACCGCGTCGAGGCTGCCCTGTGCGGATTCCGGCAGAGTGGGCGCGACGTCCGTCTCGAGGGTGTCGCGGAGGGACTCGTACCGGTCGACCTGGTCCTGTACGCGATCGGCGAGGGTCTCGAGCACCGTCACACGCTCTCCGCTGAGCGTGTCGAGTTCGGAGTAGAGGTCGTCGATGCGATCCCCCACCGTGTCATAGCTCGCCGCCGTCGCCGAGAGGGCTTGCGTCACCGACTGCGTCGCGGTGCCCAGCGTCGATCCGAGCGCGTCGACGGCCTCGCTCCCGCTGCCGACGGCGTTCGACGTGTCGTCGAACGCTTCGCCGGCGCCATCGACGAGACTCGACGCACTGTTCACTACCGGAATGCTCGACTCGATCAGCGTCGTGAACATGTCCGCCGTCTGCGCGCTGGAACGCAGCTGCGTGGACACGTTCGCGACGCGCGCTTCCAGGCGGGTGAGAGCAGCCTGGGTATCCGCGTCCGTGAGGTAGTCGGAGACCGACGAGAGCAGGCCCAGGGCGATCTCGCTGAGCGTCTGCGTGAACGTCTCGGCGATCAGGGACGAGACCCCCTCCGCGCCCTGCTCGGTGATCTTCGGAGCCAACGCGTTCTTCTTCTCGTTGGTGAACAGCGCGATGTCCGTGTGATCCGCCCCATCGACGTAGAACGTCATCATGTCGGTGCTGAACGACGGCGGGAGGACGATCGCCGCGTAGTAGTCGCCCGACCTGGTTCCGTCGATCGCATCCTCTTCGTCGGTGATGACCCAGTCGAGGTCGTCGTTCGCCCGCAACGCCGACAGCACCTGTTCGCCGACGTTGATGCGGATGGGCACGAGGTCACTCTCGTATCCCTCGTCGGTGCTCGCGACGGCGACCTTCAGATTGCTCGTGTTGTCGAACGGATCCCAGGTCGCGATCACGTTGAACCAGGTGAAGAGCGAAGGTATGACGACGAGGCCGAAGATGACGATACCGGCCATCACGTTCCGGGTCGCATGACGCACGTCGCGGAGCGTCAGGTCGAAGATGTCTCTCACGCGCGCTCCTCGCCTTCGTCGGCGGGGTCGGTCTCGTCCTGCTCGTCGACCACATCGAGTTCGGTCGTCTCCGCGTCCGGATCCGGCTCGTCCCGTTCGGCGGGCTCGTCGAGGGTGAAGATCTCGTCGAGCAGATCGGCCTCCTCGTCCGGCCCCGCGGGGGCATCTCCCTTATCGAGCTCGTCGATCTCGTCGATCTCGACCGTCTGCGCGGGCGCATCGATCCTCGTCGTCTGCGCCGATGTCTGCGCCGAGTCCTCCGAGAGGCCGCCGGCGTCCCCGGCGAGGACGACCTCTCGCAGCTCGGCATCCTCCAGAGCCGCAACCGCGTAGGCCTGGGCGAAGCTCTGCTTGGCGTACTCGATGGCGACGAGGAACCCGATGACGAGCAGGCACCACAGGCTCCACAGCCCCAGTAGAAGCGCCTTGGCCTCCGGGAACTGCCATGCGACGACCGCCAGCAGCAGTATGCCCGCAAGACCCACGACAAGCGTTAACCGCAACAGCGTCGGATAGTGCCGGGTGAACGGCCGGGCCCGGCGTGCGAGCTCGTCGCGGTACTCCCGACGGTTCGACAGCGCGTGGATCACCTGGCTCAGGCGGTAACCGGTTCCGGTGACTTGCACCTTCTCACCGATCAGGAGGTCGGTCGAGGCGATCTCCTTGTTGAACAGGATGTGGAGGTTGGCCAGGCGACGCCTCAACACGAGGCCGAGCAGGAACGCGAGGGCGACGAACACCGCGAGCGCGCCCATGAACCGCCAGTAGTGGTTGCCGTAGAAGCCCGCGATCGTCTCGCGCATGGCATCGATGCCGTACGAGAAGGGCAGAAGGGGATAGATGGCTCTGAAGAAGTCCGGCATCATCTCGATCGGATACAGGCCCGACGCACCGGGAATCTGCATGATCACCAGCAGGATGCACAGCCCCCGACCGACATGCCCGAAGGCGACGCACAGGGCGTAGATGATGCTCACGTAGGCCAGTCCGATCAGCACGGCCGTGCCGACGAACGCAACAGCGCTCGCCGTTTGCACACCGATAATGAGATTGCCGATCGAGACGATCAACGCCTGGGCGACGGCGAGCATTGCGAACAGACCGAAACGCCCCAGATAGGCCTCGCGCACGCTCACGCCTTCGACGCCCTCGGTGTCGACCTCAATCTTGAAGATCACCATGAGCACGAAGGAGCCGATCCACAGCGAGAGGTTCGTGAAGAGGGCCGCCATCGCGGATCCGTATGACGACACCGGGAAGAGGATCTGCTCATCGACCTCGACCGGCGAGGCGATGAACTGCGCGATGTCGTCGGGGTCCAGACCGGTGAGGGTGCTCAACGCCCCCAACTCCGACGCGGCGACGAGCGCCTCGACGTCGGTGCGCGCCGTCTGAACGCTCGACTCGATGTTCGCGATGTCGTCGTCGAAGCTGCCGAGCGCCACCGAGGTCGACGCCAGCTGTGCATCGACCCCGAGCAGCAGTTCCCCCGCCTGCGCCAGCACCCGACGCTGCGACCCGACGGCGGCCGAGAACTCGCCGGCGCTCTCCGACAACTGCGACATCGCGCTGTTGAGCGCGGGCAGGTTCTCGGTGAGCGCTACGCGCAGGTCGACGGCGGCCGACTGCGTGTCCTGCATGGCGCCGTCCACGGCATCCGCGGCCGCTTGAAGCGCCTGAACGGTCTCGGCCGCGCTGGAGCTGAGCTGAGACAGTTCTGAGAGGAGCTGTTGATCGGCCGCGTTGCGCTCTTCCAGGGCCTCGATCACACCGGACAGCCGCTCCGCCGTGTCCGGATCGAGGTCTGCGTCGTCGAGAACCGTCCGCAATTCGGCGATCGCCGCCTCGTTCGACTCCAGAACCCCCTGCAGATCCTCGATTGCGGCTTCCACCCGCACACCCGCGGCGTCGAGGCTCTGAGTCAGCTGCGTGACCGAGGTGTTCCCGCTCGACGAGGCGTCTGCGAGCAGAGTCGTTCCCTGCAGGTACGCGGCCGTCGCTGCGTCTGTGAAGTCGATCACCTGGGTCCGCGCCTCCGCGATGATCCCCTGCGTCTCGTCGATCGCCTGCTGCACGTCTCCCAGCGTCGCGTCGATGTCGCCCAGCGTTCGCCGGGTCGACGAGAGGGACTCGCGGGACGAGTCGATCCCCTGCTGCAGATCGTCGATGCTCTCCCGTACGGAGGCGAGTCTCTGCGCCGTGCTGTCGAAGGTGTTCAGTGCACGATCCTGTGCGTTCAGCAGTCGCTGCTGCGCATCGTCGCCGGCGTCCCTGACCGCCTCGCTCGCGGCGGACGCGACCTCTTCGGCGAAGGCGGACGTGATCTGCCTGTCCAGCTCCGTGGCCCCGACGTCGGTGATCTTCGGCGCGATAGCGCTGGATTTCTCGTTGACGTAGTACTGCAGCGCCGGTTGGGTGAAATCACCGGTCGTGATGCTGAGGAGGTCCTCGCTGAAGCCTGCTGGGATGACGATCGCCGCATACGCGTCGCCGCGCTGGACTGCCTCGAGGGCTTCCTCGTCGGTCATGAAGTCCCAGCCGAGATCGTCGTTCCCCCTGAGCTGCTCCTCGACCTGATCCCCGATATTGACAGCACCTGTCAGATCGGACGTCGCGCCCTCATCGAGGTTCGCCACGGCGACGCTGACGTTCTCCGTGTTCGAATACGGGTCCCAGAAGGCGCTGATGTTGAACCACGCGTACAGCGCCGGGGTGATGAGAACCCCGATCACGATGATCCACGCCTTGCGTACGCGGGCGAGTCGGCCGACGTCGCGCGCGAACACCTGCCAACTTCTCTTCACTCGAACATTGTACATGCAACCTGCACATCACTGTGCACTATGAGGGGCTGCGGCCTCGCCCGCCGATCTTCGAAAGGCTCCTCGGACGTGCCTGCACGCAGTCGCCCTATCGGGAGGCCGCCGTCCTCACACGCAGCCGCACCGGTCGCTCACCAGATGGAGAGGAACAGGTGCGGCTGGGGCACAGCTACAAACCGTGCCCGGGCGGGGTCGCCCGGGGATCAGGCGAGAGCGTCGTCCTCCCTCGCACGCTGCACCGTGTCGGCGAGCTCCGGAACAAGGCCGAAGTCGGTGAGGAGCTGTCCGATCTGCGTGTGGTCAAGGCGCTTGATGACGCGGTTCCCGACGAACTTCGGGCCAGGCAGTTCCACGGTCTCACCGTCGCGCAGCCGCGCTGTCGCCTTCAGCAGGAACCGCAGATCGTACGTGGAGTTGAACACCTCGGGTACCCCGCGGTCGATCCCCAGCAGCTGGTAGGCGGCTTCCATGCCGGTGCGCACCGAGTACTCGGTCGTGAAGATCGTGTCCCTGGTGGTCTCGGCGAACTGGCCGATGAAGGCGAAGTTCACCGCGCCCTCAGGTACCACGTCGGGACGGTCGCCGACCTGGCAGGGCGTGAAGAACGACGTCACATACGGCATCATCACCGGCACCGTCCGTGCGCCCTCCGCGGCCAGCCGCGGGATGTCCGACTCGGGGACCCCGATGTGGTACAACCACTCCTGCGCGATCTCCTCGCCCGTCGACTCCTGGATCGTCTTGCCGGTGTAGACACGCCCGGCTCGCGGTCAACGCTGGACGCACCTGGTGCGAGCTCGTGCTCGATACCTACGGCGATCCGGCAGCGCCGTGGCGGCGCACTCCTAATACATCCGCAAGATCCGCCTGATCGTCGACTCACTCACGCCGTACAGCTCCATCAGCTCGCGTCGGGTCGTCCCGCTGGCAAACAGGCGTCGTGCCTCGGTCTTCTGCTCGTCGCTGAGGGCTGCACGCTTCGCCTGGACAGTGAGGTCGAATCCTGCGCGGCGGAGCGTGTCGCGAACGGTGTTACGGCGTACGTTGTACCGCTCGGCAAGCTCGTACGTCGAGGCGCCGGCTTCGTAGTCCTCGATCAGGAGCTTGACGACCGAGCGATGCAGCGCGTTGTGCTGGAGGAGCGGGCGGTCGTCTGGCGCCCGTGTCGAGTCGCGGGCGGTGGCCAAGAGTTCGGCCAGTTCCGCCGTCTTGCGCCCTTGTTGGCAGTAGTTTCGCAGCAGCCCGACAGATGTCCTGAGGCCCGGACCGCAGAGCGGTCCGGGCCTTTCGCATGTCACGCCGGGTGCGGGGGCACGCCACGGCACATGGTCGCCCTGAGGTGCGGACGGGTGTCCGGCGAGCCTGCGGGTCAGGGGGCGCCGGGGCGGATAGCCATCACGAACGACCGGCGGTACCGGGGGCCGTCAGCGGCGCAACGGGCAATGTCGGTGGTCGTATGTAGCGTGGATCACATGGACGCAGCGACCCGGGACGGCACCCAGCAGGCGGCGGAGCAGACCGCCGCCGGGCCGGTGCCCGGGGCCGTGCCGGCTGCAGGGCTGCCGGCCACGGCTGTGACCGTCCGGGAGCTGGCCCGATGGCGGGAGGCGCTGGCGGAGATCGACCGGGACGTCACGGACGCCGAGCGGGTCGACCAGCTCCGGGCGTTGGAGGAGCTGAAGGCCGCGGCCGCTGCCGCGCAGGCGCGCATCGCTGTCGACCTCGACGTCTCGCAACGTGAGGAACAGGCCCGAGCCGGCCTGCCCGCCCGCGAGCGGGGTAAGGGAGTCGGTGCCCAGGTTGCGCTCGCCCGTCGCGAGTCACCGCACCGCGGCGGCCGCCTCCTGGGGCTGGCGAAGGCCCTCGTCCGGGAGATGCCGCACACCCACGCCGCGCTGACGGCGGGGGTGATCAGCGAGTGGCGGGCGACCATCCTGGTCCGTGAGTCGGCGACGCTGACGCTGGAGGACCGGAGGGCGTTCGACGTCGAGGTCGCCGCGGACCGGACAGAGCTCGAACGGCTGGGCGACCGGCAGCTCACCGCCCGGGCCAAGCAGGTGGCCTACCGCCTCGACGCCGAGTCGGTGGTCCGCCGGGCCCGGCGCGCGGAGGGGGAGCGGTGCGTCACGCTGCGCCCGGCGCCGGACACGATGAGCTACCTCACCGGCCTGCTCCCGGTGGCACAGGGCGTGGCCGTGCTGGCCGCCCTGACCCGGGCGGCCGACGCCGCCCGCGCCCAGGGTGATCCGCGCAGCCGCGGGCAGGTCATGGCCGACACCCTCGTCGAGCGTGTCACCGGGCAGTCCACGGCCGACGCCACACCCGTCGAGATCCAGCTCGTCATGACCGACCGCACCCTCCTGCGGGGCGACGGCGAGCCCGCCGTGGTCCCCGGGTACGGGCCCGTCCCCGCCGGTTGGGCACGGCGGCTCGTCGGCGACCGCCTCGGCGGCCGGCAGGCCGACCACAGCACCGAGCTCTGGCTGCGCCGACTGTTCACCAGCCCCACCACAGGGCAGCTGGT
>Ga0079224_100009980_pt1 | contig 13002 bp, 10 predicted proteins | sample Stecom2015_FD_80414 | JGI IMG/M metagenome (GOLD analysis project Ga0079224, IMG submission 80414) | Agricultural soil microbial communities from Utah to study Nitrogen management - Steer compost 2015 | ecosystem: Environmental > Terrestrial > Soil > Agricultural land | place: USA: Utah... | reverse complement strand
GTGTCGGCGGTGTTGCGGAAGCTCCAGCTGTCCAACCGTTACGAGCTCACCCGGTGGGCCGCTGACCGCCGGCTGGTGTAGCCGACGACCGAACGTGCTCCATGACGACCAGATCGCTGTTGTCGCCGGTGCGCGCCCAACCGGACGGGACCGTCCGGGACACGACGAAGCCTTCGGACTCGTAGAGGCCGCGGGCGCGGACGTTCGTCGCCTTCACGTCGAGCCAGAGCCGAGTGGCCGAATGACGCTCGTAGGCACGCTCGATGGCCGCGCGGATCAGCAACCGGCCGATGCCCTGACCGCGCAGGTGCTCCGCGACGACGATCCGGCGGATCTCGAGCACACGCGCCGGGTCCATGAGCCCGGCCAGGACGACGAATCCGACCAGCCCGGCCGGAGATTCGATCAGCAGGTGCTCACGGTCGGGATCGGCGAAGCCTCGGCGGTGCCATTCCAGGCCGGTCTCGCCCAGCCACGGAGTCGTCTCGGGCGTGCTCTCCAGCTTCGCGATGGCCTCGAGGTCGGTGATGTCTCCGCGACGGGTGCTGTACACGAGGCTGACCATAGTCCGCCTCCCTTAATTACGACGGTTCGTAGTAGAGTGCTGCCCCGGCCGAGTCTGGTGGAAGGTGATCATGGAATTCGTCTACAACCTCGTGCTCGTTCTGCATTTCGTCGGCCTGGCCAGCCTGATCGGCGGCGCCATGGTCCAATTATCGGCCCGCGGCGGGCGAACCATCAACGCCGCCATGGTGCACGGCGCGTTGACTCAAGTCGTCACGGGCGTGGCGATGGCGGCCATGGGTGGCGGCATCGACTCGCTCGGTATCGACGTCAATCATGCCAAGCTCGGCACCAAATTGGTGATCGTTCTCGTGGTGACGGTGCTGTGCTGGCTGAATCGCCGAAAGCCGACCGTTCCCGACGGACTGTTCTTCGCGGTGTTCGGCTTGAGTGTCGCCAACGTCGCCATCGCGGTGTTCTGGACCTGAGCACCCCGATCGTCCAGCGGTTCCTCTCGCTGTGCGCACGTGAGTCACCGGAGCGCCGGATGAGCGGTGCTCACGCGGCGTGCGACCACCTTCCGCCGGAGTCGTCAGGCCGCGGGACTCTGTCGGTCCACCGGCATAGGCTTGGTCTTCGATGAGCGCACTTTCCGACGATCTCTCCTTGCCCGCGGCCGAGTCGCCGGACCGGCCGACGTCCCGCCGTGGCAGCGGTGACCCCGAGGCCTACCTCGAGGGGCTCAACCCGCCGCAGCGCCAAGCCGTCACTCATGCCGGCAGCCCACTGCTTATCGTGGCGGGCGCGGGTTCGGGCAAGACGCGGGTGCTGACCCGGCGGATCGCCTACCTGCTGGGTGCGCGCGACGTCCATCCCGGCTCCATCTTGGCCATCACCTTCACCAACAAGGCCGCCGGCGAGATGAAGGAGCGCGTCACCGAACTCGTCGGCCGGCGCGCCCAGGTCATGTGGGTGTCCACGTTCCACTCCGCCTGCGTGCGCATCCTGCGGCGCGAGGCGAAACGGTTCGGTTACACGTCGTCGTTCTCCATCTACGACCAAGCCGACGCCCAGCGGCTGATGACCCTCGTCTGCCGCGAACTCGATCTCGACCCGCGCCGGTACCCGCCGCGGCAGTTCAGCCACGCCGTCAGCAACTTCAAGAACGAGCTCGTCGATTACGAGACCGCGCTCGCCAAGGCCGACAACCATCACCAGCGCATGGTGGCCGAGGCCTATGAGCTCTACCAGCGGCGCCTGACCGAGGCCAACGCCTTCGACTTCGACGACCTCATCATGACCACCGTCCACCTGTTGCAGGCCTTCCCCGAGGTCGCCGAGCATTACCGGCGGCGGTTCCGGCACGTGCTGGTCGACGAGTACCAGGACACCAACCACGCCCAGTACGAGCTCGTCCGCGAACTGGTCGGCGTGCGGCCGAGCCCGGCGTCCGGCGATACCGGCGCCGCGGGTGACCAACCGGTCGTCGAGCCCGCCGAGCTGTGCGTCGTCGGCGACGCCGATCAGTCCATCTACGCCTTCCGGGGCGCCACCATCCGCAACATCCTGCAGTTCGAGACGGACTACCCCGACGCCGAAGTCATTCTGCTCGAGCAGAACTACCGCTCCACGCAGACCATCCTGTCCGCGGCCAACGCCGTCATCTCACGCAACCCCGGTCGCAAGCCCAAGCGGTTGTGGAGCGACGGCGGACCGGGCGCCAAGATCGTCGGATACGTCGCCGACGACGAGCACGCCGAGGCGCAGTTCGTCGCCGACGAGATCGACCGGCTCAGCGACGAAGGTCTCGCCAAACCCGGCGACATCGCGGTGTTCTACCGCACGAATGCGCAGTCGCGCGTGCTCGAAGAGATCTTCGTGCGCGTCGGCCTGCCGTATCGGGTCGTGGGCGGTACGCGCTTCTACGAGCGGCGCGAGGTCCGCGATGCGCTCGCCTACCTGCGCTTCCTGGCCAACCCCGAAGACACCGTGTCGCTGCGGCGCATCCTCAACGTCCCCAAGCGCGGCATCGGCGACCGGGCCGAGGCGATGGTGGAGGCGCTGGCCCAGCGCGACGGCGTCACGTTCTGGCAGGCGCTGCGGCGCGCGGCCGACGCGCCGGGTATCGCGTCCCGGTCGGTCAACGCCATCGAAGCGTTCGTCAGCATGATGGACGAGCTGCGCGCCATGGTCGAGAACGACTCGGGTCCGGCTCAGATCCTCGAAGCCGCACTGGACCGTACCGGCTATCTGGCCGAACTGTCCGAGTCCGACGACCCACAGGACGAGACCAGGGTCGACAACCTCCGTGAGCTCGTGGCCGTGGCCGGGGAGTACGAAGCCGGCGAGGAGTCCGAGCAGACGCTGACCGGATTCCTCGAGCAGGTCAGTCTGGTTGCCGATGCTGACGAGATTCCCGAGGGCGACGACCACGAGGGCGTCGTCACCCTCATGACCCTGCACACGGCGAAGGGGCTGGAGTTCCCCGTCGTCTTCCTCACCGGCCTCGAGGACGGCGTCTTCCCGCACCAGCGGTCGCTCGGCGGCGACACCCACGAGCTCGAAGAGGAACGCCGGCTGGCCTACGTGGGCATCACCCGGGCGCGCGAACGCCTGTACCTGTCGCGTGCGGTGGTGCGCAGCGCGTTCGGTTCGCCCAGCCACAATCCGGCGTCTCGGTTCCTCCCTGAGATCCCCGACGAGCTCATCGACTGGCAGCGCACCGAAGCCGACCAGACGAAGTGGTACACGCCACCGCCGCCGCGGCGTCGTCCCGCCGGCGGTTCCCAGACCCGCCCGGTGCCGGCGCTGAGCGCCGGCGACCGGGTGAATCACGACGCGTTCGGACTCGGCACGGTCGTCGCCACATCCGGCAGTGGTGAGCACGCGCAGGCCACGGTGGATTTCGGCGAGTCGGGGCTGAAGACGTTGCTGTTGCGCTACGCCCCGGTCGAGAAGATCTGACGATCGACGCATCGACGTACGGATGCCGCTGATCCCTGCCCGCGCCGTCGGTCGGGGGACGTGCCCGGTACCGGGCCCGGTTTGTCCGCCTGTGATCCGGCCATCGCCTCAGTCAGCGGGCGACCGCCGTGCGTCTCATTATCAGAGACGTCAGGTGCTCGCGCTTCGCTCCAACCTTCAAGATCGATATCAGGGCGGATGACAAGGAGTGGCGTCTTGACGACGGAGATCGGAACGCCGGCACGGGTGCTGCTCGTGGGCAAGCGGGTTCGTGTACTCGACGAGCTCGGCACGGCGTTGCGCGCGGCGGGCATGGTTGTGCGTGAAGAGACCGACATCGACCGCGCGACGTCCGGGATCGACGGGTCGTCGGTCGACATCCTGGCGCTGGGGCGCACGATCAGCGGAGCCAAGCGAGAGCGCATCGTGGGCGCGCTGCGCGGCCAGAACCCCGCGTTGCGGGTGGTCGACGGGTTGGCGCCGATCCCTGAGCTCATGGTCGCCCAGGTCCAAGAGGTGGTCTCGGCTCCCGACCGCGATGCGCGCATCGTCGGCGCCGGTGCGTACGAGCGGTCGGACAACAGCATCGTCGTCATCCTGCGCCGTGATGCGCACCTCGACGTCACCCTGTTCCGGCTGGATCCCATGTACCGCGTGCATCGAACTGACGTCTACACCGGTCCGCTGGCTCAGGGACGCCAGCGGCTGCCGCTGGGGCGCCGGGTCGGCCGGGGTGAGCGCTTCCTCGTCGTCCACGCCGACCACGAGACGACGGTGCATCCGCTGGGCTGACGCGAAGACCGCCCGCCTGGCTGTGGATGTGGACAATGTCACTCGCCGCGAGCCGCGCCGGACCTGCGGTGTCGTTAACGTGGGGGCGTGACCAGGCATACGGAGTCCGGCCTGCCCATCGAGGCGGTGTACGGCCCGCACACGCGCCTGCGCGGGCCCGAGAGCGACTGGCTGGGCGAGCCGGGTTCGTACCCGTTCACCCGAGGCATCTATCCGACGATGTACACCGGCCGCCCGTGGACGATGCGGCAGTACGCCGGCTTCGGCACGGCTGAGGAGTCCAACCGCCGCTACCATCAGCTCGTCGAGGCCGGCACCGGCGGACTGTCGGTCGCCTTCGATCTGCCCACGCAGATGGGCCACGACTCCGACGCTGCGCAGGCCGCCGGCGAGGTCGGCAAGGTCGGCGTGGCCATCGACTCGCTCGACGACATGCGGCGGCTGTTCCACGGCATCCCGTTGGCCGACGTGTCGACGTCGATGACCATCAACGCCCCGGCCGCCGTCTTGCTGCTGTTGTACCAACTGGTGGGCGCCGACCAAGGGGTGGCGGGCGAGCAACTGTCGGGGACGATCCAGAACGACGTGCTCAAGGAGTACGTGGCCCGCGGCACCTACATCTTCCCGCCCGCGGCGTCGTTGCGGTTGGCCAGTGACATCTTCGCCTACTGCAAGACCGAACTGCCGCGCTGGAACTCCATCTCGATCTCCGGGTACCACATGGCCGAGGCCGGAGCCACGCCTGCGCAGGAAATCGCGTTCACGCTGGCCAACGCGCGCGAGTACGTACGCGCGGCGCTCGCCGCGGGGCTCGACGTCGACGAGTTCGCGCCCCGTCTGTCGTTCTTCTTCGTCGCGCGCACGACGCTGCTGGAGGAGGTCGCGAAATTCCGTGCCGCCCGGCGCATCTGGGCGCAGGTGATGCGCGATGAGTTCGGGGCGCAGAACCCGAAGTCGCAGATGCTGCGTTTTCACACCCAGACCGCCGGTGTGCAGCTCACCGCGCAGCAACCCGAGGTGAACATGGCGAGGGTGACCGTCCAGGCGCTGGCCGCCGTGCTGGGTGGCACCCAGTCGCTGCACACCAATGCCTACGACGAGGCGATCGCGCTGCCCACCGAGAAAGCGGCCCGGCTGGCGCTGCGAACCCAGCAGGTGCTCGCCTACGAGACCGACGTCGCCCGCACTGTCGACCCGTTCGCCGGTTCGTACGCCGTCGAGGCGCTCACCGACGACATCGAAGCCGCCATTCGGGCGTTGATGGAGCAGGTGGAAGACCTCGGCGGTGCGGTCGCGGCCATCGAGCGGGGCTTCCAGAAGCGCGAGATCGAGCAGTCCGCCTACGACGTGGCCACCCAGATCGACAGCGGCGAGCGCACCGTGGTCGGCGTCAACGCGTTCACCGACAACGGCGACGAGCCGTACGAGCCGCTGCGCGTCGACCCAGCCCTGGAAGCAGCCCAGGCCGCTCGCCTGGCGACGCTGCGGGCCGAGCGCGACTCCGGCGCCGTGGAACAGGCGTTGGACGACCTACGGGCGGCGGCGAGCGGGCGCGACAACGTCTTGTACCCGATGCGGGCGGCGCTGGCCGCGCGCGCCACCATCGGCGAGGTGTGCGACGCGCTGCGCGCGGTGTGGGGAACCTACTCACCGCCGGCCGGGCTGTGACCTCCCGCCGTCGCCGAGGTGGTTGACGACGACGGTGAGATTGCCGCGGCATGTCTAAGATGAGCGCCGGCCGGGCGTGAACACGGTGAGCAAAGGACTGATCAGTAGTGGCACGTGCAGCGCATGTCGTGGTGGCTGGGGTGTTCCTGGTGCTTGCCGGGTGTTCCTCGGCTCAGGACGAACCGGCGGGTCTGACGGGATCACCTTCTGCTGCGACCGACGTTGATCCGGCGGGTACCGCGGCACCGACGGACGGCCCTGACGAGTCCGCTCCGACGTCGTCCGAACCGTCGAACGAACCGAACCCGTCGTTCACGCAGCCGTTCGTGCCAGGCGAGCCGAGCGTCATCGAACTACCCGATCAGTTGCCGATCGACATCCCAGCCGACGCCACCGACGAGGAGCGTGCCGTGCTGGAGGCGACCGGACGGTTCATGGCCAGCTGGGACGCTGTTCTGTTCGGCGCCGGTGAGGACGAGTCCGGCATTCACGAGACCGCCACCGGCGAGCAGCTCGAGCGCCTGATCGACCTCGGCGTGAAGGTGGTCATGCAGCGCACCGTGACCGTCGGGGAGTCCACCGTGATCGACCTCGTCGACGTCTCGGTTGACGGCGACACCGCCCAGGTGGACATGTGCATCACCATGCGGGACTGGGTCACCTACACCGACGGCGAACCCGAAGAACTCGACGAGCTGGAGCGCCAGGTGGTGACGATGGTTCGTGCAGATGACACCTGGAAGGCATCGGATTCGAAGCCGATGGACGCTTCGTCCTGTTCGTGAACTGTGCGGTGAATATCGGGAGCCGATCATGCTAAGTTGCCCCCGCTGGAGTGTGAGAAGACTCGAACGGGGTTGATATCGCCATGCGCCGGAAGGCCCGTTTCGCTACATCGACGTTCACCGGAGTGCTCGCGGTCGCGATGCTCGCGTCGGCGCCGGCCACCGCGCGCGACGGTGACGGCGGGGAGATCGACGGGGGCAACAACGGCGGTGGCTACGAGATCGGCGTCCAGGTCGAGGTCAGTGGCGACGGCTCGCCGGGCGGCGGTGGCTGGGTCGAGGTGTACCTGGAGCCGGTGTGCTGGTGGGAGCCGATCCCGAGCGATATCGCACTCGGTAAGCCGCCAGTTGACGCGACCGATCCCGAGTCGGTGTACGAGTGGTACAAGGAGATCTATCCGCAGATCGGCGGAAGCTTTGCCGTTGGCCGGCTCGCCTTCCCGGACGAGCAAGTGTTCAAAGACGCCATCAAGCGTGAAAAGGCTGGCGAGGACCTCACCTGGTACCGGATCGAAGGGGAGGACGTCAAGCCGTGTTCTCCGAAAGTGGTTGAGGTGCCCGAGTATTACGGCGGTGAAGTCGCGGTCGTCTACGCCCCGTTCGCTGCCGGTGAGCCGCCGGCGCCGGAGATCGACCCGGAGACGCTGGCGATCGAGGCTCGGGAACTGATGGTCATCGACGAGCCCGAGGTCGACCGCAACCCGAAGATCACCACCGGCCCGGTGAACGCGACATTCGTCAACATCCCCACCTGGTTCTGGGTCACCGACCCGGAGATGGTCGGTGGGGCCGAGGGCACCCGGACCATCCGTGCCGAAGTCGTCGGGTCCGACGTCTGGGCCGAGGTCACGGCTGAGACCGGCGGTCTGTCCGTCGCCTACCCCGGCGGTTCGCAGATGTGCCCGCCGGAAGTCGCGCTGCGGGAGTGGCAACCAGGAGCCCAAGACACGTCCGGCTGCACGGTGTCGTTCTCGCGGGCCTCGGTCGCCTACCCGGACGGCTACCCGGTGACCGCCTCCACTCAATGGAGCGCCACGTGGGAGGGCCGGACCAGCTCCGGTGAATCCGTCGGCGGCGACCTCGACCCGCTGCAGCGCTCCACCACCGTGAACGTGCCTGTGGCCGAGATCCAGTCGGTGGTCGGCGGCCGCTGAACACGCGGGTGACCTGGTGTGACTCGCGTCGGTAGGGCGCAGTACGACAGCGAGTTGGTCACAGGTGTGTCTCGGCTGCTCAGCCGCTGTTCTTATGGCGAGACGCGGGGTTAACCTACGGCTTTACGTCGTGTGTCCCGGGGGCCTGGAGGATTCGCAATGAAAACAAGCTTTCGTCTCGCCACCGCTGTGTGCGCTACTGCGTTGGTGATCACAGCCTGCGGCGAGGCGCCGGAGGAATCCGATGAGGCCGCGGACGGCGGCGGCGACTTCCTGGGCTGCATGGTCTCCGACGCTGGTGGTATCGACGACAAGTCGTTCAACGAGACGTCCTACAACGGTCTGGTCGCCGCTGAAGAGAGCGGAGTCGTCTCGGACATCAAGTTCGCCGAATCGCAGAGCGATGCCGACTACACCCCGAACGTCAATGCCATGGTCGCCGACGACTGCGGCATCATCGTCACCGTCGGCTTCCTGCTCGCCGACGCGACCGAGGAGGCGGCCAACGCCAACCCGGACGAGCAGTTCGCCATCGTCGACTTCCAGTACAAGGACGAGAACGGCGAAGTGTACGAGATCGACAACGTCAAGCCGCTGGTGTTCAACACCCACGAGGCCGCTTTCCTCGCCGGCTACGCCGCGGCCAGCTACACCAAGAGCGGCAAGGTCGGCACGTGGGGCGGGGCGAAGATCCCCACGGTCACCATCTTCATGGACGGCTTCTACGACGGCGTGATGTACCACAACGAGCAGAAGGGCACCAACGTCGAGGTCCTGGGGTGGAACAAGGAGTCGCAGCAGGGTCAGTTCGTCGGCGACTTCGACAACGACGGCCTGGCCAAGCAGATCAGCGACAACCTGATCAGTCAGGGCGCCGACGTGTTGCACCCGGTGGCCGGGCCGCTGGCCGCCAGCGCCGGAACGGCTGCGCAGGAAGCCGGCGACGTCGCGGTCATCTGGGCCGACTCCGACGGCTTCGAGTCCGCGCCGGAGTTCTCCGACGTCATCCTGACCAGCGTGATGAAGGGCATGGACGTCGCCGTCGAGACCGCCGTCGGTGAAGCGGCCGACGGGTCGTTCACGAACGAGCCCTACATCGGGACCCTCGAGAACGAGGGCGTGAGCCTCGCGCCGTTCCACGACTTCGACGACCAGATCTCGCAGGAGACCAAGGACGAGCTCGACGAGATCCGCGAGCAGATCATCTCCGGTGACCTCGTGGTCGAGTCGCCGGCCGCCTTCTGACTCTCGCGTCACGAGGAGGGGCGGTCCCCGGCTTGAAGCTCGAGTTGCGTGGCATCACCAAGCGCTTCGGCTCTCTGGTGGCCAACGACGCCATCGACCTGACGGTCGACCAAGGTGAGATCCACTGCCTGCTGGGTGAGAACGGTGCCGGCAAGAGCACGCTGATGAACGTGCTCTACGGCCTGTACCAGCCCGATGCCGGCTCCATCATGGTCGACGGCAAGGCCGTGACGTTCGACGGCCCGAGCGATGCGATGGCCGCCGGCATCGGCATGGTGCATCAGCACTTCATGCTGGTGCCGGTGTTCACCGTGGCCGAGAACGTCATGCTCGGCCAGGAACACGTCGGCGCCGGCGGGCTGCTCGACATGGAGGCGGCCCGCCGCGACGTCACCGAGATCTCCGAGCGGTACGGCTTCCATGTCGACCCCGACGCGACGGTCGAAGACCTTCCCGTCGGGGTCCAGCAGCGGGTCGAGATCATCAAGGCCCTGGTCCGCAAGGCTGACGTGCTCATCCTGGACGAGCCGACCGCCGTGCTCACGCCCCAGGAGACCGACGAGCTGATCGCCATCATGCGCCAGCTCAAGGCCGATGGCACCTCCATCGTGTTCATCACGCACAAATTGCGTGAGGTCCGGGCCATCGCCGATCGCATCACGGTGATCCGCCGCGGTGCCGTGGTCGGCCAGGCCGAGCCCACCGCGCCCGACAGCGAGCTGGCGTCGATGATGGTCGGGCGCTCGGTCAGCCTCACCGTCGACAAGGCGCCGGCTGAACCCGGAGAAGCGGAATTCGTCGTCGACGACCTCACGGTGGTCGACGAGCGTGGCCAGGTGGTGGTCGACCACGTGTCGTTCGACGTCCGGGCCGGCGAGATCGTCGCCGTCGCCGGGGTTCAGGGCAATGGCCAGACCGAGCTCGTGGAGTCCATCCTCGGGTTGGCGCCGAACGTCGCAGGCTCCGTGCGGCTACGCGGCGAAGAGCTGATCGGGCGCGACGTCGACGGCGTGTTGCGCGCCGGCGTCGGCTACGTGCCCGAGGACCGCACGGTCGACGGCCTGGTGCCGAGCTTCTCGGTGGCCGAGAACCTCGTGCTCGACCTGTACCGGCAGCCTCCGTTCGCCAAGGGTCTCTCGCTGAGCGGGTCGGCGGTGCGAGCCAATGCCGAGCGCCAGGTCGAGCAGTTCGACATTCGCACCCCCAGTGTCACCGCACCGGCCGAAACACTCTCGGGCGGCAATCAGCAGAAGGTCGTCGTGGCGCGCGAGCTGTCGCGCCCGCTCAAGCTGTTCATCGCCGCCCAGCCGACCCGCGGGCTCGACGTCGGATCGATCGAGTTCGTGCATCGGCGCATCGTCCACGAACGTGACCAAGGCGTGCCGGTGCTCATCGTGTCGACCGAGCTCGACGAGATCAGCGCCTTGGCCGATCGCATCGTCGTCATGTACCGAGGCTCCATCGTCGGCATCGTGCCTGGCGACACCGATCGCGACGCGCTCGGACTGATGATGGCCGGGATCGCGCCGGAGAAAGCGGATCGGGAGGCGAAAGCGCACCCCACCGTCATCGAGAGCCTCGACGGTGGAGAATCGGGAAGCGGAGCCGTGACATGAGTGAAAGCCGGCAGGCACCGGTGTCCGCGGAGGCTCCGGGCGAGCCGCCGCCCGCGGAGTCGTGGTCGCAGCGCTTCATCAGAGAACTGACCACCGGCAGCGCGATGGTGACGTTCCTGGCCGTCGTCCTGGCGTTGGCGATCGGGGCCGTGCTGATCGCGGTGTCCGACCCCGAGGTGCAGGAGCGCGCCGGATACTTCTTCAGCCGCCCCAGCGACACGCTGTCCGCGGCATGGGAGTCGGTCAGTGACGCCTACGCGGCGCTGTTCACCGGCTCGATCATCGACTTCGGCGAGTACACCATCGGCCGGGCGCTGCGCCCGTTCGCCGAGACCCTGACCAACGCCGCGCCACTGATCGCCGCCGGGCTCGGCTTCGGGCTCGCCTTCCGGGCGGGGCTGTTCAACATCGGTGGCGAGGGCCAGATCATCGTCGGTGCGATCTTCGCCGGGTACGTCGGGTTCGGCATGGACCTGCCGATCGGGATCCACCTCGTGCTCGGCGTCCTCGCCGGTCTCGTGGGCGGTGCCCTGTGGGGCGGCATCGTCGGTGTGCTCAAAGCGCGCACCGGTGCTCACGAGGTCATCGTGACGATCATGTTGAACTACGTCGCCCGGTTCCTCATCGCGTTCCTGCTGACCACGTCGGTCTTCCAGCGAGCTGGTGCGTCCAACCCGGTCAGCCCGGTGGTGCAGGACAGCGGTCGGCTGCCCGTGCTCTTCGACAGCACCCGCCTGCACCTCGGATTCATCATCGTGCTGCTGGCGGCGGCGTTCGTCTGGTGGCTGCTCTCTCGCAGCACCATCGGGTTCGAACTTCGAGCGGTGGGGGCCAATCCCCACGCCGCCCGGACCGCCGGAATGTCGGTCAGCCGGGCGTACATCCTCGTCATGCTCATCGCGGGGTCGCTGTCCGGGCTGGCCGGCGTGATGCAGGTCCTCGGCACCGAGCGTTACCTCACCACGGGGATTTCTGCCGGCCTCGGCTTCGACGCCATCACCGTCGCGCTGCTCGGGCGAACCAACCCGTGGGGCACCGTCGCCGCGGGCCTGCTGTTCGGGGCGCTGCGCGCCGGCGGTGTGACGATGCAGGCGGGCACCGGCACACCCATCGACATCATCCTGGTGATCCAGTCGTTGATCGTGCTGTTCATCGCCGCACCGCCGCTGGTGCGAGCCGTGTTCCGGGTCAAAGTCCGCGACATGGGACCAGCGCTTGAGACGTCGAAGGGGTGGGGCGCATGAGCACCGCTACCGCAACCGCCGTCGAGCCGGCCCCGGAAACCACCGTCCTGCGGCGCAGCTGGAAGGCTCCCATCTGGTTCGCCGTGTTCGCCGCCGTCGCGGTGATCTTCTTCGGCATCTTGGGTGAGTGGGGCGATACCAGCACGTTCGGGTTGTCCACGTCGTCGGACGCCTGGGAGATCGAGCCCGTCGGGGTGGCCTCCGGTCCGGTCGGGCTGGCGTTGTCACTGCTGTGTGCGGCGATCGCCGTTTATGCGTTCGTGCTCGTGGGGCGCGATCGTCCGGTACCGATCTACCTGACAGCGCTCTACGGCGTCGCGTTCGTGCTCGCCTTCCTGGTGTGGGCCGTCGCCGGCGAGCAGGTGTCGTTGACGAACCTGCTCCAGGGCTCCCTGGCGCTGTCGGTGCCGCTGGTGTTCGGCGCGATGTCGGGGGTGCTGTGCGAGCGCGCCGGCGTCATCAACATCGCCATCGAAGGCCAGTTGCTGGCCGGAGCGTTCCTGTCCGCGGTCGTCGCCAGCCTGACCGGCAACCTGTACGCCGGGCTGCTCGCGGCTGTCGTGGCCGGCCTGCTCGTCGGGTTCGTGCTGGCCGTGTTCACCATCACCTACGTCGTCAACCAGATCATCGTCGGCGTCGTCATCAACGTGCTCGTCCTGGGCGCGACGAACTTCCTCTACAGCCAGCTACTCGCCCCCGAGGGCGCCACATGGAACTCGCCGGGACGCTTGTCGCGGATCGAACTGCCGATACTCAGCGACATCCCCGTCATCGGCCCGGTGCTGTTCGACCAGACGATCATCGTCTACCTCATGTACGTCGCCGTGGCCCTGATCCACGTGGCGCTGTTCCACAGCCGGTGGGGCCTGCGGGTGCGGGCCGTGGGTGAGCACCCGAAGGCCGCTGACACCCTCGGCATCCAGGTGAACCGCACTCGCTTCCGCAACGTGCTGCTGGGCGGGATGGTCGCGGGGTTCGGTGGCTCGTTCTTCACTCTGGGCAACGTCGGCTCGTTCAGCCAGGAGATGTC
>Ga0079224_100009979_pt1 | contig 13002 bp, 14 predicted proteins | sample Stecom2015_FD_80414 | JGI IMG/M metagenome (GOLD analysis project Ga0079224, IMG submission 80414) | Agricultural soil microbial communities from Utah to study Nitrogen management - Steer compost 2015 | ecosystem: Environmental > Terrestrial > Soil > Agricultural land | place: USA: Utah... | reverse complement strand
GGCCCGGCGCGGCATCGGGCGGAGCGGAACGCTGATCGCTTGGCCAGCGAGGACCGCCTCGCCGTCGGCCGTGCGGAGCCCGGAATAGAACGTTTCCACGGTCCGGAGCTCGCCCGCCGTGAGGCAGCCGTCCACCTGCCCGTTGCCACAGGCGAGCGTCGCGAGCTCGAGCCCGCATTGCCGAGGGTCGTTCAGGAAACCCTCCCCGAGCGTATCGCACTCGCGCATCACCGCATCGTTGACGAGCGCGGCCGCGTCCGCGTCGAGCGCCTCGTCCGGATGCCGTGCCAGCCGCACGGCGAGCGCCACCGCCGCCGTGTGCATCCGCACGTGGCGGTTCGCCAGTGCGCCCGCGATGATCCCGTCGAAATCTCCCGGATACCGCTGCGCCGCCATGACGCCCTGCCGGCCGCCGGTCGAGCAGCCTTTGAAATAGGAGTAGTCGATCGGCCCGCCGTAGAACGCCTGAATCACCCGCTTCGCCTTGACCGCCATGTCGTGCACCGCTCGGTAGGCGAAATCGACGAGCTTGTCGGGCTCGCCGAGCGCGAACAGTCCGTTCGGGCCGTCGGCGGCCGAGTGGCCCGTGTCGGTCGCGGTCGTCGCGTAGCCGCGCCGGAGCGCCTCCTGCATGTCGTCGTAGCCCTGGATCTCGCCGGCCCAGCCGCCGTTGCCCACGGCGAGGAACTTGCCGTTCCAGTTGTCGAGCGGCATCCAGAGCTCGACGGAAATATCGGAACGCGGCGTCGGCCGAAGGCGCATCGTCACGCGACAGTGCGCCGGCAGTGGATCGGCGGCACCCGCGTCGCGCGTCCCGGCGCGCGGCGAGCGCCGAGGCGGCGTGAACGTGCCGGCCGGCACGGTCTCGGCCGTCACGACCGTTGCGCGCTCGAGCTGGAAATCGACGAGCGCCTCGCACGCCGACCCGATCGCCGGGGCGACGGCCAGCTGCGCCAAGAGGAGCGTTACGAGCATCCGCGCAGTCCCGAGAGCGCGTTCCGGTGCGCTTCTCTCCAATATAGGCGCACCGGCCGCTACCGGCCAGCACCGCCCGGCCGAGCGACGCGCTATAGTCGGGCCCATGCTCGCCGCACGCGCACCTTCGCGCCCGGGGCTCGCGTTCGCGCTCGCACTCGGCGCAGCACTCCTCGGCGGCGCCGATCCGGCCGGCGCACAGACGTTCGCCGAACAGCGCGCTCGCCTCGTCCGCGAGATCGAGCGAGACGTCCGCGCGACCGCGCGCTACACGGGGATGACTCGCCTCGATCGCGAGGTGCTTCGTGCGATCGGCGAGGTGCCGCGCCACGAGTTCGTGCCGCCGGATTTGCGCGACTTCGCGTACGAGAACCGGCCGCTGCCGATCGGCTACGAGCAGACGATCTCCCAGCCCTACATCGTCGCGCTGATGACGGCGCTCGCCCGTGTCGACGGCGACTCGACGGTGCTCGAGGTCGGCACGGGGTCCGGCTATCAGGCCGCGGTGCTCGCGGAGATCGCGGCCGAGGTCTACACGATCGAGATCGTCGAGCCGCTCGGCAGGCAGGCCCGCGAGACGCTCGCGCGGCTCGGTTACGACAACGTGCACGTGCGGATCGGCGACGGCTATGCGGGCTGGCCGGAGCACGCACCGTTCGATGCGATCGTCGTGACGGCCGCGCCCGAGCACGTGCCGCAGCCGCTGATCGAGCAGCTCGCGCCCGGCGGGCGGCTCGTGATTCCGGTCGGCGATCAGCGCGGTGCGCAGACGCTCGAGGTGCACGAGAAGACGGCGGACGGCGAAGTCGTGCGCACCGAGGTGCTGCCGGTCAGGTTCGTGCCGCTCGTGCGGTGAGCGGGCGCGGCTATCTGCGGACCAGCTCCACCTCGAAGAGCTGCGGCCAGTTCTTGCCGGTCAGGAAGAGCCGGCGCGCCTGCGCGTCGTAGGCGATCCCGTTCAGCACGTCGTCGCGGCCGCGCCGGGACTGCGGATACAGGTTGCCTGCCTCGATCCAGCCGACGACCGCGCCGTCCGCGGGCGAGATCCGGGCGATCCGGTCCTCGTACCAGACGTTGGCCCAGATTTCGCCGTCGATGTACTCGAGCTCGTTCAGGCGGGTGACGGGCTGGCCGCCGTCGCGCACGGCGATCTCGCGCACGACCGCGAAGCCGTTCGGATCGAGAAACTTCAGCGTCGCCGAGCCGTCGCTCATGATCAGGAGCTCGCCGTCGTGCGTGAGGCCCCAGCCCTCTCCGCGGTACGTGAAGGTCTCGATCACGTCGAACGTCTCGACGTCGTAGACGATGCCGACCTGATTCTGCCAGGTGAGCTGATAGAGCCGATCGCCGAGGATCGTGATGCCCTCGCCGAAGAAATTGCTCGCGAGGCGCCGCTGCTGCTCGACCCGGCCGGTCTCGAGATCCACCCGGCGCACGGTCGATGCGCCGTACTGCCCCGTGCCCTCGTACAGGCGTCCGTCGTGCACGACGAGCCCTTGCGTGAATGCGGCTGGGTCATGCGGATGGGCGGCGATCACCGCGACGTCCCAGACCTTCGGCCCGCCGCCGACGCTGCGCTGCGCCCATGCGGCAAGGGCTGCCGCGGCGATGATGGCCGCGCCGGCGAACGCCCAGCGCATCGTCGATCCCTTCTTCATTGCAGCCTGCGGCCGTGCGGCTTCGAGCCGGGATGCACCTTTTAGCCCGCGCGCGCGCCGCCTGGCAAGCGCCGTTGAAATGCGGCCCGGGAGGGGTAAGCTCGAACGAAAGAGGAACGACCGCAATGAACCCGTTCGAGCAGATCAAGCGAGGCCTATTCGACACCTGGGAATCCGTCGCCGCCGGTTGGCACGAGCTCTGGCAGCGTGCGGGCACCGCCCTCACCCGGTTCCAGCCGTCGGCGCCGCCGGACGAGACGCCGGTCGAGGCGCGCGTGCGCCGCGACTCCTCGCCGTGGGCGATCCTTGCGGCCGAGGTCCGCGAGGACGAGGATGCCGTCGAAGTCTGCCTCGAGGTGCCCGGCATGGAATCGCAGGACTTCGAGATCGAAGTCGTCGGCGATCAGCTCGTCGTGCGCGGCGAGAAGCGCATCGAGCGGCGCGAGCGCCACGCCGAGTACTCGCTCACGGAGCGGGCCTACGGGCGCTTCGAGCGGCGCATCCGGCTCCCTGCCGCAGTCGACGATTCCGCCGCGACCGCGAGCTACAAGCGCGGGCTCCTGCGCGTGCGCCTGCCGAAGCTCGTGCGCACGTCGGCGAAGCAGAAGATCAGGGTGGAGTAGCGTCGGCGACGGCGCCTTCCTGAAGCTCGATCAGCACGATTTGCCCGAGCGGGATCAGGTACCGCGGGCCGCCGCTCGGCCAGCGCTCGACCAGGCAATCGGAGAGCAGCTTCCAGTTCAGCAGACGCACCCGATTGCGGTCGACGAGACCGACGCCGATGTGCGGCTTCGGGTCCATCGCCTCGAGACGGGCGAGCTCTTTGCGCAGAGATTCTTCCTGCATCGTACCTCGACAGAGCAACGCGGCCCGGAAAGGGACGCTAGAGCATACAGCGCAGCGGCCGAGACGCGTACGTGCACCCCCGCTTCGCCTCCTTGAACGCCCCTGGGCGCTCTCCTAACATCGTTTCGAGGCGCGGCCGCCGGAGGCCGCCCGACCCGAGCGCCCGCCCCGAGAGGAGCACGACGATGAGCGACGAACGACGAGACGACGCCGAGCGCTGCGACCGGCGTTCACTGCTCGTGGGAGCCGGACGGGCCGCTGCCGCGGGGATCGCCGCCACGGTCGCCGGCGCGGGTCCCAACGTGGCGCGCGCGGCCGAGAGCGAGGTCGGCCAGGAGTGCATGACGATCGTCTACGAGAACGGCCCGGACGTGCGCTTCGATTTCGACTACTACGAGAGCACGCACATGCCGCGGATCATGCGCGCGTACGGCAGCTCGATCAGCCGGTTCGAGCTGCGGCGCGGACTGCCGGGCGCGGACGGCTCCCCGCCGCGCTACATCGCGACGATCACGATCTGGATCGCGGATCCCGAGGCGTTCGACAGGGCGGCCGCCGAGCATCAGGCGGGATTGCGGGCCGACGTCTCGAAGTTCACGAACGCCCCGTTGCTCGCACAACGGGACCGCATCGTCGGCATCGCCACCGGCTGACGTGACCGCGCGGCGGGTCGCCGTCGCCGCAATCGCGGCATCAGCGCTGCTCGGCGGCACGCTCGCGCTGGCGCAAGGGTTCGGCCGGCGCCTTCTCCGGATCCAGCAGAACGAGCCTCCCGCGACCGAGCTCGTCGTCGCGCGCTGGCGATTCGGCACGAACGGCTGGTTCGGGCACTCCGGCTGGTCGCACAACTACCCGCGGTCCGATCGCAACCTGAACGCGTTCCTTGCGCAGACGACTCGGATCGACGTCGACACCCTCTCCTACCGCATCGTCGACCTCGCGAGCGACGAGGTGTTCCTCTATCCGTTCGCGTACGTCTCGGAGCCGGGCGAGATGGAGCTCACCGAGCAGGAGGTGCGCAATCTGCGCGAGTTCATCGAGCGCGGCGGGTTCATCCTGATGGACGACTTCGACGGTCCGGCGCAGCTCGAGAACATGCGCGCCCACGTCCGGCGCGCGTTCCCCGACAGGCCGTTCCTGCCGCTCGACATCGAGCATCCGGTCTTCAGCGCGAGCTTCACACTCCGCGATCTCGACGGCATGTCGCCGTACGTGCCGGGCGGGCGAATCGTCTACTTCGGCCTCGACGACGCACGCGGCGAGCTCGCGATCGCGGCCGGCCACAACAACGACCTCGCGAACTTCTGGGACTGGTACGGGCAAGCGCGGATGCCGCTCGAGCCGGCCGCGGACGCGTTCCGGCTCGGCGTGAACTTCGTGATCTGGGGCATGACGCACTGACCGCGCGGCAGACGCCGCGCGCGGCGGCTCAAACCGAGTCGATGAAGTCGCGCATCCGCGCGAGGGCCTCGGCGTCCGGCAACGGTCCGAACGCGGTGCGCGCGTTCTCCTCCATGTGACGAGGATTGCTCGTCTCCGTCAGCACGCAGGTCAGGTGCGGGTTCGCGAGGATGTACTTCAGCGAGAACTGCGCCCAGGTCGTGCAATCGAATTCCGCGGCCCAGTCGGGCAGCGGACGCCCCTCGAGCGCGCGGAAGTACGTGCCGTTCATGAACGGCCGGTTAATCAGCACGGCGATCCCGCGGTCGGCGAGCAGCGGCAGCAGCCGCGCCTCGGCGCCGCGCTCGGTGATCGAATAGTTCAACTGCACGAAATCCGGCGACTCGCGCTCGAGGAACTGCTCGAGCGCACCGTAGAGCCGCTCCTCGGCGACGGTGACGCCGATGTAGCGCACGTCCCCGGCGGCTTTGAACGCTTGCAGGCTCGCCCAATGCGTGTCGACGTCGGTCAGGCTGAAAATCTGCAGCAGGTCGAGCGGCCGGCGGCCATAGAGTCGCTGCGTCTCGCGGAACTGCGCGACGCCCGCGTCCTTTCCGACCCGATCGATCTTGCTCGTGACGAAGAGCGTTCGCAGATCCGGCTCCGCCAGCACGCGGCCGAGGCCTTCGTCGTTCGACGGATCGCGCGGCCAGGTATCGATCACGCGGCCGCCGTTCGCGACGAGCGTCCGCAGCACGGCCGCGACGGGCTCGGTGCCGTGCTCCGCGATCTCCTGCACGACCTTGCTCGAGCCGAGCCCGATGACGGGCAGCTGCTCGCCGGTCGAGGGAATCGGCCGCGTCGGCATCGTCGACTGCGCAAGCACGAGCGGTGGCGCAATGGCGGCGCCGCCGGCACCGATGATCACGTCGCGTCTGGTGAAGCGCATCGAACCCTCCCGTCCTGTCGCCGCTCGCACGGCGAGCTCTCCTACCGTCGACGAGGAAATGGTACTACAGGGCGGCGCTCGGCCCCCGAGGGGCCGCGGCGAGGGATCAGGCGACGGCGCGCGAGCGGATGCCGGAGTGCACCTGCACCGAGATCGCGAGCTTCGAGCGGGCGAGCAACGCGAAGGTGGCCGGGGTCAGCTCGAGCGTGAAGGTCTCGGCACCGAATATCTCGATCAGCAGCTCGGCCGAGCCGCCTTCCGCGACGAGGCGGTTCCAGAACGGCCGCGAGCGCTGCACCTGCAGCGCGCCGAAGCGCAACGCCTCGTCGAGCGAGAACTCGAGGCCCTGCGGTGCGTACGGGCTCGGGCCGAGCGGAGCGATCCAGAGCGTCTCGCGATAAGTGCCGGCGCTCGAGCGCTCGGCAGTGGCAGGCCGATCCGCCCCCGCCTTCCAGGCGTGCTGCGGGATCAGCTTCAGCGTGCGGGTGATCTCGTCGGGATCGATCGAGGGATGGCGGATCTTGAGCGAGACCGCGAAATCGTATTCTCTGGCCATCGACCCCCTCCCGGCTGGACCCGGACAGCCTGGAAGCGGCTTAGCCGGGTTCGGAATTGTAGCCGAAAGGCGCCTCGGCGTCCCGCCGGCAGGCGCGGCCACCCTCCGGCCGTGAACCATTCACTTCCGGACTGCCGGCCGCGATGCGAGAGTGCCCGGCCCGGAACCGGAAACAGCTCTGTCGAGAGTGAACAGAATCCTGCACGTGCTCGCGCTCTCGCCACTCCTCGTGCTCGCCGCAGGCTGCGAGCCGAGCGGATCGAGGGCGGCCGCACGCGACGGCGAGCGGACCGCACCGATTGGAGAGCTCGCGGGCATCTACACGGGCACGTTTCCGTGCAGCAACTGCGCGGCGATCGAAGCGACGCTCTGGCTGCGGCCCGACGGCCGCTCTCTGTTCCGACAGCGGTACATGCTCGAGGATGGAACGGCGGACTATCAGACGCAGTCGCTCGGCCTCTGGCGCTGGGACGACGACACCGGCCGGCTCGTGCTCTCAGGCGCGGGCCCCGACCGGCGCTTCGCGCAGCTCGGCCCCGACCGGCTCGAGCTGCAAGGCGCGTCGCCGACCGAGCACGCGCTCACACGGGACCCGGACGCCGCCCCGCCCGCGGACCCGTTTCGCATCGAAGGCGAGTCGATCGTCGGGCGCTCCGGCATCGCGTTCACCGAGTGCATCACCGGGCTCGCGCTCGAGGTTGCGCCGGGGCCGGGCTACGAGGCGCTGCTGCGCCAGCACCGGCGGTTGAACCGCAACGGCCCGGCCGCGCTGACGGAGCTCGAGGCGCATCTCGAGCAGGTCGCCGGGCCCGATGAGACGTCGCGGGAGGTCCTGGTCGTCGACCGGTTCCTGGGCCTGAAGCCGCGCACCGCCTGCCGTTGATGGGCCGGCGGCGGCGCCTGCGTCAGCGGCCGCTCGCGACGAGCGGCGGCGCGCCGGCGATGCGGTCCGCGAGGTGACCGACCGCGAGCGCGAAGAAGTGCGAGCGGTTCCAGCGGAGCAGCGCCCGGTAGTTCTGGTAGACGAGAAACGCCGGCTCGCCCGCACCCTCCTCCGGCAAGATCAACGACGCCGACACGTCGGCGCTCGGCAGAGCCGAGCCGTCCGGCAGACGGACGCCGAGGCGTTGCCATTCGGCGAGCGGCTTGCGCGTCTCGAGCCCCGCGAGCGCGCGATCGAAGCCGTCAGGCAGCCGCACCTGCCGCCCCCATCGGAGCCCGGGCCGCCATTGCGACGCCATGAAGCTCGCGGCGGACTCGAGCGCATCGGCGGCGCTGCCCCAGATGTCCTTGCGCCCGTCGCCGTCGCCGTCCTTCGCGTAATCGACGAAGGTCGACGGCATGAACTGCAGCTGGCCCATCGCACCCGCCCAAGATCCTTTCATGCGCTCGAGCTCGACGTGCCCGCCGTCGAGGATCCGCAGCGCATGCAGCAGCTCGCGGCGGAACATCGCGCCACGCCTGCCCTCCCACGCGAGCGTCGCGAGCGCCTGCACGATCGGGAAGTCGCCCTGCGTCTCGCCGAAGTTGCTCTCGACGCCCCAGACGGCGGTCAGGAGCTCGGGCGGCATGCCGTAGCGGCGCCCGACGTCCTCGAGCAGCGCGCGATGCTCCTCGAGCACACGCCGCCCCTGCTCGACCCGCCGCTCCGAGACGACGCGCGACAGGTACGTCGCAAAGTCGAGCCTGAACTCCGGCTGATTGCGGTCGCGCTCGATGACCTGCTCCAGCGGCTCGAGGCCGTCGAGCGCCGCACTGACCGTCCGCTCGGACACGCCGCCCGCGAGCGCCTCGGCGCGAAACTGCGCGAGCCAGGCGTCGAACGGCTCGCGCTGCGCCTCGGCCGCCGCGAATGCGAGCGCAGCGAGCACACCGTAAATCGCGGGGCTGCGTCGAACGGCGCGGCCGCTTCGTTGCACGGCTTCCATTCCGCGGTCCTCCACTGCGGCTACCGTAGCGAGAACACGAACACGCTCGCACCGCCCGCATCCGGCGCGAGCTCGGGCGCGAGCCGTCGCGACGTCATGGCGGCGAGCGACGGCCCGGTCGTGACGGCGACGTACTGCTTGCCGTCGACGGCGAAGCTGATCGGGAAGCCGCTGACCGGGGAGCCGAGGTCCGTATCCCACAGGACCTCGCCGGTCGCGGCATCGAACGCCCTGAAGCGGCCAGCGGCGTCGCCGCCGAAGACCAGGCCGCCGCCGGTCGCGACGAGCGACAAGGTCCCGGCGCGCTGCTCGTGCTTCCAAAGCGTCCTGCCCGTCTCGACCGAGATCGCCCACACCGCGCCGACGTTGTCGGTTCCTGGCGCGAGCTCGGCATCCAGCGTCACGCCGTAGACGAGGCTCGGATCGCGCTGATCGGTCCGTGTCCGTGCGCTCATGCAAAGGTTCTGCAACGGGAAGTACATCGCCTTCGTCACCGGGCTGTAGGCGCCGGCGGGCCAGTTCTTGCCGCCGTTCGCGCTCGGGCACACGAAGATTTCCTGATCGGCGCGCGTGAAGATGCGCTCGGGATCGACCTCGACCTTACCGTCCCCGCCGATCGACTTGACGACGTTCTGCATGACGGTCGGCCGCGCCCAGAGAAACTCTCCCGTCTCGCGATCGAGCGTGTAGACGATGCCGGTCTTGCCCGGAATCCCGGTGATGACCTTGCGAACCTCGCCGCGGCGCACGTTCGGGTTGATCCACGGCACCTCGTCGGGATCCGGCGCGACCGCCGTCTCGACCAGCAGCCGCTCGTACGGGTGGTCGAGATCCCAGTGATCGATCAAGTGCTGGTAATGCCAGACGATCCGGCCGCTCGCGGCGTCGAGGGCGAGCGTCGAGTTGTGGTACAGGTGAGACTTGTCGACGCCGCCGAGGATGAACTTCGGCGCAGGGATCGTCACGGACGTGCCGATGAAGATCCGCTCGAGGTCTGGGTCGTAGCTCGGCACCATCCAGGTGCCGACGTGCCAGCGTTGCGCGAGCGGCACATCGCCCCAGGTCTCGTCGCCCGGCTCGCCGGGGCGCGGAATCGTCCGCGTGCGCCAGAGCTCGCGGCCGCTCTTCGCGTCGTGCGCGGTGATCACGCAACCCTCGTGCGTCGCGTCCGGTTGGCACTGCCGGCCGGTGATGACCTTGCCGTCGGCGACGATCGGCCCCGAGGTCGCGCGGGCACGGAGCGCCGCATCGTGGACCGGCGTCTCCCAGACGAGCTCGCCGGTGCGGGCGTCGATCGCGTACATCGTGTTGTCCGAGCCCGCGTCGATCAGCGTCGTGCCCCAGATCGCGAGATTGCGGTTCGTGCCGGCGTTGCCCCCCTCGCGATACTGCCGGCGATACTCCCAGAGAAGCTCCCCTGTCGCCGCATCGAACGCCTGCACGTAATCGCCGTGATTCGGCACGTACATCGTGCCGGCGTAGACGAGCGGCGTCGCCTCCTGTATTCCCGGGCCGAGCGGCGCGCTCCAGACGAGCTCGAGCGTGCCGACGTTCCGGGCGTTGATCTGCTCGAGCGGGCTGAAGCCCGTGCCGTCCAGCGTGCGGCGCCACATCAGCCAGTCGCCCGGATCGGGATTGCGAAGCATCTCGTCGGTGACGGGCGCGAGCTCGCGTTCCGCCGCCGCCGTGAGCGAGCACGCGGCGGCCGCGGCGACCGCGACGGCGGCTGCGATCGATGAACGGCGCATCTGAGTCCTCCCCCCGGAGTGCCGGCCTGCACCGGCGTTTCTCAAGGCTAAACGAAATCACGGGCCGCGTCTGCTCGAGCGAAGCGGCGTTTGACACGACGAAGGAGTTCACATAGAAGAGCTTCGAAGAACGCGGCGCGCCTCGCGTCGACTCCGAAAAGATGGTGCTCGGGCTCCGGGCGCACGTAGAATTCCGGCCGTGCCGGCGAGGCCGCCGGCCCGCGTTCAAGCCGACGACGTATACGGTGTCGAGGGGGATCGGGAGATGCGAACAGCGGTGTTTGGCACGGTCGCGGCGCTCGTCGCAGGTCTCGCGGTCACTCACGCGGAGGCGCAGACCTCGCGTCCGGAGCGAATCAACGGCCGACCGAACTTCAACGGCATCTGGCAGGCGGCGGGCAGCGCGCACTGGAACCTCGAAGCGCACTCGGCTTCGCGGTTCGAGAAGATCTGGCAGCTCGGCGCAATCGGCGCGATTCCCGCGGGACAGAGCGTCGTCGTCGGCGGCAAGATCCCGTACAAGCCGGAGGCGCTCGCGAAACGCGACGAGAATCGCGCCGGCTGGCCGAAGAGCGATCCTGAAGCGGCCTGCTACCTGCCCGGCATCCCGCGCGCGACGTACATGCCGTATCCGTTCCAGATCGTCCAAGGCGACGGCGACATCCTGTTCGTCTACGAGTACGCGAGCGCCAACCGCGCGGTGCACTTCGAGGATGTGCGCACGCTAGACGAGGTGCCGGTGGACTTGTGGATGGGCTGGTCGAACGGCAGCTGGGACGGGGACACGCTGGTCGTCGAGACGATCGCGAACGACGACCGCACGTGGCTCGACCGTTCCGGCAATTATCACAGCAACCAGATGACCGTCACGGAGCGGTTCACGCTGATCGGGCCGGACCATATCCAGTACGAGGCGACGATCGACGATCCCGTCGTGTTCGAGCGGCCGTGGACGATCAGCCTGCCGCTCTATCGGCGCATCGAGCCGAACGCGGAGCTGCTCGAGTTCAAGTGCGTCGAGTTCGCCGAGCCGCTGCTCTATGGAGAGTTCCTGAAGGAACCGCCGCAACCGCTCGAATGAGCCGAAGCGAGGCCGCTGTACAATAATTCAGACGCCGTTCAGCCGCGGGCCACTAGAATGGTCTCCGGCCGTCGTACCACACGGGAGATGTGTCCATGCGAGTGAAAATCCTGAGCGCCGTCGCGGCCGCCGCCGCAGGATGGGCAGCCGCTCCGGTCGACGCGCATCATTCGTTCGCCGCCGAGTTCGACATCAACCGGCCGATCGTGCTCGAGGGCGTCGTCACGCGAATGGAGTTCAGCAACCCGCACTCCTGGCTGCACATCGAAGTGACGACCGAGAGCGGCGAGAAGCAACAGTGGGCGGTCGAGGGCGGCGCGCCGAACGCGCTGATTCGCCGCGGCTGGAACCGCAACTCGGTGCCGGCCGGCATTCGAGTGACCGTCGAGGGCTACCAGGCCCGTGATCGCTCGTTCCGGGCCAACGGCCGGGAGATCCGGCTGCCGGACGGATCGAGCCTGTTCATGGGCTCGGAGGGCGCAGGAGCCCCGAGCGCGGAGTGACGTACCGGGCGGACTGCGGCCTTCCCGCACCCGCCCGCGCCGACGAAAAAGGCCGCGGCACCGACGGCGCCGCGGCCTTCGTTTTTGTGGACGGTCGACCGCCTCGCGCGGCGTCACTCGCCCCGGTTGATGTTGAACACCTCGGCGCCCTCCTCGGGCGGGCCATAGACGCTCCCGGCCCTTTGCGGCGGCGGCAGGCCCTTCGCGGCCGCTTCGGCCGCCTCGCGCTCCCACGCTCGCTCGCCGGAGAGCGAATTCTTCACCGCGCCGTTGCCCTCGTGGCAGGAGTACTCGTAGAGCTGATAGCCGGGCTGCGTCGTGAGCATGAGCCGCAACGTGAAAGGCGCCGTGTAGGCGACGGGGTCGTCGACGGTCGCGACGTATTCGATCATCTCCGGATCGATGCGCGTGAAGCGCTCGGTCAGCTTCATCTGCGCACTGTGCCGGGTGCCGTTGCCGTTCGGGCCGATGCTCGTCTGATCGGTAAAATTCACGGTCTCGACGACGAGCGTATCGCCCTCCCGGCGACCGCGCGGGTGCCCGAGGTACTGCCGAATGTCGCCGCTCATGTGCGGCCGCCCGTCGACGGGGATGATCCGTGTGTCGTGGATCATCTCGTAGCTGATCGCGACGGAGTCCGGCGTCTGCACGATTCGCAGGCCGTTGCCGTAGATCACCGGCAGCTTCGAGCCGATGACCCCGCGCGTGATGCAGCGGTCGTAGAGCGTGAAATCCTCGAACGTGTCGAACGGACCCGGGCCGAACGTCCCGCGGTCGCGGTTCGCCGCTCGCGCCCGGCCGGCCTCGGTCATCGGCGGGATGCGGCCGTTCGGCGGATCGATCACGAGCGAGCTGTAGCCGAACGTGCGCACGCCCCACTCGTTCCTGAGAAACGTCTCGGTGTTCACGGCCCGATCGAGCGCGCCTTCGTCGCGCCGCGCGCGCTCGGCGAACTGCTCGGGCGTCAGGCTCGCGTTGTCGCCGAGCTCCTCCGGTCGATTCAGCGGCACGCTCCGCATGTCGTCCGTGCTCCAGACGCCCTCGAAGCTCGGATGCCCCCACGAGGTTCGCGGGGCACGCCAGGAAGGGTCGCGGACCTTCGCTGCGAGGGTCTCCGCGGGGACGCGGCGCGATTGCGGCGGCTCGGCCGCGCCGTCGGCCCGCGGCGCCTGCGCGAAGCCCGCCGTGGAGCAAACCATCAGAGCGGCGGCCGCGAGCGCGCCTGCCGGTAGTGCAGCTTTCGCCATCGTCGACTCCTCACGGCGCCGCGCGGACGCGGGCACCGACCCCCAAGGCGTTGTCGCAAGAATAGGCGATCGCCGCGACTTTCTCCATCGCCCGATCGTCGTCGCAGGAGCGGATGTGACCCTCAGCGGCG
>Ga0079224_100009978_pt1 | contig 13003 bp, 8 predicted proteins | sample Stecom2015_FD_80414 | JGI IMG/M metagenome (GOLD analysis project Ga0079224, IMG submission 80414) | Agricultural soil microbial communities from Utah to study Nitrogen management - Steer compost 2015 | ecosystem: Environmental > Terrestrial > Soil > Agricultural land | place: USA: Utah... | reverse complement strand
CGTTCTCAGCGACGATCCGAGCCCGTTAAAGATTGTCGCGTTGTACCGAGATAAGTATCGGAAAGTGCATGGGGTCTGGAAATTCGCGGAATTAAAGCTCGACTACCGCTGGTCTGCGGAATTGGGCCGTATCAGTGAGGAAAACCCCATGAAAATACTCCAGGCGGGTGAGGATGCGAAATGACAATGGCACAACCGGGGGGTGACGGTTTTCCTCCATTTTATGACGAGCAGATAGAAACCCTACCCAGAGAGGATCTTCTGCGCATGCAGGAGGGGCATCTCCTGCAGCTTATTCCCTACGTCTACGAGCGCTCGCCACTGATTCGAGAAGTCTGGCAGGCGGCCGGCGTCAAGCCGGAGGATATTCGCTCCCTTGAGGATTTCAAGGCCAGGGCACCATTTATCGACAAGGATCGTATACGCCGTTATCGCGATGATAATCTTGACCCATTCGGTGGAATAAAATGTGTCGATAATCAGTATATCAGTGTGGTGGGTTTCACCTCCGGTACAACCGGCGATCCAACGCCTGTGCCTAAACCACTAAAATACGAGTACCACCACCTTAAGAGAGATTTCTGGCATATCGGTGTGCGGCCGGGAGATTATTTCTGCTATCTGCTTTTTACGTTTAGCGACGGCCATTCTCCCGACAGGTACACAGATTGTGGCTTTAGACCAATTCCGTTTCAACACTCCCCTGCAGAAATTCCCCAGTTTATTCAGGCCTCTTTAGAGTATCGTCCCAAACTGGTTTTCACTATATCGACTCCTATGGTAATGGCTCTTGAGGAATATCAGAAGGAATCCGGTGTTGATTTGACCGATGTTTTTTCCAGTTACGAAGGTGCTATTTTTGGCGGCGAAGCGCCGCCACCCAAGGTGAAAAGGTTGCTCGACTCTTGGGGGCTGGAAATGTACGAAACCACCAATGTGGGCGATGTGATCGGGGGTATTGATTGTAGTGCGCATGCGGGATTCCACACCTGGGAGGACCTGGTGCTAGTGGAGTGTCTTGACCCGGACGGCGATACCCCGGTTTCGGATGGTGAGCGCGGAGAGCTGGTGGTGACTTCCCTGCAGGACGACGCGGCGCCATTAGTTCGCTATCGCACCGACGACCTGGTGACATTCACAACGGAACCCTGTGTTTGCGGACGAACCCACGGGCGCATTAAAGTGCTCGGGCGAAAGGGTGATGAGTTGATAATCGATGGAAAGTCGATCCTGCCGAGGAATATCAACCCCATTGTTGATTGTATCCCCGAGACTGAATCTGTTTTGTACCAGGTTATAAAGACTTCGCGGGAGATGGATGTTTTGCGCATCCGTATAGGCTATAACCCCAAGGCCCTCACTCGTACGCTTGATGAGCTACGTGAGTTTCTGTGCCGGCGAATCGCGGAGGAGCTGGAGGTTCCCGTAGAGGTTGAGCTCACACTCAATGCCGAGCTGTTAAAGCTCGGACCACCCCACAAGATTCCACGGGTGACTAAACAATGATTGAGCAATCAAATTTCAATATAGCGCATAATGAAGCGCCCGCTATTATGGCGGTAGGTCGTTATCTGAACGCCGCCGGTGAGAAAGTATTACTGCCGTATTCTGCCCCTGAATTCGAGCGTGCCACAAAGGCCTATGCCCTGCGATTGGGTACCTTTCATTTCAGAAGTGGTGGCCAAGTTCTGATGACCTCCATATACGACGAAAGCTACCAATTCGGGTCATTCAACCGTGCCCTGGGCGCGTTTCAATTAGTTCTGCTGTCATCCGACGCCTCTGTATTTGACGCTTACCGGACTGAATCCTGTCTGCGACGGTTTCAGATTCCTGCCGTTGCCGGTGTTTCATCCGCAGTGCTGGATGGGCTTGAGGAGCTTGGTCATTCTCCGGCGAAGCTAATGAAAGATAAAGTTGTCTGGTCTCGCCCGGACTCCCACCAGCGTTTGCAAAACTACGGAACGTTCCGGGTCTACCGGTGGCTTGAACTTGGTCCGGCTGTTGCCCTGGAATGCTCGGCAGGGGCCGGTGCGCATATCGATAGGCTGGAGTGGAAGGTGGATGAGGATAACGGCGAACTGGTTCTCAGTAGTCGGCTTCCGCGAGTGGTGCCTTTTTCAGGATATCGCACTGGTTTAAGCGGTAGTGTCAGTTATACGACTTGCCAGTGCGGGTCCGCTGATCCGCGCATTCATCTCGCCGGGGGCTGAAACGGGACTGTCAAGTTAAGCCCCCTTCAGTTAAAGCGAGCGTCTTCTGTCGAAGGCACTATTGAGGCATCAAGCCTTTCCGAAAATAGGGAAACTAGTTGACGTAATGTCTAGTAGTTGCTAAATTTAGCCAGTGTAGCATCGACAGTACGCTGAAACTCATCAATGCTCGTTGCCTGACGGGCCAGGGAACGAGTCGTTACAGTCTGAAATGAGCCTCCGCCCGAATACATACCGAGCTCGGTTTTCATGGGATAGCTGGCTGCCTGGGCCGTGGGCTGGTGCGCGATGGGGGCCTCTGGAAAACCAACAGGATATGGGAGAATTATATGCATACCGATTCAAAACCTCTTCACCGGGCGGCAATTCGTTCACAGGAAAACGCAGATATTGCCCTGGCGCACGCCCCCGACCTGGGCATTACCGAGCCCCATACGGTTGATGCCGTTGACAAAGGTTTTCTACAGTCAGCACTTGCCGCAGGTGTTGAGGGGGCAGTGTTGGAATCTGTCTCTGTTACCGAAGGCCACGATGGCATGACCAGTCGCCGTGCCTGGTCTCTTCAGTGGAATGAAGCAGGGCGACAGGCGGAATTACCGTCGGCTGTATTTGCCAAGGCTACACCGGAAGAGCCCTACCACCGTGAAACCCTTGCGCTGTTACATATGGGCGAAAATGAAGTCAATTTCTACACCCAGCTTCAGCCCGAGCTTCCCGAGATTGCGCCTAAAGCTTATTACGCCCGTAGTTACCCTGGGGGACGCTATCTCCTGCTTACCGAAGATCTTAAGATGCGCCAGCTAAAACCCTATTGGCTGGCCGATAAGTGCAGCCTGGATCACGCCAAAGCCGTTGCCTCAGCGCAAGCTCAGTTTCATGCAAGATACTGGAATAGCGAGCGTTTCGAAACCGATCTGGTGTGGGTGCGTCCCCGTTCAAGGCGCTTTGGCGGTGAGTGGCATATGGACTCGATGATTCACGCTCGCAGCACATTTTTGCAATCAGAGCAGGGCTTGGCACTGCCTGAAAAGGCGCGCAGTGTGTTGAAAAAGTACAACGATAATTTCTCCCGAGTGTTGGATTATTGGGATTCCAAGCCGCCCACGTTGCTGCATGGTGATTCTCATCTTGGCAATACCTTTTCTTACCCCGATGGACGTGCAGGATACTTTGATTGGCAGTTGAATATCCGGGGTTACGGCGTTCGCGATCTCACCTTTTTTATGATGTCGGCCCTCGATAATGCCTCACGAGTAGCGCACGAGCAGGAAATATTCACGCATTATATCGAAGAGCTCAAGCGCCTGGGTGTGAGCATAGACCTCGATGACGCCTGGAATGACCATTGCATTTATATGTTGGATTCTTGGGACGGCGCGATCAAAACATTGGTCCGTGGCGGCTACGGCCATGCTCCGGATGCCATCGCACGCCAGTTGGACTGTGCGGTGCATGCGGTACTTGAACACGATGTGGAATCCAGGCTGGATGCTATTTTGAAATAACTGCTACGCCATTACGGTGCGAATGAGGCGCCGGTTCTTTTGGCCTGGTTGCGGGTTGGTTGTCGAGTAAACTTATAACAGTTGGCCTCAATCCGCAGCGGCAAAGTAGAAAGAAGCAGTTAAAAAGCCATCTATAAAGGCTGACGAACCGATATATAGCCATGGAGAGCTATACTTCTAACAACCCAATATAAAAATGATCGTCGCGTGTCATCTTTGATTCGGGCGCTGGCGCTGGCATGGTGCCTGCCTTGTAAACACCCGTAATTCTCTTCACAAACCTGTCCGCCTGGCTGACCTATAAAGCTTCGGGATTTGTCAGATCAACAACATTTGCTTATTGATTTGTATGATATATTGAGCGCTTGTACAAAATATGGCATATTTGCTACTCTCATTGCGTGGCAAATTATAAAAAGCCAAGTACTGAAAAATCGGGTGAGCTGATAGAGGTAGATAAGAGTGCCGGCGGCGACATGCTCGGCATAGATCTATCACTCCCCGGCTGCTCACATTCAACCTACAACAATTGATAAGAAGGTATTGCTATGTACGATAAAACCAAGATGGTATCGGCTATCAGTTGCGGTGTGCTGCTGCTGGCGACTCAGACGGCAACGGCGGAGGCGCCACAAAGTGGGCGCACAATGCTGGAGGAGATCGTCATTACAGCCCAGCGTCGGGAGCAAACGGTGCAGGACGTACCCCTGACAGTCGCGGCTGTATCACCAACAGATCTGCTGCGCGGCGGTGTTGCAGATTTCCGTGATTTACAGACCATAGTTCCGGGTCTCACATTCGGAGGCCAGGGGAGTAATGCACAACCGGCCATACGCGGTGTTTCTACACTGCTGAGCCAGGCCGGATCAGAAAACCCCAATGCCGTTTATGTTGACGGCGTCTATCACGCGGCTCAAAACCTTCTGAATATGGATTTGCCGGATGTTGAGCGCATTGAAGTCTTGAAGGGCCCACAGGGAACACTTTTTGGACGCAATGCTACCGGTGGTGCGATCCAAATCTTTACCAGAAACCCCAGCTTCGAGCCCACGGCCGATATTGGCTTGGAAACCGGCTACTACACCGGAAGCGGTAGTAGCAGATCCTCTCCGCGCTACCAGGTGCGCGGCTTTGTCAGTGGGCCTCTGGTCGAAGATCTTGTGGCAGCGAGTCTCTCCGCCAGTTATCAGTTTGTAGACGGATTTATGACCAACGATGTCAATGGTGAGCGGACAGGGCGGATCGAAAAGCACTCCGTGCGGGGTAAGCTACTGTTTACTCCCAATGACGCTACTGAGATCACGCTGACCGGCTACTACCTCGATATGCCCGACATTCAGGGGCAGCTTCTCGGTATTCCCTACAACGGGCTTACCGCCGCTTCAGATCCTGTTTTCCTTGCGCCGCCCTTTGGTGGCGATGGTGTTGTGCCTGTAGAGCCTTATCACTCAGCCAGTTTGCCGGGTTATGACAAGGCTGAATTCAGGGAGTATGGCGGAATCCTGCGGGCCCAGTTCGATCTCGATGCCGGGACCCTGACCGCGATTACGGGCTACAATGACTCATCAACCCATAACCTGAATAATGTGGATGGGGCCAAGTCCCCGGCGTTTTGCCTGGCGACATTCGCCTGTATTCAATATGATTTCAAGCCGGTCACCGAGGAGCTTTCGCAGGAAATCAATTTTGCATCCGTTGACCTGGGCCGTCTAAGCTATGTGGCGGGCCTGTTTTATTATGACGCCAAGGGAAGTACCCTTGGAAGAATTCAGGAGTCACTGGTCCCGGGTGGTATTCTGGCGAATGATGGCCACTATCAGACAACCGCCTATGCCGCCTACGGTGAACTGACCTATGCTGCAACCGACAATACGACATTGCTGTTGGGCCTGCGTTACAGTAAAGAGGAGCAGGATGATTACGCCGGTGCAACGGCAAGCGCCCCATACGTGGCCCGCGATGCCACATCCAGTAGTACAACTCCCCGTGCATCAATCAGTTATGCCTTGTCAGACGAACTGAACACCTACTTCACCTATACCCAGGGTTATCGGAATGGACTGACAGGCACTGTGAACACAGCGGCCAACTATGCCCCGGTCGACCCGGAAGAAATTGATTCCTACGAGTTGGGTGCGAAGTATTCCTCGGGATTATTAGCGTGGAATCTCGCTGCGTTCTATTATGACTATAAGAATAAGCAGGAGCAGACGTTTACCGGGTCGTCAACCATCGTCAAAAATACCGGGCCAGTTGAGATATATGGTCTGGATGCAGATCTGAATGCGCAGTTGAGTGATCAATTTTCCCTGCGTGCAGCGTTAAGCTGGATTCCTCAGGCCGAATACAAGGATTACCCGGATGCCTCGGGACAGGCGCCTGTAAGAATACCTTTCCCACCGAACCCTTTGGACTGTGTCGGCCTTGGATGTGGCGGCTTCTTGCCTACGGTCTTTGACGCCACGGGAGATCGCTTGATTCGTGCGCCCAAAGTTACTTCGAGCCTGACACTGGCCTACGAAGATGCCCTCGGCGATGGCATTTTCGATGCCAGTGCAACCCTGTATTACTCCAGCGAAGTGCTCCTGGATATCACCGGTTACATCAGGCAGGACGCCTACACAACGCTTACAGCCCAGGCGGGCTACAGTTTCGAAAATGGTTTGCGATTGGGCGCCTACGGGCGAAATCTGACGGATGAAGAGTATTTCGTGTCCGGACTGACCAGTGGATCGGGCTTTATTGTAAATTATGCGCCGCCGATGGAGTTGGGCTTGTCACTCACATATTCCATGTAATGGACCATGTTAAACCAGCATGGTTAATGTGGTTGGCCGTTCAATTAGCATAAATTGCAGGACCCCGGAAATATCGGGGTTCTTCACGCTTGTCCAGTAGCCGGGCGCGCTGACAAGGCTCTTACTTCTAATTGCCGCAGCAGCGCGTGATTCGAATATCTGCGTTAAGCGAGAGCGCCACAAAAAATGATAATCCATAACGTTATGGCCGTGTAACAGCCTCTAGAGAGACCGAGAAAAGCATGCAACAAACTGAAGACTTGACATCCCTGGTTGAAACTCGTGGGCCTCTGCCTGAAGAGTTGCCTGTTCCCGCTCATGTCCCGCCGGAACTGGTTATGGAGCCGCTGGGTTGGGAGGAGGCCAATGCAAGAATTGACCCGTTTAGTGTGACGGAGGATGCCCTTTCTGGCCTTCCCCCAATTTTCCACTCTCCCAAACCGGTTCCCGGGTACTGTAGGTCTAAATGGGTGGTTACCCATCACGACGATATTCGCCGTGTTTACGAAGATGCACAGCTATATTCGACGAAAGACCTTGGTGCATTCAACGCTCTGGTTGGTGAGACGTTCCCCATGATTCCGATGGCGATAGATCCACCCGAGCACAGCAAATATCGTCGCCTCCTGAACCCCTTGTTATCACCGGTGGCCATTAACAAACTGGACGATTCGATCAGGGCAACAGTAAATGGCTTGATTGATGGTTTTGTGGACAAAGGAGAGTGTGACGCAGCCTATGACTTTGGCAGGCTTTACCCTGTACAGGTTTTTTTAAGGCTTATGGGTTTCCCACTCGCTAAGCTTGAAGACTTTTTAAGTTGGGAATATGCCATTTTACATTCGTTTGATGATCTCGAAAAAGTTCAATGGGGTATTCGCAATGCGATTGACTGGTTACGATCTTTTATCAGTGAAACACGAAAAAATCCTGGCGATAATTTCACCAGCCATATCATAAATGGTCAGGTCGAGGGCAGGAATCTGACTGAAGATGAAGTCATGGGAATTGTAACATTCCTCTGGATCGGCGGGTTGGATACCGTTGCAGCGACAACATCACTTATGTTTCGACGGTTGGCTCTTCAGCCTGAACTACAGGAGCAGCTAAGGGAAAACCCGGATCTAATCAATAATGCAGTTGAAGAATTTCTTCGCACCCAGCCCCTGGTCAACTCCATGCGATTGATTAAGAAAGATCATAGTATTCGGGGTGTTGAAGTGAAAGCCGGTGACTATATCCAGTGCGCTAATATCGTTGGTAATTTCGACCCGGAGAAATTTGAAGATTCCCGACACTTCCGCCTGGACAGGGCGTCAAACAGGCACTTCAGCTTCGGCGGCGGGCCCCACGTCTGTCTGGGCATTCATCTTGCGCGGCGGGAATTGCGAATTGCTCTCGGGGAGTTTCTGCGTCGCATTCCACCATTCAGAATGCAGGAGAACGCGCAGATCCGAGCATTTCCCGGGTTAATTGCGGCCCCCAGTGTTCCAATCATCTGGGATAAAGCGCTCGCAGAATAAAAGGAAATTTATTATCTGAACAAGCCAACTCAAAACCACCTCAAGCAGTCTTAGAGTTAGACTATATCTACCCGAATTGGTTTTGGAGCCAATGGTGCTGCTGTCCATGGCAGCCTGTACAAGACCCCGGTGTGATAATGCTGATCGGCGAATACACATTGCCGGTGACTGCATGGCACATTGCATCGCAAGGCTGGGAGAATTATCAATAATCAGGAGAGGAAGATTGAATGACCTGGGAACACAGCGATAAGACAGCCATCGTAGGTGTCGGCGCCACGGAGTACTACCCCCGCGGCCAGTCGTGGCCGCGAACCATCGATGAGATGGCGGGCGAGGCCATCATGGCCGCCTGTGAAGACGCGGGGATCAACGTTAAGGATATAGACGGCTTCGCCTTCTACTCCAGCGCCAATGCCGGATATACCCAGAAAATGGACACTGCGGATTTTATGGAGATGCTCGGCATCGACGAAGTAAAGTTTACCGCCACCTTGACCAGCGGCGGTGGTGGCTCCGCCGGTTCAGCAGGACTTGCCTCGGCAGCCATTATTTCCGGGCAGGCGACCTATGTGGTTACAGTGATGGCGCTTCAGCAGGCGCAGGTGCGCTTGGGGACCATTTTCGGGTTTATGGAGCCTGACCCAATCAGCTCTTTTATCCAGCCCTCCGGCCTTGTCGGGCCTGGGCACCTGATGTCTGTCCTCGCCCGTCGCCATATGCACCTTTATGGCACCCGGCGGGATGCGCTTGCCGAAATTGCCATTTCACAACGGGAAAACGCCGTAAATCGTCCGACTGCCGTAAGACGTACACCTCTCACCAAAGAGGAATATTTCAAGTCCCCTATGTTGGCAGACCCCCTGTGCCGCCTTGATTTCTGTCTCGAAACGGACGGCGCGGTAGCATTTATAACCACTTCCAGTGAACGAGCCAAAGACCTCCGGCAGAAGCCTGTCTACATCCACGGCTGTGCCCATGGGGGAGTGCGCGACTGGGGGCGGGCGTTTGGCTGGATGGGAATGCCTGACGAGTATTTTGCATCTGCAGGAAATAAGCCCATCGCTGACAGATTGTGGAAGCAGACAGGCTTGAGCGCAAAAGATATGGATGTGGCACTACTCTATGATCATTTCACACCTATGGTGCTGATGCAGCTGGAAGATTACGGATTTTGCCAGCGAGGCGAGGGAGGGCCTTTCGTGGAAAGCGGTGCTATTCGCTATAACGGCGGGTCGATACCTGTCAACACCCACGGTGGTCAGCTGTCGGAGTGTTACATCATTGGTATGACCCATGTAAGGGAGGGTGTTGAACAACTGCGCGGTACGGCCATCAACCAGGTCAAAGATGCTGAATTTGCGCTTGTAACCGGAGGGCCGGCTTCACTGCCCGTGTCTGGATTGATTCTGAGGAGAGCATAATATGGGGAATTTAGCCAAAGCGATTCCTGGAGATTATGTGCGTATATCTGTGGATACCGCTACCGAACCATTCTGGGAAGCAGCCCGGGAGAATCGTCTCAGTGCTCCACAATGTACAGAGTGTGGCACATTCCATATGCCGCCACGCCCCTACTGTCCCCAGTGTCAACGCAAATCCTTTGACTGGCCCACGCTGCCGGGGACGGGCACTGTTTACAGTTTTGCTGTTTGCCACAAGTCGCCGTTCCAGGACGTGGAAGACTTTGACTATATACCTGTTGTCGTCGATGTGGACGGTGCGCCCGGGTGCAGATTGGTTTCAAATCTGGTGGATATCGACCCCGCAGAGGTTGAAATTGGCATGAAGGTCATTGTCGATTTCAACCCGATACAGGATGGCTGGAAGGTGCCAGTTTTTAGAGCCGTTTAGCCGGCGAGAAATAACCCGATAGTTGCATAAGTTTGTGGCCATATGGCGCTGGAACATCATGTTTTTCAGTCTCAGCTTGACGATTCTTCAATGCCTCTGGAGTTCACCCAGAGTGAGATGCGGTGACGGCGGGAAATATCAATAATTATGGACTTCACGCCTAAAAAAACGGCCTCGCATTGGGTAAAGTTGGTGGCACCACACCGCCCAACAAAACCAAAGGAGACCGCTCGCGTAAAGGATAGCAAAGCCGAGATCCATCGCAAATACCACCGCCTTCCCGAGTAGCGCTTCGAGGACCAGAAACTGCCTTCTTACGCCGGCCTGGTTCTGTCCCAGGCGCTGTTTTTCCAACTGGGCCAGGGCCGCTACGACCCGTTGTTTTGCACGGTGGTCCGGCGCTGGCTGCATGGCGCCGGCCAGGCAATGTTCATGACTCGCGGGATGCCCAAGCCTTCATTCGCTCCTGCATACAGGCGGTACGCCAGGCCTTCCCCGGTGCGTGATCCAAGTGCGCATGGACAGCGTGTTCTTCAGCAATGCCAGTGTCCAGATGCCGGAAGCCGAACGGGTTGAGCTCACCATCAGCGTGCCGTTTGTGTGATGCCCTGAAAAATCGGCACCCTGAGACGGAAATTGATACAGCGCGCTGCTTGATTAAAATTTGCAAAATTTACGCAACGATTGGGTTAAGCTAAAGCCACAACAGAGGGAGCCTAATTCACGCCGCGGCATGGCTGAGCGCCGGTCCCGCGGTCCGGGGCTTCCACCACGTCCGCTCAGGATTGTCATGCGATGAATGCCAGCCACCCAATAGCTCTCTGCCGTGTGCTGACCGCTCTGCTGTGGGGGTTGTTGCTGGCGGGATGCGCCAGCCTGCCGTCCCTGGAGGGGCGGGAGATGTCCTGGGCCATTTCCGAGGCGGAGGCGAGGGAAACCAGGCTCGGTCGCGGGCTCTTCAAACTCACCGACAGCCATCCCGGCTTGTCCGGCATTCACTCGCTGCTCGACGCCCACGATGCCTTTGCGGCGCGGATGTCGCTGGCCCGCGCCGCTGAGCGCTCCCTGGATATCCAGTACTACATCTGGCGCAACGACATGACCGGCACGCTGCTGTTCGAAGCGCTGCACGCCGCCGCCGACCGGGGGGTAAGGGTGCGCCTGCTGCTGGACGACAATAACACCAAGGCCCTGGACAGCACCCTGGCCATTCTCGACAGCCACGCCAATATCGAGGTGCGGCTGTTCAACCCGTTTTTGGTGCGCAGCGTCAGGACGGTGGGGTTCATTACCGACTTTTCCCGTGCCAACCGCCGCATGCACAACAAGTCCTGGACCGTCGACAACCTGGCTACCATCGTCGGCGGGCGCAATATTGGCGACGAGTACTTTGGTGCCGACGATATTCTTTTCACCGACCTCGATGTGTTGGCGGTGGGGGCGGTGGTAAGGGATGTCTCCCAGGATTTCGACCGCTACTGGGGGAGTGCGTCCGCCTATCCCGCGGCACTGATTCTTCCCGATGCGCCGGAGGAGGGTCTGGCACTGCTGGCTGCCGCCTCGTCTCTGGTGGAGAGGGACCCGGCGGCAGCGGCCTATGTCGAGGCACTGCGGGCGTCGAGATTTGTCACCGAACTGGTGCAGGGAAGGCTGAATTTCGAATGGGCGAAAACCCGGCTGGTCAGCGATTCACCGGCCAAAGGCCTGGGCCGGACCAGCCGCGTGGACCGGGTGACCGGGCAGATCGCCGAAGCCATCGAGGGGCCCACCAAGCGCATGGATATGGTGTCGCCCTACTTCGTGCCCACCGAGAGGGGGGTGGCCAGCTTTGTTGCCCTGGCGGACGCCGGGGTGAAGGTCCGCGTTCTGACCAATTCCCTCGACGCCACGGATGTGGCGGCGGTGCACTCCGGCTACGCCAGGTATCGCAAGGCCCTGCTGAAGGCGGGGGTCACCCTTTACGAGATGCGCCGCCTCGGCCCCGAGCCGGAAGAGAGGCCGAAGGCGGGGCCTTTCGGCAGTTCCGGTTCCAGTCTGCACGCCAAGACTTTTGCCGTGGATGGCAGGCAGTTGTTTATCGGCTCCTTCAACTTCGATCCGCGATCCGCACGTCTGAATACCGAACTCGGGTTTGTCATCGACAGCCCGGCCCTTACCCGGCGGCTCCACCGGACATTCGATCGCCATATTCCACCCCTGGCCTATCAGGTGCTGTTGGACGAGAATGGGCGGCTGTATTGGCTGGAGCAGCACAAGGGCAGGGAAATCCGCCACCGCAGCGAGCCCCGCACACCGCTGTGGAAGCGGGCCAAGGTCTGGATTCTCTCCCTGTTGCCTATCGAGAGCCTGCTCTAATCAAAATAAGGAACTCCCATGCGCTTGGCGCTTCCCGACATTGCCACCCTGGTGGTCTACCTGGCCGTTATTGCCGGTGTGGGGCTGTATTTTTCCCGCCGCAACCATAGCACCGAGGAGTATTTCGTTGGCGGCCGGTCCTTTTCCGGTTGGGTGATTGGCCTCAGTCTGGTGGGCACCTCGATCAGTTCCATCACTTTTCTCGCCTATCCGGGGGATGCCTACAAAACCGCCTGGGCGCGCTATATTCCCAATATGGCGCTGCCGTTGGGGGCTGCGATTGCGGCCTGGTTCTTTATTCGGTTTTTCCGCCAGGGCAATACCACCACCGCCTACGAGTATCTGGAGAGGCGTTTTGGCCCTTCGATCCGGGTCTACGGCGCCATCGCCTTTATCGTCGCCCAGTTGGTGAGAATCAGTATTATCCTGTACTTGCTGGCGCTGCTGATCGGCGAGCTGACGGGGCTCGAGGTAACCCTGGCCATCGCGGTGGCCGGGGTTTTTGTGGCCCTCTACACGATTGTCGGCGGCTTCGATGCCGTGATCTGGACGGATGTGATTCAGACGGTGGTACTGCTGCTCGGCGGTGTGCTGTGTCTGTACACAGTGGTGACCCTGCTGCCCGGTGGCCTGGAGCAGGTATTCGCGGTGGCCGCCGAGCACAATAAACTGAGTTTTTCCGACCTCGAGGACGGCCAGCTCCGGCCCTTGTCCTGGGGGCTTGGCCTCAGTGAGAAAACCGTGACCATGCTGTT
>Ga0079224_100009977_pt1 | contig 13005 bp, 12 predicted proteins | sample Stecom2015_FD_80414 | JGI IMG/M metagenome (GOLD analysis project Ga0079224, IMG submission 80414) | Agricultural soil microbial communities from Utah to study Nitrogen management - Steer compost 2015 | ecosystem: Environmental > Terrestrial > Soil > Agricultural land | place: USA: Utah... | reverse complement strand
GTACTGGCTGTTCTGGATCACCGGCACCGAGATGAACATCATGGCGGTGATCGGCATCCTGGTGCTGATGGGCGTGGTGGTGAACAACGGCATCGTGATGATCGAGCACATCAACAACCTGCGACGGCGCGGGATGCCGCGCATGGAGGCGCTGGTGGAAGGCAGCCGCGAGCGCCTGCGTCCGATCATGATGACCATGGGCACGGCGATCCTGGCGATGATCCCGATCGGCCTGCACACCGACACGGTGCAGGGCATGCCCACCTACTACCCGATGGCGCGCGCGATCGCTGGTGGGCTGGCCTTCTCCACGGTGGTCAGCCTGCTGTTCCTGCCCACCATCTACGCGATCCTGGACGACCTGCGCCGCGGCACCGCCAACGTCGTGCGCCGTGCCCGTGGCATTCCTGCCGCGCGCGAGCCGGCACCGGCTGCCTGAGTGCAGCTTGCGCGCTCGCGGCGCCGGGCATCAGCTCCCGGCAGCGGGCCGCAGCAGCAACTCGACCTGCCGGTGGCCGCCGGCCGGGTACACCGCCGGCGTCGGCCGGCTGCCGGCCGGTTCGATGGAGGCGGTTGCAGCCAGCAGGGCAGCGATCACGGCCTCCAGTTCCAGCCGTGCCAGCGCGGCACCGGGGCAGGCGTGGATGCCGGCGCCGTACAGCAGGTTGAGGGCAGGGTCACGGTCCAGGCGGCACTCGTCCGGGTCACCGAACACCGCTTCGTCGCGGTTGGCCGCGGCCCAGACCAGGGTCAACCGCTCACCGGCGGCGATGTGCCGGCCGCCCAGGGTGACATCACGCGTGGGCACCCGGCGGTTGCATGTCAGTGGTGCATGGATGCGCAGGATTTCGTCATTGGCCGCACGCAGCAGGGTCGGCTCGCGGCGCAAGCGTGACTGCAACGCCGGGTGCGCGGCCAGGTACCAGGCGATGATGCCGACGCTGGAGGCGATGCTGCCCAGCTCGCCCACGGTCCAGTTGCGCAGGATGCTGACGATCTCCTCCTCGGCCAGCGGGCGCCCATGGATGGTCTCGCGCAGCAGCGCGGTGGTGATGTCGTCCGGCGCCGCATCGCCCGCGTCGCGGCGTTCCTGCAGCAGGTGGCGGATGGTGCTGTCGAAGCCGGTGGCCACGGCTGCCAGTGCGCGCGGATCGGCGGACAGCGTGGCTGCATTGCGCGCCTGCACCCATTGCAGCAGCGGTTGGTGCAGGGCCTGCGGCCAGCCCATGAACGCGCATTGCACCTGCACGGCGAACGGGTGCGCCAGCGCGGACATCACTTCCACCGGTGCCTGCTGCGGCAATGCACCGACCAGGGCTGCCGCGATTTCCCGGCAGGTCGGCGCGAATGCCGCCACCCGCGCGCCGTCGAAGTAGGGCTCGATCATCCGCCGCCAGGCGGTGTGCTCGGGTGGATCCATGCCGTTGGGCACTGACAGGTGGCGCGAGGCTGCATTGCCGTAGGTGTGATGGTCGAGCACGATGCCCATCACGTCGGCATGGCGGAACACCGAGTGATGCAGGTAGTCGCTGTGCGCCACCGGGCAGGTGCGGCGCATGTGGTCGTAGGCGGCGATCGGGTCGGCCAGGACCTGTGGTGCACGCGGATCCCAGTCGGCAGGGCGGGAAGGGGCAGGCATGCAGGCGGACCTCAACGCAGCAGGACGAAAGCGGTGACCAGCGCCAGCATCACCAGCGGATACAGGCTGGCCAGGTCGAACAGGCGCGCGGCGCGACGCCCTTCATGCGACAGGAACAGGCGCACTCCCGGCAGCACCAGCAGCAGCATCCCGGCCGTCACGCTGGCCACCTGCCAGGGCCAGCCCAGCGCCAGCGGCGACACCTGCGGCAACAGTGCGCCCACCGCCACGCACAGCACCAGGCTGGCCAGCACCAGCGCGCCGGCCACGCGCGTGCCGTACACCAGCGGGATGGTGCGGGCACCGACCCGGCGGTCCTCCTCGATGTCGTTCCAGTCGGCCGGGATGTTCTGGCCGCCGATTTCCCACAGCACCAGCCAGGCCACCATCAATGCCAGGTGCGGCAGGTGCGGATCGGGCACCACCACGTACACCGCCGCCACCGGTCCGGCGGACTTCACCAGGCCGCTGACCAGGGTGCGCCAGCACGACACCTTCAGCAGCAGGCAGTACGCGACCTCCAGTACCGCCGCGGCCAGCACCACGATCACCAGCGGCGGGTTGAGCAGCCACGCGCCGGCCAGCGCCAGTGCATACCAGAACGCGAACCAGGCGATGCCGCTGCGCAGGCTCAGCAGGTTGCGCGCCACCGGGTAGCGCAGTGCCGAGGCCTCGACCGAGTAGCCGGCGTTGGGGCCGGCGGCGGCGAACTTCTCGCGGTCGGCCTTCACGCCCACAAGGTCGTTCAGCGCATAGATGGCGGTGTAGCCGGCCACCGCCGTGGCCAGCGCCAGCACCAGCACTTTCCATTCGGGGAAGCCGCCCAGCCACAGCAGGGCCGCGAAGCCGGGCATGGCCACGTCCAGCAGGCCATGGGTGGAGCGGGACAGGGCAAGGAAGGTTTTCATCGCGCCACCGCCGGCCTGATGAAGTGGGCGATGTAGTTCACATCCTCGCGGTCATGGGCGATGCGCCAGCGGCGATTGAACGGGTTGTACATGAGGCTTGAGCTGCGCACGAACTGCAGGCCGCTGTGCCTGGCCCAGCCGCGCATCTGCAGCGGATGGATCAGCCGGTCGTAGCGGTGGGTGCCGTGCGGCAGGATGCGCAACACGTACTCGGCGCCGACGATGGCAAACAGCCACGCCTTGAAGGTGCGGTTGATGGTGGAAAAGAACACGTGGCCACCGGGCCGTACCAGGCGCGCGCAGGCATCGATCACCGCCGCCGGGTCGGGGACGTGTTCGAGCATCTCCAGGCAGGTCACCGCATCGAAGCGACCCGGCTCGCACGCGGCCAGTTCCTCGGCGGTCTGGATGCGGTAGTCGATGTCCAGGCCCTGCCCGAGCGCATGCCGGCGCGCGACTTCCAGGGACTGGGTGGACTGGTCGATGCCAACGGCCTGCATGCCGGCGCGGGCCAGCGCCTCGGCCAGGATGCCGCCGCCGCAGCCCACGTCCACCACCCTGGGCCGCGCGATCGCCGCCAGCGGTTCCATCACGAACGCGCTGCGCAGCGGGTTGATGGCGTGCAGCATGCCCATCTTCCCGGCCGGGTCCCACCACAGTTGCGAGACCCGGTCGAACCTGGCGACCTCGTCCTCATCCACATTGCAGTGCTGGTTCATGCGCTCCGGTCCGGTCTCGGGTGATGGCGATGGCGGCGTCCAGTTCGCGCCGGGTGATGTCATTGAGGAACACGCAGCCACCCAGCCCGCGCGGCATCGGCACCCGCTGCAGGCCGTTGCGGTGTTCGGTACGGTCCAGCAGCGACTGCCACATCAGCGCGCCGTCCAGCAGCGCGGTGTCCGGCGCCAGGTCCAGTGCCTGGACCAGCGCATGCACGCGGCCCACTTCGCCGTCGTCCAGCAGTCCGCGCGCGGCGGCAATCGCCAGCGAGACCAGGATGTCCAGCAGCACCGCTTCGCCATGCAGCAGCCGTTCGCCATGGCGGGTTTCAAGGCCGTAGCTGAAGGTGTGGCCGAAATCGACCCTGCGCTCCAGGTTGTCCTCGAACAGGTTCGGCTCCAGTTCCTCCAGCATCGCGCCGATGGCACGGTCCAGCAGCACGCTGCCGGCCGGGTCCTGGAACCGCGCCGCGGTGCTGTGCGCGCCGTGCCGTTCAAGCAGGCGCAGCAGTTCCAGATCCTTGATCACCGCCAGCTTGACGATCTCGCACACCCCGTTGCGCAGGTGGCGGCGGGGCAGGGTGGCCAGCAGGGAGCGGTCCAGCAGCACCCGCAACGGCGGCTCGAAACTACCCAGGCGGTTCTTGCGGCCATGCGCGTTGATCCCGGTCTTGATCCCCACGGCCGCGTCCACGTAGCCCATCAGCGTGGTGGGCACCCTCAGGTGCGGCACGCCGCGGCGGTAGCTGGAGGCGACAAAGCCGACCAGATCGGTCAGTACCCCGCCACCGATGGCGATGATCGGTTCGTCGCGGCGGTGGATGGGGAAGGCGTCCAGCTCGCGCACCAGCTCCAGGAACATGTCCACCGACTTGTGCTGCTCGCCGCCGGCGACCACCACGATCCGTGCATCCACGTCGCGCTGCGCGAAGTAGGTGCCGATGCGCGCGCCGCAGTGGCGTGCCACGTTGGCGTCCACCACCACGAAGCGGCGCCCGCCATGCGTGCGGCCGCCGGCCAGCAGCGCCGGATCGGCCGGGTCGAATACATCGGCCACGGTGAGGATGTCGTAGGCCACCGGGCGCGTGGCGCGCACCTGCCAGCGGCTGCCGCTCATGCCGCCTCCAGCCAGTGCGCACGCGCGGCGAGGATCTCGCGCGCCACCGCCTGCGCCTGTTCCACGCTGTGGTTGCGGTAGTGCCCGCACTGGGCGATGTCGGCATAGGGCACGGCCGTGGCCGCGGCCACGCCGGTCAGCACGGCCTCCAGCGCAGTGCACAGCCGCTGTGCCCGGCCCTCGTCGAGGAAGGTGAGGTAGAAGCCGGTCTGGCAGCCCATCAGGCCGACGCCGACGAAATTCCCCGGCAGCTCGCGCTGCAGCCCTTCCAGCAGGAAGTGCTCCAGCGAGTGCAGCGCGGTATCGCAGAGGTAGGCGCCGGCATTGGGACGGCGCACGCGCAGGTCCACGCAGAACAGCGCGCCGTCGCGCCCGGCCTGCCGCGCCGAGCGCAGCTTGAGCGTGGGCGCCTTGAGCGTGCGGTGGTCCAGCTCGCCCACCGTGGCCGGGTCCCAGCCCAGGGCGACGACGTCGATCATGCCCGCGCCCCCGCCAGCACCGCAGCCAGGTGGCGATGGCTGTGATAGAGCGCCTGCCGCCACGAGGCCACGTGGTGGTACAGCTCCACCGTGGCGTAGCCGGAGAAGCCGTTGTCGGCCAGGGTGCGGAAGCTGGACGCGAAATCCAGCACGCCCTCGCCGGGGATCTCGTGGAAATGGGCCAGGCCGGTGAGGGTGTTGGCCAGGCGACGCTCCACCAGCGGCAGGCAGGTGGCGCCGCGCAGGTAGGCAAGGATCGGCCGGGCGCGCTCCAATACGTCGAACGCCAGCCCGGGCACCGAGATCAGGTAGGTGAAGATCTCGTCGTCCAGTGCCGAACTGCCGGCATGCAGGCTGCCGTAGTCCACATGCACCGGCGCCTGGTCCACCCCGGCCCGGGCCAGCAGCGCGTCGATGCGGCGCCTGCGTGCCGCATCCGGTGGCGCGTCGGCCACGTGCAGCGGGTGGCGCCGGTCCACCAGCAGGAAGCCGGCGTCGTCGGGGAAATACACCAGCACGCTGGCGAAATCCAGGTCGAACACCAGATCCGCTGCATCGCTGGCGATCTTCAGGTTGTAGCCGGCCGGGGCGTCGGACACGTGCAGGTAACGGGTGAGGGGAGCGGCCCTTGCCAGCGCACCGGCGATGTCGTGCTCGGAGCACCATGCATGGCACAGGTCCACGTGCAGCCTGAACTTCGGCGAGCCGACCGCCTCCACCAGCGCCAGCCCCTGGTCGATGGTTTCGATGAACATGCCCGGTTCCGGCTCGACCAGCAGGGTGATGTCCTCGCCCTGGCCGATCTCCGCCAGGCACTGCCGGATGCTGTCGGCCAGCACCTCGCCCGGATCGACCCCCGGGTGGCGCACGTGCTCGTCGCGGATGAAGCCGCTGCCGAAGCTGACCAGCGGCACCCCCAGCGCCCGGGCGGTACGCACGCCGCGGCGCACCAGGTCGATGCGGCGCTTGCGCCCGGCCAGATCCAGCGACATCAGCGAGGGTTCGTGCGGACGCTGCGGATCGAAGAAGTGCGATGCGGTGGCCACGCACGCCGGCTTGACCCGCAACCGCTGCAACTGCCGGCGCACCTGCGCCAGCGCGTCGTCATCCAGTTCAAAGGGGTTGAACTGGCGGCGATGGAACGACAGCTCCACTCCGTCGTAGCCGGCCTCGTCCACCGCTGCCAGTGCATCGGCGAAGGACAGGTCGGTCAGGCCGAAGGTGCTGTAACTGAGCTGGATCGGGCCCATGGGCGGTCATCCGGGTCGCACATCCGCGCGCCGGCACGCATGGCCGGTGGGGAGGGAAGGGGGGAGGTCAGGGCGCCCGGCGCGTGCGCCGCGTCCGGACGAAGCAAGGCGTCAGAGCGCCACGCGCGATGGAGGCTTCTCCGCATCCACCCGGGCGCAGCGCCGGCCCGTTGCCGGATGCGTGGCCGTGGCCCGCCTTGCGCATCGCAGTGCCCGCGCCCGCTGCGCAGCGACCAGACCGTGGCAGGACCATGCCGTTTCCATGGCGCGCAGTCTGTTCAACCCGCCGGCAGGTGTAATTGACCTAGGTCAACTCATGGTGGCCTGTCCGGCCTCAGTACGATCGGGCCGGGCCGCGATGCCCGTGGCAACCTCTCCAACAACGGCGGCCTGTACCAGTTCGACCACGCACCGGCTGCGCAAGGCGCCGGGGACTGAGAGCTACCGTTACGATGCCTGTCACTCTCCCTACGAGCCAGGGACCCTTATGGTCAAGCGCAATGCGCCTGCTGTACGTGCGGCTGCAGTGGCCGCCTTCCTTAGCGGAGCTGCGATTGCAGCTGGGCCGCCGCCTGTTGCTCATCCCCAAGCTTGTGCAGCAACCTACTGCATCGAAGTAGTGCCTCAAGACCCGTATCTTCCTTACCAGATCGAAGTGCTGACCGATCTTGAGGATCACACTTCAGACTTGGTCGTAAGGCTGAGGCATGGGGTGCTGTGGCATTCCGATCGAAGCCGGTCGAACGTCGATAGGCGGGTATGAATCCGACCGCGCCAGTCTGGAGGTATGAAGGAGGTCTGGGCGTTTCCGCCGCATGCCTGACGTGTTCCGAGCCGGGCCGAAACATGGATCAAGTGTTGGGTGTCGCCATCGCAGGGATTCCCCATGTGGGGTCGAAGCATTTGTCTGAAGTCATGGACGTCTGCTATTGGCCTCTTGGCATGGCTTCAGCCGGTCACGGAAAAGGCAACAGCATGTCGCTGGGCCACAAGGTCTGCGTCATGGACGTTGGCGTCGAAGCGAAGCAGGGGCGAGACGCAGTGGCGATCCCGTAGCCGCCCGGTCTGATGGTCTGAAAGTCTGATCGTCTTTACGTTCCTTCTTGTCACCATGGCGCTTGAATAAAACGAACGGTCGTGCTATTCAAGCGGCATGGAACCGTCACCTGCCACCGCCGCGGCTACCCCCAAGGGCGCCAGTACCCGCGCGGTGCTGCTGGACCGCGCTGCCGAGATGGCTTCGCGGCTCGGCCTGGAAGGGGTGACCATCGGTGAGCTGGCGGCCGCCGCGGGGATGTCCAAGAGCGGGGTGTTTGCCCACTTCGGTTCGCGCGAGGACCTGGTGCGGCAGACCCTGGACTGGGTGGCCGGGCAGTTCGTCGACGCGGTGTTCCTGCCCTCGCTGAGGCAGCCGCGCGGGCTGCCACGGTTGCAGGCGATCATGGCGGCGTGGATCGAGTGGATCGGCGCGCATCCGGACGGCTGCGTGTTTCTTGGCGCGTCGGTGGAGTACGACGGCCGCCCCGGGCCCATGCGCGAACACGTTGCATCGCTGGCCGGGCGCTGGCACCAGGCCCTGGAGCATGCCACTGCGATGGCAGTCGGGGAGGGGCACCTGGCGGCCGATACCGAACCGCCGCTGGTGGCGTTCCAGTTGCAGGCGCTGATGGATGGCCTGCACCACGCCCGCCTGTACCGCGCGGCCGATGCGACCGCGCTGGCGCGCCGCGCCGTTGCCGAATTGTTCTCGCGCCACGCGGTCACCGCACACGCCTGATTCCTGACCCTGGAGAACCTGCCATGTCCTCGGCTGTCCCTCACGCTTCGCCACAAAAAAGCACGATCGTTCGGTCAGTTGGTGCGCCGCGCCTGCTGCGCTGGGGCTTTTCCATGGGCAGTTGGGTGATGCCGGGCGCGACCGTGCGTCATGCTTCGCGGCTGTTCAGCACGCCGCTGCCCACCTCGCGCAGCCGTGCGCTTGCGGACCGCTGCAGCGATGCGGCGGTCGGCCAGGTGATCAGCGAGGGTGAGGGCATCACCACCTATGCCTGGGGCGAACCTGCGTGCCAGCCCTGCGTGGTGCTGGCGCATGGCTGGTCCAGCTACGGGCTGCGCTTCCGTCCGTGGGTGGAACCGTTGCGTGCGGCAGGCTATGCGGTGGTCGCGTTCGACCAGCCTGCGCACGGGCGCAACACCGGCGGACGGCCGTTGCTGCCGGCCTTTGCCGCGGCGCTGGCGGCGGTGGTGCGGCGCTATGGCCCGCCTGCCGCCGTGGTCGCCCATTCCATGGGCGGTGCATCGACATTACTGGCGCTGGCCTCGGGTGTGCGTACCAGCCGGACGGTGCTGCTGGCTCCGGTGGCTGACCTGCGCGCGGCTGGTGCGCGCTTCGGCCAGGCCGTGGGGCTGGCGCCGACCCTGGTGGGCAGGATGCTGGAAGGCTTCGAGCGCCAGGCCGGCGTGCAGGTGGACAGTTTCGCCGCGCACCTGCACGCCCCGGCGATGGGCATCCCGGCGCTGGTGGTGCACGACATCGGCGACCACGACGTGCCGTGGGAAGAGGGCGAGCGCTATGCGCGGCTGTGGCCTGATGCGCGCCTGCTGACTACCAGCGGACTTGGCCACCATCGCGTCGCCTCCGCCCCGGCGGTGATTGATGCGGCACTGCGCTTTCTGCAGGGCGAGGCGGTGGGCGAGCGGGTGGTGTCCTCGCCCAACCTGCGCTTCGGGTTCGAATAGGACGGCGCGGCAGGCCCGGGCTCAGCCGCCCAGCAGCATGGCTCCCGGCGGCACCGGCAGGCCGTCGCTGGCCTCGACCACCCGGTCACGGCCGGTGCGCTTGGCGTGATACATCGCCGCGTCGGCGCGGGCCAGCAGGCGCTCGTAGTCGGGGTGGCCATCCTGCAATGCGACGCCGATCGAGGCGGTCAGCGGCACCTCGTGGCCTTCGCCCAGTTTCAGCGGGGAGGTGGCAATGGCCCGGCGCAGGGCTTCGGCGATGACCAGCGATTCGGAGCGGCCTACCGAGCCGAGCACCACCACGAACTCCTCGCCGCCAAAGCGGAACAGGTAGTCGCTGCCGCGGGTGTTGTCCACCAGCAGGGCCGCCACGTGCTGCAGGGCGCGATCGCCGGCTTCGTGGCCGTGGGTGTCGTTGATGGCCTTGAAATGGTCCAGGTCCAGCATCAGCAGCGCGAACTGGCGCCCGGTGTTGGCCTGCAATGCGATCTCGCGGCGCAGGATGGTGGGCAGGAAGCGGCGGTTGAGCAGGCGGGTCAGTGCGTCGCGGCCCGATTCCAGGTCGCCGATGCCATCGAACATCACCAGCACCAGGCTGCGGATCTGGCCGGCAAGTTCGCGCACCTCGTCCAGCAGCAGGCGCCGCGCTGCGATGTCGTTGGCGTGTGGCAGCCGTTCGAGCAGAAGCTGGTCGATGCGCGTGGTCAGCGCGGTCACCTCGCGGGTCTCGGCGCTGTCGCCAAAGCTGGCCAGGCCCTTGTGCAGGAACCACAGGCCGAATTCGGAGCGTGACAGCAGCAGGCCCTGCGGATCGCCTGCCTGCTCGCCGGTCAGCGTGTAGAGCAGGGCGTTCTCCCAGCCCAGCAGCAGGGCGCGCTGGCGTTCGCGCTCGGTGCTGACGTTCTGGATCAGCGAGAACAGCCGGAACGAGCCGTCGATCTGGCCGGCAATCTCGCGCGAGCGTGCATACGCGCTGGTCATGCTTTCCAGGGCGATGTCCAGCAGCGCGCCGGCGGTGACGGTGGCCTCCAGTGCGGTGTCCGCATCCGGCGCCAGTGCGCGCAGGCGCGCGTACAGCTCCTGCTTGACCACGCGCGCGCCGCGACCGACCAGGTCCACCGGGATGCCGATGCGTGCGTGGACGTGGCCGACATGCTCCTGCGTGGCCCACAGCGCGTCGATGTCGCCTACCCGTGCCGACAGCAGGTCGGCCAGCCAGCGTTGCAGCGATGGCTTGAGCCGTTGCTGGACCTGCTCGATGGTGAGGAACCGTGCGGCCCGCGCATCGGCCAGCAGGCGATCGTAGAAGTGGTCGGCCAGGGCTGGGCCGGCTTCGGCCACGGCGGCGTCCAGCAGCGCGCGGATCGCCTCGGGCGTTGCTTCCAGGCGCGCTTTCCAGTCGGCGATGACGATCGGGTCGGGCGCCGGGCTGCCTTCGCGCTGGCCCTGGTGCGCGGCGGTGGCGCCGTTGCCGGGTGGAGAAGAAGAGTGGGGCGTGTGCATGGAAGTCGTCGGGGGTGCGTTGGCCGGCATGCGGTGCGCTCCTTAACGAGAACGCCCCATCCTCGCCATCGCAGTGTTAACCGGGTGGCAACTGCGCCGGTGCAGTGCGGGGAACGTGACGCGGGTCAGCCTGATGCGCGCAGCCCGTCCACGTCCAGGATCAGTGCCAGCCGGCCATCGCCGATGAGGGTGGCGCCGGCATAACCGGGCAGGCCGCGCAGGGCGCGGGGCAACGGCTTGATCACCACTTCCTCGCGGCCGCGCACCTGGTCCACGATCAGGCCGAAGCGCGAGTCGCCCATCTGCAGCACCACCACGGTCAGCAGGTTGTTTTCCACGGGTGCAAGGTCGAGCCAGCGGCGCAGGTCCAGCAGGGGCAGGGTGTGGGACTGGCGGTCCAGCACCGGGCGGCCATCGAACCAGCCCAGCGACGCGGGCGCGGCGTGCAGCACCTCCAGCACGCGCGCCAGCGGCAGCGCGTACACGGCCTCGCCGGCCTGCACCAGCAGGGTGGGCAGGATTGCCAGGGTCAGCGGCACACGGATCAGGAAGCGGGTGCCGCGGCCCAGTTCGGACTGGATCTGGATCTGCCCGCCCAGCTCGCGGATGCGCGACTGCACCACGTCCATGCCCACGCCGCGGCCGGAGATGTCGGTGACCTCCGCCTTGGTGGAAAACCCTGGCAGGAATACCAGGTGCAGGCACTCCTCCACGCCGAGGCGGGCGGCGGCTTCGGGGTCCAGCAGGCCCTTCTCGCGGGCCTTGGCGCGCAGGCGCTCGGCATCGATGCCGGCGCCGTCGTCCTGCACTTCGATGCCGACGTAGTCGCCTTCCTGCTGCGCGGCCAGGCGCAGGCGGCCGGCGCGCGGCTTGCCGGCGGCTTCGCGCACCTCCGGCGGTTCGATGCCGTGGTCGATGCCGTTGCGCACCAGGTGCACCAGCGGGTCGGCCAGGGCTTCGACCAGGTTGCGGTCCAGCTCGGTCTCGGCGCCGACCATCTCCAGCTCCACTTCCTTGTTGAGCGAGCGGGCCACGTCGCGGGCGACCTTGGGGAAGCGCGAGAACACCTTGCCCACCGGCTGCATGCGGGTGCGCATCACCGCCGATTGCAGGCGCGCGGTGGCCACGTCCAGGTTGCTGACGGCGCGGTCCAGTTCCTCGTCCTTGAGCCGCGTGCGCAGGGTCTTGAGCCGGTTGCGGGCCAGCACCATCTCGCCGATCAGGTTGACGATGGCGTCCAGGCGCCGGGTGTCCACGCGCACGGTGTGTTCGGCCTCGCTGCCGCCCGGCCGGGCCGGTGTCGCGGCGCGTGACGGGGTGCGCGGCGGTGCGGCCGCGCGCGGCGGGGCCGCGGCCTTGGCCGGCGCCGCCGGCAATGGCTGGGCACCGGGCGCGGCGGCGCCATGCAACTGGTCGAGCAGGGCCTCGAATTCGTCGTCGTCGATCAGGTCGGGCGCCTTCGCCTTCGCCGGTGCGGGCGCGGCGGCGGCCGGCGCGGCACCGGGCATGGCGCTGCCGTGCAACTGGTCGAGCAGGGCTTCGAACTCGTCCTCGTCGATGGTGTCCGATGCGGATGCGGTGATGGCCGGTGCGCCGGGAATGCATTCGGCGGCCGCGTCCAGGCTGAACTGCGCGATCAGCTCCGGCGGTGCATGTTCGGGTTCGACCCCGCCGGCCACGGCATCGAGCATTGCCTGCAGCCAGTCCAGCGAGCGCTGCGCGGCATCGAAGTGCAGCGGGTCCAGCTGCGCCTCGCCGGCGCGGGCCGCGCCCAGGGTTTCCTCGGCGGCGTGGCACAGCTCCACCATGGCCTGGATGGCCAGGAAGCCGGCGCCGCCCTTGAGGGTGTGGAAGCCGCGGAACACCGCGTTGAGCTGCTCCAGGTCGTCGGGTGCCTGCTCCAGCGTCACCAGCTGCTCGCCGAGGCGGTCCAGGATTTCCTGGGCCTCGATGATGAAGTCGGCAGCGATGTCCGGCGTCACCCCGCTCATGGTGCTACAGCCCCAGGTCCGAGAGCAGGGCGTCGGCGTCGTTCTGCGACACGGCGTGGCGGTCCAGGCCGCCCACTGCCGGGCCGGCCAGGGCAGGGCCTTGTTGTTCGTCCTTGGGCGGCAGGCCCAGTGCGCCGAAGCCTTCGTGCACGCGACGCACGATGCCGGCCACGCGGCGGATGATCTGGCCGGTGAGGTCCTGGTAGCTCTGGGTCAGGCCGATCTCGGTGAGGTTGCTGCGGATCCGGTCCAGGACCTGGTCCTGGCCCTGGGATACGCCCTCGCTGCGCAGGCCTTCGACCAGGGTGCGGCATTCGTCGGCCAGGTCCAGGGTGCGGTGGGTGGCCTGTTCGGTCATCGCCACCACGTGGTCCAGGCGGGCGCAGGCATCGTCCAGGTCAATGCCGCGGCGCGCCTCGTCCGGCAGCTGAGGCAGGTCGCCAAGGGCCTGGCTCAGTTCGCGCGCCAGCCGGCCCAGGCCCTGCACCAGCGGGCGGGTGCGGGCGGCGGCCAGGGCGTCGATCTCGGCGCGCAGGGCGCTTTCGTCGCCGCGCTCCAGCGCGCCCAGCGCATGGTGCAGGCGCCGGATCAGCGCGCTGCGCTCGGGACTGACGGCGGCACTCATGCGGTGGCCGCCAGGCGCTCGAAGATCTTGCCGAG
>Ga0079224_100009976_pt1 | contig 13005 bp, 6 predicted proteins | sample Stecom2015_FD_80414 | JGI IMG/M metagenome (GOLD analysis project Ga0079224, IMG submission 80414) | Agricultural soil microbial communities from Utah to study Nitrogen management - Steer compost 2015 | ecosystem: Environmental > Terrestrial > Soil > Agricultural land | place: USA: Utah... | reverse complement strand
GAAGGCGTTGCGCCAGCCCACGCAGAAGATCGCGTGGTCGGGACGGACGGCGTCGAGGAAGGCCTCCGAGGAGCTCGTGCGCGAGCCGTGGTGCGGGGCCTTGAGCAGGTGCGCCCGGAGATCGGCCCCGCTTTCGAGCAGGGCGCGCTCGCCCTCGGCCTCGACGTCCCCGGGCAGGAGGACGGCGATTGCGTCGTGGCGCACGCGCAGCACGAGGGATGCGTCGTTGTCGCCGAAGAGGGGCTCGTCCTTCGCGCCGCCGACGTCCGGCGGGCCGAGGAATTCGAAGACCACGCCTCCCACCTCGATCGCAGGGCTTCCGGCGGCGAAACGTCGCAAGGGGATGCCGCGGGTGGCGATCGCCTCGGCGATGGGCGCGCCCAGCCGCCCCTCCAGGGCACGGCCGGTGAACCACACCTCGTCCACGGGGATGCGGGAGAGCAGGCCCGGCGCCGAGCCCACGTGGTCGGGGTGCAGGTGGCTGATCACGAGGGCGCGGAGGCGACCGACGCCCCGCTCCGCGAGGAGGGGGAGGAGGTCGAGGTCGGCGCGATCCGGCGCGTCGCGCAGGCCGCCACCGGTGTCGACGAGCACCGCCTCACCCGAGGGAAGGCGCAGGAGGGTGGCGTCGCCCTGGCCGACCGGGAGGAAGTCGATGCGCAGCACCGGATCAGGGCGCGGCGCCAGCCAGGCCGCGCCGAGCGCGAGCGACGAGGCGAGAGCCATGGCGAGGGCCGCGCGCGGGCGGCGGGCGTACAGGGCGAGGGCGAGGAGGAGGCCGAGGAAGGCGGCGCCGACGCCGAGCGAGGGCAGCGGGAGAAAGAGGCGGGCGCCGGGCAGGGCGGCGAAAAAGCGCGCCAGCGCGGCGAGGAGTTCGGTGGCCTTCCCGGCGAGGAAGAGGAGGGGCTCGAAGGCGATCGGCGCGATGAGGCCCGCGGCGCCGGCGAGGGCGGCGAGCGCGGTGGCGGCGAGGGCAATCGGGACGGCGACGACGTTGGCGGGCAGGGAGGTGAGCGAGACCCGCTGGAAATGGAGGGCGAGGAGGGGGAGCGTGGCCAGGGTGGCGGCGAGCGTGGCCTCCAGCGCGCCGAGGAGGTGTCCGAGGATCCGCGCGGACGTCGTGCCGCGCGGCGGGCGCGGGATGAGCTTGCGCAGGGAGGGGCCCAGGCCGAGCAGGCCGGCGCAGGCGGCGAAGGAGAGCTGGAAGGACGCGGTGAAGAGGGAGGGCGGGTCGAAGGCGACCACGCCGAGGAAGGCCACCGCCAGGGAGGTCCAGCCGTCGCTTTGCCGCGCCAGCGCCTGGGCGAGGAGGAAGAGGGCGGCGCCGACCGCCGCGCGCAGGACGGGCGGCTGGGCGCCGGTGAAGGCGGCGTAGAGCGGTGCGAAGGGGAGCGCGGCGAGCGCCGCCCAGCGGTGGATGTCGATCCAGGCGCCGAGGGTCCAACGGAAAAGCGCCAGGAGGATGCGGTAGAGGCCGAGCACGCAGAGGGAGAGGTGGAGGCCGGAGACGGAGAGGACGTGGGCGAGCCCGCTGTCGGCGAAGGCGTCGCGCAGCTTGGGCTGCACGCCGGAACGGTCGCCGACCATCAGCGCGGGTACGAGCGCCGCCGCGTCGGGCGCGGCCAGAGCGGCCCGGGCGCGGCGCGCGAGGTCGCGGCGGGCGCGTTCGATCGCGGCCCACCACCCCGTGGCCTCGTCGACCACGCCGACGCGGTCCGCCTCGACCCGACCGACGCAGGCGACGCCCTGGCGACGACGCTCGGCCAAGTCGCGTCGGGCCCGGGGCGTGGACGGCGGCGGATCGTCGAGCTTTGCGAAGGCGCGGAGGCGATCCCCGGGCAGGGGTGCCAGGGCGGAAGGCAGGCCGAGCTCCACCCGCAGGCCGCGCGTCGCGCGCCAGTCCTGGCCGGGGATCCGGGCCTTCTCGACCTCCAGGCGGACGCGCGCCCACTCGGAGCCGATGGCGGGGTTGCCGCGGACCCGACCCTCGAGTTCGAGGTGGCTGGTCGTTGTGCCGGGTGGAGGGAGCTCCGCTTCGCGGAGGTGGCGGGCGCAGGGTCCGGCCTCCGCTCCGGACCAGGCGGCATCGGCGGCGGGCCCGACCAGCGCGCCCGCGCCGAGGTAGAGGGCGGCGAGCACGGCGAGGGGGAGGATTCCTCCGCGAACGGCGACCAGCGGTACGACGGCGAGCAGGGGAAGGAATCCCCGGGCCACGGCGGTTGGAGGGTGGTGGGGGAGGAGGAGGCCCGCGCCGAAGGCGAGGGCGAGGAGGAGAAGCGGGCGGTCGACGGCGGGGCGCATCGGCGGAGCCGACGATGCGCGGATCGTGCCAGCCCGGTTTTCTTTTGTGATTGACGAGGGTTATGCGTCCGTGGTAGGTTACGGGGCATGGCTTCCGACCGCCCCACGGCTCGGCGGCGCAGGCAACGAGAGGAGAAGCTGGATGCAGACGACCTTCAAGGTCGGTGACAAGGCGGTTTATCCGGGACAGGGCGTAGGCGAGGTGCTCGGCATCGAGCACAAGGAGGTGGCGGGTCAGCGCCAGTCGTTCTACGTGCTGCGCATCCTCGAAAACGGCATGAAGATCATGATCCCGATCAACAAGGTCGGGTCCGTGGGGTTGCGCGAGATCATCGACGACAAGGCCGTGGCGAAGGTCTACGAGATCCTGCGGCAGAAGGAAGTCTCGGTCGACGCCACCACATGGAACCGTCGGTACCGCGAATACATGGAGAAGATCAAGACCGGATCGGTCTTCGAGATCGCGGAGGTCCTGCGGGATCTCTACCGCCTGCGGTCCGACAAGGAGCTCTCCTTCGGCGAACGCAAGATGCTGGACACGGCGCGTTCGCTCCTCATCAAGGAGCTCTCGCTCGCCAAGGGCTGCTCCGAGGAGGAGATCGAGAACGATCTGAAGGAAATCTTCAACTTCTGAACCCACCGCGAATCGAACCATGAGCGTGGTGGGCATCCTGCCGGCGGCAGGGAGCGGGCGGCGCTTCGGCGCCGCCAAGCAGTTTCGGGACCTCGGTGGCCTCCCCCTCTCCGTCCATGCGGCGCTCGGCTTCGAGCGCGTCCCCGCCATCGAGAGCTACGTGGTCGCCGTTCCCCCCGGCGAGGAGGAGCGGGTGGCGGCCCTCTTGCGCGCGCACGGTCTGCGGAAGGCGCATCGGGTGGTCGCCGGCGGCGCCGAGCGCGCCGACTCGGTGCGGCTCGCCTTGGATGCGGCGCCGGCGGACGCCACGCTGGCGGTGATCCACGACGCGGCGCGCCCCTTCGCCAGTCCGGCCCTCTTCGAGCGGGTGATCGAGGCGGCGCGGGCGCACGGCGCCGCCATCGCGGCGGTCCGCTGCGTGGACACGGTCAAGGAGGGCGAGGGGGACCGCATCGTGCGCACGCACGACCGCAGCCGGCTCTGGCTGGCGCAGACGCCGCAGGCCTTCCGCGTGGACTGGCTCCGGGAGGCCTACGGCACGTTGGGCGTCCAGGCGGGCCGCTTCACGGACGAGGCGGCGTTGCTCGAGGCGGCGGGGCGCGAGGTGCGCCTGGTCGAGGGGGAGAAGGAGAACTTCAAGGTGACCGAGCGCGAGGATTGGGAGCGGGCCGAGGCCAAGGTGCAGGCCGCGAGCGGTCCGGCCTTCGCCGTCGGGCAGGGGATCGACGTTCACGCCTTCGAGCCCGGCAGGCGGCTCGTCCTCGGCGGGATCGAATTCCCCGGCGAGGTGGGGTTGGCGGGCCACTCGGATGCAGACGTGGTCCTGCACGCGGTGATGGACGCCCTGCTCGGCGCCGCCGGGCTGGGCGACATCGGGCAGCACTTCCCCGACACGGCGGAGGAATTCCGCGGCGCCGATTCCGGCCGCCTGCTGCAGGTGGTGGTCGAAAAGCTGCGGAAGGCGGGATGGGCGGTCGGCAACGTCGACCTCACCGTGCTCGCGCAAAAGCCCCGGCTCGGCCCGCGCCGCGAGGCGATGCGCGAGAACGTCGCGCGCCTGCTCGAGATCCCGGCGGCCCGCGTGAACGTGAAGGCGAGCACGACCGAGCGGCTCGGCTTCGTCGGCCGCGCGGAGGGGATCGCCTGCCAGGCGGTGGCGCTCCTGATCCGCGCGCGATGATTCGCGTTCTCCTTCGCCCCCGGGGGTGGTAACAGTGGAGCTTCGCCCCGGGGGGCGAGACGACACCACACCCGGAAAGGCAAGGGGATGGCGCAGCGGCTGTTCAACACCCTGACCAATCGCAAAGAGGAACTCGTTCCGGTCGAGCCCGGCCGCATCGGCATGTACGTCTGCGGGCCGACGGTCTACGACATGAGCCACCTCGGCCACGCGCGCGCCTACGTGGCCTTCGACACGATCGCGCGCTGGCTGCGGGCGAGCGGCTACGAGGTGGAGCTCGTCCGCAACTACACGGACGTGGACGACAAGATCATCCGCCGGGCCCAGGAGACGGGCGCCGAGCCGCGGGAGATCGCCGAGCGCTACATCGCCGAGTTCCGGCGCGACATGGATGCGCTCAACGTACGCCCCGGCGACGTGGAGCCGAAGGTCACCGAGCACATGGCGGAGATCGTCTCGATGATCGAGACGCTCGTCGCCAACGGCGTCGCCTACGAGGCCGACGGCGACGTCTACTTCGCCGTCCGCAAGTTTCCCGACTACGGCAAGCTCTCCAAGCGCAAGCTCGAGGACCTGATGGCCGGCGCGCGCGTGGAGCCGGGGGAGAAGAAGAAGGATCCCCTCGACTTCGCGCTGTGGAAGGCGGCCAAGCCGGGCGAGCCGGCCTGGGACAGCCCCTGGGGCAAGGGGCGCCCGGGCTGGCACATCGAGTGCTCGGCGATGAGCGCGCGCTACCTCGGCAAGACCTTCGACATCCACGGCGGCGGCAAGGACCTCGTCTTTCCCCACCACGAGAACGAGATCGCCCAAAGCGAGGCCGCCCACCACCAGCCTTTCGCCAAGTACTGGCTGCACAACGGCTTCGTCACCATCCAGGCGGAGAAGATGGCGAAGAGCCTCGGCAACTTCGTCACCATCCGCGATCTGCTCGCGCGCTACGACGGCGAGGCGCTGCGCTACTTCCTCCTCTCCACCCACTACCGCTCGCCCATCGACTTCTCGCCGGAAGGCCTCGACGCCGCGCAAGCGCGCGTGGCCTACGTCTACGAGACGCTGCGCCGCGCGGACGAGCGGCTCGAGGGCCATGCGCCGCAGGGCGGCGAGGTGCTCTACCCGGAGGTGGTGGAGGGCTTCGAGGCGCGCTTCCGGGAGGCCATGGAGGACGACTTCAACACCGCGGCCGCGCTCGCCGCGGTGGGTGAGGCCTTCCCGGTGATCAACGAGCTCATCGACCGGCCGCCGACCAAGGATCGGGCGAAGGTACGGGAGACGCTCGCCCGCCTGGTGCAGGGCGTCCGTCGCATGGCCGAGGTGCTCGGCGTCTTCGGGCAGGAGCCCGGCGCCTGGCTCGAGCGGCACCGTCAGCGCCTCTGCGCGCAGAAGGGGATCGATCCGGCCGAGGTGGAGGCGAAGATCGATGCCCGCGCGCGGGCGCGTGCGGAGAAGAACTGGGCGGAGGCCGATCGCATCCGCGACGAACTGGCTGCGATGGGCGTGGAGATCATGGACACGCCGAGGGGAACGACATGGAGAGTGCAAGGCTGATGCGCGCGGGCCTGTTGGCCCTTTCGATCCTGTTGGCGGCGTGCGGGGAGGACGAGCCCAACGGGAAGATGCCGACGGGATCCGACAGCCCCGGGGGGGTCGACATCCGCATCCCCGGCATGGACGGGGAGGCTCGCGTGCAGTTCGACGAGGACGGCATCCTACACGCGCGGTGCGAGACGGATGCCGACTGCATGCGCGTCCTCGGCTACTTCCACGCGCACGCGCGCTTCTTCCAGATGGACCTGCAGCGCAGGTTGGCGCGCGGCCGGCTGGGCACCCTCGCCGCGACCGAGATCGTCCGGGATCCCGGCTGGCGGCAGATGTTCTCGACGCCGCAGGGCGAGCCCCTGGAGGAAGCGATCTGGCGCATCCTCGGCGAGGACGAGCGCGCTCTCGTCGAGGCCTACGCGCAGGGTGTGAACGCCTGGCTGGACGATTTGCGGGAGGGGCGCAACGGCGCCGAGCTCTCCGAGGACTACGCGGCGATCGGGCTGACTTCGCCGGAGCTCATTCCGGAGTGGGAGGCGCTGGACACGGTCGCCTTCGCTCGGCTGATGACCTACCTGCTCTCGTCGACCTGGGAGGAGGAGATCTTCTTCGGCGCCGCCTTCTCCCAGCTCGCGAGCGTCTCGCTCGAGGCGGCGGTCGACCACTTCACGCCGCGTCCCGCGGCCAAGGCCTACACGCTTCCCGCGGCGCAGGCCGGCGCACGGGCCGTCGCGGGGGTGCCAAAGCTCGACGGGCTGCAGGCGCTCGCCGAGAGGCTCGGCGCGGTGCGCGGGCTGATGGATCGCGTGCGCGCGGAGGGTCCTTTCCTGCCGTTCTTCGGGGGCTTGGACGCCTCCTTCGGATCGAACAACTGGGCGCTCGCCCCCTCCCGCACCCGGGACGGCAAGGCCCTCCTCGCCAACGACCCGCACCTGATGCTCAGCAACCCGCCGGTCTTCTACCTCGCCCACCTGGACGCGGTGACGGAAGGCCGGGGGACCTTGCACGTGGCCGGTGCGACCTTCCCGGGCATCCCGGCGGTGGTGATCGGGCGCAACGAGCGCGTGGCCTGGGGCGCGACCGTCGCCTACTACGACGTGACCGACGTCTACGTGGAGCAGCTCACCGAGGACGGCAACGCCGTGATCTTCGACGGCGAGGAGGTGGAGATCGTCCGCAAGACCGTGCGCTTCGAGACCCGATCCGGCGAGCCGGTGGAGTTCGTTCTCGAATGGGTGCCGCACCACGGTCCGATCGTCCAAAAGGACGTGAACAATCGCCGGGCTCTGAGCGTGCGGTGGACCGGCCACGAGCCCTCCAACGAGATCGCCGCCTTCGTCGGCCTGAACCGGGCGGGTAGCGTGGCGGAGGCGAAGAAGGCGCTCGAGCACTTCGAGGTCGGCGCCCAGAATTTCGTGCTCGCCGACGTGGACGGATCCATCGGCTGGTTCCCGCACGCCCGCGTTCCCAAGCGGCCTTGGGCGTCCTATTCGGAGGCGGATCCGGCCGGTTCGCTCCCGCCGTGGATGCCGCTCCCGGGCGACGGCAGCGCGGAGTGGGAGGGCTACCTCGACGCGTCGGAGCTGCCGAGCGCCTTCGATCCGCCGGCGGGCTTCGTCGCCACCGCCAACCAGGATCTGACGGGAGCGACGGAAGACGGTGATCCCACCGCCGGCGGGCCCTACCTGCAGGGCATGACCGCGCCTGGCGTGCGCATGGCGCGCATCCTGGAGCGGATCGAGGCGGGCGGGAACGAGCACACCGTCGAGACCATGCTCGCGCTCCAGCTCGACACGCATTCTCTGCTCGGGGAGTGGATCGTGCCGAAGCTCCTCGCGGCCGCGGAGGAGGCGGAGCTGTCGGCGGAGGCGGAGACGCTCCTCGGCGTCCTCGCGGAGTGGGACTACACCTGCCCGACGGGGCTCGCGACCAGCGATCCGAAGGGCGCTGCGCACGAGGACCCCGCGGTGCGCAAGGAGGCGCGCGGCTGCGCAGCCTTCCACTTCACCTTCAACCGGCTCCTCCGGGTGGCCTTGGAGAACCGCCAGCAGGCGGCGGGGATCGGCCCCGCCGGCTGGGACGCCAACCACCTCGTCCGTCCCCTCGCGATCGCCCTGCTGCGGCCGGAGGACCTCGTCCAGAGCCCGGAGGAATTCTGGACCCCGCTGGGCGCCGAGGCGCCGCGCACGGAGCGGGAGGCCCTGCTCGAAGCGATCGAGAAGGCGGCCGCGGAGATCGTCGGGCCGTGGGGGCGGGATCCCGAGGGCTGGCTGTGGGGCAAGGTGCACACGGTGACCTTCGCGAGCCAGCTGCCCATCCCCTCGTTGCACCACGGACCTTTCGCGGGGGCCGGCGGGCTTCTGACCGTGAACGTGGCGAACCCCTCCATCTCGCCCTCCGGCTCGTTCGCCTTCGGCCAGGGCGCCTCGCTCCGCATCGTCAACGAGCTCGGCGAGGACGGCATCACGACCTGGGTGCAGCTCCCCGGCGGCCGCGATCTGCACCGCACGAGCGCGTTCTTCGGCAATCTCGTGGAGCGGTGGCTGGCCGGCGAGCCGATTCGGATGCCCTTCACCCCGGAGGAGGTCGACGCGGCCGGGACCGGCGTCCTGCGCGTGGGCGATTGACGCGGGTGCCGTGGGGTCGCGCGGCGGTCGTCGCGCGGCCCCGGCGGGGAATGCCCGATGGCCCGGGGGCGGTTCGCGCCCCATGGTGAAGACGATGCAGAGCCCCTTCCGCCTGGTCAGTGAGTTCGAGCCCCGCGGCGACCAGCCCCAGGCCATCCGCGAGCTCGTGGAGGGCCTTGGGCGCGGCGAGAAGCACCAGGTGTTGCTCGGCGCCACCGGGACCGGAAAGACCTTCACCATCGCCAACGTCATCCAGGCGCACGGCCGGCCGACGCTGGTGATGGCGCACAACAAGACGCTCGCCGCGCAGCTCTACGGGGAACTCAAGAGCCTCTTCCCGGAGAACGCGGTTCACTTCTTCGTCTCGTACTACGACTACTACCAGCCCGAGGCCTACGTTCCGCAGACCGACACCTTCATCGAGAAGGACGCCCTCATCAACGACGAGATCGATCGGATGCGGCACGCGGCGACGCATGCGCTGCTCACCCGCGACGACGTGATCATCGTCGCATCGGTCTCCTGCATCTTCGGCATCGGTTCCGCCGAGGCCTACTACGGCATGCTCCAGAAGCTGGAGGTGGGGCTGGAGATCCCGCGGGACCGCGTGCTGCGGGCGCTGGTGGACATCCTCTACGAGCGAAACGACGTCGACTTCCACCGCGGCACCTTCCGCGTCCGCGGGGACGTGCTCGAGGTCTTCCCGCCCTACGAGGAAGACCGCGCCATCCGCATCGAGTTCTTCGGCGATACGATCGATTCGATCGCCGTCGTGGACCCTCTGCGCGGCAAGGTGCTGGAGAAGCTCGACAAGGTCGCGATCTTCCCCGGCTCGCACTACGTCACCGCGCCGGAGATGCGGCGGATCGCCATCGAGTCGATCCGCGACGAGCTCCGCGAGCGGCTGCAGGAGCTGCAGGCCCAGGGCAAGCTCCTCGAGGCCCAGCGCCTCGAGCAACGCACCATCTTCGACCTCGAGATGCTCGAGCAGATGGGCTTCTGCAGCGGCATCGAGAACTACTCGCGCCACCTCTCGGGCCGGAAGGCGGGCGAGCCGCCGCCCTGCCTCCTCGACTACTTCCCCAAAGACTTCCTCCTGGTGATCGACGAGAGCCACCAGACGGTGCCGCAGATCGCGGCGATGTACCGGGGCGATCGCTCGCGCAAAAAGACCCTCGTCGAGCACGGCTTCCGCCTTCCTTCGGCGCTGGACAACCGCCCGCTCCGCTTCGAGGAGTTCGAAAAGCTCGTCCACCAGGCGATCTACGTGTCCGCCACGCCGGGCGACTACGAGCTGGAGAAGGCCCAGGGCGTGGTGGTGGAGCAGATCATCCGGCCGACCGGCCTGCTCGATCCCGTGGTGGAGGTGCGGCCGGTCGCCTCGCAGGTGGACGATCTGCTCGCGGAGATCCGCAAGGTCACGGCGCGGGGCGAGCGCGTGCTCGTGACCACGCTCACCAAGCGGATGGCGGAGGATCTCACGGAGTACTACACCGACGTCGGCGTCCGCGTGCAGTACCTCCACTCGGACATCGACACCATCGAGCGCGTGCAGATCATCCGCGGGCTGCGGCAGGGCGATTTCGACGTCCTGATCGGCATCAACCTGCTGCGCGAGGGCCTCGACATCCCCGAGGTCTCCCTGGTCGCCATCTTCGACGCGGACAAAGAGGGCTTCCTCCGCTCCACCGTCTCGCTCATCCAGACCATCGGCCGCGCCGCACGCAACGTGAACGGGAAGGTGATCCTCTACGCGGATACGGTGACGCGGAGCATGCAGGCGGCCATCGACGAGACGAACCGCCGCCGCGCGAAGCAGGAGGCCTACAACCGGGAGCACGGGATCACGCCGGCCACCGTCCGCCGCGCGATCGACGAGCTGGCGCCGATGGTGGAGGGCGACTACTCCACCGTGCCGCTCGCGGCGGAGGAGGAGACCGCCTATCTCCCCCGGGAGACGCTGCACGCGCGCATCCAGGAGCTCACGCGGCAGATGCACGCGGCGGCGGAGGCGCTCGAGTTCGAGAAGGCCGCGGATCTGCGCGATCGAATCCACGCTCTCCAGATGGCGGACCTCGGTCTCGAGACCAAGCCGCGGCGGGGTCGGATGCCCACCGGCGAGATGTCGCTGGCGCGGCGCAAGGCGGCGGCGCGGCGCCGGCGGTAGGCGGCGGTTGGCGCGGCTCGCCCGGGCGCGCTAGAAGGGGGACATGCGCATCCTCTCGGCCGCCTTCCTCCTCTCCCTGCTGTGGGCGTGTAGTTCGAGCCAGGTATCGTCCGTACCGGTCGATCCGGCGCGCGCCCGGCGGATGATGGACTGGGCGACGCGGATCGTGGAGGCGGGCCCGGCGGCGCAAGGTCATCCCTCCAAGGCGCGGGTGCAGGCCCTCATCCAAAGGGAGATCCGGAGCTTCGGCCTCGAGGTGCACCAGCATCCGTTCACCGTGGTGATGCCGGAGCTGGGCATGCGCTGGGATCTGGTCAACCTCCGCGTCTCGTTTCGCCCGGAGGCGAAACACCGCGTCCTGGTCGGCTGCCACTGGGACATCCGGCCGTGGGCGGACGAGGATCCGGATCCCGCACGGAGGAACCAGCCCTTCGACGGCGCCAACGACGGCGTCTCGGGGGTGGTGGTGCTCCTCGAACTCGCGCGCGAGCTCGCCGCCGCGCCGCCGCCCGAGGGGGTGGGCGTGGACATCGTCTTCTTCGACGGGGAGGAGGGGCCGAAGGATTCCCCCTACCAATACCTCGGATCCAAGGACCTGGCCGGGCATTGGGCGAAGACCGGCGTGGCGGAGCCGGCGCGGGGCCTGATCGTGGACATGGTGGGTCGCAAGGGCCTGCGGATCCGGCGCGAGGGCTTCTCGCAAAGGAGCGCCCGCGCGGTCCTCGACGAGGTCTTCGCCATCGCGCGCAAGCGGGGCGCGAGGCACTTCGAGGACGCGCCGGGCAAGCACGTCCTCGACGACCACATCGCCTTCTTGCAGCGGGGCATTCCGGTGGCGAACCTCATCGACATCGACGACCCGCACTGGCATACGCACGAGGACCGGCTGGAGCACCTGGACCCCGAGGCCATGGCGGAGGTGGCCGAGGTGGTGATCGCCTGGGTCCGCGCCCAGCGCGCGCCCGGAAGCTGAGGGGCCGGTCGCCGGTTGCACTTCTCGGCCCATCGCGCCGACGCGAGACCATGGACGCCCGCCTGAAAGAAAAGCTCGACGGCCTCCCCACCGCGCCCGGGGTCTACCTGATGAAGGACCGGGAGGGGAACGTCGTCTACGTGGGCAAGGCGGTGAACCTGCGAGCGCGGGTGCGCTCGTACTTCCAGCCCGGCACCTCGGACACGCGCTCCTTCGTCGCCACCCTCGACCGCATCCTCGGCGACATCGAGGTCATCCTCGTCGGAAGCGCGAAGGAGGCGCTCCTCCTCGAGAACACCCTCATCAAGCGGCACAAGCCGCGCTTCAACGTCCGGCTGCGCGACGACAAGTCCTACATTTGTCTGCGCTTGGACGAGCGGCATCCCTATCCGCGGTTGGAGGTGGTGCGCCGCATCCAGCAGGACGGCGCGCGCTACTTCGGCCCCTATTCGAGCGCCACCGCGATCCGCGAGACGCTGCGGATCGTCAACCGCTACTTCCAGCTCCGCACCTGCACCGACAAGGTGCTCGAACGACGGACGCGGCCCTGCCTGCTCTACCAGATCAAGCGCTGTCCGGCGCCCTGCGTCTTCGACGTGCCGCAGGAGGAATACCGGCGCAGCGTGCGCGAGGTGGTTCTCTTCTTGGAGGGGAAGGAGCCGGAACTCGTCGAGGGGCTGCGGGCGCGGATGCGGCAGGCGGCCGCGGAGCTGCGCTTCGAGGACGCCGCTCAGCTTCGCGATCAGATCCGCGCGATCGAGCGCAGCCTCGAGCGGCAGCGGATGGTGTTCTCGGATTTCGTCGACCAGGACGTCTTCGGCTACCACCGCGAGGGACCGCACCTCTCCATCGAGATCCTCTACGTCCGCGGGGGACGGCTGGTCTCGGCCCGCAGCTTCTTCTTCTCCGGGCAGGAGTTTCCGACCGCCGAGCTCCTCTCCTCCTTCGTCGACCAGTATTACGAGAGCGGCGCCGCGCTGCCCGACGAGGTCCTTCTGCCGCTGGATCTGGAGGACCGGGAGGCCAAGGAGAGCCGCCTCTCGGAGCGGCGGGGGCGGAAGGTGTGCTTCCGCGTGCCGGCGCGCGGCGAGAAACGCCATCTGGTGGAGATGGCGAACCGCAACGCCGAGCACGCGCTCGCGGAGGCCAAAAAGCGAGACAAGAGCAACTTCGAGCTCCTCGAGCGGTTGCAGCGAAAACTCGAGCTCGCCCGCCTGCCGCGGCGCATCGAGTGTTTCGACATCTCGCATTTCCAGGGTGCGCTCGTGGTCGCCAGCCAGGTGGCGGCGCAGGACGGAGAACCCGACAAGAGCGGCTACCGCCACTACAAGATCAAGACCTTCCAGGGCCAGGACGACTTCGCGGCGATCTACGAGGTGCTCTCGCGCCGGCTCGAGCGGGGCGATCTTCCGGACCTCTTCCTCATCGATGGTGGCAAGGGCCAGCTCCAGTCGGCGCGGGCGGCGCTCGAGGACGCGGGCAAGCTCGGCGCGGTGGATCTGGCGGCGATCGCCGAGAGCCGGATGGAGACGGAGCGCGAGGCGAGGCTGCGGGGCAGGGCGGCCGGCGAGCTCGGCCGCGTCCCCG
>Ga0079224_100009975_pt1 | contig 13005 bp, 8 predicted proteins | sample Stecom2015_FD_80414 | JGI IMG/M metagenome (GOLD analysis project Ga0079224, IMG submission 80414) | Agricultural soil microbial communities from Utah to study Nitrogen management - Steer compost 2015 | ecosystem: Environmental > Terrestrial > Soil > Agricultural land | place: USA: Utah... | reverse complement strand
TGGGATCGGTGCCGAGCTCCAGCTCCTCACCATCCGGGATGCCGTCGTCATCGGTGTCGGGGTTGTTGGGATCCGTTCCGATCTCCCGCTCGGTGTCGTCGTCGATGCCGTCGCCATCGGCGTCCACGTCATCCGCCGGGTCGTTGGGATCCGTCTCGCCCGGATCCACCCGCCCGTTGCGGTTCCGGTCCTCGATGCCATCCAACACGCTCCCGCCGTCCGTGTCGGGGTTGAGGGGATCGGTGGTGGTGGTGGGATCCGCGTCCGGCGTGAAGACCTCGAGGTCCGTGTCGTTGCCCTGGGGCTCGGTGAGGCCGAGCTCCAGACCATCCGGCAGACCATCGCCATCGGTGTCCGCGTCGAGGGGATCGGTGCCGTACCCGACCTCCCAACCGTCGGTGAGCCCGTCGTCGTCGGTGTCGTCGTCCAGGGGATCGGTGCCGAGCGCGAGCTCCTCCCCATCGGTGAGGCCGTCACCGTCGGTGTCCTCGTTGAGCGGATCGGTTCCCTGCGCGAGCTCCTCTCCATCGGGGATCCCATCCCCATCACTGTCGGGATCGTCCGGATGGGTGCCGAGCTCGCGCTCCTCCTCATCCGGCACACCATCCCCATCGCTGTCGCGCAGCGCGGTCCAGCTCCAGCGCGCCGGGGTGGTCTCCACGTTTCCTGCCGCGTCGGTGGCCCTGACGAGGAGCGCGTGCGACCCGTCCGCCACGTCGACCAGGGAGTAGGGGGAAACGCAGGAGCTCCACGTGCCCGCGTTCAGGCTGCACTCGAAGGCCGCCTCCACCTCATCCGCCTCGAAGGTGAAGGTGGCGGTTCCGCTGGCTTCGGGGGAGTGCGGCCCGGACGTGATCCGGGTCGTGGGCGCCACGGTGTCCACGCTCACCTGCGTACGCGCGACGGGGCCCACGTTGCCGGCCGCATCGGTGGCAAAGGCCTCGAGCTGGTGCGTGCCGTCCTCCAGGGGACCGACGGTCACCGACCACTGTCCCGCCGCATTGAGGGACAGGAGCCCAGGGGCCGCTGTAGCGAGCGTCACCGGGCCCACGTCGTTTCCGTTCACGGAGAGGCGCAGCGTGGCTCCGGGCTCGGTGAGACCGCTCACCTGGAAGGTCGAAAGGTTCAGCGTGCTGCCATCCGCAGGGCTCACGATCTCCGGCGCCTCCGGCGGCGTGGTGTCCACGGTCCAGGTGTGGCTCGGCGGCGTCGGGTCGACGTGTCCTGCCGCATCCCGGGCCTGCACCACGAACGTGTGCTCCCCATCCGCGAGGGAGGTGAGCTGATGGGGCGAGGTACAGGAGAAGGCTGCGCCGCCATTGAGGCTGCAGAGGAAGGTCACGCCGGGCTCATCCGCGTTGAAGGTGAAGGTCGCCGCGGCGCTGTGGGTGAGGGTGGGCGGCGTCGAGGTGAGCTGCGTCTGCGGCGGATGGGTGTCCAGGAGGAAGGTCACGCGCGCCTCGGGGCTCTCATGTCCGATGGCGTCGGTGGCCGTGGCGCTGACGGTGTGCAGACCATCGATGAAGGCGGGAAGCGGAAAGGTCCACGCCCCCGAGGCGCTCGCAGTCACCACGCCATAGGGGATGTTATTGACGCTGACGGTGACCGTGGCGTGCGCCTCGGACTGACCCGAGGCGTTGGACGGGCTCGCCGCGTAGAGGCGGCCATCCTCGGGCGTCACGATCACCGGTGCATCGGGCGCAACGGTGTCCACGGTCCAGGTGTGGGTCGCGGGGGTGGGGTCCACGTTGCCGGCGGGGTCCACCGCGCGGACCCGGAGGGTGTGCGTCCCATCCCCGGTGCTGAGCACGAAGGGGCTGGCGCAGCTCTGCCAGCTGCCCGCGTTGAGGCTGCACTCGAAGCCGGCGTCCGCATCATCCGAGGTGAAGCCGAAGGTCACCGTGGAGGTTGCGACCATCGACGCTGGAACCTGGGTGAGGGTGGTCTCCGGCGCGGTCAGGTCCACCAACCAGGCATGTGGGGCGGGGCTCGGATCCCGGCCGCCGTCGCCGTCGACGTAGCGCACCTCGAGCAGGTGGCTGCCCTCTCCCACGTTGAAGGAGGTCTGGGCCGCACACGGGGTCCACGCACCCGCATCCAGGCGGCACTCGAAGGTGGCGACGGGCAGGCTGGTCCTGAAACGGAAGGACGCCTCACGATCCGGGGTGATCGCCGGCGGGGCCTCCTCGATGAAGGTCTCGTGCTGCACCTGCACGACGGTCGGACGCAGCTCTCCGGTGCCGGCGGGATCGGAGGGGAAGGACACCGGTCCCACGCCCTGGGACAGCCCCACCTGTCCGGCGGCGGTGAGGATGGCCTGGTTGGCGATCTCGCCCCACGCGTCCGCATCCACGGTGACCAGGAACGCAACGGTGGCGCGTCCACCCACCGGGATGGCACCTCCCTGGCTTGCGCCGGCCCCGGTGCCCAGGCGGAACACCAGGGTGCGGGTCGCCGGGTCGTAGTCGGCCTGATCGTCTCCGACGGCGTCGGTCTTCGGGCCCGGATGCGCGCCCTCGAGGATCTGCATCGAGCCGGGGACGTAGGTGACGCCGGCAGGGAGCGGGTCGGTGAGAACCGTCTCCGCCGAGCTGTCGGTGCCCGTGTTCTCGGTGGTGACCGTGTAGCGCAGCACGTCGCCCGGCGCGACGACCCCACCGTTCAGATCCTCGACCGACTTGCTCGTCCGGGTGAAGACCGGCTTGAAGGTCGCGATCGACGTCACGAACGCGCCGATCAGATAGGTGTCCTGGGTGCTCGAAGCGCTGAACGTCGCCGAGCGATCTCCGGGCGAGAGCATCGGAGTGACCGAGACCACGTCCAGGTCCAGACCGCTCATGCTCTGCGCGCCGCCCGTCGCCTGCGGCAGATCCCCGGCGAGCGTCACCGCGCTGCCCAGGTGGCTGCGGCTGCTGTTGAAGAAGTTGTTGGTCGGGTTCACCCCGTCGGTGAGCGGAACACCGTTGAAGTTCAGGGTGTCCCCGGAGATGGAGCCGTCACCCTCGTAGGCGATGACCCCCAGGCGCCCGTCGTAGCCGGCATTGGGGACCAGAAAGCCCTCCACGGTCCCGCTCGCGGGGACGCCGCTGGTCACCAGGTCCAGGCCATCGAAGATGGTGAGGTTGCGCGGCTCCAGACCGTCGAGCGTGTAGAAGACCACCATCGACCAGGCGGCGTAGAGCACCTCGTTGTTGAGGTTGGCCGGGTCGCGCATGTCCACGCCGGACAGCCGGTACGCCCCCGGACCGTGGTCCTGCACCATCCCGGTCACGTCCGCGGTGGACTGGTAGTAGCGCAGCGAGTCGTAGGTGACGACCTGCGAGTCATCCGCGTGGACCGTGACCTCTGCGGGGGCACCTTCGGGCAGCAGTTGCACCTGGAGATCCGCCTGGGCCGAGGTGACGTGGGCCGACCAGTAGAGCCGGGCGTAGGTGATCTCGGCGCCTTCGGGGAGCTGGAGCACCGCGGTGCTTCTCGCCTGCGCCACCGTCACGCCGGTGTGGGCCTCCGCGCGTCCCGGCTGGGGGGCGTCGGACCGCCACGGCACGTCGGCTCCGGTGTCCGAGGTGCGGCTCCCACAGCTGCCTACCGTGCCGACGACCAGGCCCCCGCTGACCCCGCAGTCCCTGACCAGGGTGTTCCCGAAGATCACCATGTCCCCGCGTTGGTCGACCGAGTGCCGCAGGGTCGGGGCGGCTCCGGCCGTGGATGCCGCCATCAGAACAAAAAGACAGCGCTAGCGGAATCGGTAGGCGCGCATGGGCCCTCGGTGGGTGAAGGGAGAACCATCGACCACCCCCCTGACGAGAGGTCGAGCGTCTGCTGCACGACAACGGTAAGCGGGGAGATACACCCCAAGTCAAATCATCCGACGTACCTTGAATGCGGTACGCGGCGAGTGCGGTCAGTCCCTGATTTTCCGGAGTGGGCCTTCGGTGGGGCGGCCTTGAGAGCGGGGCAGCCGGAGAAGGGAGTCCGCCGGGACCCGGGTGGAACCGGCGCGCCTCCTCAGTCGGGGACCGGGGCCTGCCGCGGACGACGCCGGGCCAGCAGGCCCTCGATCACCACGAAGAACAGGGGGACGAAGAAGATCCCCAGGAAGGTCCCCAGGATCATCCCGCCCAGCACCCCGGTGCCGATGGAGCGCTGAGCACCGGAGCCCGCGCCGGACGCCAGCGCCAGGGGGAGCACGCCCAGCCCGAAGGCCAGCGAGGTCATCAGGATGGGCCGCAGGCGCGCCCGCACCGCCGCGAGCGTGGCCTCGATGCGCCCCATCCCCGCCTCGAGGTTCTCCTTGGCAAAGGCCACGATCAGGATGGCGTTCTTGCTGGAGAGGCCGACCGTGGCGAGCATCGCCACCTGGAAGTAGATGTCGCGCTCGATGCCCCGGAGGCCGGCAGCGAGCACCGTGCCCAGAATCCCCAGCGGCGCGAGCAGCAGCACCGCGCTGGGGACCGCCCAGCTCTCGTACATCGCCGCCAGGCACAGGAAGACCAACATCAACGAGAGCATGTAGAGCAGCGGCACCTGCGCGCCCGCCTCGCGCTCCTGGAAGGATTGACCGGTCCAGGAGACGGTGAAGCCCGGCGGCAGGGTGGAGGCGATCCGCGTGATCTCCTCCATGGCCGCACCGGAGCTCACTCCCGGCGCCGGCTCGCCGACGATCTGGGTGGCCGGGACCCCGTCGTAGCGCTCGAGGCGCGGTGAGCCGTAGTCCCAGCGGGTGGTGGCAAAGGACGAGAAGGGGACCATCTGCCCTTCCGCGTTGCGGACCGACCACAGCCGGAAGTCCTCCGGATTCATCCGGAACGGCGCGTCGGCCTGCACGTAGACGCGCTTCACGCGGCCGCGATCGATGAAGTCGTCGACGTAGCGGCCGCCCCAGGCGATGGAAAGTGTCTCGTTGACCTCGGCGATGGAGAGCCCCAACGAGAGGGCCTGGGCTTCGTCCACCTCGACCCGGAACTGAGGCGTGTCGTCGAGGCCGTTGGGGCGCACGTTCTGAAGCAGGGGACTCTGCATGGCCGCGCCGAGCAGCTGGTTGCGCGCGGCGATGAGCGCCTCGTGCCCCTGCTCGCCGCTGTCACGGAGAAAGAAGTCGAAGCCGGTGGCGTTGCCGAGCTCGGGCACCGCGGGAGGCGGGAAGGCGAAGGCCAGCGCGTCCCGGATGCCGGCGAACGCCATGCTCGCGCCGCCGGCGACGGCTTCCACACCCTGGGTCCGCAGATCCCGCTCCTCCCAGTCCTTCAGCTTCACGAAGCCGATCGCGGTGTTCTGCCCGGCGCCCGCGAAGCTGAAGCCCTGCACGGTGAAGAGCGACTCCACCGCGGGATCCTTGAGGAACTGCTGCTCCACCTGCTCGACGACCTGCATGGTGCGCTGCTGGGTCGCGCCCGCGGGCGTCTGCACCATCGCAAAGAGCATCCCCTGGTCCTCCAGGGGCAGAAACGCCGTGGGCAGCCGGAGGAAGAGCCACACCATCAACGCGGTGAGCCCCGCGAAGACCAGCATGAAGCGCCCCGCCCTTCGGGCCATCCAGCCCACCGCACGCCCATAGCGTTCGGTCGCGCGCTCGAAGGTGCGGTTGAACCCACCGAAGAAGCCGCGTCGGGCCTGTTGTCCGGGCTTCGCCGGCCGCAGCAGCGTGGCGCAGAGCGCGGGCGTCAGCACCAGGGCCACCAGCACCGAGAGGGCCATGGCGGTGACAATCGTGAGGGAGAACTGGCGGAAGATCACGCCGGTGGAGCCCTGGATGAAGGCCATGGGCACGAACACCGAGGAGAGCACGAGGCCGATGCCCACCAGCGCGCCGCTGATCTGGCGCATCGAGGCGCGGGTGGCCTCCACCGGCGAAAGCCCTTCCTCGTGCATCACCCGCTCCACGTTCTCGACCACCACGATGGCGTCGTCGACGAGCAGGCCGATGGCCAGCACCATCGCGAACATGGTCAGCATGTTCACCGAGTAGCCGGCGACCGCCATGACCCCGAAGGTGCCCAGGAGGACCACCGGAATGGCGATGGTGGGGATGAGGGTCGCGCGCCAGGACTGCAGGAAGAGGAACATCACCAGGAAGACGAGGGCGATGGCTTCGAAGAGGGTCTCGATCACGCCGCGGATCGCCTCCCGGATGAAGGGCGTGGTCTCGAAGGGCACCACGACCTCGACCCCGGGCGGCAGCGTGGGACGGACCTCATCGAGCACCTGTTGCACGCCCTCCGCCGTCCGCAGCGCATTGGCTCCGGTGGCCATGGAGATGCCGAAGCCCGAGGAGGGCTGACCGTTGAAGCGGGAGATGAAGCCGTAGTCCTCGGCGCCCAGCGCCACCCGCGCGATGTCCCCCAGACGGAGCACCGCACCATCGGGGGTGGCCCGCAGGATGATCGCCTCGAACTGCTCTGCCGTCTGGAGGCGGTCCTGCGCGGTGATGCTCGCGGTGAGCTGCTGGCCTTCCACCGCAGGGGTTCCGCCGAGCTGCCCGACCACCACCTGCTGGTTCTGCGCGCGGATCGCCGCGGCCACATCAGTTGGCGTGAGGCCGTAGGTCTCCAGCGCATTGGGGTCCAACCAGATGCGCATGGCATAGGGCGAGCCGAAGAGCTGGGTCGTTCCCACCCCCGGGACACGCGAGATCGGATCCAGCACCCGCGAGGCGATGAGATCCGCGAGGTCCTGCCGATCGAGGCTGTCGTCGCCGGAGACGAAGCCCACCACCATCAGGAACCCGCTGGAGACCTTGCTGACCTGAAGTCCCTGCTGCTGCACCACCTGGGGAAGCAGGGGCGTCGCCAGCGAGAGCTTGTTCTGCACCTGCACCTGCGCGATGTCCGGATCGGTGCCGTTCTGGAAGGTGAGGGTGATGGCCGCGCGCCCGTTCGACTCACTGGTCGAGGACATGTAGAGCAGGCCATCCAGCCCCTTCATCTGCTGCTCGATCACCTGGGTGACCGAGTCCGCGACCGCCTGCGCCGACGCGCCGGGATAGATCGCGTTGATGGTGACCGACGGCGGCGCGATCTCCGGGTACTGCGCCACCGGCAGGCGCGTGATGGAGATGCCACCGAAGAGCATCAACGCGAGGGCGAGCACCCACGCGAAGATCGGGCGGCTGATGAAGAACTGGGACATGGCGTCCTCGCCTCAGGGTTGCTGCGGTTGAGGAGGAGCAGGGGACTGCTCGGAGGGACCAGAGCCGCCGATGGCCTTCGCGGCCGCATCCCGCTCGGTGGCCCGGACCTGCGCACCCGGCTGCACCTTCTGGACGCCCTCGACGATCACCCGATCTCCGGGGGCGAGCCCCGAGGACACGAGCCAGGCGCTTCCCACCGTCTGCTCGGTCGTGAGCTGGCGTGCCTCGACCCGGCCGTCGTCCCCCACCACCAGCGCCACCGCTTCGCCGGAGGGGTCGCGCGTCACCCCCTGCTGGGGAACCAGGAGTCCCTCCTCGGTGGTGCCCGCCTGGAGAATCGCCCGCACGTACATCCCCGGAAGCAGCACCGCCTCCGGGTTGGGCACCTCGATGCGCACCAGTGAGCTGCCGGTGGTGGGATCCACGGTGACCTCGGAGAAACGGAGGCGCCCCTGGTGGGGGTAGCGGGTCCCATCCCCGAGCAGGATGGTCACCGGCGCCTCGTCATCGCGTTGCAGGCGCCCCTTGGCGATCGCGCGTCGCAGCTCGAGCCACTCCTCGTTGGAGCGGCTCACGTCCACGTAGGTGGGATCCAGTTGCTGCACGGTGGTGAGCGGGTCCGGCTGGTTCGCGGTCACCAACGCGCCCTCGGTCACCGCCGAGCGTCCCACCCGCCCGGAGATGGGGGCGGTGACGCGGGTGTGGCCCACCACCACCTGCTGTCCCTTCAGCGCCGCCTGCGCCGCAGCGAGATCGGCCTGGGCCAGGCGCAGCGCGGCTTCGGTGGTGTCGTGCTGCTGGGCGCTGATGGCCCCACCCTCAAACAGCGTGCGGGAGCGCTCCGCATTCTCGCGGGCCACGACCAGCGCGGCACGCGCGCGGGACACGGACGCCTGGGCGCTGCGCAGGGACGCGCGGTAGGTGTCGTCCTCGAGCTGATAGAGCGGCTGGCCCTCCTTCACCTCGGCACCCTCTTCGAAGAGGCGCCGCTCGACGAGGCCGCTCACCTGCGGACGGACCTCGGCGATGCGGAAGGGGCGCACCCGTCCCGGCAGCTCCCGGGTGAGTTGCACCCGCTGGGGCTTCAGGGTGACCGCGGTCACCTCGGGGGGCGGACCTCCCGGCCCCCCGGGACCCATCGGAGCGGCGGCGCTCCCGGAGGCCTCGCCGCCCGCCGCCTCGCCGCCCGCGGGCGGACCTCCACCCCCCGCTCCTTCGTCCCCGCCCGTTGCCGGGGGCGCACCGCCGCCGGGGGGCGCACCCTCGTGTCCGCGATCGCAGCCGCTTGCTCCCGCGGCCACCAGTATCAGCGCGCTCCAAAGGAGCAGTCCCCGGACGGGGGCAATCACCCCGGCAGGTCCCAGCATCGGGCGGGCGTGCGGCATCGGTCACTCCCTCGAGCGACCGGAAACGCGGTCGCCGGAAGGCCAGATGCCCATCGCCGCGAATGCGGGGAACCGCCGGGCCTTCTGCGGTGTGGACCCCGTGACCCTGCGGTCAGAACATCCGGGCCTGGGCCCCGTCGACCACCACCGTGTCCCCGCTGATCCAGCGGGCGCGGGTGGAGAGGAGGAAGGTCACCACGTCGGCCACCTCCTCGGGGGTTCCGAAGCGGCCCCATGGAAGCTGCTCCTGCACCATCTTCGCGATGCGCTCGGGATCCTGCTGCTGCCGGCGATCCCAGCTGCCGCCTGGAAACAGGATGGAGCCCGGGGCCACGCCGGCCACCCGGATACGGTGCCTGGCCAGGTCCACCGCCATCTCCCGCGTCAATCCGGTGAGCGCGGCCTTGGCGGCGGTGTAGGGGGCGCTGCTGCAGTACTCGAGCCCGCAGATGGAGTTGACGTGCACGATCACGCCGCCCTGCTCGCGGCCCTTCATCCGCTCCACCGCATGCTGGGAACACCACACGGTGGACATCAGGTTGGTGTCGATGACGCGTTGCCAATCCGAGGCGCTGGCGACGTCGAAGCTGCCGCTGCCCTGGCTGCCACCGACGTTGTTCACCAAGCCATCGAGTGGGCCCAGCGCGGCCTCGGCGCCCGCCACCGCGGCGTAGGCCCCCTCGGGGGTGGCGACGTCACAGACCAGCACCTCGACCGTGCCCCCTTCGGCCCGGAGCGCGGCGGCCGTGGCGTTCAGGTCCTCGCGTCCCCTCGCGGTGAGGAAGACCCGCGCGCCCTCGCGGATGAGGGAGGTGGCGATGGCCCGCCCGATGCCCCGGCTTCCGCCGGTGATGAGGACGTTCTTTCCCTGCAGCTCGAGATCCATGTGCGAGGCTTCTAGCAGCAAGCGCGCCGAGGAGGACCCGCAGCGCGATGGGGCCGGGGTGCCGTGCCGTCGGCTTCAAGGCACAATGGCGGGCGAGGAGATGAACGGACCATGACCGAAGAGGATCGCCGCGCCATGCTCGAGGCGCTCGCCCGCGCCCGGGAGGTGGTCGACGCACACCTCCCGCAGTCCCCCGCCGTTCAGGGCAGCCAGCGGTGGGTGGATCGCCGGCGCGCGCTGGCGGTGGACCTCGCCCTGGAGTTCGCCCAGGCCGCGCTCGTCGACGAGGCGCTCGACACCCGCGCGCTCGCCGAGCGCATGGAGGCGCTGCTGCACACCACCCATGAGGTCGCCCCGGGCTTCGGGCTGGACCGGGCCGCCGGCTGCGTCCTCGAGGGACTGGCCGGAGAGGGCACCGAATCGCCTGCCCACTGACGCCGCATCTTGGGGGGCCCCGCTCTTCCAGAGGCCTCCCATCAGGCGATCCCGCGGGTGTTTCCACCGGCCCGCGTCCGGCGTCCGCCCGCGGGTGTCAGCGCGAGCGACGGACGTCGCCGCTTAAGTCCTTGTCGTCCCGCATGGGGATGGTGAGCACCGGAACCCGGGAGCGGGTGATCACCCCGTGCGCCACGCTCCCCAGCAGCGCGCGAGAGAGTCCCCTCCGCCCATGCGTTCCCATCACGATGAACGCCGCACCGACCTCCTCGGCGACCTCGGTGATGACGGTGGCGGTGCGGCCCACCTCGAGGCGCGTGCGCAGCGTTCGGCCGGGCGTGGACCACTTCTCCACCAGGCTCGCCATGTGACGCTCGGCCTCCGCCAGCGCGAGCTCACTCAGGGAGGCCGCGTCGAAGCCCGGCACCGCATAGAGTGTGTCACCGGCGAGCAGACGCGGCGGCTCCCACACGTGCAGGGCGAGCACCTCCTGGTCGAAGGCGCGGGCCCAACGGATGGCCTCGCCGAGCACGCGGTCCTCGGCACCCTCCTCGAAATCCACGGGGACCACGATGGGTCCCGACGGCGGCGTAGGCTCTTGCATCTGCGGCTCCTTGGTGAAGACGCGGGCTCAGGCGGGCTGACGCCGCTTGGGGCCGGGGTGGCGCGAGCGGGCGTCCTGTGGGTCGGTGCGCTCCAGCGCGCGGGCAATGGCCGCCTCACTCAGGTACCCCAGATAGGGTCCTTCGGCGCTGGCGACCGGAAGCAGGGGCAGGTGTTCCGAGGCGAGGCGTTCCAGGCCCGACCACACCGAGGTGTCGGGCGGGATGGGATCCACCGGGTGGAGGTGTGCCATCACCGGCTCGTGGTCGCGCTCCGCGGCGGGCACCTCCTCCAGATCCGCGAGGCGCAGCACCCCCACGGGCCGGCCCTTCTCATCGAGCACCGGCAGCACCTCCCGGTGTCGCAACGTGAAGGACTCCAGCGCCAGGGCCAACGAGTCATCCGTGCGCAGGGCCACGCCCGGCCCCGACACCAGTGACTCCACCGTCATCGGCTCGAGGACCGCGCGCAGACGGACCTGCTGCGCCTCTCCGGCGGCCCCGAGCATCACGAAGAAGCCCACCAGGATGAGCAACAGGTTGCCGGTGAGCACCCCGGCGATCCCGAACAGGACCGCGAAGACCTGTCCGGTCCGGGCCGCCACCGTGGTGGCCCGCAGCGCGCCCAGTCGCGGGGTGAGGGCCGCCCGGAGGATGCGCCCGCCGTCCATGGGGAAGGCCGGGAGCAGGTTGAAGATCCCGAGGCCGAGGTTCATCGCCCCCAGGCTGAAGAGGCCCAGACCCACCGCGGGGCTGACGCTTCCGCCGGTGAGGGCGGCCGCGATCAGCAGCCCTGCGCCCAGCGCGAGGCTCGTCAGCGGCCCCACCAGCGCCATCATCGCCTCCTGCCAGGGCCGCTCGGGCGCGCGCTCCAGTCGGGTCACCCCGCCGATGAGCATGAGCGTGATGCTGGAGACCCGGCCTCCGTGCGCCAGCGCGTAGAGGGCGTGCGCCAGCTCGTGCGCCAGGACCGACGCGAAGAGGCCCACCACCATCGCCACCCCGTAGGTCAGCGTGGGCATGCTCAGGAAGGCCGGCGGCTCGCCGCGGGCGAGCGAGAGCTGGGCACCGAAGATCGGCGCCAGGAGGGGGAGCACCAACAGAAAGCTCACGTGGAGCAGCAGGGGGATCCCCCGGACACGGCCGATGGGCAGGGACCAGCGCATGTCCTGCAAGCTGAGGATTCGCTTGGGACCCAGCACCCTCGGAGACGGACGGGGGGAGGAGGGCCCGCAAGGTCGCCCGCTCCCATGCGGAAAACGTCGCCCCCGCGACACCGGGTCGGGTGCGACGGCACCGCTGCCGTCTGGTCGGAGCGGTGGGGAAGGTCCGCGCCTCGCTGGAAAGAGGTGACTTCGGCTACAAACCCACTTTCACCGTGTCGGCGCCGGGGGGGGGGATGGGCGCCGCACCCTCACGTGTGACGTGCTGCCATGTCCACTGTCCCTTCCGTCTCCGAGGCATCCGGGACCACCGAGGGCAGCGCCTTCGAGGCCCTCTTCGTCCACGTCCTTCAGCCGACCGGGGCCTTCGCGCTCGAGCTGGCGGAGGCCGGGTTCGATCCCGACTGGATGCAGGCGCGCTACCCCTCTGCCGTCTGGTACCGCTGCCTGGACATCGGTCGTCGGCACACCTTTCCCGGGCTTCCACCCGCCGAGGGGTTCCGCAGGCTCGGGCAGGCGTTCATGGAAGGCTACTTCCGCACCCTCATCGGCCGGGTGGTGAGCGCGGCCCTTCCGCTCTACGGGCTGCAGCGCACCCTGGACCGGCTCCCGCGCGTGTGGAAGGGCACCCAGCCCACGACCGAGGTGACGGTGGCCAAGGACGGGGAGCACGCCTGGCACGTCACCCTGAACTCCCCCGGGGTCATCCCGGAGTTCAGCGCCGGGGTCCTGGAGGCCGCGGCGGCACCGGTGGGGGCGAAGATCACCGTGGAGGTGGTGACGCGCAGCCCCCTCCACTGCGTGTTGCGCGTGGTCCGACTCCGGGATTGAGGTGGGTCTTCCGCGCCGGGGCGGTGGTCCGGGTCGCGGAACCGGGGCGCCTCCGCTTCGGGGCGGAATGACGGCGGACAGGCGCCAAAGTGGGTGACGGGCCGGGCGACCGGTTAGGTTTCACCCATGCGCTTCATCCTGAACCTGCTCTGGTTCGTCCTCGGCGGCTTTCTGATCTTCATCGAGTACGTCGCGGTGGGCCTGCTGCTGTGCCTCACCCTCGTCGGCATCCCCTGGGGCCTCGCGTGCTTCCGGCTGGCGGGCCTGGGGGCGTGGCCCTTCGGCAGGGAGGTGGTCTCCGATCCGTCGGGCGGCGTGCTCGGGGGCGGGATGCGCCTGCTCGCCAACGTCATCTGGCTGGTGGTCGCGGGCATCTGGATCTGCCTCACGCACCTGGGCCTCGCGATCTCGCTGGCCGTCACCATCATCGGGCTGCCCTTCGCCTTCCAGCACTTCAAGTTCGCGCTCGTCGCCCTCGCCCCCTTCGGGCAGCGGGTGGTCGTCCGCCCCTGATGCGATGGGTCACCCGCCGGCAGGTGACGGTGACGGAAGGCTCAGGGGGCACCGGATTCAG
>Ga0079224_100009974_pt1 | contig 13005 bp, 9 predicted proteins | sample Stecom2015_FD_80414 | JGI IMG/M metagenome (GOLD analysis project Ga0079224, IMG submission 80414) | Agricultural soil microbial communities from Utah to study Nitrogen management - Steer compost 2015 | ecosystem: Environmental > Terrestrial > Soil > Agricultural land | place: USA: Utah... | reverse complement strand
TTAGCGGTGGCCAGGGGAGTATCCTCGGATCGATGGTCGGTGCTCTGATTATGGCTTTCTTAAGAAATGGCTGTCAGCAGATGGGCTGGCCCAACTACATCCAGGAAATCATTATCGGAGGGATCATTGTCTTTGCCGTCGCTCTGGATCGTCTCAGGAGCCGTGAGACCAGCTGATCTCCTCGGAAATTGTCACACGCTAAGTCTGTCTCTTAGAAATTCGGCCGGATGAATGGCTTCAATTCTTTTGGCGAAAAGCTGTTCCTGACAGGAGATACCACTCGCCAAAATCACACCGTCAGGATTAAGTTTCCTCCACTCCTCAACCTCCTCGAAAAGCTGTTCGCCGACTGCCATACTCAGTTCGTAGTAGTCCCGCTTGTAACCAAAGCTCCCGGCCATCCCGCAGCACTCTACGGTCGACATTACAACTTCGGCGCCCAAATCGGAAAACAGCGTTAGCAGTGCCTGCTCAGCTCTTGCCGTCCGCTGCTGGCAATGCCGATGGAGGAAAATCTTCTGCCCTTCCTCCCCCCTGAACACCTTCCCAACAGAGATTTCGTGGCGACGCAGAAACTCGACAAGGAACTCGGCAATGTCTTTGCTGTTCTGGCTCAAAGCTTCTACCAGTCTCCGGTTATCCAGGACCCGACGATATTCCGCACGAAATAGACCAAGAACGGTTGGTTCGACAGTTACAATCTTCCAACCGCGGTCGATCCACTCGCTCAGGTATGAAGCTGCCTCTTCGGCCCGCTTCCGGGCGGCTTCTATCAGCCCCTGAGATAATGCCGAGCGGCCTGTCGGAAGGCAAAGGCTCAGTTGTACCTCGATTCCGAGGGCTCGCAACAGCTCCAGCGCTGCCTCGCCTCGTTCCGGAGAACTGTAATTGGTAAAGGTGTCAGCAAACAGGAACACCTTTTCGCCACCATGAGCAGCCTTGTGACTCCCGATTCGCTTCTGGCGGGCTTCGCGCTGGATCAGCGTCCGGGACGGAAAAGGAGGCAGCCGTCGGCGACGGTCGATTCCTACGGTCTTCTCCAGCAGGACACGAATCAGTCCGATTTTCATCGCGCGGTTGGCAACAGCCGCGGTGCGACATCCCCAGCGAGCAAGATGGTGGTAATTTCCAAAGACCAGTTTCTGCAGAGGAGCGCTCTGTTCCTCCCGGCAAACATCGGCAAACCGCCCGACAAGATTATTCGGGAAGGAAGACGGCGTTTCCTGGTTGAGCCGTTTTCGCAGAGTCGTGTTTAGCCAGGGAATATCGATTCGGACCGGGCACTGGGGGACGCATCGGGTGCATCCGGTACAGAGTTCGCTAAAGCGGGCCTGCTGCAGCTTTCCGGTCCCGGCCTCCCAAGCCCCGCCGATACCGCCCGAGTATGTCCTTCCACCGAAGGCATGTCCCCCTACCGCCTGAAAGTTGGCACATGAGTTCAGGCAAGCGCCGCATCGAATGCAATAGAGGGCTTCCTCCAAGACAGGGTCCTCGCGCATCATCATTCGCCCGTTGTCGATCAGGACAAGGTAAAAAGCGCGATCTACATCTTTTGCATCAGCGAAGGGCAAAAGGGGCAACTGCAGGGGAGGCGAAATCAAGCTGACATAGGAAGTCAACATCTGCCCGGTGGCACTCGGACCGATTAGCTCAACAAAGGGAGCCAGATCTGACCGTCGAGGAACAATTTTCTCAATTCCGGCAAGAGCAATGTGCACCGGCGGAACAGTCGTCGTCAGGCGGATATTGGCTTCGCTTTCGACCAGCATCAACGTTCCCGTGTCAGCGGCAACCAGATTGGCACCCGATATTCCCACTTCAGCTTCCAGAAACCTTCGTCTCAGCCTGTCCCGGGCAAAACGGGTGAGATCCTCACCGCTGTTGAGCGGCTCATCGGGTTTAAAAATTCGTTCAAAAAGCGCCGAGATACGCTCACGGGAATAGTGCAGTGCCGGCCCCACAATGTGGGAGGGCTGCTCATCCGCCACCTGCAAGATGAACTCGGCCAGGTCGGTTTCTACGACTTCGATTCCACGTCGTTCCAGTTCCGGATTGAGCTCAATCTCTTCTGAGGTGATGGACTTACTCTTGACAACGGAACGAGCGCCATGCTGTTCACATACATCAGCGATAAAGGTTCTTGCCTGCTCGGCGGACTTGGCGAGATAAAAGTGTCCGCCACGTCCTTCAATCACTTCTTGCAGCCGAGTGATCAACTCGGGCAGATGATTTAGGGAAAATTCTTTGATCTGGCGAGCGCGGTCCTTCAGAAGTTCATAGTCAGGCAACTGAACAATTGCCCGATAACGATTTCGATTAAAGGTCTGGGTATTTCGTCTGACGGCGTCGCTCTCCAGAGAGAGCGCAAGTTTTATGGCGGCAGTGAGTGCGTCCGGTCGGCTTTTGTCCGCAATCTCTCGGGGGTGTACTTCGAACTCACTCATGTTCGGTTTCTCAGCACAATGATCGTCATGGTGTGGGGCCCGTGAACTCCTCGAACGAGAGCTCCCATATCGGCCGTCGCACTTGGTCCGGTGACGAAGACAAAGTCGCTTGCAAACTGCTCGATTGCTTCACTCGGGCGATTCAGCAGCCGACTCTCCTCAAGGACAACCACCTGATGGCGCACCAGAAGGCTGACCAGAGCCACCATTCCTGAATCCACCGGAATAACAACTGACCCGCTACTGACCACCCCGGCAATCGCGTCCGTCAGCCCTATCGCACATCGGGCTGCAACTTCCCTGGTGGGACCGGTGGTACCGCCGGCAATGGTCCTGAGATGATGAAGTAAGTTCTCAGGCAGAGCACCACAAAAAGCTGCCAGAACAAGAGAACCAGCCCTCTCCCTTTCAATCAGAGTTCTCACTGTTTCCAGGACTTCATCTTCCCCGTCCCGAACCAGTACCTCGGCACCCGTTGCTTCAGCGTTCTGCGTGAAAACGATCAGGCGATCGGTTTCACGCTCTGGCCTGGCGTGCTCAGTCTTGACCACGGGAACTCCAGTTTCCGCACTGAAATACCTCGATGCCGAGTTCGAGAAGCATTGCTGCCTTCGCTTCGAAAGCACGGTCGGCCAGCTCGGCAGAGTCAGCGTAAGCCACGTTGATGTGATTGGATTTGTGACGGGCCATCATTTGGTCACGTGAGACGCCGTACAACACGGCATGCATGATCGGCCACTGCGGAGTGGTGCTCTGCCAGCGTCTTTCGGTTTCCTCGGGCGGAAGCGAAACGGCCTTTCCGCGACCCAGATCGGCGTACAGTCGACCTCTCTCGACAAAGATGCGACTCCAGACGATTTCCCCGGGTTTGCCGACCCCTTTCAGCGTTCCTCCGCCCAGCGGAAAATACATGGGCGGCTGTCGCTCGCTGACTGCCCCCTGATAGCCCCCTTCGAAGTGGGATGCAGGAGCGGCACCCGAAATCATGAAAACCCAGACGAAGTCGTCGATTCCATTTCCTTTGTAATGTTCGCCCCACCGAAGGTCGTGCAGAGTCGAGTCGGGCATCAGTCCCATTGCCTTCCAGATCCGGTACGTGACCAGGGCGTCCAGCCCGGCACACTCATCCACTTCGTTAAAATGAGGAAGAGGGCGGCCGGGAAACAGTTCCCTGCCTGACTCGCTGTAAGCGGGCGGACGATCTGAGTTATTGAGCAAGCCCTCAACCAAATCGGAGGCTGGGGTCACATTTTTCAATCCCTGCTGATATTGAATGCCGATCGCGTCACACGAAAAATCATCGGCAATTCGTAAAGCTGCAATATACATCTTACATTGCTCGATGATCTGTTCATCGGTTAAGTCCTTCTCGCGATCAGGACCGGTCTTGAATTGCAATCCTCTTTCGAGGAGCCACTCCTTGACGGCTTGGGCCTCGAACTCTGTGACGCGCTGCATAGCCGCCACCAGCGCGGACTGACTCAAACGTTCCTTGTAGACACCAAGGGGATTGAGCAGTTCATCGTCGATGATCGCGTTGTACATTCCCATGCAGCCTTCATCAAAAACGCCAAGAATGGCCTTTCTAGCCTTTAGGTCCTGAGCCAGCGCTCTCCCCAATCGGGCTTCTTCCGAATCAAACTGTGCACCGTGAAGCTGCCGGACGTGACTTGTATCGTGTTGAACCGGGTCGCCGCTCAGCCACCTCCGCAATCCGTCTGAGAACAGTGGATCGTTGAAATCTTTGCTCCATAAGGAATCGTACCGTACTCCAGCCTTAGTCAGGCAGGCATTGAGATTGAGTAATCCGACCAAGCCGGGCCACTGCCCGGACCAGTTGGCAACGGTTAGAATCGGACCGCGATGATCGCGAAGCCCGGGAAGGAGATGATGGCTGTACTGCCAGACAGCTTCGGCTACCACCACCGGCGCTCCAGGATCAATTCTGTGGAAGATATCCATGCCCATGCGCTGATTCCAGATAAAACCGTGCCGTCTTTCCGGATCGTATTGATGACCCCGTACAACTTGAAAACCGTGCTTCTGAAACGCCTGTTGCAGTTGAGCTTCCATCTCTTCTTGAGCGGGCCAGCACATTTGGTTGGCAGATTGACGAAGGTCGCCATTAGCAACCAGAACAACCTGGTTTTCCAATATCTGATCCGGCGTCACGACCTCTGGATACTGATAGCGAGTCATAAGTCTTCTCTTCCCTTATTTTTGCGGTCCCATTCGACATTCTTCCGCCTCTCCATCAATCCACGGAGACGCAGGAGAGCTTCCTCCCACTGCTCTGAACGAGGTGAAGGTTCAAAGTAGCTGAGTGCCACAGAATCTGCAATGACCCGACGACCTTCAGCGATACTCCCGATCTCTCCTGTAGCAATGGCCTGGACAAGAATATTACCCAGTGTGGTGGCCTCCGCCGGTCCGGCGACGACCAGACGGCGACAAGAGTCGGCAAGCAGAGAGCAAAACAGTGAATTCAAGCTCCCTCCTCCAACAATACGGATTGTCGAATGCCTGCGCCCTGTGAGTTTCTCGATCTCCTCGACCAGAAAGCGGGTCTTCAACGCCATACTCTCCAGGCAGCAGCGAATGACTTCACCTCGCTCATGCGGCACCTTTTGATCGGTTCGGCGGCAATATTCACGGATCGCCTCAACCATATTGTGTGGGCTTAGGAAGACCGGGTCATCAGGATCGATTACAGATTGCAGTGCCGGAGCACGCTCCGCCTCATCCATGAGCTCCCTCCACGCTTCAGCTCCTGCCGGCAGGTCCCAGCAGCGGGCAGACTCCTGGACTAGCCAGAACCCGGTTGTATTCTTGAGAAAACGTGTTTTCCTTTCGACACCCCCTTCATTCGTGAAGTTCGCGACTTCCACACGGTCATCGACCAAGGCGCCGTCTAATTCGACGCCGACTAGGTTCCATGTCCCGCTGCTGATGTACAAGGACCGATCGTCGAGATAGGGTACTGCTGCGACGGCGCTTGCGGTGTCGTGACTTGCGACAGCGATGACCTTGACCGATTCCTCCAGACCCGTTTCTCCCGATACGCTCAAGTGCAATCGACCTAGAGAGGTTCCAGGTGCCACGATCTTCGGCAGAAGTTGGGTGGGAATCTCCAGTTTGTGCAACAGCTCGGTATCCCACTCTCCGGTAGAGATCCTGGTCATTTGAGTGGTTGAGGCGATTGTGTATTCGGTCACCGCTTCGCCGGACAGCCAGCGATTGAAGAGGTCCGGCATCATCAGTAAGTTTGCTGCGCAGTCAAGTCGGGGATCCTTCTGCTCAATCATCCAATAGAGCTGGAAAAGCGTATTAATTGGCATCAACTGGTTGCCGGTCCGGCGGAAGATCTCATGAGAAGAAACCTTCGTAAAAACACGATTGAGTATGCCTTCAGTCCGGGGATCGCGGTAGTGATAGGGAAGGCCCAGAAGATGGCCCTTTCCGTCGACGAGCGCGAAGTCTACACCCCAGGTATCGACAGCCATACTAATCACGCTCCCGGGCAACTTGGACGAACGCGCCAGACCGGTCTTTATTCCGTCCATTAACTGGAGTACGTCCCAGAAAAGATGGCCAAGGATCCACTGAGGGTTGTTACTAAATCGATGAAGCTCCGTTAGTCGAAGCTGTCTTCCGTTCCAGTCACCTTGAAGTACGCGCCCATTACTTGCACCCAGATCTATCGCTAGATATCTCCCGGCTCCCATCAGCTCTTCTCCCCTACTCTAACGAGCCTTTGAACTTGAGCTTCAGGCACCCCAAATGACGCCTCCTCACCCAGTGCCTCTGACACGGTAAGACACTAGCACGGGCGGCCGGTTGGTGTCATGAAGAACAGACTGCGGTCCTGGCTACCAGTCTGTCCCCGGCTTGTTCTCGACAGGGAGCAATGTTAGAGTTACCGGCTTCAGAAGGCTACCGGCACGCAGAAATCATAGGTGTGCTGCAGCCAGAGCGATTCGGTAGATGGTGACCCTGCTTTTCCCCGGGGAAAGAGAGTAGTAAGTGCGGAGAGATTCGATGTCGAAAGAAGCCTTTTTCATAACCGGCGCCCTCGGCTGCGTCGGCTCATGGGTACTGCGCAACCTGGTCGATGAAGGAGTGACCGTGGTGGCTTCTGATCTGTCCACAGATCCGGTGCGGCCCAGGCTCCTCCTTTCTGATGATGAACTTTCACGGATTGAATTTGTCAAAGTAGACATCACCGATCTGGAGAGTCTTCGTCAAACCGTTGCATCTCGAGAAATCACGCACATCATTCACCTGGCGGCGCTTCAAGTCCCATTCTGTATCGCCAATCCATCGCTGGGATCGCAGGTTAATGTCACCGGCACGGTAAATATTTTCGAAGTCGCGCGTCACTTGAAGGAGCAGATCAGGGGCCTGGCGTTTACCAGCTCTATCGCTGTGATGGGGCCAGCTGACCGTTATCCTGACCGGCCGCTCAAAGATGATGTGGAGTTGTACCCGCAGACACTTTACGGCGTCTATAAACAAGCCAACGAGCAGACGGCCCGTGTGTACTGGCAGGATTGGGGTATTCCCAGTGTCAGCATACGACCCTACATCATTTATGGGATTGGCAGGGATCAAGGATTGACCTCGGACGTCGCCAAAGCAATTCTGGCGGCCGCCGCAGGCCAGGAGTATGAAATTCGGTTTAGTGGACCGATCTCCATGCAATACGCAGACGATGTCGCAAAGATTCTGATTCGAGCAGCTCGATCAGAACATCGAGGAGCGGCAGCCTGCAATCTGCGAGGGGATATTCTCACCGTCGAAGGATTTGTAACTGCGCTTCAGTCTGTTCTCCCAAATGCTCAAGTGCGCTATTCAGGTTCGCAGCTTCCCTTTCCTTCTGATCTCTCTGACGAAGGGCTACGCGCAATACTGGGAGAGCTTCCACACACGCCCTTGGACGTGGCGATTCGTGAAACGGCAGAGAGGTTTACGAAGCTTCTACAGGAGGGACGCGTCGATCTCCAGCAGCTGAAGGAGTAAGGCGAGTTGGCGCCGCCAGTTGATTTCACAAGAGAGACACAGAGGACACAGGGGGGCGGAGCCGCGAGAGCCACAGCAAGTGTCGGACTAGATTTTGTGCTCTTTGTAAATCACGTGCTTACGGACCACAGGGTCGTATTTCTTCAATTGAAGCTTATCCGTGGTGTTCCGCTTGTTTTTTGTAGTCGTGTAGAAGTGTCCGGTTCCTGCTGAGGAAACCAGTTTGATCTTTTCTCTCATCGTCATTCACTCCTAGCCGGTCACCTGCTTCAGGGTAAGTCCTTCGTCCTTGAGAAATCGCAGCAATCCTTTTCGGGTAACGGTCCGAAGAGCACGGGTAGAAAGTTTGACTCGTACCCACATGTCCAGCTCAGGAACATAGATGCGCTTTCTCTGCAGATTAGGTAATTGCTTTCTACGTGTCCGACGATTCGAATGGGATACACGGTTCCCACTCAAAGGCTTTTTTCCGGTTAACTGGCATCTCCGCGCCATACTCTTTGCTCCTTAAGATATCCGACTAAAAAATGAGCATTCAGTATATACAAAAACTCTCGTCCCTGCAGCAAACGCGGCTGCCAAGAGAAATGAGTTAGCGATTGATTTTATAACCGTGGCCGATTCGATAAAATCCCAAAAAGGGAGGGGGGAGACAAGATTTGCAGAGGTCGCTATTCGGAATTCTCGTACTGGCTCTCCTATCAGTAGCCGGATATTCCTGGACTCAAAATCCGTCCCAGGCTCAGCACGGGACGGAAGAGACCAGCTACGTCGACAACATCGTTGAGAACCAGCACTCAGTCCTGGTAGAGGGGAAGACTCTCCGCTATCTGAGTCGCACCGGACACCTCATCCTGCGAACCGAACAGGGACAACCCCGAGCCAGTATCTTTTTCGTCGCATACAGTCTAGATTCGGCAGACCCATCAAGACGCCCTCTTACCTTTAATTTCAATGGCGGTCCGGGATCGTCTTCCGTCTGGCTGCACCTCGGAGCCTTCGGACCGCGTAAGGTCCTGGTCGACGAGCAGGGCTTACCCACGCGACCCTACCGACTGGTCGACAACCCCTATACGTTGCTGGATCAAACGGACCTGGTCTTCGTCGATCCTGTTTCTACCGGCTACAGCCGCGCCGTTGCCGGAGTAGATCCGCAACAGTTCCACGGGGTAAGCACTGACCAAGAATATCTGGCCGAGTTCATTCGCTTATACCTCACCCGCTTCCAGCGCTGGGACTCACCCCGTTTTCTTAGCGGAGAAAGTTACGGAGCCACTCGGGCGGCCTATTTGTCCAACTACTTGCAAAAGAAGCACGGAATTTACCTGAACGGAATCATCCTGATTTCTGCTGCCCTTAACTTCCAAACGATTCGATTCGACCCGGGAAACGAGCTCCCCTATTCGCTTTTTCTTCCATCCTACACAGCTACGGCCTGGTATCACGGAAAACTGAAGTCTCAATTCAACTCGCTGAAGGACGCACTTCAGAGCGCCGAACGATTCGCCACGATTGACTACCATGTCGCACTGATGCAGGGAAATCAGCTTCCAGTGAGGGAGCGCTCTCGAATTGCCCAGCAGATGGCTCGATTGACAGGTATTTCAGAAGACTTCATTCAGCAGTCCAATCTCCGCCTTACAAATAGGCGCTTCATCGGACAGCTTCTCTCCGACGAAGGGCGAATCATGGGCCGACTGGATAGCCGATTTACCGGAATTGATCCCGATCGGATAGCCGAAGGCTATGCAAGTGACCCCAGCTATTCCGCTATCCAGGGACCCTTCACAGAGACCTTCAATCACTATGTTCGTACGGAGCTCGGATTTGAGACCGATCTACCCTATGAAGTCCTGACCGACCGGGTTTATCCCTGGGATTACGACACTGCCGAGAACCGCTACCTCAATGTAGCCGAAGATTTGAGGGAAGCCGTTCACCAGAACCCTGCTCTCAAAGTTCTTGTTGCTTCTGGATACTACGATCTGGCCACGCCCTACTACGCAACCACCTATACCTTCAATCACCTGGGTATGCCGCAGGATCTGAGCGACAGCATTATGCTTCGCTATTACGAATCGGGACACATGATTTATCTCCATCCTGCTTCGATGCGGCAGCTCAAGACCGAACTGACCAGCTTTTATGGGTCAAGCGGTGAGTGAGCATGCCCCCAACTGACAAGACCTCTACCAGTTCGCGTGACCCAAAGCGCTCAGAAGGTGTAGAAGAGCGAGAACTGGATTTGCCGTGCCGGCCTGGTACCCGAGACTCGACCATAAGAGGGACTGGTCAGACTGGTAACTGCTGGACCCCACTGGGTGTGGTTGAACAAATTGAAGGTTTCCATCCGGAACTCCACCTGGTGGTTCTCTCTCACTTCGAATGTCTTCGAGAAATTGACGTTCCAGTTGTTGATTCCCGGGTCATCGAACAGTCCAACCGAAGATTTCCCCCAGGTTCCAAACTCCGGTTCTGCGAAGCAGGCGATATTGAACCACTCAAAACGATCTCCCGGAGCGTCTCCAATGTCACAACCGGGAATACGGTCAGCCAGTTGCTGTCCTAGGCCGGTCCCGCTGTTATCGGCTGCAGAAACCGTAGCCGGCGCTCCTGTCGAGAACTCGGTGATACCGCTCAGAATCCAGCCGCCCACGAGGATATTCGCCAGACCATCCAGATCAAAGATTCTGCCCCGCCCCCAGGGTAACTGGTACGACCAGCCGCTCACAAAGCGGGCCGTTGGCGTGATCCGAGCGCGGCCGCGCCAGATATCCCAGTTTCGAAAATCAAAATTGTTTCGATCGTTCGCGATCGGACTGAGACTCGACCCGGTGTTTTTTGCCCACATGAAGTTGGCCATAAAAGAAAGTCCATTCCATTCCCGATTGCGGACGCCGAACGTGCCCGAGTGGTAGTTCTGATAACCCCAGTTTACCCAGGTTAGCCAGGGGCCCCACAGAGGAAAACGCCTTCGTTCCTGAATTGGAAGATCGGCAAGCGGCCCCTGAGGTAATGCTGGTGCGTTCAAGTCCACGAATTGCTGATTGTGAATGGTGCGGGAACCGAGATAATCCAGATGCAAGGACCAGCTCGGGTTAAACCGATGCTGGACACTGAAAGACCATTGATAAACGGTAGGTGCTGGATATCGGATTTTATTGCCGTCGGCGAGATTGCCAAGAGCTCTCGGGCTGGCTGGAGGATCCTCTCCGGGCTGCGGAATGCTCGAGGTGGGTTGCGGAAAGAGGTCTTGAATAAAGATCGGAGGGAGCTGTTCCGTCCGGGCAATTTGTCGAGTGTCGCGAGTGACAAAGGGAGCTCCACCTGATTGGGCATCCGAAAACTGATTGGTATTCACGTTGCCCGCATAGAAGATTCCCCCTGCAGCTCGGATTGTCGTATCCGGAGTGAGCGAAAAGGCGAATCCGATTCGAGGAGCAAAATCGAGCGTGCTGGAGAGATACCCCTCCTCCGGCACGTCTGGATTAAGTGGCGCATCCCGGCCGTAGTCAGTGGCCGGATCTAGGGCGTCAAAGGGATTCTGGAGGGCAAAATTGAGTCCTCCTTCACCGGTGAAATCGTACTGCACGGCTGAATGGCGCGGCAAGAACCAGGGGCGCCAGTGCTCATAACGGAGCCCGAGATTTAGGGTCAACCTGGGGTGAATCTGCCAGGTGTCCTGGAAGTACCCTCCTAGTATCTCTGATAGCCTCGCCAGATCACCTCACGAAGCTCCAGCTGAGTGGAAAATGGCATACCCATTAGGAAGTCAGCGAATCCGACTCCGCCCATAGGCAGGTTAGCCGCTTCGCGCGCTGCATTACAGACTTCATTTCCCAGCGGACAGGCAGCTGTAAAAATCGGATCAAAACGAAAAAGCCCTTTATCGAACGACTGTTGTAAGAAATAGAGGCGTCGCTCAGTGACGTGAATACCCGCTTTGAAGCCGTGAGTGCCGCGGGTAAAACTGACATCATCCTTGATTTGATAGGTATCCTGGGTGGGATCCCACACAAAGAGGCCGGACGATCCCACACGAAAATCAGGCTGGATGATGGAGGGGCTCCCGGTCAACCCGGATGTGTTCTCTAGCCCCATTTCGCGCGCGACGTCTGGAACATTCAAGGGACGCCCGATTCCCCATTTCGGTCGAGAATGCGAAACCGACAGATCGTTGATGATAGAAGGGGTGAGGATCTTCGTCCAGTTAATAACCGTGGTATGAGTCGAACTCGGTGTCCTCTCTCCTTCGAGGGGTGGTATCAGGTTGGTGTTGAAGGCGTCTCTTTCGGCAAATGTATACCGTCCCCAGACATTGCTGGTACTACTGGCTTCCCAATCAATCCGAACCGAATACTGGTTCTCGTCCATCTCTGTACGGTTTAATCCAGAGAATTGGGGGACCTCATCAATAACAACATTGGGAAGAGGAGTATAGGCCAGAAGGGCTTGAGCCCCTGGGTCAAGCAGATCGGACGGGATCTGATTCCCGGGAAACGGAGTCCGAAGACTGGTGTCTGGATCAAAATCAAAAGGGTTATAGATCACCGGGACTGGCGCCAACCCGCCACCGGGCGCCAGAGGTCGATATTGCGAAAAATCGCCGTTGCGGACTTCGGCCGTTGGCACGCGCGCATTCCCCTGAACGGCTTGACGCAACCGAGACCCCTCGTAGTTTCCAAAGAAATGCAGCCGATCCCTGATGACAGGGCCGCCTAGCGTAGCCCCAAATTTGTTTCTCTTGTATTCGGGGAGTACATCTCCTGCCAGGTTGGTGAAGAAGCCGTTGGCGTCCAGAGCATCATTTCGATGCTGCCAGAACACCTCCCCGTGGAATTCATTCGTCCCGCTCTTGGTGATGACATTTATGGCGTTCGAACCGTACCCGAATTCCGCGTTCGCACTGGCTGTCTGAATTCGTAGTTCCTTGATGGTTGACGACGACTGGATATTGACGGTTTGGTTGTAGAGCGCGATTTGCTGATTGGCACCGTCTATCGATACGTTCGAGGCGGAGTCGTTAGCACCGGCTGCAAATACTCCGGACGATTCAAAGCTACCGGCAGCATTGACACGTCGCAAGGAGTGCTGTCCGAATGAAAGGTTGCTGGTACTCAGATATTGGGGAGATGTGTTGGGTGCCAGCGCAATTAGATCAAAAAAGTTTCGGGTCTCAACCGGGAGCTCATTCACCAGATTCTGGTCGATTGTCGTCGACAACTCCGCAGTTGTCGTGTTGATCAGTTCCTCACCAGCTGCCGAGACTGTCACCTCGTCGGAGACCTCACCGACTTCGAGCGTGATATTGACCTGTGCTGGTATTGCAACCAGCACTTCCCGGTCTGTAGTCACAGCCGTCTTAAAGCCTGCAAGACTGGCCGTAATCGTGTAGGTTCCGGGCCGTATCGACTGAAACACATAGAATCCCTCATCATTGGTGACGGTCTCTCGAGTGGTGCCTGTTTCCTGGTTCCTGATCGACACCGATACCCCAGGGATTACTGCTCCTGTACTATCCTGCACCAGTCCACGGACTTCG
>Ga0079224_100009973_pt1 | contig 13006 bp, 10 predicted proteins | sample Stecom2015_FD_80414 | JGI IMG/M metagenome (GOLD analysis project Ga0079224, IMG submission 80414) | Agricultural soil microbial communities from Utah to study Nitrogen management - Steer compost 2015 | ecosystem: Environmental > Terrestrial > Soil > Agricultural land | place: USA: Utah... | reverse complement strand
TCTCATCACCGATTTTTTGTAGTAATTCGGCTACTTTTTGTGCTTTAGCATGATGGGGGAGTTGACCGATCTGTTCAATAATAGGTTGTAATATTTCTCTTCCATGATTATTTTCATCATTAACGAACTTTTGCAGGGAAAGAAAGCAGGCTTCCCTTGATGAACACAGTTCGCGTAAGAAAGTAATTTTCGAAAAGGTTGAGAACGGTTGAAATGTTTTATCTAATTCGTTATATACTTTATATTCCTCTGGTGAAAAATCTACCCAAATCGTTTCGATATGTCGTTTCGAATTATCTAATGAAGTATCTTTTCTTGTATTTCGAACCATTACCTTTTGTACTAATTGTTTGAGAAAGGCATCCTGGTTAATTTTTTTACGGTCTTTTCCATACTTTTCCAAGAATGATTCGTAATTTCCTAAATGACCGGGTTTCAGAATTGACACCAGATTAAAGATTTCAATTAATTGATTTTGAACAGGTGTAGCAGTCAATAAGAGGCAGTATTTTTTCTTTAAAGCACGAACAAATTCAAAGTTTTTTGTTTTATGATTTTTAATTTTATGTGCCTCATCAATTAGTATTAGGTCATAATTTAAGTCTAAAATTGCCTCACGGTGTGGTGAGCGTTTAGCTGTATCAATAGAAGTTACAATTATATCGTAACTTTCCCAAGGATAGTTCTTGCGAAATGTAGCTGCAGGGATAAAGAATTTCTCATTTAATTCTTTTACCCACTGATTCACAAGAGATGCAGGGACTAGAATTAATATTTTTTTTACTAAGCCACGAATCATGTATTCCTTCAGAATTAAACCTGCTTCAATAGTTTTACCTAGTCCTACTTCATCTGCTAAGATAGCACGACCATTCATTTCTTCTATTGCTTGCTTTGCGGTCTCAACTTGATGTGGTAAGAAATTCATATGTGGTAAAAACTCTAAAGCTCGTAAACCATGAAAATCGCTTGTAATGGTTGTTAGTTCGGCTTCGTAGGCCATCTTAAATAGTTCCCACGAAGAAAAAGGACCATCAATGTCTAGTTTATCCTCTAGTGTTTCAATAAAGTTAGTATCTTGTATAATTTCTATGTTTTTCATCTCATACTTCCTTTATCCATAGTTTCATAATTATTATTTTATAAAGTACTAAGCAGTGTTTGTTACAAGCGTATTACGTCTCCAAGAAAAAGGAAGACTCTTCAAATTAGTATCCGTATAATTCAACCTACTACATGTTAATTTGTTCGGTTTTACTGTTGAATAGTTATTGTTGTAGTTTTTTAAAGCGATTTCAAATAGATTTTTGAGGGGAAATGCTTTAAATAGGTTGAATATAAAGGATACATTTTAATAGTTATATGGTATAATACTTATAAATCTTTATAGTAAGAGAGTTTTGATACATAGTATAACCATAAAAACAGAATTTCATAAAGCGGATGATTACAAGGGGAGAGATTACTTATCTAAGAGTGGATAAGTAACGCCGAAGGAGCAAGCTGATTTGTGAATCTCTCAGGCAAAAGAACTCTTGTAGGACGCACCTCTGGAGAGAGTTTACATAAGTAAACCACCCACGAAGCACGCATTTTCTGCTTTTCTGAAAAATGCTAAACTTTCTGGTTACAGGACAGGGGCGGTATTGTTAATGAGGTGTTCGAAATCTCATTTCAATACTGTCCCTATTTTTATGGTTAAAAGTTAGAAAATTTAAAAAGGGAGTGGGAATTGTGAGTGAACTGAAAAGAACCCCGATTTATCCCGAATATGGAAAATTAGGGGCTAAAACAATTGACTTTGGTGGATGGGATTTACCAGTGCAATTTTCAAGCATCAAGGAAGAACATTTAGCGACTAGAACTAAAGCGGGATTATTTGACGTTTCCCATATGGGTGAGATCTTAGTTACTGGCCCAAAAAGCTTGGAGTATTTACAATATGTCACGACTAATGATGTATCAAAATTAGTTCCAAATAGAGCGCAGTATGCATTTATGTGCTACGAAAATGGTGGAACAGTTGATGATTTTCTAATCTATATGTTAGATGAAAATGAGTACTTAGTTGTTGTGAATGCTGCTAATACAGAGAAAGATTATGATTGGATGATAAAAAACAATGATTTTAGTAGTGATGAAGTAACGATTCAAAATGTTTCTTCAGATTTTGTTCAAGTTGCTTTACAGGGACCAAAAGCAGAAGAAATATTACAAACTATAACCGATACCGATTTAAGTTCTATTAAATTTTTTAGATTTAATAAGGAAGTTCATTTTTCTGGTATTGATGTACCAGCTCTTGTATCAAGAACTGGATACACTGGTGAAGATGGCTTTGAAATATATATTTCAGTTGGTGCTGGAACGAAACTATGGAATCTAATACTCGATGCAGGAAAGGATAAAGGACTATTACCTGTAGGTCTTGGTGCCAGGGATACTCTTCGATTCGAAGCTAATTTACCGCTTTATGGTCAGGAATTATCCGCATCCATTTCACCAATAGAAGCAGGGCTTGGGTTTGCAGTAAAAGTTAACAAAGAGGCTAACTTTATTGGGAAAGAAGTGTTAAAGGAGCAAGTGGAAAATGGTACCAAGCGTAAAATCGTAGGTATTGAAATGATTGATAAAGGTATTCCACGTCATGATTATGAAGTGTTTCATGGAGAGGAAAAGATTGGTGTTATCACTTCTGGTACACAATCACCAACTTTACAAAAAAACATAGGATTAGCTTTGATTAATTCAGAGTATGCCGTAGAAGGTAAAGAACTAGAAATTCAAGTTCGGAAACGTCGCCTTCGAGCTAAGGTTGTACCAAGAACATTCTTAAAGCAAAATTAATAGGGGAGGGTTTTTTCAATGGATTTTCGATTTTTACCAATGACAGAAAATGACAAAAAAGAAATGTTAGATACCATTGGCATTAGTTCAACAGATGAATTATTTTCTGATATTCCAGAGAAAGTTCGCTTAAAAAGAGATTTAAACTTAAAAGCACCTAAAAGTGAAGCGGATTTGAAAAAAGAGCTTGTGCAAATGGCGAATAAAAACTACAACCTTAAGGAATATACTTCGTTCCTAGGTGCGGGTGTTTATGATCACTTTATTCCGTCTGTGGTTGATCATGTCATCTCTCGTTCTGAATTTTATACTGCTTATACACCATACCAGCCTGAAATATCTCAAGGAGAATTGCAAGCAATATTTGAATTTCAGACTATGATTTCTGAACTAACAGGGATGCCTGTAGCTAATTCGTCAATGTATGATGGAGGGACTTCTCTGGCTGAAGCAGTGAATTTAAGTGCTGGTCAAACAAGAAAGAAAAAGGTTCTTGTATCAAAAGCAGTTCATCCGGAATCACAAGCAGTAATTGAAACGTATGGCAAAGGACCGAATCTAGAAATTGTTTACATTGATCATGTCAACGGACTTACAGATTTAGATCAATTAGCAAAAGAGTTAGATGAAAATACTGCGAGTGTTGTTATCCAGTATCCGAACTTTTTCGGACAGATTGAACCATTAGCCGAGATTAGAGAATTACTAAACCAACAACCAAAATCTATGTTTATCGTTTCTAGTAACCCGTTATCTCTTGGCTATTTAACTCCTCCTGGTAAGTTTGGTGCCGATATTGTGGTTGGAGATACGCAAGTGTTTGGAATTCCGGCACAGTTTGGTGGCCCTCACTGTGGATATTTTGCAACAACAGAAAAGTTGATGCGTAAAATTCCGGGACGTTTAGTGGGTCAAACAACCGATGAAAATGGTCTTCGTGGTTTTGTATTAACACTACAAGCAAGGGAACAACATATACGTCGTGATAAGGCAACATCAAATATTTGTTCAAACCAAGCGTTAAATGCGCTAGCCAGCTCTGTTGCGATGAGCTCAATTGGTAAACATGGATTAAAGAAAATGTCTGAGTTGAATATGCAAAAAGCTCGTTATGCTAAGCAAAAGTTTGTGGAGGAAGGTTTTGAAATAGTAACTAATGGAACTTTCTTTAATGAATTCGTTGTGAAACTTCCTGTTTCTGTGAGTGTTGCCAATGAGAAGTTATTGGAAAAGGGTTTTATCGGAGGTTATGATCTGGCAAGTTATTATCCAGAGCTTGAAGGTCATATGTTAGTAGCTGTAACAGAAATTCGTACAAAAGAAGAAATTGATGCTTTTGTAAAAGAATTGGGGGATATCCATGACTAATCAAGATTTTCCATTAATTTTTGAACGTAGTAAAGAGGGAAGAGTTAGTTTTAACTTGCCTGAAATAGATGTACCAGAAGTTGATTTAGAAGCTGAGTTAACGGATACCTATGTTAGACAGGAAGCTCCTGATTTGCCAGAGGTTAGTGAACTAGATATTATGAGACACTATACTGGTTTATCCAACCGAAACTATGGTGTTGATTCTGGATTTTATCCATTAGGCTCTTGTACGATGAAGTACAATCCGAAGATTAACGAAGATGTAGCACGATTAGATGGTTTTAGCCATATTCATCCTTACCAAGATCCAAAGACTGTACAAGGTGCTCTTGAGATGATGTATGATCTTCAGGAATCATTAAAAGAGATTACTGGAATGGCTGGAGTATCATTACAGTCAGCAGCGGGTGCGCATGGAGAATGGACTGGATTAATGATGATTCGTGCATTTCATGAAGCAAATGGTGATTTTCACCGCACTAAAGTTATTGTACCCGACTCAGCGCATGGAACCAATCCGGCTTCCGCAACTGTTGCTGGTTTTGAAGCAGTAACGGTTAAATCTAATGAAAATGGATTAGTAGATTTAGAAGACTTAAAACGCGTAGTTGGGGATGATGTGGCAGCATTAATGCTAACAAATCCAAATACTCTTGGTTTATTTGAAACAGAAATAGTAGAGATGGCTGAAATTGTTCATGAAGCTGGTGGAAAATTGTACTACGATGGAGCAAATTTAAATGCCATTATGGGGTATGCTCGTCCTGGTGATATGGGATTTGACGTAGTTCACCTTAACCTGCATAAAACATTCACAGGTCCACACGGTGGCGGAGGTCCTGGGTCAGGTCCTGTTGGAGTTTCTGCGGAATTAGAACCATATCTACCAAAACCATTAATAGTAAAACAAGATGATTTCTACACATTTGAATATGACCGACCTCAATCAATCGGCCGTGTAAAACCTTATTATGGTAACTTTGGAATCAACTTACGAGCATACACGTACATTCGTACCATGGGTGCAGAAGGGCTCAAAAAGGTAAGTGAGTATGCAGTATTAAATGCTAACTATATGATGCGTAAGTTAGAGAAGGCTTATGATCTTCCATATTCTCAGCATTGTAAGCATGAATTCGTCCTTTCAGGAAGAAGGCAGAAGAAATTAGGAGTACGTACATTAGATATTGCTAAACGCCTACTGGACTTTGGCTATCATCCACCAACCATTTACTTCCCGTTAAATGTAGAAGAAGCATTAATGGTGGAACCTACTGAGACAGAATCGAAAGAGACGTTGGATGGTTTTATTGATACAATGTTGCAAATAGCTGAGGAAGCAGAAAATAACCCTGAGATTGTCCAAGAAGCTCCTCATAATACGGTTGTAAAGCGTATGGACGAGACGACTGCTGCTAGAAAACCGATTCTAAGATATTATAAAGCATAAAATAACACCTAAGGGGTAATCCCCTTAGGTGTTTTTTATTCGGTTACATTATCCTCTTTTAACTTTACCAGTCCATTTCTTAAATCCACCTTTTAATTGGCTGATATCCTTATAACCCTTTTTATGAAGCATCTGTGCAGCTCTTTGAGATCTTGCTCCACTTTGGCAATAAAGGTACACTGGTTTATCTGGGCGTATTTCGATTAAACGTTGTTTCATTTGAGTTACTGGAATATTTCTAGCACCTAGGATATGGCCGTTTTTAAATTCCTGTGGTTCTCTCACGTCTATTAACTGTGCTTTACGATAACCTTCACGGAACTGGTCTTCTGTTATCGTTTTAAGGTAGGTTCGTTGTCTAAAGTAACGAAATACAGAAATTACAATAACTATAATTAGTGCTAATAATAGGTACTTCAACATAAATTAATCCCCCGTCTTTCGCATTGTACTATCCTATTATAGGCTTAAGTATGGTTTTTTTCAAAGTTTTTCTATGGGAAAAGAAAATTATCTAATTGTCGAATTGTGTTGGAAAACATTCACTACCACAAGTATATCTTAATATGCAATTATAGAATTTCTTTAAATTGGTAGATTTATGCATTGTTATCTTAATTTATCATTGTTTTTCTTTGTTTTTTGCTAATTATTGTTTTTGACAAAAAATAATTTGTATGCGTTATTTACTACATGTAGTATTTTTATAATAATTTACATACAAGATATTGTAAAAGGTAATCCAAATATGGTATGTTATTACTTAAGAATTCTAGAATACTAGAATGGAGAATTTTGTCTAAAAGGAGAGGTATAATGTCTACGGTTGTCGAATCAAGAACAAACATTAATGTGGAAATGCTAAATGAAGATATAAAACAATTTCCACAAGTACACCCAATCACCCCAGATATGAAATTACTACATAAGGGTGTGTCTAGGCTGGTAATGCTAGACCGTTATTCCTTTAAGGATACAGAGAAAAAGACATTAAAAGAAGGAGACTTTGTTGTCTTAACAGTAAAGGCAGACCCGAAATTTCCAGCAAGAGGATTAGGTTTCATCAAATCTATTGATCGAATCAACAATGAAGCTATAGTTCAAGTAGAACCAGATTATGTATCGGTTTTAGATGGAGAAGAAGCGGAAACAGGACTAGTGAAAAGAGGATTAGATAGTATTGATAAGCCTCTGGAAGTTTTCTATGAGCAGATTGCTAAGCGTAATGCAACTGGTCTAGCTAGTGTCGAACCAACAGATGAATTACGTAAACATTCATTTAAGAAATTCTATCAAGAATTGTCTAGCATGAATTTCATACCTGCTGGAAGAGTATTATATGGTGCAGGATCAGATACAGAGGTAACATACTTTAACTGTTACGTAATGCCGTATGTAAAAGACTCACGTGAAGGTATTTCTGAACACCGTAAACAAGTAATGGAAATTATGAGTAGAGGTGGAGGAGTAGGAACAAATGGTTCAACACTTCGCCCACGAAATGCTCTTGCTAGAGGAGTAAATGGAAAATCCTCTGGTTCGGTTTCTTGGTTGGATGATATTGCGAAATTAACACATCTTGTAGAACAAGGTGGATCGCGCAGGGGAGCTCAAATGATCATGTTAGTAGATTCACATCCTGACATTATTGAGTTTATTATTTCTAAAATGCAGAATCCGAGAATTCTTCGTTATCTAATTGAAAATACAGAAGATGAACAAATTAAGAAATTGGCTCAAGAAAAATTAAAATTCACTCCATTAACAGAGACAGAATCCGATCTTTACCAAGGAGTATTAAACTATAAGAGTATTCCTGGTCAAGGTGGATTTACGGATCAAGTTATTCGAGAAGCTGAAGAAAAGTTAAGAACGGGTGGAACATATTCTGTTCACAACTCAGAATTCTTAACTGGAGCAAATATTTCAGTTTGTATCACAAAAGACTTTATGGAAGCAGTCGAAAACGACACATGGTACGAGCTAAAGTTCCCAGATGTAGAAAATTACAATGAAGAAGAAATGAAAGCATATAATGAAAACTGGCATAATGTTGGTGATGTACGAAAATGGGAAGAAATGGGCTATGGAGTCCGAGTATATCGTCGTATAAAAGCGAAAGAGCTTTGGAATCTAATTAATATTTGTGCTACGTATTCTGCCGAGCCAGGTATTTTCTTTATTGATAATGCGAACGATCAAACGAATGCAAAAGCGTATGGACAACAGGTTGTAGCAACTAATCCTTGTGGGGAACAACCTCTTGCACCATTTTCAGTCTGTAACTTAGCAGCAGTTAACCTTGGTGAAATGGCTGACAAAGTAACTAAAAGCGTTGACTTTGAAAAACTAAAACAAACCGTGAAAACTGGTGTACGCATGCAAGATAATGTAATTGATGCTACTCCTTACTTCCTTGAAGAAAATAAAAAACAAGCATTAGGTGAGCGACGTGTCGGTCTTGGTGTAATGGGTCTACACGATCTTCTGATCTACTGCGAAACCGAATATGGCTCAAAAGAAGGAAATCAATTAGTTGATAGAGTTTTTGAAACCATTGCTACTACTGCATATCGTGAATCTGTGGAACTAGCAAAAGAAAAAGGAAGCTTCCCATTCTTAGTTGGAGAAACGCAAGAAGAAACAATAGAATTACGAGAAGCTTTTATTAATACTGGCTACATGAAAGGAATGCCTGAAGATATCCGTGAAGATATTCTTAAATATGGTATTCGTAACTCACACCTACTAACTGTTGCTCCAACAGGTTCAACAGGTACAATGGTTGGAGTTTCAACAGGATTAGAGCCATACTTCTCCTTCTCATACTTTAGAAGTGGAAGATTAGGTAAATTTATTGAAGTAAAAGCAGATATTGTTCAAGAATATCTAGATGCAAATCCAGACGCAGATTCTAATAACCTACCAAATTGGTTTGTTACTGCAATGGAATTAGCACCAGAAGCACATGCAGACACACAATGTGTCATCCAACGTTGGGTGGATAGTTCAATTTCTAAAACTGTTAATGCTCCAAAAGGGTATACAGTAGATCAAGTTGAAAGTGTATACCGTCGATTATATCGCGGTGGTGCTAAAGGTGGTACAGTATATGTGGACGGAAGTCGTGATTCACAAGTTCTAACACTAAAAGCAGAAGAAAACACCTTTGAACAAACTGAGTTATTTGAGGAAACAGTAGAACCGAAAAAGGTGGTACTTATGGATACCATCCAAGAACTCAAATCAACTGATGTAACAATCGGTTCTGAAGTAGGAGATACTTGCCCTGTATGTCGTGAAGGTAATGTTGAAGACATCGGTGGCTGTAACACTTGTACAAGTTGTGGAGCACAATTAAAGTGTGGACTATAAAATAAACTAGGCGAAAATGGCTAACCAAAAATAGCCATTTTCGTCTTTTATTTTAGCTGTTTTGAAATGATTTCCACATTGAATTTCCCATTTGATAGAAACTGCGCGGTAACTAAATACTTTGTATAGCGCAACATACCCGCTACGGAAATACACTCCGCACTCGCTGAGCGGCTGGTGAGCCTCCTCGTGCTATCGCACTGCGGGGTCTCACCGAAGCCTATCCTCCCGCAGGAGTCTCCGTGTATTTCCTTCGCTAGTATTGAGTGGAAAAAAATAGGCAATTAAAACCAACACAATAATTACTTGCTAACTTGAAGTTAGAAGACCCAAACGAGCGCAGGCAGAATACGGAGACTCCTCGAAAATAGAGAACAATTTTCTTCGTGCGATGATTACGCTGCCGTAGCTTTCCTTGTCCTACGGGAATAGCACGTGTCCGAAGACCCCTAGAGAGGCGGTTTTTCCTCGAGGAGGCTGAGGCCGTGCCCGTGGAAAGCGAAGTATTCTGCCGGAGCGGTAGCATTTGGCTTCACCATTTTTAATAAAGTTAAGTTACCGCGCAGTTTCTAATAAATTATTCAATTCATATTATTATTTGGTACAGGAGTGATAAGATTTGATGGATTGGTGGAAAAAGCAAAAAGAAAAAACTAGAAAACATCGAAAAATAGATGACCGTTATACAGTTGGCGATTTCTTAATCGATGTATTATTTTGGTTGCCTGAACTAATTGTAATACCGTTTCGAATTGCTTTGTGGGGTGTCCGCGCTATTTGGAGACTCTTCGATTTTACCTAATAGCTTGTCTCCAATGCATATTTCCGGTATCCTCAATATAGAAACAATTTTGCATTAGATAAAAATTATTCTATAGAAAGAGGAGAACAGGATGCCTACACCTAGTATGGAGGATTATATTGAAATAATTTATAACTTAATTGATACAAAGGGGTATGCCCGAGTTTCCGATATAGCAGAGACATTAGAGGTTCACCCGTCTTCTGTAACTAAAATGGTCCAAAAGTTAGATAAAGATGAATATTTGCTTTATGAGAAATACCGTGGTTTTATGCTAACAGAAAAAGGAAAAAAAGTAGGAGAGCGTTTAGTATTTCGTCATGAATTATTAGAGGACTTCCTGGAAATTATCGGCGTTGAAAAGGAAAATATATATAATGATGTTGAAGGGATTGAACACCATTTAAGTTGGAATTCAATCGATAGATTAGGTGACTTAGTTAAATATTTCAAAGAAGATCAGCAGCGATTAGATGATCTTAAAGAAATTCAATTGAGGAAAAAGAAGTAATAGGAAGAGGACAATGTTCTAATTTTACTGCCTTACGCTTACATATATATAAAAAGCGATAAGGGGATTTATTATGAAAATTGATGGGGTCTTCTCAGGTGGTGGTGTAAAAGCCTTTGCTTTTATTGGAGCTCTCGAAATTATTGCAGAAAGAAATTTAAAGTTCGAACGTGTTGCAGGAACATCTGCTGGTTCCATATTAGCTGCTTTTATCGCTGCAGGTTACAATAGTGAAGAAATGAAAAGACTATTGGAAACATTGGATTTAAAGCAATTCCTTGATCCACCACTTTTAGCTAATATAATCCCAGGAAGTAAATGGTTCTTTCTATATTTTCAAATGGGGCTATACAAAGGGGATAAATTTGAGAGATGGATACATGAACAATTAGCACAAAGAAATATCTATACTTTTGGAGATATTAAAAGTGGTTATTTAAAAGTAGTTGTTAGTGATTTATCTTTAGGTAAATTAGTTGTCATACCAGATGATCTAGAGAGGGTCTATGGAATTAATCCTAATGATTTTCCTATTGCTAAGGCAGTTCGAATGAGTGCTGGTTTTCCGTATTTTTTTATGCCTAAGAAAGTAATTGGGAAAAATAAAGTGAAGAGTTTAATAGTTGATGGTGGCTTATTAAGTAATTTTCCTATTTGGGTATTTGAAAGTGAAACCAATAAACGCACTAGGCCAATACTTGGTATGAAGCTAAGTGATTCCCCTGAGCAATCCCACCCAAATAACATAAAGAATGCATTGGATATGTTACATGCCTTGTTCAGTACAATGAAGCAAGCCCACGATTCTCGCTACATTGCAAAATCTGAAAAACATAATATTATTTTTATCCCCGTTAAAGATGTCCATACTACAAATTTTATGATCAATGAAGAGGTCAAAAAAAAATTAATACAAAATGGCCGCGAACATGCACAGAAATTCCTGAAACACTGGTCTACATGATGGAAGCGAGCTCCCTTAGTTGGAAGCTCGCTTTTTACGTTTAGACTTATTTCCATCAATAACACGTAAATGATTTGGTCGTTTTTTTACTTTCTTTTTTATTGAAATCGGTTGTGTCTTATTTTTTACCGTTGGGGTGCTGGTAGACTTAGTATATTTTGATTTGGATTGTCTAACAGCCTGTTTATATTTCTTTGCATCGTTGGATGTACGACGCCCCCCAAGTAAAAAGTAATAAAATAAACCGAAGATCAATAGGGCAAATACAGCTGTTACTAAGATATTGGTTAGGAAGCCTGTAGCATCCGTAAACAATTCCATAATTAGACCGATTCCAGCTAATCCGACAATCCCAATAATAATATATTTTAATATAGAATTTTTCCTCATATGAATCTTCCTTTCCAAACTATGTACCGGATATTTTAACTGTACAATTTAATATAACTATTCTAATAGAAAGTTATCCTTCTTATTCTAGTATAATTCTTTCCTTCTCAACTTAAAATATTCAATTTCTTTTTTCTCATGTTAATTATTTAGGGAAGGAACAATTTTTTACTGTAATTTGATTTGAAAGAGTGGGTAATACTAAACTTGGAGGTGCATAACTTGGAAGATAAAAAGCTCGAACAAAACAAACCTGAAGATACATCAACATTATTAGGAAGGTCACTACTAACCGGATTTATAGGTGGTATATTGGCAAGCTTATTAGGGCTATTTATGTACTATTTCAATTTCATGGAAGTCTCTGCAAAATCCTATTTGCTTCGTTCATGGACTACTGCAGGTTGGACGGATACGTGGTTAGGGGAATTGCTTACCATCATTCTTATCGGTTTATTGTCTATTGGAGTTGCACTAGTTTACTATGGTGTTTTTAAGAAAGTAACTTCCATATGGATGGGAATAGTCTATGGATTAATTTTATGGGCAATTGTATTTTTCATATTACAACCTATATTTTCAAATGTTCCCAACTTAAGAGAGATGGAGATTAAAACGATTGTTTCTACATTATGTCTTTATGTTTTATATGGTATATTTATTGGATATTCGATTTCTTTCGATTATCAAGACACGATTGCAACAGCAAACGATGGTTCAAAAAAGGTATCTAATTAAAAACCCCTATTCCCCAACTAAATCAATATTCAAAGTTGTCTATTTATGGTAAACTGATAAAGTCATAATAAACTATAGACTTAAAGTAAAAGAAATTTACATGCGAGTGGCAATGGGAAAGGGATGAAGAGATGGAGAAAATTATAAAAATTAGACAAGCGCTTCAAGAATTGAATTTAGATGCCATAATGATTAATAGTCCAATTAACCGTAGATATGTTACTGGTTTTACAGGTTCTGCAGGTACAGTTATTGTGAGTCATGATGAAGCGATTTTTATTACCGACTTCCGCTATACTGAACAAGCTGCGGAACAAGCGAAAGATTTTACGGTCGTTGAACATAAGAAGTTAATGGAAGAGGAAGTAAAATCACAATTGACCCGACTTCTAGTGAACCGCCTTGGTGTTGAGAAAGATCATGTTACCTATGCTACATATGATCGTTACCGTGATTTGTTAGATGCTGAACTGGTTCCAACTAGTGAAGTGATTGAAAAAATTCGCTTAGTTAAAACACCAGAAGCATTAGCAATATTAAAGAAAGCAGCTGAAATTG
>Ga0079224_100009972_pt1 | contig 13006 bp, 11 predicted proteins | sample Stecom2015_FD_80414 | JGI IMG/M metagenome (GOLD analysis project Ga0079224, IMG submission 80414) | Agricultural soil microbial communities from Utah to study Nitrogen management - Steer compost 2015 | ecosystem: Environmental > Terrestrial > Soil > Agricultural land | place: USA: Utah... | reverse complement strand
GAGCAGCAGGAGGCGCTGGCCGCGCTGTCCGCCGCCGAGGAGGAGCGGCACGCCTCGGCTGCGGCCCGCGCCGCCGAGGACCGCGAGGCGCTCACCGCCGAACTCGGCCGCGCGCTGACCCGGCTGACCACCCAGGCCGACGAGAACCACACCGAGGCCGCCGCGGCCGTCGCCGACGTCACCGCCGCCGTCGCCAAGCTCTCCGGGGACACCGAGACCCGCCTGGGCGACCTGCGCGGCCACCTCCGCGACCGGCTCGCCGAGCTGCACGAGCAGCTCGAACTGCACCGCTCCGAGCTGCGCGAGCGCGACGACCGGCAGCGCGAGCACCTCGCCGCCCGGCTGGAGGAGACCGCCGCCGCACTGCGCTCCGCCGCCGACGAGGACCGGGCTGCGGCCGCCGCCGACCTGGCCGCCCTGCGCACCGTGCTGGAGCAGGCCGTCGCCGAACTGGAGGAGAAGGGCGAGGCCCGGCACACCGCGCTGAACACCCTCTACGAGGAGCACCGCGCCTCGGTGGAGGAGCGCATCGAGGCGCACCTGACCGCCATCACCGGCCGGTTCGAGCACGGCCTGGGCCGGCTCAGCGACCGCTTCGACGGCTTCGAGGGCCACTTCGACGGCGGCTTCGAGGGCCTCACCGGCCGCCTGGACGGCCTGGACGGCCGGCTCACCGGCGTCGAGGGCAAGTTCGAGGGCGTGCACGGCCAGCTGGACGGCGTCGACGGCCAGCTCGACGGGGTCGACGGCCGCCTGGAGGCGGTGGACGACCGGCTGGAGGCGGTCAACCAGCGCCTCGCCCAGCTGCCCGCCTCCCTGGAGGTCGGCGAGCTGCACCGGCGCCTCACCGAGCTGGCCGAGCGCCCGGTCGTCGACCACGGCGACAAGCTGGACGCCCTGGAGGAGCGGCTCAGCGGTGCGCTCAAGCCGCTGGCCGAGCTGGACCCGCGCACCAAGGAGATCGCCAAGGAGATCCAGGCCCGCCCGGACCGCCACGAGTTCGAGGAGGCCCTCACCGAGGCGGTGGAGACCTCGCACGACGACGTTACCAAGCGCCTCGCCGCGCTGGAGGAGACGATGCTCGCCCTGGCCGAGGCGCTGCTCCGCCCCAACCGGGACGGCAAGAAGAAGCGCCGCCGCGACGAGGACGAGGACGACGAGTAGTCCCCGCACCCCGCCGGAACCGAAGGGCCGTCCCCACCCGGGGGCGGCCCTCGCCCGTCTCCGGCCCCGGGACCGGCGGCCCGCCCCGGTGCCTCCGCCGGGAGGAGGGCGGTGGCGTCCCGCCGCGTGCGGCCGGACCGCTTCCCGTCCAGGCCGCTTCCGCCCGGCCGGCCGCTCGGCGGCCCGCTCGCCCTCCGGCCGGATCCGAACGGGACGCGGCGCATCGGCGCAGGCCCGCACGGGTCCTGCGGGCCTGCGCCGGCCACCGGGCGGAGCAGCGCGGAGGACGCCCGCAAGCGAGCGGGCCGGCGGTGCCCGCGCGCCGCGCCCACCGGGGCGCGGGCACCGCGGCCCTCCCGGCGCCGCCGGAACATGCGGGCGGCCCGCCGGGACCCGGTGGCGGCGCGGAACGGCCCGAGGGGCCCGTGCCGCCCGGGGCGGCCCTCGCCCTGCCTCCACCCCCTTCCGGCGGCGCACCTCTCTTCGGTCGCCGCCTCTTCGGTCACCGCCGTCCGGGGCCGCTCCCCCGGGGACGGTCCGGAGCCTCCGGCTCCGCAGGGATCGGGCCGGATGTGACGGGCGCCCGCGGCCGGCGGACCCGGCCTGCGCTCTGCACCGCCTGCTCCGGGTACGGGGTGGACGGCCGGCGGCCTCCGGCCGCGCCCGGTCGCCCACCGGTCCGGACAGGACGGGGGCGGAGCTCCGCTCCGCCCGCGGCGTGCGGCGGCCGGCCGTGCCGCATCCGGGCCGGCGGACCATCGCGGCCGCCTCATCGTCCCGGTAGGCGGTCGGCGGACCCCGGTGATCCGCGGGGACGGGCGGGCCGGGGACCGGTCCGCACCCGCCGCGGACGCCGCCGGCGGACCGCCCGGCGCGCTCCGGGGGCCGGTCCTCGGCGCCGGCCCCGGGAAGGGGCGGGTGCCGCCGGCGCCCGCCCTCTCCGGTGCGCTACGGCGCCAGCGGGACGCTCACCGGGAGGGAGGTGTCGGTGGCCAGGTCGAGGCGGGACGGCGGGAGGCCGGCGGCGACCACCTCGGCGCCCAGGGCCGCGATCATCGCCCCGTTGTCGGTGCACAGCTTGGGGCGGGGCACCCGCAGGGTGATGCCGGCCGCCGTGCAGCGCTCCTCGGCCAGGGCGCGCAGCCGGGAGTTGGCCGCCACGCCGCCGCTGATCACCAGGTGCCCGACGCCGTGCTCGCGGCAGGCGTCCACCGCCTTGCGGGTGAGCACGTCCACCACCGACTCCTGGAAGCCCGCGGCGATGTCGGCGACCGGGATCGCCTCCCCCGCCCGGCCGGCGTCCTCGACCCAGCGGGCCACCGCCGTCTTCAGCCCGGAGAAGGAGAAGTCGAAGGTGCCGTCCCCCCACTTGCCGCGCGGGAAGCGGATCGCCTCCGGGTCGCCCTCGCGCGCGGCCCGGTCGATCGGCGGGCCGCCCGGGTAGGGCAGGTCGAGCAGGCGGGCGACCTTGTCGTAGGCCTCGCCGGCGGCGTCGTCCACCGTGTCGCCCAGCGAGCGCACGTCGGTGGCCAGGTCGTTGACGAGCAGCAGCGAGGTGTGGCCGCCGGAGACCAGCAGCGCGACCGCGGGCTTGGGCAGCGGGCCGTGCTCCAGCTGGTCCACCGCGACGTGGCCGATCAGGTGGTTGACCCCGTAGAGCGGGACGCCCAGCGCCATCGCGTAGGCCTTGGCCGCCGAGACGCCGACCAGCAGCGCGCCGGCCAGGCCGGGGCCGGCGGTGACCGCGATCGCGTCCACGTCGGAGGCCTTCACCCCGGCGGCGTCCAGCGCGCGGCGCACCGTGGGGACCATCGCCTCCAGGTGCGCCCGGCTGGCGACCTCCGGGACGACGCCGCCGAACCGGGCGTGCTCGGCGACGCTGGACGCCACGTCCTCGCCGAGCAGCTCGCAGCCGCGGACCAGGCCGACGCCGGTCTCGTCGCACGAGGTCTCGATGCCCATGATCAGCGGGAGGTCGGTACGGCTCATCGTGTTCCTCCGGAAAGGGTCCCGGCCGCGGTGCCCGCCGCCCCCGCCGGGGCGGGGAGCGTGCCGGTCCGTTCGGCGGGAAGTACGGGACGGGCCTCCGGCGCCGCCGGGCGGGCGGCCGGCCGGAAGGCGGGGGCGCCGCCGCGCGGGGCGCGGCGCCCGGTGGTCCGGTCGGGGGCGGTCACCGGATCCGCTCCTCCCCGGCGCGCTCGGCCACCGTGGCGGAGCGGCGCATCACGATCGCGTCGGCGTCCCGGTAGTACCGGCGGCGCAGGCCGATCTCCTCGAAGCCGAACCGGCGGTACAGCTCCCGGGCCCGCGGGTTGTCCGAGCGGACCTCCAGGAACATCTCGGTGGCGCCGCGGTCCAGGGCCTCGCCGAGCAGCCGGGTGAGCAGTGCGGCGCCGATGCCGCGGCCCTGGGCGTCGGTGCGCACCGCGATGGTCTGCACGTCGCCTTCGGGCGGGACCGCGCGCAGCCCGGCGTAGCCGATGACCGCCTCCGGGTCGCCGGGGTCGACCGCCACGTAGTACTTCCGGGTCGGTTCGGCCAGCTCGGAGCGGAGCATCTGCTCGCTCCAGGCGTCCTTGGGGAACAGCGCCCGCTCCAGCTCCATCACCGGGGCGACGTCGGCCTCGGCCATCGGGCGGATCCGGGCGGGGCTCACGCCTTCCACTGCCGCACCTTCTTCGGGGTCCCCGGCTCCACCGCGTCCGGGCGGCGCAGGTACATCGGCCGGGGCGCGGGGAGCTCCTCGCCGGCCAGCAGCCGGCGGGCGGCGAGCTCGCCGAGGGCCGCGGCGGTGGGGTACAGCGGGGCGGCCGACTCCTCGTCGGCTCCGAGCACCTCACCGTAGAGCGCGGCGCCGTGGCCGATCACCGGCAGGCCGCCGGTGTCCAGCTCGGCCGGGCGGTCCACCGCGATGTCGCCGACCCGGGTGGCGGCGTCGGCGTAGCGGGCCCAGAACACCTCCTTGCGGCGGGCGTCGGTGGCCGCGATGAACGGGGCGGTCCGCCCGGAGGCGAAGGCCAGCGCGTCCAGGGTGGCCACCCCCACGCAGTCGATGCCCAGCGCGTCGGCCAGGGAGAGCCCGGTGACCAGGCCCACCCGCAGCCCGGTGTAGGGGCCGGGGCCGATGCCCACCGCGATGTGGGTGAGGTCGGCCAGCGTCGCCCCGGCCCGGTCGACGACGTCGGCGATGCCGGGGGCGAGCAGCTCGCCGTGGCGCCGGGCGTCCACCGAGGCGGTGCTCGCGGCGACGGTGACGGAGTCGGGCGCCCCCGCGTCGGGGGCTGCGCAGACCGCGGCGGTCACGGCCGGGGTCGCGGTGTCGAAAGCCAGGAGAAGCACGGTCGTCCAGCCTACAGCCGCAGATCGGCCCAGCGGGGGCCGAATCCGGTGAAGAGCAGTGCGCGGGTGTCGTCGGGGCGCCGTTCCAGGGTGATCTCCAGGCGGTCCTCGGAGAGCTCCTCGGCCAGGCCCTCGCCCCACTCCACGACGGTGACCGAGTCCGCCAGGGTGGCGTCCAGGTCGATGTCGTCGAGTTCGGCGGCGTCGCCGAGCCGGTAGGCGTCCACGTGCACCAGCGCCGGGCCGTCGCCCAGCGGGGGGTGGATGCGGGAGATCACGAAGGTGGGCGAGGTGATCGGGCCGCGCACCTTGAGGCCTTCGGCGATCCCCTGGGTGAGGGTGGTCTTCCCGGCCCCCAGCGGCCCGGACATGATGATCAGGTCGCCCGGGGCGAGCAGCGCGGCGAGGCGGGCTCCCAGGGCGCGCATCGCCCCGTCGGTGGCGGCCTCGGCGCGCACCGTGGTGGTTCGCACTGTGTCGGTCATCGCCTTCTCAGTTCGGGCAGGATCCGGGGGACGGGCTCCAGGGTAGTCGGAGTCCGGGACATCCGAGGCCGGGACCTGTAACGACGCACTCCGAGGCGATGATCGCGGGAGGTGCGGCCGGCCCGGGGTCAGCCGGCCTCGGGGGCCCCGGGGCCGGTGTAGACCCGCGGCACCCGGGCCCCGATCCGGGTGACGATCTCGTAGGGGATGGTGTCCAGCACCGCGGCCCAGTCCTCGGCGCTCGGCTCGTCCGCGCCGGCGCCGAACAGCACCGCGTACTCGCCGGCCTCGACCGGGTCCTCGCCGACGTCCACCATGAACTGGTCCATGCAGACGGTGCCGGAGACGGTGCGGATCCGGCCGGCGGCCAGCACCGGGCCCCGGTTGGTGGCGGCGCGCGGCACGCCGTCGCCGTAGCCCAGCGGGATGAGGGCCAGCCGGGTGTCGGTCTCGGTCCGGTACCGGTGCCCGTAGGACACGCCCTCCCCCGCCGGGACCCGCTTGACCAGGGCGATCCGGGAGCGCAGCGTCATCGCCGGGCGCAGCCCGGGCACCCGCAGGCCGGGGATGGGGTTGAGGCCGTAGCTCGCCAGGCCGGGCCGGACCAGGTCGTAGTGGCTCTCCGGGAGGGTGAGCGTCGCCGCGGAGTTGGCCAGGTGCCGCACCTGCGGGCGCAGCCCGGCCTTCTCCGCGATCTCCAGCGCCTCGGCGTAGCGGGCGAGCTGGGCCGGGATCGACGGGTGGCCGGGTTCGTCGGCGCAGGCGAAGTGGGAGAAGACGCCGGTGACCCGGATCTCCCCGCCCGCTTCGGCGGCGGCCGCGGCGGCGACGGTCTCCGGCCAGTCGGCCCGGGTGACGCCGCCCCGGTTCAGCCCGGTGTCGGCCTTGAGGTGCACCGACGCCGGCCGGCCGGCCTCCCGGGCGGCCGCGGCCACCTGGCGGAGCACCTCCGGGTCGCTCACCCCGAGGTCGATGTCGGCCCCGATCGCCGCGGCCAGCGGCGCGCCCGGCGGCAGGATCCAGGAGACCGCGGGCGCGGTGATCCCGGCCGCGCGCAGCTCCAGCGCCTCCTCGATGAAGGCGGTGCCCAGCCAGGTGGCGCCGCCGGCGAGCATGGCGCGGGCCGCGGGCACCGCGCCGTGGCCGTACCCGTCGGCCTTGACCACGGCCATGACCCCGGCGCCCGGGGCCTTCTCCGCGAGCAGCGCGATGTTCTCGGCGATCGCGCCCAGATCGACGCGGGCCTCGGCGAATGTCGGTGGCATGGGATCAGTCTGGCACGCGTGCGGCGCTGGTGAGTGCGGTTGTCGCCGAGGTCACGCGGCGTCCCCGGGCCGCTTGATCCGCCCGGCGGGGGACGGTCCGAGCACCCGGGAGGCCGCCGCGGGCAGCGCCGTCCCGAGCAGCGCCACCGCGCCGTAGCCCAGCTGCCCGGGGGCGGCCGAGCCGAGCAGCACCACCGCCTCCGCGCCGGGCCGGCGGAGCAGCGCGCGGGCGTCCGGCGGCGACCAGGGCACCGACCATCCGGTGGCGGCCAGGACGAACAGCGCGGCGCCGGCCGCCGCCGCCCACGCCTGGGAGCCGGCCGGGAGCCCGTCGAACCAGGCGATGCCGGTCTGCAGCGCGGCCAGCGCGTAGCCCGGCTCGCCCGGCACGCCGGGGAGCCGCCCGGGGACGGCCGGCGGGACCGCGGCGACCAGCGCGGCGGCGGTGCCCACCGCGCCCACCGCGGCGCCCGGCCGGGCCGGTTCCAGCAGCAGGCGGGTGGCCTCCAGCCGCTCCCGCGCCGGGTGGCGCCGCCACGGCCGGCCGCCTGCCCGCACCGCGCCCATCGCGTGCGCGCGGCGCCAGCGCAGCAGCCGCCAGGCGGCGAAGAGCGCGGCCGGCCCGCGGCGGGCCGCGGCCACCTGCACCGCGAACTCGTGCACCATCGCCGACAGCCCGCAGGCCAGGGTGGTGGGCAGCCGGATCCAGGCCAGCGCGGTCCGGCGGAACACCGGTGCGATGTCGCCGGGGACCCGGACCCGGGCGCGCACCGCGCCGCCCAGCGCGGCCCGGCGCAGCCCGGCCAGCGGTTCGGCGCCGGGCAGCGGCGGGGTGGTCTCCGCGGTGAGCCGGGCCAGCCGGTAGTCCATCAGCACCGCACCGGCCAGCAGCAGGAGCAGCAGCCAGCGGGCGAGCGCCCCGTTTCCGGTGAGCGCGGCGAAGAACGCGGTCGCCGGCGCCAGTTCGACGCCGGCCAGGTCGGCGTTGTAGTGCATGTGGTCGATGGCGGCGAGGGCCACCGCGGCCGGCGGCAGCAGCCACAGCCAGAACCCGTAGTGCCGGCGGCCCACCGCGAGCACGCCGAACGCGCCGGCGATCAGCGCGGTGGTGACGGCGTGCCCGGCGAAGACCGTGCCGGTGGCCTGCACCTCGGACCAGCCGGGCAGCAGGGTGAACAGGCCGTAGTGGTCGGTGCCGGGCACGGTGCCGGCGGCGGCCGCGAACAGCCCGCGCTCGGCCAGGTGGAAGCCGGCCCCGGCGGCGGCGCCGAGCAGCAGGTGGTCGGCGGCGGACATCCGCTTCACCCGGCGCCGGGCGAACAGCCAGACGAGCAGCAGCGGGGCGAGCTTGCCGGCCTCCTCCACCGGCACCGCGACGTAGGTGGGGCCCACCCAGTCCGGGGTTCCCGGGCCGAGCGCGCCGAGGACCGCCTGCTCGGCGAAGGCGACCGGCCAGACCGCGATCGCGCCGAGCGCCGCCACCCGGAGCAGGGTGGCGAACCCGACGGTGCGCGAGCGCGCGGGCACCGCGAGCTGGATCAGCAGCCAGAGCATGCCCAGCGCCACCGGGACCGCCGCGCCCACCCCGGGGACGGCCACCGCGGCGGCGATCAGCGCGACCACCATCAGCCAGCCGGCGGCGCCGCGCAGGGCGCGCAGCGCGCGGACCGCCCTCGGGGAGCCCTCCCGGAAGGCGTGCGCCCGCTCGGCCAGCCGCTCGGCGGTGTCCGGTCCGGGGCCGCGGTTGCCGCGCGCGTGCCGCCCGCCGATCTCCAGGCAGCCGTAGCGCTGGGCCGCGCGGAGCAGTTCGGGGTCGCGGCCGAGCCGCGCCTGCTCGCCGAATTCCGCGCGCGCCTCGGGTATGTCGGCGCCGACGAAGGCGCGCACGAAATCGTCGGGGCCGGCGGCGACGGTGAGTTCTTCGGCGGTGATGATCACCGCCGCGGAAAGGTCCTCGACCACGATCAGCACATCGGTCGGCTCGTCGCCCCAGCCGCGGATGACGTCGACGATCCCGGCGGTGTTCGCCGGCGCGTCGGTCACCGGTTCATAGGCGAATTCGGCCCGGGTGCGGCAGATCAGCAGGCGGTTCACCCCGACGTCCGCGGCCGCGGCCACCACCGCGTCGATCAGCGCGGTGTCGCGAGGGGCGAGGAAGGGGACCACGACCTTGCTCTCGGCCGCCGTCCACCCTTCGTCGAACTCGGTGGAGTTGGCGCACACGCGCAGCACGAGATCGCGTGTGAGCATGGGCTGGACGTCCATAGGCTCCCTTGTGCGCTTTCGGGGGTCACTGCGCCGCGGCGATTATGCCCGAGGAGTCGCTTACGCTATCGCGTCCATTGCCCGGAAAGAATGGGCGAGTGGCGCTCCATGGATGAATATCCGGATTCACGCCGCGGGGAGGACCAGTTCCGCCAGGACCGCCCGGTGGTCGGTGCCGGGGACCTCGTGCACGGTCACCTCGCGCACCCCGATCCGCCGGTCGGCGAGCACGTGGTCGATGGCCACCCCGGGCAGGCCGCCGCCGGTCGGCCAGGTCGCCTCCAGCCCGGCGCCGGCCGCCGCGGCGGCGTCCACGTACCCGGTGGCCAGCAGCGAGCGCAGCTCGGCGTGGTCCAGGGTGGCGTTGAAGTCCCCGGCGAGGATCCGCGCCGGGCCGCCCGGGTCGGCGGGCGGCACCTCGGCCAGCGAGGCCCGCCAGTCCGCGATCGCGTCCGCGGAGACCGGCGGCACCGGGTGCGGCACGGCGACCTCCACCGGGGCGGCGCCGGGCACCTCCAGCGCGGCCCAGGGCATCGCGAAGAACCCGCCGTCGGCGCGGTCGTCCTCGATCCGCTCCAGCGGGTGGGCGGAGAACAGGGCGCCGCCGACCGGCCCCGGGGCGGCGTAGGAGAGCAGGTTGGGCACGGCGGTGCGCAGCCCGGCGCGGATCAGCGCGTCGACGCCCTGCGGGGTGGCCTCCTGCACCCCGACCACGTCCACCTCGTGCCTGCGGACCAGGGCGGCCACCGCGTCCGCGTCGGCCTGGCCGAACGCCGTGTTGATGCTGAGCACCCGGAGCCTCGGGCCGTCCTCCTCCGGGGTGGCGGCGCCGATGATCCGCGGCAGCACGCAGGCGGCCAGGGCCACCGCCGCCGCGGCCGCGAGCAGCCCGGCCCACCGGCTGCGCAGCAGCACCGCCACCACCACCGGCAGCACCGCGGTGCCGGCCGCGTACGGGGTGTAGCTCATCAGCGGGACCAGCGGGAAGCCGGCCTCCAGCCCGAAGCAGCGGACGACCGCCCACAGGGCCCAGGGCAGTGCCAGGGCGAGGGCGGCCCAGGCCGCCCAGCGCCGCCGGCGGGCCCCCTGGCCCGCGGCGCGGTCCCCCACGGTGCTCAACTCCCCCTGTACCGCTGCTGCGTACGCGCGGGATGAAGGTAACCGCGCTCCGCGGACCGAAACATCGTCCTGGTCAGCACGGTACGGTCGGGAGCACCCCCGGGGAAGGCCCAGTCCGGAAAGGGCCACACCGGCGACCCCGCCGGGGACGGCGGCCTCGACGCAGCGGGGATATCGGAGCGTGCCGGCACCCCCGCAGCGTCGAGATCACCGGGAGACGGCCGTGGAAGGAGCCCGATGAGCGGAATCGAGATCGCCGAGGACATCGTCCTGCCCGACACCGGCGACGGCCGGTGCTGGGTGGCCGGCGCGGTCGTGGTGGACGACCGGGGGCGCGCCTTCGCCCAGCGCCGCTCCCCCGACCGGAAGGTCTTCCCGAACTGCTGGGACGTGGTCGGCGGGCACGTCGAGGAGGGCGAGACGGTTCCCGAGGCGCTGGCCCGGGAGGTCGCCGAGGAGACCGGCTGGCGGCTGAGGGCTATCGAGGCGGAGCTGTTCCGCCTGGTGTGGACGCCCGGCGACGGGGTGCCCCGGCACGAGGTGGACTACCTGGTCCGGGTGGAGGGCGACCTGTCCGCGCCCCGCCTGGAGGCGGGCAAGCACACCGAGTTCGCCTGGGTCGGCGAGGACCGGCTGGACCTGCTGCACGACCACCGCGACCCCGGCGACTACTTCATCGCCGATATCGTCCGGCTCGGTCTGCAGGCGGCGCGGAACCGTCGGCGAGCGCGCTGACCTCGGCCACCGCCAGCGGAACCGCCTCCACCAGGTCGCCGGCGGAGACCGGGGCGCCGCCCCGGGCCAGCCGGGCGGCCAGCCCGTGCAGGTGGGCGGCGGCCAGCGCCGCCTCGCGCGGCCGCAGGCCCGAGGCGAGCAGCGCGCCGGCCATCCCGGAGAGCACGTCGCCGCTGCCCGCGGCGGCCAGCAGCGGCGTCCCGGTCAGGTTGGCCGCGGCCGGCCGGCCCGGCTGCGCGACCACGGTGGTGGAGCCCTTCAGCAGCACGGTGCAGCCGTACTCCTCGGCGGCCCGCTCGACGTGCTCCAGGCGGCGCTCCTCGACGGTGCCGCGGTCGGTGCCGGGCAGCAGCCGGGCCAGCTCCCCGGCGTGCGGGGTGAGCAGGGTGGGCGCCGAGCGCTCCTGGAGGGCCCGCGGGTCCTCGGCGAGCAGGGTGATCGCGTCCGCGTCGACCAGCACCGGGAGGTCGGTCTCCAGGACCTCCTCCAGCTCCTCGCGGGACTGCTCGCCGGTGCCCCGGCCGGGGCCGACCGCCCACGCGGCCACCCGCAGCCCCGGGTCGGAGGCCGAGACCACCGCCTCCGGCCAGCGGTCGAGCACCCGGGAGCAGACCCCGCTCGGCCCGGCGTAGCGGACCATGCCCACCCCGGTGCGGAGCGCACCGCCGACGGCCAGCACCGCCGCGCCTGGGTAGGCGTCGGACCCGGCGGCGATGCCGAGCACACCGCGCCGGTACTTGTCCGACTCCCGGGCCGGGTGCGGCAGCAGCGCGGCGACGTCCGCGCCCTGCAGGCACTCCAGCCGGGGCGCGGGCAGCTCCGGGCCCAGGCCGATGTCGACCAGGTGCACCGCGCCCGCGTGCCCCGCGCCGGGGTCGACGAAGAGGCCGGGCTTGCCGGTGCCGAAGCAGACCGTGGCGTCGGCGGTGATGGCGGCGCCGGCCACCTCGCCGGTGTCCGCGTCGATCCCGCTGGGCAGGTCGACCGCGAGCACCGGGCCGGGCGCGGCGTTGGCCAGCGCGGCCAGGCCGGCGTGCGGTTCGCGCAGCCCGCCCCGGCCGCCGATGCCGACCAGCCCGTCCACGATGAGGTCGGCGGCGGCGATCTCGGCGGCCGCCGCCTCGCCGGGGGCCAGCGTCCGCCCGCCGGCGGCCCGCAGCGCCGCCAGCCCGCCGGGGTGGATCCGGGCCCCGGCCGCGACCGCCCGCACCGCGGCCCCGCGCCGGGCCAGCCGCGCCCCCGCGTACAGCGCGTCGCCCCCGTTGTCGCCGCCGCCGACGAGCAGCACCACCCGGGCGCCGTAGACCCGGCCGAGCATCCGCGCGCCCGCCACCGCCAGCCCGGCCGCGGCGCGCTGCATCAGCGCCCCTTCGGGCAGCCGGGCCATCAGCTCGGCCTCGGCGGCTCGGACCGCCTCCACGGTGTGCGCGCGGCGCATGGGCTCACATCCTGTCGATCTCGGTCAGGTCGATGTCGATGTCGAAGGGGACGGGCAGCTTGAGCCGCTCCCGGTGGACGCCGTTGGCCACGTAGGCCTTGGTGGCGGGGTCGAGTTCGTAGACGTAGACGACGGCGGCGCCGTCCTCCTTCTCCACCCGCCAGAAGTGCTTGATCCCGGCTTCGGCGTAGAGCTGCGGTTTCCGCTTCCGGTCACGCTCCTCGGACTCCGGGGAGACCACCTCCACCACCAGCACCACCGCCTCCGACGGGAACGAGGTCTGGTCCAGTCCGGAGATCGCGTCCGCTCTGACCACCATGACATCGGGCTCTGGGCGGTTCCTCGGTCCCAGTGTCACGGTCATCTCGTGGCGCGGACGCAGGCCTTCCGGCGCCTGTGCTCGAAAAGCCGCCGTGAACAGTTCGACCAGCACTGCGTGGAAATTCTTTTGCGGACTCACCAGGATCAAGCTCCCGTCGATGAGCTCTGTGTGCGGAGGAAGGTCCGCGATCCGGTCGAGGTCGTCCGACATCCATCCCCTCTCGGGAGGAAGAGGGATCGGCCAGCCCTTCGTGGGGAACTCCGCCGGGGGGTGCTCCCCCGTCGCCGGACGCTCCTCGGTCGCAGGGGGAGCACTCATGTCATCGCCTCCAGCAGTCGAATCGCGATCGTCGCCGAGAGTAGCCATCCCTGCCCTCCTGTAACGGGGTTTCCTGCATTCTCGCACCGGAGCGGCTTCCGGGCCCGGACGCGCCGCCGGTGCACCGCCGGGCGGGCGCCACTGGTTTACTGGCCCGAACGGCGATGAATCCCCCGCACGCAGAGCAACACGGGACGATCAGCACAGGACCTTCGGCATGACCTCGATTGACGAGCGCCTCGCGTCGGACGACGCCCTCACCAAGCGGGTGGCGCACCTGCAGAACGCCATGCACAAGCTCGGGGCGGACGTGATCAGGCTGCAGACGCAGCTGACCGAGCTCGCCGCGGCCCCCGCGGAAGAGGAGGAGCCGGGCGACGCCCCGGCCCCGTTCATCTTCAACATGTCCCGCGAGGACTACAAGGCGGAGCTCGCCGCCCTGGTGAAGTGGGTGGACGACTTCCTGGTGCCGGTCTACATAGGCGAGGACGCCGACTGGTGCCCGGCGTGGTGGGAGCACCACGAGGCGGTCGGCCGGCTGCACGCGCTGCGGCTG
>Ga0079224_100009971_pt1 | contig 13006 bp, 10 predicted proteins | sample Stecom2015_FD_80414 | JGI IMG/M metagenome (GOLD analysis project Ga0079224, IMG submission 80414) | Agricultural soil microbial communities from Utah to study Nitrogen management - Steer compost 2015 | ecosystem: Environmental > Terrestrial > Soil > Agricultural land | place: USA: Utah... | reverse complement strand
GTCCGCCCCAGCTACGTGCTGGGCGGCCGGGCCATGGAAGTGGTGCATGCCGACGCCGACCTGGAGCGCTACATGCGCGAGGCGGTGAAGGTTTCCAACGATTCGCCGGTGCTGCTCGACCGCTTCCTCGACAACGCCGTGGAAGTGGACATTGACGTGGTGGCAGACGCCGACGGCCAGGTGCTGATCGGCGGGGTGATGGAGCACATCGAGGAAGCCGGCGTGCATTCGGGCGATTCCTCCTGCTCGCTGCCGCCGTATTCGCTGTCGGCCGGGACCCAGGCGCGCCTGCGCGAGCAGGTGGTGGCACTGGCGCGGGCGCTGGGCGTGGTCGGGCTGATGAACACCCAGTTCGCCGTCCAGGCGGGCGAGGACGGCGAGGACAGGATCTTCCTGCTTGAAGTGAATCCGCGCGCTTCGCGCACCGTGCCGTTCGTGTCCAAGGCCACCGGCCTGCCGCTGGCCAAGATCGCCGCCCGCTGCATGGCCGGCCGCACCCTGGCCGAGCAGGGCGTCGGGGGCGAGGTGGTGCCGCACTACTACTCGGTGAAGGAGGCGATCTTCCCGTTCGCAAAGTTCCAGGGAGTCGACCCCATCCTCGGGCCGGAAATGCGCTCGACGGGCGAGGTGATGGGGGTGGGCCGCAGCTTCGGCGCCGCTTTCGCGCGCGCGCAGGAAGCCGCGGGCATCAGGACGCCGCCCACCAGCGGCAAGGTGTTCGTCTCGGTGCGCGACCCGGACAAGGCGCGGGTGGTGCCTGTGGTGCGCGACCTGGTCGAACGGGGTTACCAGATCGTCGCCACCGGCGGCACGGCGGCCTGGCTGAAGGACAACGGCATCACCTGCGAGCGCGTCAACAAGGTGATCGAGGGCCGTCCGCACATCGTCGACCTGATCAAGAACGGCGAGATCGCCTACATTGTCAACACCACCGAGGGCAAGCAGGCGATCGCCGACTCGTTCTCGATCCGGCGCGAGGCACTGCAGCAGCGCGTCACGTACTCAACCACCATTGCTGGCGCCAAGGCCCTGCTGCATTCGCTGCAATACCGCGATGCCGGGCCGGTCTGGGCGCTGCATGAACTGCACGAGGAACTCGAACAGCCATGAGGGCACCACTGACCGTCCAGGGCGCGCAGAAGCTGCGCGCCGAGCTGGAAGAACTCAAGAGCGTCAAGCGCCCTGCGGTGATCAACGCGATCGCCGAGGCGCGCGCGCATGGCGACCTGAAAGAGAACGCCGAATACCACGCCGCCCGGGAGCAGCAGGCTTTCATCGAGGGCCGGATCAAGCAGCTCGAGGGCGAGCTGTCCCACGCCCAGATCATCGACGTGTCCACGCTCAACGCAGGCTCGAAGATCGTGTTCGGCGCCACCGTCGAGCTGGAGGATCTGGATTCGGGCGAGGCGACGCGCTACCAGATCGTTGGCGACCTGGAAGCCGACATCAAGCAGGGCCTGATCGCCATCTCCTCGCCGGTGGCGCGGGCGCTGATCGGCAAGCACGAAGGTGACAGCATCAGCATCGACACTCCCGGTGGCACCCGGGAATACGACATCGTCTCGGTCAGCTACGGCTGACCCGGTGGCGGCGCTCACCCTGCTGCTGCCTGAGGCCGCGGCGTTCGGTGCGCAGCGCCTGCGCGGACCGGCTGCCGAAGCGCTGGGCCGGGCCGATGCGCCGGCGCCGGGCGAGCCCGGCCGCCAGGCGCAACTGCTGCGGCAGTTCGAGATCTCGCCCCCCGGCTGGCCGGTGGCGGCGCTGGCCCGGCAGGCCGACGCCGGTGACGCGGCCGGTCACGCCTGGCTGCGCGCCGATCCGGCCTGGGTGCGCCCGGACATCAATGGTGCCCGCCTCCTGGCCTGCGGCCAGGACCTCCAGCTGAGGGCCGCGGACACGGCGGAGCTGCTGCCGGCGCTCGAGCCGCTGTTCGCGGACGCCGGCCTCATGATCGACGCACCGCATCCCGCGCGCTGGTACCTGCGCCTGCCGCTGGGTGTGGACTTTCCCACGTTCCCGCCTCCCGCCGAAGCCATCGGCAGCGATCTGGCCGAGCAGCTGGACGACGACCAGCCGGCGGCGAGACGCTGGCGCGCGCTGGTCACCGAAGCGCAGGTGGTGCTCCACAACCACCCGTGGAACGCCCGGCGGGTGTCCTCGGGGCTCAGGCCGGTGAACTCCCTGTGGCTGTGGGGCGGTGGCATCCTGCCGGACGAGGTGCATTCCAGGCATGCCAGCGTGGCCGGGGTCGAAGAGGAGCTGCAGGCCCTGGCGGCGGCTTCGGGCGCGCGGCTCCATCCGCCGCTGCAGTCATTCCCGGGGGACGACATCCCTTCACTGGTGGACCTGCGCGCACTGCGCGACCTGCGCGCACTCGCCGGGGACTGGCTTGAGCCGGCGCTGGCCGTGCTGGCCCGCGGTCGGCTCGATTCGCTGGCGCTGGACCTGGCGGACGGCACCATCTTCCGTTTTTCCCGCCACCAGCGCTGGCGCTTCTGGCGCCGCGCGCAGGATTCGTTGGCCCGGTGACCCCGCTGCGCCGCATCCGCCGCCGTCAGCCGGCGCCCGCCGGCAGCGGCTGGCCCGACCACGTGCCGCCGCTGTTGCGCCGGATCTATGCCGCCCGCGGGGCCGCTGATCCGGCCCTGGCCCTGCCCAGGCTCGCCGGGCTGCCGCCACCTGGCGACATGCGCGGCATCCAGTCGGCTGCGGAGCTGCTTGCGGATGCGATCGCCCGCAACCGGCGGATCCTGGTGGTGGCCGACTTCGATTGCGACGGTGCCACGGCGTGTGCGGTGGCCGTGCGTGGGCTGCGGATGCTCGGGGCGCGCAGTGTGGTGCACGCCGTGCCCAACCGGACGGTGCACGGCTACGGCCTCTCGCCCGCGCTCGTGCAGGAAGTCTCAGCGCTCGAGCCCGACCTGCTGCTTACCGTCGACCACGGCATCGCCTGCCATGAAGGCATCCGCGCTGCCCGCGCGCGAGGCTGGCAGGTGGTGGTCACCGATCACCACCTGCCGGGCGAGCAGCTCCCCGAGGCGGATGCCATCGTCAACCCCAACCAGCCCGGCTGCGGCTTCGGCAGCAAGGCGCTGGCCGGCGTGGGGGTGGTGTTCTACGTGATGCTGGCGCTGCGCGCTCTGCTCCGGCGCCGCGATGCGTTCGGCGGCCCGGAGCCTGACCTGGCGGAACTGCTCGACCTTGTGGCGGTAGGCACGGTCGCGGATCTGGTGCCGCTGGACGCCTGCAACCGCGCACTGGTGGCGGCGGGCCTGCGGCGGTTGCGTTCGGGGCAGGGCACGCCCGGGTTGCAGGCGCTGATCGAGGTGGCGGGGCGCGACGCCCGTGCGCTGTCCGCGGCGGATATCGGCTACGCGGTGGCGCCGCGCCTGAACGCCGCGGGCCGCCTTGAAGACATGAGCCTGGGGATCGAATGCCTGCTGTGCGACGAGCCGGGCCGGGCGCGCGAGCTGGCGCGCACGCTCGACGCCATCAACGCCGAACGGCGCTCGGTCCAGGCGACCATGCTCGGCGAAGCGGAGTCCGCGCTCGCGTCCCACGGGGTGCAGGCTGCCGGGGCCGACGCGCGGGTCGCCTGGTGCCTGTTCGACCCGGCGTGGCACCCGGGCGTCGTGGGACTGGTCGCCTCCAGGCTCAAGGAGCGCCTGCATCGGCCGGTGGTCGCGTTTGCCCCGGCCGCCCCGGGCAGCGCCGAGCTGCGGGGATCCGCGCGGTCGATCCCGGGCTTCCACATCCGCGACGCGCTGGCCGCGATCGATGCCGGCAGCCCCGGGCTGATCAGGCGCTTCGGCGGCCACGCGATGGCGGCCGGCCTGACCCTGGATGCGGAGCGATTCGGGCGCTTCGAAGAGGCGTTCTCCGCCCACGCGGCGGCCAACCTGGACGATGCGCTCCTGCAATCGGTGATCGACAGCGACGGCGAGCTGGCTCCGGAAGAATTTGATCGCTTCCATGCCGAGGCGCTGCGCGACGGTGGCCCCTGGGGGCAGGCCTTCCCGGAGCCGCTGTTCGACGGGGAGTTCGACCTGCTCGACTTCCGCCAGGTCGGCGACCGGCACCTGCGCATGCGCCTGCGCGCGCCCGGTGGCGGCGGCGCGCTGAAGGCCATCCATTTCGGGGGCTGGGGCGAGGAGCCGCCTGCCCGTATGCGCCTGGCCTTCCGCCTGGCCTGCGATGACTGGCGCGACGCCCGGGATATCCAGCTGGTGGTGGAGCACCGCGAACCGGCCTGAGCAGGGCTGCCACGGAGCAGGCCGCCCGTTTATGATTCCCGCGCGGCCGCCGGGCGTTCCGCTCGCGGCACATTACAGGGGAAATCAATGAAGCAGGGATTCCAGCTTGTCCTGGCGGCCATGGCCGCCATCGGCCATGGCGCCGTCGCTGCCGAGCCAGCGCCATTGCAGCCCGGGACCGAGGTTCGCGGGGAAATCACCAGCAGTGCACCGCTGAACCATTCGGACGGCTCGCGCAGCGAGCTTTACGTGGTGGAGATCGGTGAGCGCGAACTGGTGAGTTTCGACGTGTCCGGGCCGCTGCGGGCGCAGCTGACCCTGTTCGATGGGGAGGAACTGGTGGCCCGGTCCGGGCCGGGCGAGTCGCCTTCGCTGGCGCTGCGTGCGCCCAGGAGCGCGGCCTATACGCTGGCAGTGAGCAGCGCGGACGCCACGTCCTTTGGCCCGTACACCCTGAGTGCGCAAGTCGTCGACGGCTGGGACGGGAGCGTGCTGCGCTCGGGGACCGCGATCCTGGACTGGGTGGACGGCAGCCGCGATCTGCCGCTGCAGGTGGACCGCCGCGGCATGTACACCATCGATCTGCGCTCCGACCAGTTCGACACGGTGCTGCGGATCAGCGGCAACGGGGTCGATGCCCGCGATGACGATGGCGGGGACGGCACCGATTCACGCCTGAGCGTGCTGCTGGAACCGGGCAGCTACACGCTCAATGTCGCCGGCTGGGGTGGCGGGACCCAGGGCCTCTACCGCCTGGCCGTCGCCAGCCGGCCGGTCCCGGACAACCTGGTGCAGGGTGGACCGCTCCGCGCCGACGGGGCGGAGGTCCAGGGGGCATTCCAGGGCACGCCGCTGCGCTACCGGTTCGAGCTGTCCCGGCAGCGGCTGGTGACAATCGACATGCGCAGCCAGCACTTTGATTCGCTGCTGGTCCTGCAGGGGAACGGCGCGGAGCACCGCGACGATGACGGCGGCGACGGGCTCAACGCCCGGCTCGTGCGGGTGCTGGAGCCCGGCGCGTACACGATCGAAGCAAGTGCCGCGACGGGCGGCTCCGGCCTGTTCACGCTGTCGCTGTCCTCCGCCGAGGTCCCCGCGGGAACCGGTGGCGGCGCACTGGCCGCCGGGGAAACACGGGACGCCCTGTTGCTGCCCGATGCCACCGACCGATATGCGCTGACGGTGGAGACCGCAGGTGAATACGTGGTCGACATGGCCTCCGGGGATCTTGACAGCTGGCTTGAGCTGTTTGACGCCCAGGGCACGTCGATCGCCTCCGACGACGACAGTGGCGGCGGGCTCAACGCGCGCATCCGCGCACACCTGGCGCCGGGGACATATTCGGTTGACGCCAGCGCGCTCGGCGGCGACGGCCGGTACCGGATCTCCGTCAGCGGTCCCTGAGTCCCGCGTCCGCACCGGCCGCCGCCTGGACCGGCGGCCGGTACAGGCCGAGGCCGCGCGCGAGGGCCGCCGTGGCCAGCACCGCCGCGGCGATTCCAGCGGCGGCGAAGAAGTACGCACCGGCATGGCGATCCGGCCAGCCGGTGGCGGTGTACGCCGTCTCCAGGAGCCAGATCGCGGCATAGCCCACTCCCAGGGCCAGCAATGCCCGGCCGGCACGTTGCCCCATGGGCGCGGCCTCCTCCGGCCAGCCGAAGTGCGTCAGCGCGCCGATGGCCAGGAGGGTGCCGGCCACCTGGCCGGCCATGCCGGGGTCGATCCACGGCAGCCACCACGCGGCCAGTGCCGCCACGCCGGTGGCGGCCAGTGCCGCAGCCCACGTCCGGCGCGCCGCCGGGCGCGGAGCGCGCATCTGCCGCATCAGCCAACCTGCCGCCAGCGCACACGCGGCGCCGACCACCAGCCCGCCCAGCACGTCGGCCAGGAAGTGGCGCCCCAAGGCCATCCGCGACAGGCCCATGAGCAGCGGCCAGGCCACCACCACCGCCCACATCCACCGTTTGCGCATGCCGAACAGCAGGGGCAGGGCCAGCGCGAACGCTGTGGCAGCGCTGGTGTGGCCGCTCACGAAACCGAAGCTCGGCTCGCCCACGGTGCGTTTGGCGACGATGGCTGCTTCCGATGGCAGTCCCCAGAAACCCTCGGCGCCGCCATCGGCCACCAGATGGTGCCCGCGTTCGCCTTCATTGAGCACCCGCGCGTCCACCTCGCTTGGCCGCGGCAGGCCGAAACCCTGCTTGAAGCCCTCGGTGGCGAAGGTCACCAACAGCATCGCCAGCATCACTCCCAGCCCGGGCCTCAGGCGCACGCCGAAGGCGAGCACCAGCACCGCTGAAATGTAGAACCACGGCTCGCCGATCCAGCTGATGAAGCGCATGAGCGCGTCGAACCAGGGTGCGGAGAACTGCTGCAACCAGAGGATCGGTCCGGAAGAAAACATGCGCGGGCGGGCCTGGCGGCGGAAGAATGGCAGCTTACCGGGGCCGGGTGGCCGGCGCGTGGAGCAGTGACGTGGAGCTTGCCGGCTCGCGCCTGAGACCGAACAGCGGTCGAAGCCAGCGCACGCGGCGCACGGCTTCATAGCCGGCGAAGCTGAGCCCGAAGGTCAGCAGTACCAGCAGCAGGCCCTCCGGGCCGGGGGCGAGCCCGAGCGGGCGCAGGTGCCACGCCGCCACCACGGTGATCGTCTGGTGGAAGATGTAAACGGGGAATACGGCGTCGGTGAGGTAGCGGCGCAGCGGGCCATCACCGGGCGCCAGGCGGCGGGCAAAGCCCACTGCGGCCACGATCGCCGTCCACTGGTTGAACGCCCACGCCGCGCGCTGCAGCGCGCGGATCGCGTCCGGCGGGCTCGCGTCGGTGTAATGGACGAAGTACCACGCCAGCAGCGCCCATGACCCCAGCGCCATCGCCAGTGCCGGCCAGCGCAGGGCCTGCATCCGCGCCCAGACCTCCTCATCCATGGCCACCAGGTAGCCGAGCAGGAACAGCGGGAAATACTGGAGGTGGTTGTACCAGTCGTCGACCAGTGCGTGCGTCGAGCCGAAGGGGCCGAGCAGGGTGATCCGCGCCAGCGCGAGCAACAGGACCGGCCACAGCACGAGTCCGGGTCCGGCGAGCAATCGCCGCGCCCACCCGCCGGCCACCGCCAGCGTCCCGGGCGCGAATCGCAGCAGCAGCCACAGCACCAGGGTATAGACCCAGAGGTAGGCCACGAACCACAGGTGGTTCCAGGTCGGGAGGATGAGGCATTCCCCGGGGGCGGCGCAGAAGCTGCCGTCCGCCGCCAGGTAGCGCCCCCAGAACGCGAGGTAGCCCCCGTCGAAGCCGCCCGGCAACTTCTCCAGCACTTCGTAGTAGGACTGCGGCGGAACCACCAGCACCATGCCCACCGCCAGCGGCAGCAGCAGCCGCCGGGACCGGTCGCGCATGAACCCGCCCCCGGCCGTGGCGGATGCAGCGGGTGCCCCTCGCGCCACCAGGAACGCCGTCGCCGTCCCGGAAACCAGGAACAGCAGGGACAGCCGCCATGGGGAGGTCAGCAGCATGAAGGGCTCGAGCGCGCTGACCGGCGGCAGGCGGTTGATGTGCCAGTCCCAGCTCACGTAGTACATGCCCACGTGGTAGAGCACCAGCACGGCGAAGGCGGCGATGCGCAGCCAGTCGAGGTGGAAGCGGCGTTGCAGGGGCTGGTCCATGGGCCGGGGCGTCCGCGGGGTGAACCACGAGACTCACCGGCGGGCGCTGGGCCCGCCAGCCCGGGGTGACCGTTTCCACGGGTCCAGGGACGAATGGCGGTACCGCGGGACGAGCGCCGGCGGACCCGGCGGGCCGCCGGCATAGAATGCGGCGATGGATACCGCCGTGAAGACTCCGTGGGAACGCTACAGGCCTTGGCGACGGTGGGTGGAAACCGGCTTCTGGGTGTCCATCACCCTGTTCAACGCGGTGGCCAACAGTGTCACCGTGTTGATGGACCTGCGTGCGCTCAATACGGATGTCTCGATCTGGGAGCCGCTGGCGTGGGAATGGTCCAGCAGCCTTGCCTGGCTGGCGCTGGTGCCGCTGGTGGTGTGGACCAGCCGCAGGTTCCCGTTCCACTGGGACACCTGGCATCGGCAGCTCCCCTGGCACCTGCTTGCCAGCGTCATCGTCTCCCTGCTGCACGTGCTGGGAATGGTGCTGCTGCGCGAGCTGGTCTATGCCAGCCAGGGGCGGGAGTATGACTTCGGCCCATGGGCCAGCGGATTGGGCTACGAATACCTCAAGGACGTGCGCACCTACGCCGCGATGGTGACGGTGATCGAGCTGTACCGGCTGGTGCTGCGGCGGATGCAGGGCGAGGCCAGCATGCTCGGTGAGCCGGACGAGGGTCCGCCGGTGGATGCCGTGGACCGGCCGGAGCGGTTCCTGGTGCGCAAGCTGGGACGCGAATTCCTGGTGGCGGCGGCGGACATCGAGTGGCTGCAGGCCTCGGGCAACTACGTCAACCTGCGGGTGCGCGGGCGCGACTACCCGCTGCGCAGCACCATCTCCGGAATCGAGGCCAGGCTCGACCCCGCGCAGTTCGTGCGGGTGCACCGCAGCTGGATCGTGAACCTGGACCAGGTGGAATCGATCGAGCCGCTCGACAGCGGCGAGGCCAGGGTGCGGATGCGTTCGGGCGACATCGTCCCCTGCAGCCGGCGCTATCGCGAGGACCTGCGCGCCGTCGCCCGGCATTCCTGAGCTGCGGCGCCGTTGCTAGAATGGCCGGCTTGGATCTTCATGGAAACGGCACGATGGAACTCAATCCCGTCCGCCAGCGCATCGCCGACCTGCAGGGCCGGCTGGAAGCGCTGAGGGGGTATCTTTGACTACGACTCCAAGCGCGAACGGCTGGAGGAAGTAGAGCGCGAGCTCGAGAACCCGGACGTCTGGAACGACCCGCAGCGGGCCCAGTCGCTTGGGCGCGAGCGCTCGATGCTGGACAAGACCGTCAATGGCATCCAGGGCCTGCAGGAAGGGCTGGCCGGCGCCGCGGAGCTGCTGGACCTGGCCGAAGCAGAGGACGATCAGGAAACCGCGGACGCGGTGGCCGAGGACGTGGAGCAGCACGCCAGGGGCGTGGAGGAACTCGAGTTCCAGCGCATGTTCTCCGGTGAAATGGACGGCGCGGCCGCGTTTGTCGACATCCAGGCCGGCGCCGGCGGCACCGAGGCCCAGGACTGGGCCGGCATGCTGCTGCGCATGTACCTGCGCTGGGCCGAGGATCGCGGCTGGAAGACCGAGCTGCTGGAGGTAAGCGGCGGCGAGGTCGTTGGAATCAAGTCGGCCACGTTCCGGGTCGAAGGCGACTACGCATACGGCTGGTTCAAGACCGAGACCGGCGTCCACCGGCTGGTGCGCAAGAGCCCGTTCGACTCCGACGCCCGGCGCCACACCAGCTTCACCTCGGTATTCGTCTCGCCGGAAATCGATGACAGCATCGAGATCGACATCAACCCGGCCGACATCAAGATGGACGTGTACCGTTCCTCGGGCGCCGGCGGCCAGCACGTGAACACGACGGAATCGGCGGTGCGGCTGACCCATGTGCCGACCGGCACCGTGGTGGCCTGCCAGACCGAGCGCAGCCAGCATGCCAACCGCGACCGGGCGATGAAGATGCTGGCCGCGCGCCTGTACGAGCTGGAAATCCAGAAGCGCAGCGCCGAGAAGCAGGCGGTGGAAGCCACCAAGTCGGACATCGGCTGGGGCAGCCAGATCCGCAACTACGTGCTCGACCAGTCGCGCATCAAGGACCTGCGCACTGGCATCGAACGCAGCGACACCCAGAACGTGCTCGACGGCGATCTGGACGAATTCGTCGCCGCCGCACTCAAGGCCGGGCTCAAGGCCGGCGCCAAGCGCAACGACGCGGCGTGAGCCGGCGCGCGCAGGCCATCATCACGGACAAGGCATGACTGACAAGACTCCCCACACTCCCGCGACCGCCGATGAAGAGAACCGGCTGGTGGCCGAACGCAGGGCCAAGCTGGCGGCGCTGCGCCGGGAGGGGGTCGCGTTCCCGAACGATTTCCGGCGCACCGATCTGGCCGGCGAACTGCAGGCGGAGTACGCCGACGCCGGGACCTGGACCGGGGAAGCGCTGGAGGCCGGCGGCCGCCAGGTGGCGGTGGCAGGCCGGATGATGGCCAAGCGGGTGATGGGCAAGGCCGCGTTCGCCCAGATCCAGGACTCGACCGGACGGATCCAGCTGTTCCTGCAGCGCGACGCGCTGGGCGACGACTACCAGGCATTCAGGGGCTGGGACGTCGGTGACATCATCGGCGCCGAGGGCACCCTGATGCGGACGCGCACCGGCGAGCTGTCGGTGAAGGTGTCCCGGCTGCGGCTGCTCACCAAGGGCCTGCGCCCGCTGCCGGACAAGTGGCACGGGCTGGCCGACGTGGAGCAGCGCTACCGCCAGCGCTACGTGGACCTGATCGTGAGCCCGGAATCGCGCGAGGTGTTCATCAAGCGCTCGCGGATCATCACCGCCATGCGCGCGTGGCTCGACGCACGCGGGTTCCTGGAGGTGGAAACGCCGATGATGCATTACATCGCCGGCGGGGCGACGGCGCGCCCGTTCGTCACCCACCACAACGCGCTGGACCTGGACCTCTACCTGCGGGTGGCGCCGGAGCTGTACCTCAAGCGGCTGGTGGTAGGCGGCTTCGAGAAGGTCTACGAGATCAACCGCAATTTCCGCAACGAGGGGGTGTCCACCCGGCACAACCCCGAGTTCACGATGCTGGAGCTGTACGAGGCCTACGCCACGTACGAGGACATCATGGACCTCACCGAGGACATGATCCGCGACCTCGCATCCGAGGTGCTCGGGACCACCGCAGTGGACTGGGACGGCCACTCGATCGACCTGGGTCCCCGGTTCCGGCGCTGGAAACTCGAGGAGGCGGTGCGTGAGCTCAACCCGGAGATCTCCGCCGCCGATTGCCGCGACCGCGCGGCGCTCGGCGCCCATTGCGAGCGGCTGGGCATCCGCACCAGGCCGGACTGGGACTGGGGCAAGCTGCTGCTGGAGCTGTTCGAAGCCACGGTGGAGGAGGGGCTCGTGCAGCCCACGTTCATCACCCACTACCCGGTGGAAGTTTCCCCTTTGGCGCGGGAATCGGACACCGAGCCCGGCATCACCGACCGCTTCGAACTGTTCATCGGCGGCCGCGAAATGGCCAATGGCTTCTCCGAGCTCAACGACCCCGAAGAGCAGGCCGCGCGCTTCCGTGCCCAGGTGGAGGCCCGCGAGGGCGGGGACGAGGAGGCGATGCACTACGACGCGGACTACATCCGCGCGCTGGAAGTGGGACTGCCCCCCACCGGCGGACTGGGCGTGGGCATCGACCGGCTGGTGATGCTGCTCACCGGTTCGTCCTCGATCCGCGACGTCCTGCTGTTTCCGTACATGCGCCCGGAAGGCGGGTACGGCAGGGACTGACCCTCAGGGGGCAGTTTCCGCCCCGCAGGATCCTCCGGGGGCACCCGGCGGCCGCCCAAACCCCTGTCCGCAAAAGGCCCGCCCGAGGGCATGGAACTTGCAGGCGATGTCCTGCCGGAGGTTGCACGCGCGAGTGCAATACGGCCACTATCGGCCATTGGCCGGGACACCCCGGGAACGGAACGCCAACGTGAACATCGTCATCGTCGACGACCAGACTTCAGCGCGCACCATGCTGCGCCACATCATCGAGGACATCAGTCCTGAGCTGCACGTGCTGGATTTCGACGATCCGCAGGTTGCACTGCAGTGGTGCCAGGACAACCGGCCCGACCTGCTGCTGCTCGACTACCGCATGCCCGGCATCGACGGGCTCGAGTTCGCGCGGCGCTTCCGGCGGCCCATGCTGCACCGGGACGTGCCGATCGTGCTGGTGACGGTGGTTGGCGATGAACCGGTCCGGCAGGCCGCACTGGACGCCGGGGTGATCGACTTCCTGGTCAAGCCGATCCGGCCGCGCGAACTGCGGGCGCGCTGCCGCAACCTGCTGCAGCTGCGCCAGCACTCCGAGTCGGTGAAGCAGCGCGCGCTTTCGCTGGAGCAGCGGCTGCTGGCGAGCATGCACGAGGTGGAGGAGCGCGAGCGCGAGACCCTGACCCGGCTCGCGCGCGCGATCGCCTACCGTGACGCGGGCACCAGCGCCAACCTCGAGCGCGTGGCCCGCGTGGCGGGGCTGATCGCCGAGGACCTGGGGCTGTTCGAGGAAGAAGTGCGGATGATCGAGCTGGCAGCGCCGCTGCACGACATCGGCAAGATCGCCATGCCCGACGCGCTGCTGATGAAGCCCGGCCCGCTGTCCCCGGAGGAGGCCGCACTCATGCGCAAGCATCCCCAGATCGGATATGACCTGCTGAGCGGCAGCCAGAACCGCTTCATCCAGCTCAGTGCCACCATTGCCCTGCACCACCAGGAGCGCTACGACGGCAGCGGGTATCCGGCAGGCCTGCGCGGCAACGCGATCCCGGTGGAGGCAAGGATCGTGGCGGTGGCGGACGTGTTCGACGCGCTGATCTCCGAGCGGCCCTACAAGCGCGCATGGACGATGGACGAAACGTTCGACTATTTCCAGGAAAACCGCGGCTCGCTGTTCGACCCCGCCTGCGTCGATGCGCTGTTGCGCAACCGCGAACGGGTCGAGGAGATGGCCGGGCGCCTGGGTGGCAATCGCGGGATCCCGCGCCGCGACCTCCAGTAGGCCCACGTCCATGGACTCCATGATTTCCCGCCTCAGGCTCAGGTTCGCCAACCGTCC